>WNFV01000899.1_pt1 | contig 84571 bp, 76 predicted proteins | sample 5400101 | NCBI WGS metagenome assembly WNFV01 (sample SAMN13153361, study PRJNA577476) | soil metagenome | isolation source: 115 cm soil or saprolite under grassland replicate 1 | place: USA:California | collected 2016-06-15
ACCCAGCAGCTTCTCCACACTCGGCGCCCCATAACGAGCCCGTCGTTCATCCACAGACGACGGTGCTACACCCGACCACCACCGTGATCAACACGCCACGCCAGCCCACCCACGCTCAAGTGCGGAACACGGGGCTAGCCGCCGCGGTCAGGCCGCCTGGTCGAGCGCTGCCACCGTGCGCGACCGCAGATCCTCCAGGGACACCCCGAGGTCGACCAGGATCTTGGCGGCCAGCCCCTCGCCCTCGCGGATCAGGCCGAGCAGGATGTGCTCCGAACCGATGTAGTTGTGCTTGAGTCGGATCGCCTCACGCAGCGACAGCTCCAGCACCTTCTTGGAGCGGGGTACGAACGGCACCCCGTGGCCCGGCGGCCCCTGCGGCCGGCGCCGGCGCAGCAGGCCCCGGCGGGGCTCGGGGACGGGCGGGTCGAGCGCGCCCGGCCCGAACAGCTCCTCCAGCTTCGCCCGAACCGCCGGCAGGTCGATCCCGATCGACCGCAACGCCTCGGCGTCGGCGTCGCCCAGCCCGCCCTGCCCGATCTCCTTCTCGACCGCGGCGCGGACCCGGTCCCGGGTCAGCCCGGCGCCGCTGAGCACGGTGTACGCCAGCCCGCTGTCGGGGTGGAGCATGGCCAGCAACAGGTGCTCGGTACCGATGTACCGGTGCCCCAGTCCTTCGGCCTCGGCGCGCGCCTGCTTGACGACGTGCCGCGCCTGGTCGGTGAACCGCTCGAACATCAGTCCTCCCGTGCCCGGATCACCGACCGGCGGTCGGCGTGCTTCTTGTGTACGGCCTGCTTGCTGACTTCGAGCGCGTCCGCGATCTCCTGCCACGACCAGCCCTGCCGGCGGGCGTTGTCGACCTGCAGCCGCTCCAGAGACTCCAGCAGTCGCCGCAGGGCGAGCACCGCGCGCAGCCCCACCCGGGCGTCCGCGCTGCCGGCCGCGGCGGCCAGTTCCATGGCCTCACTCATGCCGTCAATCTACGTTGACGCAGGGGTGCTTGTCAACTGAAGTTGACGTGTTCAATGGCGGGATGCGGCCCCGCACCCGCGCCCGGATCCGGTCCCACGGCGCCGGCCTGACGCTGGTCGCCTGCCTCGCCTTGACCGGATGCCACGCCGGCGACCCGCCGACCGGCCCGGCGAGCGGGCCGGCGGCCGGCGGGGCGAGCGGGCCGGTGCTGCCCGCCTCGGCGGCCTCCCGCGTCGTGCCGCGCTTCGACCACATCGTTGTGGCGGTCTTCGAGAACCGCGGGTACGCCCAGGTGATCGGGTCGGCCCGGGCGCCGTACCTGAACGAACTGGCCACCCGCGGCACCCTGTTGACCGACGCGCACGGCGTCACCCACCCGAGCCAGCCCAACTACCTGGCTCTGTTCGCGGGGTCCACCTTCGGCGTGCGCGACGACCACTGCCCGCGCGACATCGCCGGTACCGGCAACCTCGCCAGCCAGCTCGCCGGCGCCGGCCTGACCTTCGCCGGGTACTCCGAGGGGATGCCCGCAACGGGGTACCGGGGCTGCGCCGGCGGCGACGGGTACGCCCGCAAGCACAACGCCTGGGTGGACTTCACCGCGCTGCCCGCCTCGATCAACCGCACCTTCGCCGAGTTCCCGGCCGACTTCGCCGAGCTGCCGACGGTCAGCTTCGTGGTGCCGAACCTGTGCCACGACATGCACGACTGCCCGGTGGCCACCGGGGACGCGTGGGCCCGGGCCCATCTCGACCCGTACGTGCGCTGGGCGACCGGACACGAGAGCGTGCTGATCGTCACGTGGGACGAGGACGAGGACCCCGACGGCGACCCGGCCAGCGGCGGGCACATCCCGACGATCCTCGCGGGTGCGCACGTGGCGCCGGGCGGCCGGTACCTGCCGACCGTGGATCACTACCGGGTGCTGCGCACGATCGAGGCCGCCTACGGGCTGCCCGGCCTGGGCATGGCCGGCTCCCGCGAGCCGATCGGGGAGATCTGGCGCTGACCGGGCCCGGGCTCAGGCGCCGGAGGCGACCAGGACCGCGTCGGTGGCGAAGCCGAGCAGCAGGCCACCGAACAGTCCCCAGGTGGTGACGCCTTTGACGTTGAAGCGGCGCCCGACGGCGAGCAGCTCGATGACCACGTAGAGGATCGAGCCGGCCGCGAGCGCCAGGAACGCGATGCTCACCGTGGCGTTGGTGAACCGCTGGCCGACGACCGTACCGAGGAACGTGGGAGTACCGCCGATCAGCCCGAGCAGGGCGAGGCGGCCCCATGACGCCCGGGTGCCGGCCGCGGTCATCGGCGCCACGATGCCGAAGCCCTCGGTGCCGTTGTGCAGCCCGAACCCGATGACCAGCATCAGGGCCAGCTGCATCTCGCCGGCCGCCGCCTGGTTGCCGATCGCCAGCCCTTCGGCGAAGTTGTGCAGCCCGATGCCGATCGCGATGAGCAGGGCGAGCTGGGTTGCCGGGTTGCGCCAGCCGACGGCGACCGCGCCGTCGGGGGCCGGCTCCCCGTGCGCCCGGGCCCGGCGGGCCACCCACCGGTCGAAGTACACGAGGCCGAGCAGGCCCACGCCGGTACCGGCGGCGAGGACGAGCCCGTCGCGCAGGGCCGGGCCCCACCGGTGCTCGGCGACGGCACCGTCGATGGGTTCCCACGCGTGCGCCAGCATGTCCCACAACAGGAACACCAGGACGCCGATCGCCAGGGCGTTGAGCAACGCGCGTATCCGGGGGATCGGGGCACGTAGCCGGCCGATCGGGAGCCCGATGAAGATCGTGAACCCGGCGACGGCACCCAGCAGAGCGATTCTGGTAGCAGACACGCGACGGCTCCTTGATCGACAACAGTGGCGTGGGTTTAGCTTAGGGTTGCCTCACCGGCCTGTCGACGGCGTCACGCAACCGGATGACCGCGGGCACCGTCCAACCGGCATGCGACGTTTCCTGGTACCCGTCCTCGCCGCGCTGCTCGCGTTGACCGGTTGTGCCGGCAACCGGGGGGCCGAACCCACGGCACCGTCATCGGCCGGCTTCGCCGACCGCGCGGCCCAGGTGGTATCCGCGTGGCATCAGCTCAAGCTCGCCGACGCGTGGCGCTCCGGGTTGGTACCGCTGGGGGAGCTGACCACGCTCGTCGGCAGCGACCCGGGGTTCGACGAGGTCACCAAGGTCGCGTACACGCAGGGCCGGTACTGGCTGGCCGGCCCGCTGCCGGCGGGAGTACCGGCACCGGCGACGCTGGCCTTTCCGGACGGCAGGTCGATGACGGTACCGCTGGTCGGGGCGGCGACGGCGTTCGCCGCGCTCACCGCCGCCCCCGGGTCGTCGCCCGACGCGCCGCCGGCGGACCGGGACCCCGGGTCGCTCCCGTCGGGGGCGGTCGGCGGACCGGGCCGGGCGGTTCCCGAGCTGACCGTCACCAGCGCCCGGCTCGGGTTGGTGGCGCTGCGGACGAGCCGGGGGACCGTGCAGGTACCCGCGTGGATCTTCACGGTCGCCGAGATCCGGGTCCCGGTGGCCCGGGTGGCCGTGGCGCCCACCGCGTTCGCCCCGCTGCCGGAGCCGTCGCTGCCGGCCGATCCCGCGATCCCCGGCCTGTACCGGGTGGACCGGGTGACGCCGACCGGCGACCGCGCGCTCGATGTGCACTACGTCGGCGGCGCGTGTGACCGCACGGCGCAGGCCGTGGCGGTAGAGACGGCCGAGGAGGTGGTGGTGGGGATCATCGTGACCGTCGAGCCCGGCGCGTGCACCGCCGTCGGCATCGAGCGCAGCCAGCCGCTGTCGCTGGCGCAGCCGCTGGGTAGTCGGGTGGTGCTCGACGCGGCGAGCGGCCAGCCGCTGGTACCCGGGGCGGCCCGCTGAGCGGGGCTACTTCTGCACCGGCGGTCCGGACAGGTCCTGCCAGCACGTCGGTATCAGGGCCCAGCGGTCCCCGCCGGCCGGCGCCGGTACCGCCGGCAGCGCCGCCCGCGCGTTGCTGTCCCCGTGCCCGGCGGCCGCGTGCAGCTTGTCCACCAGGAAGCTGCCGTCGAAGACGTCGAGGTCGGGGAAGGTCCACGAGCTCGCGCCCCGCTGCGCGAACGGGGTCAGGAAGTCCACGGCCTTGGCCAGCGTCGCGCCGCCCTGCGCCCGGTAGGTCCACAGGTTCACGCCCACGAGCCGCCCGGCGTCGGCGAGCCGGCACATCGCCATGAGGTTGAAGTTGACGTAGTGCCACGGGCGGGTCCGGGACAGCTCGCCGGGCTGCCTGCCGTCCCCGGCGAGCTGCTTGGCGATCCGGTTGGTCCGTACGCTGCTGATCAGCGTCCTGGCGGTGGCGGTGTCGCCCAGGTACAGCGCGATCACCGCGTCCTGCAGGTCCTTGAAGGTGCCGTGGTTGTTGGTGGCCTTGCTCTCCGCCTTGCCGATGGCGCTCGTGCGGTTCCAGGTCTGAAACTGGCTGAGCCAGGCGACCATCCCGTTGTGGTCGGTGGTGGTCCAGCCGGGAGCGCCCGAGTCCAGCAGCGCCAGCCCGTCGACGACCTGCGTGATCGCCTGCGACGTCTCGATGATGCCTTCCTTGCGGCCGGTCGTCGTGCAGGGCACGACCTGCCCGTACTTCATGTTCGGGTTCATCCTCGTGGCCGGGTTGAGGAACCAGGTGCGGATGACCAGGGCGGCGCGCTGGGCGTAGGCCGCCCGGCCCGTGTAGTACCAGGCCAGCGTCAGGTCGTTGATGGCGTGCCAGGTGTTGGCCCACGCGGTCAGGTCGCCGGTGGTCGCCGCGGTCGGGCCCCAGCGCCCGTCCTTACGCACGTACGGGCAGTGGTCGGCGGTGTCGGGGTTGGGCCAGAAGTACGTGGCCAGGCTGTAGTAGTCGTGCTTGTCCGGGCTCACCGTCGAGGTCTTGTCCAGGACCGACCAGGGGCTCGCAGTCAGCGCCTTGTCGGCGGCGCCGGTCAACGACCGCAGGGCCGCCGCCTGGGCCGCGGTCGGCGCCGTGGTCACCTGCTGCCGGATCGTGGCCAGCCGGGCACCGTCGAGGACGATCGTCTTCGGTACCGGCGGGGCCGCGACGGCCAGGACCGGAGGTCCGATGAGCGCGCCGGTGACCGTGAGGGCGAGGGCGGCGGTGAGCACCGGGGCGGACGGGCGCTTCATCCTCGCTCCTAAGGGCAGGCGGGCGGGCTCGCCCGGGCACCGGTGAGCTTCGCCCGTCCACTGACGACGGTCAATGACTCATCCGATCTCTTTCGTGGACCGGAAAATCAGATCCAGCCCTTGCGCCGGAACACCACATACAGCAGGGTCGATGCGCCGACCGTGATCAGCGTTGAGGTCCAGAACCCCAGCGGGTGCCCGTACCCGGGGTAGGGCACGTTCTGCCCGTAGAACCCGGTGACCGCGGTCGGTACCGCGATGATCGCCGCCCAGCTCGTGACCTGCTTCATGATCACGTTGAGCCGGTTGCCGCGCACGGTCAGGTGCGTCTCCAGGATCGTGGTGACCAGGTCGCGCAGGGACTCGGTCCACTCGGTCGCGCGCAGCACGTGGTCGTAGACGTCCTGGTAGTACGGCATCATCGGATCCTCGACCACGTGCAGGTCCCGGCGTAGCAGGGTGTTGACCACCTCCCGCATCGGCAGCACCACCCGGCGCACCGTGACCAGGCTCTTGCGCAGCTGGAACGTGCGCCGCTGCATGTCCCGGTCGCCGGACTGGTCGTCGAACAGCCGGTCCTCCAGCGCCTCGATCTCGCCGTCGAGCGACTGCACCGCCTCGAAGTGGGTGTCCACCACGTGGTCCAGCAGCCCGTGCAGGAGGAACCCGACGCCGTACTTGGCGAGGTCGGGCGACTGGTCCCAGCGGGCCACCACCGCGTCGATGTCGAACCGCTCGTCCTTGCGGACCGTGACCAGCGCCCGCGGGGTGATGAACGCGTCGACCTCGCACGTGTCCAGCAGACCGGTCCCGATGTCGAGGGCCACCGCGTAGGCGGTGACGAACAGATGCGAGTCGTACCGGTCCAGCTTCGGCCGTTCGTGCTCGTTGATCGCGTCCTCGATGGCCAGCGGGTGCAGGCCCAGCTCCTCGCTGATCGCGGCCAGCTCGTCGGCGCTGGGTCGGCACAGGTCGAACCAGACGGTTGCGGACTCGTCGGCGAGGTGGTCGGAGATCTCCTCGATCGGGAAGCCCTCGGCCTCCAGGACCCCGTTGCGGTACACGCGGGTGAGCGGCATGACGGTCACGATAGGCCGCCGGACCGCCCGGCGTCGGTGCCGCTTCGCGCGAACCCTGCCGCCCGGCCGCACGTGCCTTACCGTGAGACGTGTGGCGACCGCGGGCCGGCGGCGCCTGAGCAGGGAGGTGCGTCATGGGCGACGCGGTGGTCAACCGGACCGTGGAACCCGACGGTACCGTCGTCATCGAGCTGCGCGGCGAGCTGGATCTGGCGATCAACGAGGCGCTGCGGCTGCTGCTGGTCGAGACGGCCACCACCGTGCGCCCGCCCCGCATCGTGGTGGACATGCTGTACGTCAGCTTCGTGGACTCCACCGGCATCGGCGCGCTGGCCGCGGGGTACACCGCCGCGCGCACGGCCGGGGTCGGGTTCACCGTGCGGCACCTGGCGCCGTTCATCGCCGAGCAGCTGCGCCTGACCGGGCTGTACGAGCATCTGGTCGGCGCGGAGTCCTGAGCGCCCGCCGTCCTGAGCGCCCGCCGAGCCGGCCGGTTTCCCTCCGACGCCCACCGGGTAGGGGTCGGTGGACGTGAACCGCCTGCTCGGTAGGAGGAGTTCCCATGTCCGGTGCCGTGACCGACGCCGTGCGCGCGGTACTGCTGTTTCTGCCCAAAGCGCTCGGGTTCCTCGCCATCCTGGTGATCGGCTGGCTGGTCGCCCGGCTCCTGCGCACCGTGGTCGACAAGGTGCTGGAGCGGGTCGGGTTCGACCGCGCCGTCGAACGCGGCGGGATCCGGGCCGCGCTGGCCCGCAGCAAGTACGACGCCTCGGACCTGACCGCCCGCCTGGTGTACTACGCGGTGCTGCTGTTCACCCTGCAGCTCGCCTTCGGCATCTGGGGCCCGAACCCGGTCTCCGACCTCATCAAGGGTGTGGTCGCCTGGCTGCCCAAGGCGTTCGTGGCGATCCTCATCGTGGTGGTCGCCGCCGCCATCGCCAACGCGGTGCGCGACATCGTCGGCAACGCGCTGGGCGGCCTGTCCTACGGCCGGTTCCTGGCCGGCGTGGCGGCGTGGTTCATCATCGGCCTCGGCGTCATCGCCGCGCTGAACCAGGTCGGCGTCGCGACCACGGTCACCACCCCGATCCTCATCGCGGTCCTGGCCACCGTCGCGGGCATCCTGATCGTCGGGCTGGGTGGCGGCCTGGTCCGCCCGATGCAGGCGCGCTGGGAGGTGTGGCTGGACCGGGCCGCCCGCGAGTCGGAGGCGATCGCCGAGCGCGCCCGGGCCTACCAGGCTGGGCAGGCCCACGCCCGGGAGGCGCTGGCCGCGCAGAAGGCCCAGGAAGCCGCGGCCACTCCGCCCGCCACCCCGCCGGCCGCACCGGCTGCGCCGCCCGTGCCGGGCTCGTCGGCCGCACCGGCTCCGCTGGCCGCACCGGCTGCGCCGGCCGCGCCCGCCGCGCCTGATGCCGGGCCCGAGGCGACCAGCGTGCTGCCCAGGACCGCCGCTCCTGATGCCGGGCCCGAGGCGACCAGCGTGCTGCCCAGGACCGCCGCTCCTGATGCCGCGCCAGCGCCGACCCAGGTGCTGCCCACGACCGCCGCTCCTGATGCCGGGCCAGAGCCGACCCAGGTGCTGCCCACGACCGAGACCGGCGGGCTGTACGGGGCGCGGACCCCGCAGCGGCCCAGCGACTCCGAGCCGACCCAGGTGCTGCCTCCGGTGACCGGGAAACGCCCGGCACGCTGAGCCATCCCCGATCGGCGGTGGCGGCCCGGGCACGCGCGGGCCGCCACCGCCGATCCCTCGTCCCGGTTCGACCGTCCGGGTCTGTGCAGCCGGGGTACCCGGCCGTATCGTCGGGCGGCATGACCCATCCCCGCCCGGCCGGGCACCAGGTGCGGCTGGCCGCCGCCTGGGCCGCGCTCGCCGACCTCGCGCACCGCCTCGGTACCCCCGGACTGGCCGCGGCCGCCGCGCTGCCCGGGCTGCTCGCCGAGGTCGACCAGCACGCCGCCGCGCTGCGCGACCTGCTCGGTGACGGGCGGCGCCCGCCCGGCCCCATCGCCCTGGCCGGGTACGCCGACGGGCTGCGCGACACGGCCGGCGACCTGGGCTGGCGGGAGCCCGAGCCGGGTGAGGTCGACTGGGCCGGGGCACCCTGGCTCGTGGTACGCCTGCTCGCGGTGTGCCAGCTCGCCACGGCGGCGCCCGGGCCGGCCCGCTGACCGGTTACGCCCCGTCGATCCCCCGTATCCTGGGGGTCACGTCGAAGCGGGAGGCGCCGGTGCGCGAGTGGCTCAGGATGGCCCGGAACCGGCTGCGGCGACGCACCCGCCGGCTGGTCGGGATCGCGGTCCTGCTCGTGCTCTCGGCCGTGCTGCTGGTGTGGGCCCGGCTCAGCGCGGGGTTCAACCGCGACCTGCTGATCAACGTCGGTGCCAGCGTGGTGATCGTTGCCCTGTCGTACGCGATCTTCGACCCGCTCTTCGAGGAGCTGCGCCGCTCCCGGGTCGAGGAGCACGCGATGTTCGACCACGACGAGTTCAGCCGGCACGTCAGCACCGCCTCGGACCTGGTCGCCGTGATGGACACCGGCAACCACATGCTGGAGGGCAGCAGCCGGGGCCGGTTCCTGGCCGCCCTGCGCAAGGCGCTGCACAACGGCGCCAAGGTGCGCATCCTGCTGCTCGACCCGGACTCCGCGGCCGCCTCCCAGCGCGCCGAGGAGATCCGGCCGGTCGACGTCGGCCGGGTGATCATCGACAACCTGCGCCACCTCAACGACTTCGCCGACAGCCTCGACGACCGCACCCGGCAACGCTTCCAGGTGCGCATCTACGACGCCTCGCCGTCGATCCAGATCTTCCGCTGGGACGACAAGGCGCTGATCTCGTTCTTCCCGATCGGGGTACGGGCGTCGGCCTCGCCGCACCTTGAGGTGTACCTGTCCAGCCCGCTCGGCGAGTTCGTGCAGAGCCGCTTCGACGACTTGTGGCGCCATCCCAGCACCCGCGACCTCACCGACTACGTGACCGTGCCGGTGACCGTCTACCACGACCAGGTCCCGCTGCGCAGCTGCGCGGTGCACTTCGTGCGGCTCGGTGAGGCCTGCTTCGTCGACGGCGCGCCCATGGTGGACCAGCTCACCGACCACGGCACCGGGCCGCTGCAACTGATCACCGCGCATCCGGTGCAGCTCGACGGCCGCACCGCCACCGCGTTCCGGCTGGCCCGCGTGGACAGCGACACGGTACCGGACCGGGCCAGCGTGCTGGCCCTGTTCGACCGCAAGTACGGACCGCGCCAGTTCGACGGGCCCGGCCGGCTCCGCCTGGCGCTGCGGCTCATCCCCGGCGACGCGCCCGCCCCCGTCGGCTGAGCCGCCGCGCGCGGCTACCGTCGATGCGTGACGGATGGGGTGTCGGTGTGCCTGCTGGCGGAGCTGCCGCAGCTGGTACCCGAGGTCGGCGAGCTGCGGTGGCGGGAGTGGGGACGGCCGCCGGAGCCGGTGGACCTGTCCTGGTGGGTCGCGATGACCCGGCGGGAGGCGGGCCGCGCGGAGCTGCCGGTGACGTTCGTGGCCGTCGACGCCGGCGGTGCGGTCGTGGGTGCCGTGGGGCTGGGGGAGTACGACCTCGCCGAGTGCCGGGACCGGTCCCCGTGGGTGCTGGGGATGGTGGTCCGGCCGGACCACCGCGGCCGGGGCGTGGCCCGCCTGCTGCTGTCGCGCGTGGAGCGGCTCGCCGCGGACCTCGGGTACGCGGCGGTGTGGGTGGCGACCGGGCCGGCCGCCGAGTTCTACCGGCGGTGGGGGTGGCGGGAGAGCGGGCGGCTGCGCCTGGGGTCGGGCCAGCCGGTGGTGGTGTTGCGCAAGCCGTGCCGGCCCGGCATTACCTCGGACGTTATCGACACGGCGCCGCCGCGGGCGGGATGGTTACCGGGCACGCACCAATCCGACACGGGAGGCGGGACGCCATGACGACACCGACCATCGACATCACCCGCACGGTCGAGCGGTACTTCGACATGTGGAACGAGACCGACCCGACCCGGCGCCGCGAGCTGATCGAGGCGATCTGGTCGCCGGTGGGCAGCTACGTGGACCCGCTGTTCAGCGCCGACGGGTACGACGAGCTGGACGCGATGGTGGCCGGGGTGCACGAGCGGTTCCCGGCACACCGGTTCCGGCTGACCGGGCCGGTCGACGCGCACCACGACCGGGGCCACTGGGGCTGGGAGTTCGGCGAGCCCGGCGCCGCGCCGGTGGTGGCCGGAGTGGACTACGCGGTGTTCGCCGCGGACGGTCGGCTCGGCGAGGTGACCGGGTTCTTCGCGCCGACCCGGGCGAGCGACGCGGACCCGGTATCGTGACACGACCGGTCGGGGAGCTGTTGCGGAGCTGGCGGGAGCACCGCCGGCTCAGCCAGCTCCAGCTCGCCATCCAGGCCGACATCTCCACCCGGCACCTGAGCTTCGTGGAGACCGGGCGGGCCCAGCCGAGCCGGGAGATGCTGCTACGCCTGTGCGAGGAGCTGGACGTGCCGCTGCGCGAGCGCAACCGGGTGCTGCTCGCCGGCGGGTACGCCCCGGTGTTCCAGGAACGGGCGCTGGACGAGCCGCCGATGGCGCCGGTGCTCGCGGCGGTCCGCCAGGTACTGACCGGGCACGAGCCGTACCCGGCGATGGTGGTGGACCGCCGCTGGGTCCTGGTGGACGCGAACGCCAGCATGTTCAGCCTGTTCAGCAACCTGGTGGCGGAGCACCTGCTCGCGCCGCCGGTCAACGTGCTGCGGGCCAGCCTGCACCCCGACGGCGCCGCGCCGCACATCGCCAACCTGGGCGAGTGGCGGGCCCACACGCTGGGCCGGCTGCGCCGCCAGGCCGCGTTCACCGGCGACGACGAGCTGATCCGGTTGTACGAGGAGCTGCGCGGCTACCCGTGCGACCAGCCCGAGCCGCTGGTGGAGGTACCCGGCCCGGCCGACGTGGTGACCCCGATGCGGCTGCGCCACCCCGAGGGGGAGCTGGCGTTCTTCAGCATCGTCGCGACGTTCGGCACACCGCTGGACGTCACCGTCGCGGAGCTGATGATCGAGGCGTTCTATCCGGCCGACGCGGCAACGGCGGAGCTGCTGCGCCGGACGGCGGGCGCCGCAGTCAGCGCCTGAGCGCAGCCGGAGCCGGGTTTTGGCGGAGGCGAGCACCGGCCGGATCTCGTCGCCTGAGCGCCTCGGCGCCCACGAGGTCGTCGGGCAGCGCGTCGGGTACCTCGTCGTCGAACCGGGACAGCGTGCGGGTACCGAGCGCCACCAGCGCGAAGGCGGCGATGACCGCGCCGAAGACGAGGTACATCACGCCGATGCCCCGCCCGGGGCCGGCGAGGCGTTCGAACAGCCGCGCGCCGTACGGCGCGACCAGCCCCATACCCACCGGCAGCGTGGACCACGCGAGCAGCGTGTTGAGCGCGAACACCCGGCCGTGGAAGCGCTGCGGCACCTTCACCTGCACGATGGTGGCGTAGATGCCGTTGAGCACGGTCAGCCACAGCGACATGCCGAAGGCGCCGGCGGCGACCACGACCAGGCTCGGGCGTACCCCCGCGAGCGCGCAGAACGCGGCCAGCGCGAGCGTCGACAGCAGTACCCCGCGCATCCGGCGCCGGCGCGGCCCGCCCCACACCGCGAGCACCAGCCCGCCGAGGAAGGCCCCGACCCCGGCGCCGAACGCCACCCGGCCCAGCTGGCTCAGCGTGCCGAACGTCAGCACCAGCGGGGTGACGAGCGTGAACAGGGGGGACAGGAAGATGTTGAGCCCGGCGAACCAGAGCAGCATCGTGCGGAACCCGCGGTGGCCCCACGAGTACCGGAACCCCTCGGCGATCTCGGTGAGCAGCGGCTCCCGGCGCCGCCACGCCATCGTGCGCGGGAACCGGACGGCGGCGACCACCCCGACCGCCACGAGGTAGCTGACCACGTCGAGGGCCAGGATGCCGCCGAGCCCGATCACCGCCATCAGCCCGACCGCGACCAGCGGTACCACCAGCTGCGCCATCCCGCCGGCGAGCTGCACGACGCCGTTGGCGTGCCCCAGGTACCGCTTCGGCACCAGCTGCGGGATCGCCGAGCTGTAGGCCAGCCGCTGGAACGTCAGCGCCACCGACAGGCAGACCAGCAGCGGGTAGATGTGCCAGACCTGGAGGTGGTGGGTCCACAGCAGCAGGCCGAGCAGCAGCTGGCTGCCACCGGCCGCGGCGTCGCCGGCCAGCATGACCTTCCGGCGGGAGGTGCGGTCCACCACGGCCCCGGCCAGCGGCGCGACCACCATCCCGGGGACCAGGCCGAGCACCGCGAACAGCGCGAAGCGGGCCAGCGACCCGGTGGTCAGGTAGATCCAGATCGGGATGGCGAACTCGGTCAGCGCCGAGCCGGTCATCGACACGAGCTGGCCCGCGGCCACCGCGAGGAACCGGCGCATCCCGGGCTGCGCGCCGGCCGGCCCGCCCACCCCGGCCGGCGCGACCGGCGTCGGCGACTCCGACATGGCGTGCACCCGCCACCCCGGCTCGCCGGAGCCTCCACAGTGGACGGTGGTGACGATGCGGGCCAGCTCCTCGGCCCGGTACTTGAGGAAGTAGTGCCCGGCCTCGTCGAGCAGCACCACGCCGGCGCGCCCGGTGAGGAAGTGCCACTCCCGGTACCGCTCCTGGTAGTAGTCGGTGTCCGGGTCCCGCTCGCCGGCGACCGTGATGACCGGCGCGCGCAGCGGCTCCACGCCGGTCTCGAACAGGCCGGTGAAGTACTCCTCGGCCGCCCGCGCATGGCTGCGCATGGTCCGGATGATCTGCCGCGCCTGGGCCGGGTCCAGCTGGCCCATCTCGACACCCATCGAGGTGAGCCAGTTGGCGTAGGTCTGGTCGCTGCGCAGGAACTCCAGCCGGGCCAGCCGGGACAGGCCGGACAGCAGCCGGCCGCGCGGCCGGGCGAAGGGGAACGTGGCGCCGATGTAGACCGCGTCCAGCTCCCGTCCGGCGGCTTCCAGGCGGCGGGCGATCTCGATGGTCAGCGCGCTGCCCACGCAGTGCCCGTACAGGACGAGCGGCCCGGAGACCTTCGCCCGGATCTCGTCGACGCACCGGGTGGCCAGCTCCTCGAAGGAGAGCCGGTCCTCGTCCAGCCCCACGTCGTGGCCGGGGATCGCCACCGACCACAGGGCGTACCCGCCCGGCAGGGCGTCGGCCAGCGGCTGGTACACGACCGCGCTGCCGCCACCGTACGGCACGCAGACGAGGCTGAGCGTCGCCGGGCCGGCGGCCGGGTGGGTCAGCTCGTGGAGCAGGTCCCGGTGCCGCTGCGGCGCGGCCAGCAGCGCCGCCAGGCCGCGTACCGTCCGGTGCCGGAACACGTCGAGCACGCTGACCCCGGCGCCGACCCGGCCGCGCAGCCGGGCCACCAGCCGCGTGGCGAGCAGCGAGTGCCCGCCCAGGTCGAAGAAGTCGTCCTCGACGCCGACCCGGTCCACGCCCAGGACCTCGCCCATGACCCGCGCGACCGCCTCTTCGGCCGGGGTCGCCGGCGCGACGAACCCGGTGGCCGGGTCGCGCCCGGCCTCGGGGGCCGGAAGCGCGGCCCGGTCGAGCTTGCCGTTGGGGGTCAGCGGCAGGGCGTCCAGCGCGACGAGCGTGGCCGGTACGAGGTGGTCGGGAAGGGTTTGCTTGAGCGTGTCGCGGACGCCGGCGGGGGCCGCGCCGCCCACGAGGTAGCCGACGAGGCGCTGGTCGCCGGGGCGGTCCTCGCGCAGCACGACGGCCGCGTCGGTGACGCCGGGCTGGTCGCGCAGCGCCGCCTCGATCTCGCCCAGCTCGATCCGCTGGCCGCGCAGCTTCACCTGGTGGTCCAGCCGGCCCAGGTACTCGATCGCACCGTCGGGGCGCCAGCGGGCCCGGTCGCCGGTCCGGTACAGCCGGCCGAAGCGGGGATCCTCGACGAACCGCTGCGCGGTCAGCTCCGGCCGGTTGTGGTACCCGATGCCCACCTGCACCCCGCCGATGTACACCTCGCCGGGCACCCCCACGGGCACCGGGCGCATGGCGTCGTCGAGCAGGTAGATCCGGGTGTTCTGGACGGGCCGCCCGATCGGGACGGTGTCGTCGTCGGGCCCGCACCGCCACGCGGTGACGTCGATCGCCGCCTCGGTCGGGCCGTACAGGTTGTGCAGCTGCGCGGGCAGGGTCGCCAGGCAGCGCCGGGCCAGCGCCGGGGGCAGGGCCTCGCCCGAGCAGATGATCCGGCGCAGCGCGCGGCAGTCCCCGGCGGCCGGTTCGGCGAGGAACACCGCGAGCATCGACGGGACGAAGTGGACCGTGGTCACTCCACTGTGGACGATCAGGTCGCGCAGGTACCCGGGGTCCTTGTGCCCGCCCGGCTCGGCGAGCACCAGCCGCGCCCCGACGGTCAGCGGCCAGAAGAACTCCCACACCGACACGTCGAAGCTCGTCGGCGTCTTCTGGAGCACGACGTCGTCAGGCCCGAGCCGGTACGCCTTCTGCATCCAGTCGAGCCGGTTGACGATCGCCCGATGGCCGATCAGCGCGCCCTTGGGCAGTCCGGTCGAGCCCGAGGTGTAGATCATGTACGCCGGGTCGTCGGCCGGCGGAGCCGGCGGGGCCGTCGCGGCCGGCGGGGCCGGCGGGGCCGTCGCGGCCGGCGGGGCCGTCGCGGCCGGTCCCGCGATCCCCTCGTCGAGCAGCAGGACCTCGGCATCCGTGGCGGGCAGCCGTACCTCCGGCCGGGCCAGCACCACCCGGGCCCCCGAGTCCTGGAGCATGAAGGCCAGCCGGGGCGGCGGGTACTCCGGGTCCAGCGGCACGTAGGCGGCCCCGGCCTTGAGCACCCCGAGCAGCGCGACGGGCAGGTCGAGGCAGCGCTGGGCGCAGACCGCGACGAGGTCGCCGCGCCCGACGCCGGCCGCGCGGAGCCGGTGCGCGACGCGGTTCGCCCGCGCGTCGAGGTCCACATAGGACAGGCGCTGCCCGCCGAAGACGACCGCGGTGGCCTCCGGGGTCCGGGCCACCTGCGCCTCGACCAGCTCCGGCAGGGTCGCCCGGTCGGGGAACGGCGCCGCGGTGTCGTTGAACTGCGTCGTCACCAGCGCCAGCTCCCGCGGGTCGAGCAGGTCCAGCTCGCCCAGGTGCACCGCGGGATCGGCGACGACGGCACCGAGCAGCCGCTCGAGGTGCCCGGCCAGGCGCGCGACGCGGTCCCGGTCGAACAGGTCGGTGTTGTACGCGAACAGCAGCGCGAGGCCGTCCCCGCCGTCCCACACCTCCAGCGACAGGTCGACCTTCGCCTGCCGGTACGCCACCTCGAACGGCTCCACCGCCAGCCCGTCGAGCGCGAGCCCCCGCGCCGCCGCGTTCTGGAGCACGAACAGCACCTGGAAGAGCGGGCTTCGGCCCGGGTCCCGGTCCATCCGCAGCTCGCTCATCAGCCGCTCGAACGGGATGTGCGGGTGGGCGTACGCGTCCAGGGCGGCGGCGCGCGTGCGGTGCAGCAGGTCCCGGAACGTCGGGTCGCCGGACAGGTCGGCGCGCAGCACCAGGGTGGTCATGAAGGAGCCGATGAGCGGTTCCAGCTCGGTACGGTCCCGCGCGGCGGTCGGCGCCCCGACGGCGAAGTCGCGCTGCCCCGCGTGCCGGCCCAGCACCACCTCGAACGCGGTCAGCAGCGTCATGAACAGCGTGCACCGCTCGGCCCGCGACAGCCGGCCCAGCCCGTCGGACAGCGGCCCGGGCAGGTCGCGGCGTAGCAGGTCGCCGCGCGTGGTCCGGACCGCCGGTCGCGGCCGGTCGGTGGGCAGCTCCAGCGGGGGTACCCCGGCCAGCCGGGCCGCCCAGTGCGCGACCAGCCCGTCCTGTGCCCGGTCGTCGAGCTGGTCGCGGTGCCAGCGGGCGAAGTCGGCGTACTGCACCGGGAGCGGGTCGAGCGACCGTCCACTGTAGAGCGTGCCCAGCTCGCCGAGGAGCACGCCGACCGACCAGCCGTCGGCGACGATGTGGTGGATGGCGAGGCACAGCACGTGGTCCTCGGGCCCGAGGCGCAGCACGGCGGCCCGCAGCAGCGGCGCCCGGCCCAGGTCGAACGGCGCGTTGCACAGCTCGGCGGCCGCCGCCCGGGCGCCGGCCTCGTCCACCTCCAGTCGCCGCACCGGGATCCGCAGGTGCGGCAGGATCTCCTGGACCGGCCGGCCGTCCACGGCGGGGAAGCGGGTACGCAGTATCTCGTGCCGGGCCGCCACCCCGTCCAGCGCCGACTCCAGCGCGTCCACGTCGAGCGGGCCCCGCAGGCGCAGCGCGACCGGGATGGTGTACGAGGCGTCGGCCGGGTCGAGCTGGCTGAGGAACCAGACCCGTTCCTGGTCGTACGACAGGGGCAGCGACCCGGTTCCGGCCGGCCGGGGGGTGACCGGCGGCCGGACCGGCACCGCCGGGTCCCCGCGCAGCAGCGCGTCCACCGCGGCGGCCAGCTCCCGTACGGTGCGGTGGGTGAACAGCGTCCGCAGCGGCACGTCCACCCCGACCGCCCGGGTCAGCCGGGCCCGGACCCGGGTGGCGAGCAGCGAGTGCCCGCCGAGCGCGAAGAAGTCGTCATCGGCACCCACCCCGTGGACGCCGAGCACCTCCGACCACAGCCCGGCGACCAGGTCCTCGGCGGCGCTGCGTGGCGGAGCCGACCCGGCCGCGGTCACCGGGGCGGGCTCGGGCAGGGCGGCCACGTCGAGCTTGCCGTTGGGCGTCAACGGCAGCCGGTCCACGAACACGTACGCGCTGGGCAGCATGTACTCGGGCAGCCGCGCGGCGAGGTGGGCGCGCAGGTCGGCGGCCGTCCCGGCGACGTAGGCCACGAGCCGCCGCGCGCCGGACGGGTCCGGCCGGGCGAGGACGGCCGCCTGGCGGACGGCGGGGTGGGTACCGAGCGCGGCCTCGACCTCGCCCAGCTCGATCCGGTACCCGCGGATCTTCACCTGGTCGTCGAGCCGGCCGAGGAACTCCAGCTCCCCGTCGGGCCGCCGGCGCACCCGGTCGCCGGTCCGGTACAGCCGGCCCCAGCGCGGGTGCGCCACGAACCGTTGCGCGGTCAGCTCCGGCCGGTTCAGGTAGCCCAGCGCGAGGCCGGCCCCGCCGAGGTACAGCTCGCCGGCCGCGCCGGCCGGTACCGGCCGCCGCGCCTCGTCGAGCACGCAGGCGCGGGTACCCGGCAAGGGCCGCCCGATCGGCGGGCGGTACCGCACGTCCGCGCGGGTGAGGTCGGCGCAGGTCGCGATGACCGTGGTCTCGGTCGGGCCGTACGTGTTGAGCACCCGCACCCGGTCGCCGACGGCGGCCCGCCAGCGGGCCAGCGCGTCCGCGCGCACCTGGTCGGCGCCGAGGATCAGCAGCCGCAGCGCGGGCGGCCAGGCCACCGACCCGGCGTCGGCGACCAGCTCGTGCCAGTACGGCGTGGGCAGGTCCAGCACGGTCAGCGCGGCGCCCTCGTCGGTGCGGAAGAAGTCCTCCAGCCCGCCGGGTGGCGCGAGCACGAGCGTGGCCCCCGCCGCGAGGCACGGGTACACCTCCTCGACGTGGGTGTCGAAGCTGGCCGAGGCGAACTGGAGCACCCGGTCGGCCGGGCCCAGGCCGTACTGCTCGCGCATCCAGCGCACCCGCGCGGCCAGCGCCCGGTGCGGGATCACCGCGCCCTTGGGCCGGCCGGTGGAGCCGGAGGTGTAGATGACGTACGCCGGATCGTCCGGCGCCGGACGGACGCCCGGGTCGGTCGCCGGGCGCGCCGGCGCGTCGGGGTCCACAGTGGACACGCGGGCGCCGGCCGGCGCGCCGCCGCGCGTGACGACCAGCTCCGCGCCGCTGTCGGCGAGCATCAGCTCCCGCCGGGCGGGCGGATAGGCCGGGTCGAGCGGCAGGTACGCCGCGCCGGCCTTGAGCACGCCGAGCAGCGCGACGATCAGCTCCACCGAGCGGTCGAGGCAGACCGCCACGACGGTACCCGGGCCGGCGCCGCGCGCCCGCAGCTCGTGCGCGAGCCGGTTGGCGCGCGCGTGCAGCTCGGCGTAGCCGACCGCCCCGCCGGTGCCGCGCACGGCGGTGCCCTCGTGGACCGCCAGCAGCGCCAGGACCGAGTCGGGCGTGGGCGCCGCCGGCTCCGCCGGTGGCGGCTCCTCGGTCGGGAACAGCTCGGGTAGCGCGACGTCCGGGCGCTCGACGGCCGCCACGAGCAGTGCCTCGAACCAGCGCGCCAGCCGGGCCACGGTCTCCCGCTCGAACAGGTCGGCGTCGTAGGCGAGCAGCCCGCGCAGGCCGCCGGCTACCGGGAGCAGCTCCAGCAGCAGGTCGAGTTTGGCGCCGGGAAGCTGCGCCGGGAACTTCTCGACCTCCACACCGGCCAGCGCGAACGGCTGTTCCTCCGGCGGCTGGAGGATGAGCATGGCGTCGAAGAACGGGTTGCGGCCGGGGTCGCGCTCGACCGGCAGCTCCTCGAGCGGCACCTCCTGGTGGGCGTACGCCTCGATGGCGGTCCGGCGGACCCGGCGCAGCAGATCGCGGAAGGTCGGCTCGCCGGACAGGTCGGCCCGCAGCACGAGGGTGGTGGTGAACAGCCCGATCAGCGGCTCGACCTCCTCCCGGTCCCTCCCGGCGCCCTGGGTGCCGACGCAGAAGTCGGCCTGCCCGGCGTACCGGCCGAGCACCGCCGCGAACCCGGCCACCAGCACCATGAACGGCGTGGCCCGCTCCGCGCGGGCCAGCCCGGCGAGCGCACCGACGAGTGCGTGCGGCAGCTCGAAGGCCACCGTCGCCCCGCGCCGGCCGCCGCGTACCGGCGGCCGCGGCCGGTCGGTGGGCAGGTCGAGGACGGGTACCCCGGCGAGCTGGCGGCGCCAGTAGTCGAGGTTGGCCACCGCCGTACCCTGTTCCTGTTGCCACAGCGTGACGTCCGGGTACTGCACCGGCAGCGGCGGGAGCGGCTGTCCACTGTAGAGCGCGGCCAGCTCGGCGAACAGCGGCCCGATCGACCCGCCGTCGGCGACGATGTGGTGCATCACCAGGCACAGCACGTGCTCGTCGGGGGCCAACCGCAGGAGGGTGGCCCGCAGCAGCGCGTCCTCGGCGAGGTCGAACCGCCGGTTCAGCCGCTCGTCGACCAGCTCCCGGGCCGCCGCCTCGGGATCGGCGTGCCCGGTGAGGTCCAGGCGCTCCAGCGGGATCCGCAGCCGGGGCCGGACCTCCTGGTACGGCCGCCCGTTGCGGCTCGGGAAGCGGGTCCGCAGGCTCTCGTGCCGGGCCACGACACCGCCCACGGCGCGCTCCAGCGCGTCGGCGTCCAGCGGGCCGCGCAGCCGCTCCGCGACGTACATCCGGAAGGACACGTCGCCGGGGTCGAGCTGGTCGAGGAACCACATCCGCTCCTGCGCCCGGGACAGCGGCACCGGTCCGGCGTCCGGCCGCCGGGGCGGGATCTCCAGGTCGGCGGCTGTCACGCCGGCTCCCCTCGTAGCATGACCGGATGCCGCCGGTACGGGCCCTGGTCTTCGACTTCGACGGGCTGCTGGTGGACACCGAGTCGGCGGCGCTGCGGGCGTGGGAGGAGACGCTCGCCGGGCGGGGCCTGACGCTGCCGCTCGACCTGTGGCGCGCGGCCATCGGCGGGCAGGGCAGCGACACCGCGATGCTCGGCTACCTGGCCGACCTGCTCGGCCACGCCGACGCCGCCGCGCTGCGCGAGCGGTGGTGGGTGCGGCACCTGGCGCTGGTCGACGCCGCGCCGCTGCGACCCGGCGTCGCCGGCTATCTCGCCGAGGCCACCCGGCTGGGCCTGGGGCTGGCGGTCGCCTCCAGCGCGACCGGCGACTGGGTCGCGGCTCACCTGCGCCGCCTCGGCACCCACGAGGCGTTCACCGTGGTCGTCACCGGGGACACGCACCCGGCCAAGCCGGCCCCGGACACGTACCTCGGCGCGCTGTCGGCGCTCGGGGTACCCGCCCAGGAGGTGGTCGCGTTCGAGGACTCGCCGGCCGGGGTGCGCGCCGCGAAGGCGGCCGGGTTGCGCTGCGTCGCCGTGCCGAACCCGGTCACCTCAGCGCTCGCCTTTCCCGACGCCGACCTCCTCGTGGCGTCGCTGGACGCGATCGGGCTGCCCGACCTGCTCGCCCGGCTCGGGTTCGCCGTACCCGGCCGGCCGGGATAGGCCGACCAGCGCGGCGACGGCCGCGGCGAGGCTCGCCACCGTCGGGTCGTCGTAGAAGAGCGACAGCGGAAGGTCGGCCTTCAACCGGCGGCGGATGCGCGCGGCGATCGCGGTCATCGTCAGCGAGTGCGCGCCGAGGTCGAACAGGCTGTCCTGCATGCCGATCGCGTCGCGGCGCAGCACCTCCCGGCAGATGTCGGCGACCTGGGCGGCCACCCCGTCCGCGGGCGGCTGCGGCGGCGTCGAGGGCGGCGCGGTCCGGGGCAGCTCGGGCAGCGCGCGCCGGTCCAGCTTCCCGTTGGGCGTCAGTGGTAGCGCCGGTACCGCGAGGATCGCGCTCGGCAGCATGTAGTCGGGCAGCATCCGGGCCAGGTGGGCGCGCAGCGCGGCCGGTTCGGCGGGGCCGCCGTCGGCGGGGACGACGCAGGCGAGCAGGTGCTCCTGCCCCACGTCGTCGGCGCGCACCGCCACCCCGGCCGCGGCGACGAAGGGGTGGTCGAGCAGCCGGGCCTCGACCTCGCCCAGCTCGATCCGGTACCCGCGGATCTTCACTTGGTCGTCGAGCCGGCCCAGGCAGGCCAGCCGCCCGTCCTCGGCGTAGCGCACCAGGTCGCCGGTGCGGTAGAGCCGGCCGGCGGAGGGGACCTCGACGAAGCGTGCCGCGGTCAGCTCCGGCCGGCCCAGGTAGCCGTGCGCGAGCCCGTCCCCGCCGAGGTACAGCTCGCCCGGGACGCCGACGGGTACCGGCTCGCGCCGCTCGTCCAGCACGTACGCCCGGGTGTTGGCGATCGGGCGGCCGATGCTCACCTCGTCCGGCGCGGGCGGCACCTCCCACGCGGTGGACCAGATCGTGGTCTCGGTCGGGCCGTACACGTTCCACAGCCGGCGCACGCGCGCCCGCAGCTCGCGGGCCAGCGGCAGGGGCAGCGCCTCCCCGCCGCACAGCGCGTCCACGGCCGGCCGGTCGAACCCCGACTCCAGCAGCATCCGCCAGCCCGACGGCGTGGCCTGCACATGGGTCACGCCGTGGGTGTCGGCGAGCCGGCACAGCGCTGCGCCGTCCCGCACGTCCGCCTCCCCGGCCACCACCACGCGGCCGCCGACGACGAGGGGGAGGAACAGCTCCAGCGCGGAGATGTCGAACGACGGCGAGGTCAGGGCGAGCCAGGTCAGGCCCGGGCCGGCGGCGAGCCGGTCGCGCATGGCCAGCAGGAGGTTGGTCAGCGCCCGGTGCCCGATCTCGACGCCCTTGGGCCGCCCGGTCGACCCCGAGGTGTAGATGACGTACGCGCGCCCGTCCGGGTCGGCGCCGGGCAGCGCCACCGGCTCGACCGCGCCGGGGTCCTCGTCGAGCCGGACCCGGGTGCCCCCGTACCCGGGCAGCGCACCGGCCGCCCGCCCACCGACCACCAGCAGCGGCACGGCCGCGTCCGCGAGGATGAGGGCCAGCCGGTCGGCCGGGTGGTCCGGGTCGAGCGGCAGGTAGGCCGCGCCGGTCTTGAGCACGCCCAGCATGCCGACGACCAGGTCCACGCCGCGCTCGACGCAGATGCCGACCAGGCCGTCCGGTCCGGCGCCCAGTGCCCGCAGGCGGTACGCGAGACGGTCGGTGGCGGCGTCGAGGTCGCGGTAGGACAGCCGGGTGCCGGTGTCGACCACGGCCGTCGCGTCCGGGCTCCGGGCCAGCTGCGCCGCCACCAGATCGGGGAGGGTGACCGGCGGGTACCCGACGGCGGTGCGGTTCCCCGCGTCCAGCAGCGTCGCGCGCTCCTCGGCACCCAGCACGGGCAGCTCGGCAAGCGGCGTGTCCGGCGGGGCCAGCGCCGCCGCCAGCAGGGTCAGCCAGTGTCCGGCCAGCCGCCGGACCGCGGCCGTCGCGACGGCGCGCGGGGCGAACTGGAGGATGGCGCCGAGCCGGTCGGGCCCGTCCACGAGGTGCACGCGCAGCGCCCCGCGGGCGGTGCCGGGGAAGATGACCCAGTCGACGTCGACCCGGACCCCGGGGAACTCGGGCGCGGCCGCGCGCCGCCGGTAGGTCAGCGTGACCGGGGCCAGCGCGACGGCGGGCCGCAGGCCGGGTACCGCGCGGGCGAGCGGGACCTCCCGGAACCGGTACAGCTCGCGCAGGTCGGTGCGCAATCGGCGGACGAACTCCACGAACGGCATTGCCGGGACCGGCCGGGTGGTCACCGGCAGCTCGTTGACGTACAGGCCGATCCGGTCGCGCGTGGCAGGCGTGCGGGTACCGAGGTCGACCGCCACGACCGGGTCCTCGGTGCCGTACCGCAGCAGCAGCGCGTGCCACGACCCGAGGATCAGCTCGAACCGGCTCACGCCCAGCCGCTGCGCGGTCTCGGCGAGGGCGGCCCGCAGCGGCTCCGGTACGGAGAACTCCACCGACTCGCCCGCGTCCACCGCCGGTACCGGCCCGGCCAGGCCGGGCAGCCGCGGCTCGCCCGGTTCGCGCCAGCGGGTCCGCCAGAACGCGCGCGCCCCCGCGCGGGCCGCCTCGACCCGGGCCTCCTCGTCCGCGACCAGCTCCGCCGGCCGGCCCGGCAGCTCCGGCAGCTCCGCCGCGCCCGCCGGGCGGTAGCCGGCGGCCAGGTCACGGACGAACACGTCGGTGGACTGCCCGTCGAAGACCAGGTGGTGGACCACCACCACCAGCCGGTGCCGGTCCGGCCCGCAGGCGAGGAGCGTGAACCGGGCCAGCGGCCCGGCCTCGACGTCGAACGGCCGGCCGACCTCCTCCCGCAGCACCCGCTCGGCCAGCTCCGGCGACACCTCGCGCACCTCGACGGCCGGCCGGCGGCGCGCCGGTACCAGCCACGGCACCCCGTCGCGCTCGGCCACGGCGGCGGCGAGCACCGGGTGCCGGTCCACCACCGCGTCCACGGCGGCGACCAGTGCGGCGACGTCCAGGGCACCGTCGAACGAGAGCGCGAACGGCATGTGGTACACCGCCCCGGCCCCGCCCAGCCGCTCGTTGACCCAGACGCCCGACTGCGCGGGTGATAACGGGATCTCCAGCATCCCTACCTCCGATCGTCGGGTGGCGTCAGGTCGTGGATGAACGTCACGTACCGGTCGGCCAGCCGCCGCACCGTGCGCCGGTCGAACGCCTCGGCGTTGTAGAGCAGGCGGCCGGCGATGCGGGCGTCGGGATACTCCACAAGGGACAGTCGCGGCACGCTCAGGTCCGGGTCGCCGTCGGCGAACGGCCAGGTCAGGCCCAGCTCCGGGGGCAGCGGGACGGGCTCGGACGCCAGGCCCGGCAGGTGCGCCGGGCCGCCCCAGCTCTCGAAGAAGAAATGCACCGGGTACGGCACCATCGCGGCCACCTCGGCGAACCGGTGCACCTGGTGGTCCGCGGCCTCGATGACCCGCTCCCGTACCCGCCGCAGCAGCGCGGGGAAGTCCCCGGCCGCGTCGAGCGGGATGCGGATCATGATGAGCTGGACCACGCAGCCGACCAGCGACTCGTACTCCAGGTGCGTGCGGCCGGTGACCGGGGTCTGCACCACGATCTCCGGTGCGCCGCTCTCGCCGTGCAGCACCGCGCACCAGGCGGCCAGCGTCGCCATGAACGTGGTCGTCTGCGCCTCGCGCGCGAGGGTCCGCAGCCGCCGAGCCGCGTCCGCGGGTACCGCGAACTCGACCGACCGGCCCACGTACCGGGTGGCGGCCGGGTCGTGTCCCGGGAACGGCGACAGCGCCCGCGGCGCCCCGGCCAGCCGCTGCCGCCAGAAGTCCCGGGTACCGGCCCACCGCCGGCGGGTCCGCGCGAAGAACTCCCGCGTGGTCAGCGGCAGCGGGGCCAGCGGCGACGGGCGGCCCAGCCGCAACGCCGAGTAGAGCAGGCCCAGCTCGCGCAGGAGCACGCCGAACGACATGCCGTCGAACACCAGGTGCTCCACGACGAGCACGAGGAGCTGGTCCTCGACGCCGAGCTGGACCACCAGCGCCCGCAGCAGCGGTCCGCGGGTGATGTCGAAGCGCCGCTCGACCTCCCGGCACGCGAGGGCGAGCGCCTGGCGCTCCCGCTCCGCGAGCGTCGCCCCCTCGGCGTCCACAGTGGACACCCGGACCGCGCAGGTGTCCCGGATCTCGGCGCGGAACCCGTCGCCGGTACGGACGAAGACCGCGCGCAGCATCTCGTGCCGGCGGACCAGCTCGCCCAAGGCCCGTTCGAGGATGTCGACGTCGAGCGCGTCGCGGACGCGCAGCGCCAGGCTGACCGGCTGGATCTGGCGGTCGGCGGTCTCGTGCATCCAGCGCAGGAAGTACTCCTGGGTGGAGCCGAGCAGCGGGCCGTCGTCCGCGCCGGCCGCCGTCGCGGCGCGGGGCGCCGCCGCCTCGATCCGGCCGGCCTGCGCGGCGAGCACCGGCGCGTCGAAGACGAGGGCGACGGTCACCTCGGTGCCGAAGGTGTCGCAGGCCAGCGTGGCGAGCTGGGTCGCCCGCAGCGAGTCGCCGCCGAGGGCGAAGAAGTCGTCGTCGGCGCCGACCGCGGCGACGCCGAGCACCTCGCTCCAGAGCTTGCCCAGCGCGATCTCGGCCGGCGAGCGCAGCGGTGCCGGGGGCGTGTCGCGGCGGGCCGGGAAGAGTTCCCGCACCTCCCGCTTGACCACCTTGCCCAGCTCGGTGCGGGGCAGGGCGGCCACGACGGCCATCCGGGTCGGGATCTGGTGCCGGCCCAGCCGGTCCTGGAGGAACGCGCGCAGCTCCTCGACGGTCACCTCCGCGCGGGGGACGACGGCGGCGGCGACGGCCGAGCCCAGCACCGGGTGCGGGACACCCAGCACGGCCGCCTCGGCGACCGCCGGATGCTCGTAGAGCGCGGCCTCGACCTGGAGGGTGGAGACCTTCAGGCCACCGGACGTGATGACGTCGCCGTCGCGGTCGACGAGGAAGAGGTACCCCTCCTCGTCGAGGTGGCCCAGGTCGCCCATGCGCACCCAGCCGCGCCGGAACGTCGCCGCGCTGCCGTCCGGGTCGCCGTGGTAGGCGCGGGGCGCGGTCGGCGAGCGCAGCCAGACCTCGCCGACCGCGCCGGCCGGTACCGGGTCGCCGGCCTCGTCGAGGACGGCGAGGTCCCCGGGGTTGGTCGGCCGGCCCACCGAACCGGGCCGGGTCGGGTCGAGGACCATCGTCGTCTCGGCCGGTGCCGCCTCGGTCGACGTGTAGTAGTTGACGAGGGTGGCGTCGGGGAACGCCTCGGCCAGCGCGGCGGCGACGGCCGGCGGCAGCGCGGCCGCCGACGAGCTGAGCAGCAGCACGCCGGACAGGTCGTGGCGGCGGTGCGCGCCCGAGTTGAGCAGGTCGATCGCCATGGACGGCACCACGAACACGGTGCCGGCGCGGTGCTCCTCGATCAGCGCGGCGAACCCCTCGCTGTCGAACGCCGGCATGCACAGCGCGGTGGGGTGCGCGGCCAGCGCGTACATGAGCATGGTCTGGGCGGCGTTGGTGCCGATCGGGAACGCGTGCAGGAACACGTCGGAGTGCGCGAACCGGCGCTGGCGCGGCGCGCGTTCGTACCCCCAGGTGAGGTTGCCGTGGGTGGCCGCCACGCCCTTGGGCCGGCCGGTCGTGCCGGAGGTGTAGACGATCTGCGCCACGTCGTCCGGGCCGACGGTGGCCGGGTGCGGTGCCGGGCCGCCGCCGTCGAGCGCGTCCACCGGGACCGACCACACGTCGACGGCCGGCGGCTGCGTGTGCGCCCCGGACACCAGCCCCATCGCGCCGCAGTGCGCCAGCAGCTCGCGCAGCTGCGCCGGGGCCAGCTTCTCCGACAGGGGTACCGCGACGCCACCGGCCTTCTGCGTGGCGCAGTACGCCACGGCGTAGCCGATCCAGTCCACGCCGCCGAAGAGCAGGCCGACCCGGTCACCCCGGCGTACCCCCCGCGCGCGCAGACCATGCGCGACCGCGGTCGCGCGCTCCTCCCACTCGCGGCAGGTCAGCCCACGCCCGTCCGGCAGCAGGATCGCCACCCGGTCCGGGTCGGTGGCGGCGCGGGCCGCCAGCAGGTCCACCACCGTCAACGCCTGATCCCTCATACGGGCACCTCGGCAAGGCTGCGGTCCTGGTGCCGCCACACGACCGAGGCGCTCGGCTCGTAGCCGCTCTTCCACAGGTCGACCAGGGTCAGCAGCAGCGGCAGCGCGCCGTCGGCGCGGATCAGGTCGGCGTGGGTCCGCAGCAGGTGCTGGGTAAGCGCGACCCGGGCCCGGTCGGTCTGCCGGAACGTCATCGAGTCCGCGTGGCGGCGGTACAGCTGGCCGACCAACGGGGCGCACTCGACCGCGTACCCCGCCTTGTGCAGTCGCAGGTACAGGTCCCAGTCCTCGTAGGCGGGCAGTTCCGGGTCGTACCCGCCGGCCGCCGTGACGGCGCTGGCCCGGAACACGGCGGTGGCGCGTGGAAACGTGTTGACCACGAGGCTGACGTCGGGCACGTAGCCGACCGGCACGCTGACGTGCTCCAGCAGGCCGAAGTTGCGCACGGTGCCGGCGACGCAGCCGATGCCCGGGTCGCGGCGCAGCGCGGCCACCGCCGGCCCGACGAACCCGGCGGGCAGCAGGTCGTCGGCGTCCAGCGGGACCAGGTAGGGCCCGCGCGCGGTGGCGATGCCGGCGTTGCGTGCCGAGGGCAGGCCCTGGTGCGGCCGGCGCAGCACGGTGACACCGGTCAGCGCGTCGAGCGCGGCGAGGGTCTCCGGTTCGGTGGAGCCGTCGTCGACGACCACGACCTCCACCGGGCGGTACCCGCAGTGCCGCGCGGACTCGACCGCGCCGGGCAGGTACCGGCCCTGGTCGCGCACGGGGATCACCACGCTCACCAGCTCCGGTTCGGTCACCTCCACCGGGCCGGCCGGGCGGCCGGCGGTGAACGCCGGCACGGGATCGGGGCGGGGTGGCGGCGCGGGCGCGGCCGCCCGTAACGCCGACGCGAGCGCGGCCGGGTCGTCGGCCGGTACGACCTGGCCGCCGCCCTCGGCGACCACCCCGGCACAGGTGCTGCCGGCGAACGCGATGACGCCCAACCCCAGCGCCAGGGCCAGGCGGGCCACCGCCGGCGCGCACCCCGCCCCGGCGGGCAGCACGCACGGGGTACCCCGCGGGGGAAGCGCGGCGAGGTCGGCGGCCCGCAGGTGCCCGACCACCCGGGCGGGCACGGCGCCGGACTGCGCACCGGACCGGGCGGGCGCACCCCGTACCACCAGGTCCAGCGCCGGGGCGGCGGGCAGGGCGAGCGCGGCGACCAGGGTGTCCAGCCCGGCACCCGGCCGCGGATCGCCGAGGAACCACACGCCGGCCGGTGGTCCGGCGGACCGTCCCGGGGGTACCGGCAGCAGCTCGCCGGCCGCGGTGACCGGCGGCCGGTCGGTGACCACCTCGTCCGCGTGCCGGCGGCAGTAGTCCTCCAGGTGCCGCGCGATCGCGTCCGCCAGGCTGGCCGGCGGCTCGGCGGCGGCCGGCCGGTCCCACGGGTGCGCGGCGACGACGAGCCGCACCCCGGCGAACTCGCCGAGCAGGCGCCGGGCCCGGATGACCGTGAAGCCCTCGCCGGCCGTGTCGACGAACTCGACCACGTCGAGCGGGGTGGCCCGGTGCAGCGCGCGGAGCGTGTCGTAGACGCGGTCGGCGTAGGACAACGACTCCGCCGGGTACCGGTGGTCGGGCCGGGGGGCGGCGACCGGTACGTGCACCGGTCCGCGCGGCTGCGCACGGTACCCGGGCAGCGCCTCGCAGACCAGGTGAACGCTGTGACCGGCCCGTGCGGCGGCACATGCCAGCGAGTAGACCTCTGCGCCGCCGCCGGCCAACCGGTCGTCGGCCAGCGCGCGACACACGTACGCGACGCGCATCGAAAAACCCCGTGTACGCTCAGCGAATTTGCGTGAACCTGAGCGAACACCATGGTCTATGGTCTGTCAAGGCGATTGTCGGTGTGCAATTACGTCGGATTCCGAGCGAATCGCAATGGTGTCGGAGGGTAATCAAGAGCCGGATCCGTCCGGGCTGCCTATCCTTGCGGCGTGCCCGAGCTGACCCTGCGCTACCCACCCGAGCTGCCGCTCACCGGGCGCAAGGACGAGATTCTCGCGGCCATCCGGGACCACCAGGTGGTGATCGTCGCGGGGGAGACCGGCTCCGGCAAGACCACCCAACTGCCCAAGATCTGCCTGGAGCTCGGGCGCGGCGACGGCGCGCTGATCGGGCACACCCAGCCGCGCCGCCTGGCCGCCCGGACCGTCGCCGAGCGCATCGCCGAGGAGCTGGACACCCCGCTCGGCGAGGTGGTCGGCTACCAGGTGCGGTTCACCGCCCGGGTGGGCGAGCGGACCCGGGTCAAGCTGATGACCGACGGCATCCTGCTCGCCGAGATCGCCCAGGACCGGCTGCTGCGCCGCTACGACACGCTGATCGTGGACGAGGCGCACGAGCGCAGCCTCAACATCGACTTCATCCTCGGGTACCTGCGGCGGCTGCTGCCGCGCCGGCCGGACCTGAAGGTCGTCATCACCTCGGCGACCATCGACGTCGAGCGGTTCTCGCAGGCCTTCGGCGGCGCCCCGATCGTCGAGGTCTCCGGCCGCACCTACCCGGTCAAGCTGCGCTACCGCCCGGTCGCCGAGGAGTCCGACCAGGTCGAGGCGATCGGCGACGCGGTCGACGAGCTGTCCGCCGAGGGGCCGGGCGACATCCTGGTGTTCCTGTCCGGGGAGCGGGAGATCCGCGACAGCGCCGACGCGCTGGCCCGCCGGGTCCGGCCGGGTACCGAGATCCTGCCGCTGTTCGCCCGGCTGTCCACGGTGGAGCAGCACCGGGTCTTCGCGCCCCACCCGGGGCGGCGCATCGTGCTGGCCACCAACGTCGCCGAGACGTCGTTGACCGTGCCGGGCATCCGGTACGTAGTGGACCCTGGTACCGCGCGCATCTCCCGGTACAGCCACCGGTTGAAGGTGCAGCGGCTGCCCATCGAGCCGGTGTCGCAGGCCTCGGCCAACCAGCGCGCCGGCCGCTGCGGCCGGGTCGCCGACGGCATCTGCGTCCGGCTCTACGAAGAGAAGGACTTCCTCGACCGCCCCGAGTTCACCGACCCGGAGATCCTGCGCACCAACCTCGCCTCGGTCATCCTGCAGATGGCCGCGCTGGGCCTGGGCGACGTGGCCGAGTTCCCGTTCCTCGACCCGCCCGACCCGCGCTCCATCCGCGACGGCGTGGACCTGCTCGTCGAGCTCGGCGCGCTGGAGGGCGACCGGCTGACCCCGCTCGGGCGCCAGCTCGCCCAGCTGCCCATCGACCCCCGGCTGGGCCGGATGGTGCTGGCCGCCGACGAGTACGGCTGCCTGCGCGAGGTGCTCGTCATCGCCTCGGCCCTGTCCATCCAGGACCCCCGGGAGCGCCCGGCCGACCGGCAGGACGCGGCGACCCAGGCGCACGCCCGGTTCACGGACAAGGACTCCGACTTCCTGGCCCTGCTCAACCTCTGGCACTACCTGATGGAGCGGCAGAAGGAGCTCTCTGGCAACCAGTTCCGCAGGCTGTGCCGCGCCGAGTTCCTCAACTACCTGCGGGTGCGCGAGTGGCAGGACCTGCACAGCCAGGTGCGCCAGGTGGCCCGTACCCTCGGCGGCTCCCTGAACAGCGCCCCCGCGGACCCGCAGCGGGTCCACCAGGCCCTGCTGGCCGGCCTGCTCTCGCACGTGGGGGTCAAGGACCTCGACAAGGGGGAGTACCTGGGGGCGCGCGGCGCCCGGTTCGCCGTGTTCCCCGGCTCGGTGCTCTTCCGGCGTACGCCGCGCTGGGTGATGGCCGCCGAGCTGGTGGAGACCAGCCGGCTGTGGGCCCGGGTCTGCGCGCGCATCGAGCCGGAGTGGCTGGAACCGCTCGCCGCCCACCTGGTCAGGCGCACCTACAGCGAGCCGCACTGGGACCGTGGCCGGGGCGCCGTCATGGCTTACGAGCGGGTCACCCTGTACGGCATCCCGATCGTCACCCGCCGCCCGGTCAACTTCGGCCGGGTGGACCGGGCGCAGGCCCGCGAGCTGTTCATCCGGCACGCGCTCGTCGAGGGCGACTGGGACACCCCGCACGCGTTCTTCCACGACAACGCCCGAGCCCTGGCCGAGGTGGAGGAGCTGGAGCACCGGGCCCGGCGGCGCGACATCCTCGTCGACGACGAGGTCATCGTCGACTTCTACGACCAGCGTGTCGGCCCGGAGGTGGTCTCCGCCCGGCACTTCGACTCGTGGTGGAAGAAGACCCGCCGCCGCCAGCCGGACCTGCTCACCTTCGACAGGGCCACGCTGGTCAGCGCGACCGCCGGGGCGGTGTCGGCCGCCGACTTTCCCGACGTGTGGCGGCAGGGCGGGCTGGAGCTGGCGCTGCGGTACCGCTTCGAGCCCGGCGCGCCCGACGACGGCGTGACGGTCGAGGTCCCCCTCGCCGTCCTCGGCCGGATCCGGCCGGACGGCTTCGCGTGGCAGGTACCCGGGCTGCGCGAGGAGCTGGTCACCGCGCTGATCCGGGGCCTGCCCAAGGCGCTGCGGCGCGAGTTCGTGCCGGTACCCGACTACGCGCGCGCCGCCCTCGCGCCACTGTCCACTCCGGACGGTGACCTGCTCGACGCGCTGGAGCGGCAGCTGCGCCGCCTCGCGGGGGTGCCCGTCCCGCGCGAGGCGTGGCAACCCGACCGGCTGCCGGAGCACCTGCGGATGAACTTCCGGGTCCTCGACGACACCGGCGCGGTGGTGGGCGAGGGGCGTGACCTGCCGGCCCTGCAACGGCAACTGGCCCCTCAGGTCCGGGAGAGCCTCGCGTCGGCCGCGCCCGACCTGGCCCGCCGTGGCCTGCGCGACTGGACCGTTGGCACGCTGCCCCGGGCGGTGGAGCAGACCCGGGCCGGGTACCGGGTCACCGCCTACCCGGCGCTGGTCGACGAGGGCGACAGCGTGGCGGTACGGGTCTTCGAGACGCCGGCCGAGCAGCAGGCGGCGCACCGGGCCGGGGTACGGCGGCTGCTGCGCCTCGCGCTGCCCGCGCCGGCAACCGTGGTGCAGGGGCGGCTGTCCAACGAGACCAAGCTGGTGCTGCTGCGCAGCCCGCATGTCAGCGTCGCCGACCTGCTCGACGACTGCGTGGACTGCGCGGTCGACGCGCTGACCGCCGAGCAGGGCGGGCCGCCGTGGGACGAGGCCGGGTACCGCCGGCTGCTCACCCGGGTCCGGCACGGGCTCACCGCCACCGTGCTCGCCGTGGTGGCACACGTCCACGAGATCGTCCTGCTCGCCCGGGAGGTCGAGGCCGTCCTGCCCGGCGCCCCGGAACCGGCCCGCACCGACCTGCGTACCCAGCTCGCCGGCCTGGTCCACCCCGGCTTCGTCACCGCGACCGGGTGGGCGCACCTGCCCGACCTGCCCCGGTACCTGCGCGCCATGCGCCGGCGCCTGGCCAAGCTACCGGAGAACCCGGCGCGCGACCGCGATCAGCTCGCCACGGTGGCCGCGGTCCAGCGGGAGTACGCCGAACTGTCCGCGCAGGCCCCGCCCGGCCACCCGGCCCGGGCGGCGCTCGACGAGATCCGCTGGCTGATCGAGGAGCTGCGGGTGGCCGTCTTCGCGCAGGCCCTGGGCACCCCGTACCCGGTATCGGAAAAGCGGATCCGCCGGGCGCTGGACGAGCTGACCGAGACGTGAGCGAGCGTCAGCGAGCGAACCATGGGCTCAGCGCGGGGTTGAATCGCCGGGTCCCCGGGTACGGCGGAAGCGTGGCCGTCGACAAGGAGGTGGCCGTCCGGCACGGGGTATCGGCCCGGCGTCGGGTTCTCGGCTGTGCGCTGATCGGGGTCGCGGTGGCGGCCCCGACCACGCGTGGTGCTGTCGTGGGCCGTGGTGCACACGGTCTACGCGCTGCGGTACGCCCGGCTGTACTACTGGGGTACCGACGGCGGCGCGGACTTCCATGAGGACGCGCTGCCCGCGTTCTCCGACTTCGCCTACCTGGCCTTCACGGTGGCGATGACGTTCCAGGTCTCCGACACCGAGCTCAACGACAAGGAGTTCCGCCGCGCCGTGCTGCGCCACTCGCTGCTGTCGTACCTGTTCGGCGCGGTGATCCTGGCGTTGGTTATCAACGTGGTGGCCGGACTGAGCCGGTGAGGCGCCGGCACCCTGAACGGGGTGCCGGCGCCGCGGACCTCGACGGAGGAGGTCAGGCCAGTGTCACCTGGACGTCGATGTTGCCGCGGGTCGCCGCCGAGTAGGGGCACACCTGGTGCGCGGCGTCGAGCAGCCGCTGGGCCACCTCGGGCTCCACGCCCGGCAGCTCCGCCTCGATCGCGGCCTGCAGCCCGAACCCCACGCCCTGCTTGACCAAGCCGACCTCGACGGTCACCGCGCTGTCGGTCAGTTCCACCCGCATCCGGCGCGCGACGAGCTTCAACGCGCTGTGGAAGCAGGCCGCGTACCCGGCGGCGAACAGCTGCTCGGGGTTGGTCGCACCGCCCGCGCCACCCAGCTCCTTCGGCGTGGCCAGGGCTACGTCGAGGACGCCGTCGACGGTGCGGCTGCGGCCGTTGCGGCCCTCGCCGGTCGAGGTGGCGGCGGTCTGGTACACGGGGGTCTGGCTCATGACTCTCCTTCGTGGGACGCGCCGCTCATGACGGCGTCGGGGGATCCGCCGGTGATCGCGGCGGTGAAGCGGACCAGGCTGGTGCGCAGCTGGTCGAGTTCGGGGGCGGACAGGCCGACCGCGCGGGCGGTGCGCACCGGGATGTCCCGGGCGCGGCGCTCCAGCTCGGCACCGGCGGGGGTCAGCGTGACCAGGACCGAGCGCTCGTCGCCGGCCTGCCGCTCGCGCCGGACCAGGCCGGCCGCCTCCAGCCGCTTGAGCAGCGGGGACAGCGTGCCGGAGTCCAGTTGCAACGCCGCGCCCAGCGCCTTGACCGGCTGCGGGCCGTGCTGCCAGAGCACCAGCAGCACCAGGTACTGCGGGTAGGTCAGGCCGGCCTCGTCGAGCAGGGGACGGTACGCGTTGATCACCGCCCGGGAGGCGGTGTAGAGCGCGAAGCAGGTGAGCCGGTCGAGGCTGACCTGCGGGTTCTCGGTCACGAGATTACTATCGCGCACAATTAAGTTGTGCACAACCTTTCTCGCCGGTGACCCCGCTCACCGCGCTACCCGGTGATGCGGTCGGTCAGGTGCGGCCGACCAGGGCCAGGTCGACGATCTCGACGAGCCCCTGGAGGGCCGAGAGCGGGCAGATGACCGAGGTGTCCGGGCCGGCCGGGTCGGCCGCGAACGGCAGGACGCCGGCCCGGCCGCTGGACAGGTCCCAGAGGTATGGCACCGGGCGGCCGGCGACGGTCGCGGCACCGACGGCGAAGCGTCCGCCGCCGGCCAGGGACAGCGCGGTGGTACCGGCCGGGGCGGGTACCGCGGGGCCGCCGTCGAGGCGCCACACCTCGAACCGACCGTCCGGCCGCTGCGCCACGCACCAGCCCGGCGTGCAGGACCGGACGCCGCCCGGCACCGGCAGCCGCACTCCGGTGACCACGTTCCACAGCCCGGTGCCGGAGCCCGGCGCGACGGCCCAGGCCTCGAGCGCGAGCGCGTACCCGGCCGCGCCCGGTACCGCCGTGGCCGTACCGGTGCCCAGCGGTGCCTGGTACACGGCCGGACGGTCGGCTCCGGCCGGGTACCCGGTCCAGAGCACGCGGTCCCCCACGGTCCACGCCCGGTGCACTCCGCCGGCGTCCGCCCCCGTCAGCCGCGCCACGCGCACCGGTGCGCCCCCGGCCGTGGAGCCGACCCAGATCTCCGCGACGGGCCGCCCGCCGGCGTCCGTACCGGCGACGACCCAGGTGACCCGGTCACCGGCCACCGTGGGAACCCCGGCCAGCAGGTACGCCGTCGGCGTGCTGAGCACGGTCACGGTGGCCCGCTCGGTGTCGAACGCGGCCAGCACCGTGCCGGTCGCGCCCGGGTAGCTGACCAGGTACCGGTCGCCGGGCAGCGCCGCCTGCACGGTGTACCCGGCCTGGCCGTCAGGCAGGTGCGCGGGGAGCGTCCGGACCGCGGCCGGCCAGATCTGCCGGGCCGGCGGCAGGGCCGACAGGTCCAGCGGGCGCGGGGCGGGATCGCTCGTCTGGACGGCCGGCGGCCGGCCGGACGGGGACCGCCCGGCCAGCCAGGCGGCGACACCGAGGCTGCCGATGGTGGCCAGCACGGCGAGCCCGGCACAGAGCCGTAGCCGCCACCGGTGTTCCCTCGCATCCATCCGTGCCCCTTTCTCCCCCCTCATGACGTCCACCCCACCCGGAACGGTTGCATCGACGTGCCGCCAGGTGGCCCGGGGGGTTTGCCGGCCGCGACGACTGGGAAACGGAGCGTCATGTGCCATCGCGTCATCGAGATCGGGGCCCATGATCCGGGGGCGGTCCCGGCCGGCACCCCCGGAAACCCGCGATTGCGCAGGTCAGGGGCCCGTACGGCGGCGATATCGGCACCAGAGCCTCGATTACGGAGAGTAATTCAACGGTATGACCTTGTTGTTGTGGGCTGCAGTGACAAGCGCCTTGTGTTAACACTGGCTACTGCCGAGTGCTTAAGGCGACCTTGCTTCACATGAGAAGAGGGGGAAGTCTTGCGAAGTACGTCCGGGAAATCGAGGATCAGCGTCGCGTGGGACGACGACGAAGGGTCCGACGGAAAACATGACCGGCTGGGCGTGCCCCAGCGTCCGGGCGGGCGACCACTGCGGGTGGCCCTCGTTGCACCGCCCTACTTCGATGTTCCTCCGGCCGCGTACGGCGGCGTCGAGGCGGTTGTCGCGGATCTCGCCGACGGCCTCGTGGAGCAAGGCCACCAAGTCTTTCTGATCGGCGCCGGCAAGCCCGGCACCGCCGCCGAATTCATCCCCGTCTGGGACCGCATCGTGCCGGAGCGGCTCGGTGAGCCGTACCCGGAGGTGATGCACGCGATCGCCGCGCGGCGCGCGGTGGAGCGGCTCAACGCCGACGTCGGGCTGGACGTGGTCCACGAGAACACGCTGTCCGGCCCGCTCAACGCCCCGGTGTACGCCCACCTCGGGCTGCCGACCGTGGTCACCGTCCACGGGCCGGTCGACGGGGAGATGTTCCGGTACTACCGGGAGCTGGGCACGGACGTCTCGCTCGTGGCGATCAGCCACCGGCAGCGGGTGCTCGCCGCCGAGCTCAACTGGGTGGGTACCGTCCACAACGCCCTGCGCCTGGACACCTGGCCGTTCCAGGAGCAGAAGGAGGACTTCGCGCTCTTCCTCGGCCGCTTCCACCCGGACAAGGCGCCGCACCTGGCGCTCGACGCCGCGCACGCCGCCGGGCTACCCCTGGTCCTGGCCGGCAAGTGCGCCGAGCCGATGGAGAAGCAGTACTTCGACCGCGAGGTCACGCCGCGGTTGCGGGACACCGACACGGTGTTCGGCGTGGCCGACGCGACAGCCAAGCGCGACCTGCTGTCGCGGGCCCGCTGCCTGCTCTTCCCGGTGCAGTGGGAGGAGCCGTTCGGGATGGTGATGATCGAGGCGATGGCCTGCGGCACTCCGGTCGTGGGGCTGCGCTGCGGCGCCGTACCCGAGGTGGTCCAGCACGGCGTCACCGGCCTGATCTGCGACACGCCCGAGGAGTTGCCGGCCGCGCTGGCCGAGGTGACCCGCATCGACCCCGCCGCGTGCCGCAAGCACGTGGCCCAGGAGTTCAGCGCGCAGGAACTGGCGCGCGGGTACGAGCGGGCCTACTGGGCGGCGCTGACCAGCCACCGGACCCGGACCCACCAAGGCAGTGCGCTGCGCTCGCGGGTCCGGCTCGCCGACGTCGCCGCGCTGGGCGAGCTGCGCCAGCTCAACCCGGTACGGGGGCTGGCCGCGCACGCCCCGGAGCGCACGCCCGGCAAGAAGCCGCTCGCCGGCGGTGGTCCGATGATCGCCGTGTAAGGTCCGGCCCCCCGATGGGCGAGTGACACCGGTGGGGCTCATGATTGCCCATGAGCCCGGCACACCGAGCACGGGCCCGGACGGGAGGTTGGTCCGTGACGGACGGGAAGATCGGTACGCCCGCGCCGGTACCCGAGGCCGGTCCGCCCCTGGTACCGGCGTTGGGCGGCGCGGGTCCGGTCACCGTGGTGGAGGGCACCACGTTCTGCCTGTCCAGCGCGGGCGGCGACGTCGTACCGGGCACCCCGCACGGGCTGTTCTTCCGCGACGCCCGGGTGCTGTCCCGGTGGGAGCTGCGCCTCGACGGCGAGCCACCGCACGCGCTGTCGGTGACCGCGCCCGAGGCGTTCGCCGCCCGGTTCGTGCTACGCCGCCCGCCGCAGGCCGGCCTCGCCGACAGCACCCTGCTCGTGGTGCGGGAGCGGCTGGTCGGCGACGGCATGCACGAAGCCATCACGCTGACCAACCTGGGCCGGGAGGCGACCGCGCTGACCGTGACCATGCACGTCGACGCCGACTTCGCCGACCTGTTCGCGGTCAAGGAGGGGCGGACCCCGGCGGTGCTGTCGCACGGTGAGGTCCGCGGGTCGGAGCTGCTGCTGACCCGGGCCGACGGCAGCCGGGGGGTACGGCTGACGGCCACCGGCGACCCGTTGCTGACGCCAGGCTCGCTGGTCTGGCGTACCGTCATCCCGCCCCGGGAGACCTGGACCACCGAGCTGCTGGCCCAACCGATCGTGGCCAGCGGCACCGGGGTGCACCTGCGCCGCGACGAGGGCATCGAGGCGACCGCGGCGGCCCGCAAGATCCGCGACTGGCGCCGGGCCAGCACCCGGATCGACGCCGACGACCCGGTCCTCGCCCACGTGCTGCGGCGCAGCGAGGACGACCTGGGCGCGCTGTGGATCGAGTCCGCCGGCGGGTACGCGTTCATCGCCGCCGGGGCCCCCTGGTTCATGACGCTGTTCGGCCGCGACAGCCTGGTCACCGGCTGGATGACCCTGCCGCTCAACGTCGGGCTGGCCCTGGGCACGCTGGAGACGCTGGCCCGGGTGCAGGGGCGGCGGGTGGACCCGCTGACCGAGGAGGAGCCCGGGCGGATCCTGCACGAGCTGCGCCTGGGCCCGGACACCGACGAGACGCTGGGCGGCAACCACTACTACGGCACGGTCGACGCCACCCCGCTGTTCGTCATGCTGCTGGCCGAGAGCCTGCGCTGGGGCGCCGACCCGGAGCGGGTCCGGCGGCTGCTGCCCGCCGCCGACGAGGCCCTGGGCTGGATCGAGCGGTACGGCGACCGCGACGGCGACGGGTTCGTCGAGTACCGCCGGGCCACCGACCGGGGCCTGGCCAACCAGGGCTGGAAGGACAGCTTCGACGCGATCAGCGACCGGGCCGGCCGGTTGGCCGAGCCGCCGATCGCGCTCTGCGAGGTGCAGGGGTACGTCTACGGCGCCTACCTCGCCCGCGCCTACCTCGCCGAGACGCTCGACGGTGACACGGCCGCCGCGGCCGGGTGGCGGGCCACCGCCGCCGGCCTGCGCAACGCGTTCCACGAGCGGTTCTGGCTGCCTGACCTCGGCTGGTACGCGCTGGCGCTGGACGGTAGCAAGCGGCCGGTCGACGCGCTGGCCAGCAACGTGGCGCACACGTTGTGGACCGGCATCGCCACCGACCGGTGCGCCACGACGCTGATCCAGCAGCTCGTCGAGCCCAGCATGGACAGCGGGTACGGGCTGCGCACGCTGTCCGCACAGATGCCCCGGTACAACCCGATGAGCTACCACAACGGCTCGGTCTGGCCGCACGACACCGCGATCGCCGTGGCCGGCCTGCTGCGCTACGCCCACCTGCCCGGGGCGGTCGAGCTGGCGCAGCGGCTGAGCCGGGGGCTGCTGCACGCGGCCGCCGCGTTCGGCGGGCGGCTGCCGGAGCTGTTCTGCGGGTTCGGCCGGGCCGAGTTCCGGCCGCCGGTGCCCTACCCCACGTCCTGCTCGCCGCAGGCCTGGGCGAGCGCCGCCCCGCTGCTGCTGATGCGGGCGTTTCTCGGCCTGGACCCCGACGCGCCCCACCAGCGGCTGGAGCTGGCGCCGCGGATACCCGAGGACTGGGGCCGGGTCAACCTGGCCCGGCTGCGGCTGGGCACCGAGACGCTGCACATCCACGCGCATCCAGACGGGGCGAGCATCACCGGGCTGCCGGACGGCTGGACGGTCGGCGCGCCGTCCGGGCCGCGGGCCGAACCGCACGAGGCGACCGTGACCAGCCACCCGACCCGCATCGATCCGGTGTCGGCGCCGCGCGAGGGCGGATGAGCGCAGCGGCGCCGCGGTGCGGCTTGAGCCGCGCGACGCGCCGGCGGAGCGGGGCGCGGCGGGTGGCGATGGCCGCACCTGGAGGCGGCGCCGCGCGACGCGCCGGCGGAGCGGGGCGCGGCGGGTGGCGATGGCCGCACCTGGAGGCGGCGCCGCGCAGCGAACCAGGAAGCTCAGCGCACGGTCCAGGTCACCGGTTGCGCGCCGACCGGGGTGTACTGCACGGCGCCGGGTCGCGCGCCGGCCGGTACCGCGAAGACGATCCAGCCCCGGGCGCACTCGCCCGGCTGCAGGCGGCGGTGCTCGGTGGGGTACGCGGGCTGCGGGAACCGGGGGTCCACCACGAGGGTCGGGGCGATCGCGCGCCCGTCGCGCGCGAGCAGCACCCACGGTCCCCGGCTGATGCTCACCTCGAAGATGGCCGTCCGGTGCGCGCACACCTGGACGTCGGCACCGCCCCACACCGTGCCGGCCGGCGGGTCGCCGGCCAGCGGTTGCCGGTACTCCAGGACGGTCGCCTCCACCTGACCGTTGTCGGCCGGTGCCGCATTGCCCAGCGGGAGGCCGGGCGGGGAGGGGGTGGCCGGCCCGCTCGACGCGCCGCTCGTCGGCCCGAACGGCGCGGGCGCGGTGTCCCGCACGGAGGTGGCGCAGCCGGTCGCCAGCGCGGCTACCAGAGCGAGGGCGGCGCTCACCCGCCGAACGCGTCCCACGCGCGCACCGTACCGCTCCCGCCGCTGCTACACACGGGTTTCAGGGCAATGGATTGATGCGTCGCCGCGTCGGGTACCAGTGGCGCCAGGGTGATGGCGTGGTGGACGCAGAGTCAGGAGTCTGCTCGTTCGGGGTGGAGGAGGAGTTCTTCGTCGTCGATCCGGACAGCCGCCGGGTGGTGGCCGCCGCCCCGAAGGTCCGGGCCGTCCGGCCGGAGCTGGTCGCCAAGGAGCTGACCCGGTACCAGGTCGAGATCGCCACCCGACCGTGCGACACGCTTGCGGAGCTGCGCGCCGACCTGTACCGGCGCCGGGCCGGGGTGGTCCGGGCCGCCGCGCGGGTGGGGTACGCGGTGCTGCCGAGCGGTACCGCCCCGCTGGGCGGCGCCGGCCTGCCGGTCACCGACGACGACCGGTACGACGCGATGGAGCGCGAGTACCGCGACCTGCTGGGCCGCTCCGGGGTCTGCGGCTGCCACGTGCACGTCGCCCTGCCGGACCGGTGGACCGCGCTGCGGGTCAGCAACCACCTGCGGCCGTGGCTGCCGGTACTCGCGGCGATCAGCAGCAACTCGCCGTACCGGTCCGGCCACGACACCGGGTACGCCAGCTGGCGCACCATCGCCTGGTCGAGCTGGCCGGTCGCCGGCCCGGCCCCGTTCTGGCGCTCCGACGAGCACTACGAGGCGCTCGTGGACGGGTTGATCCAGTCCGGCGTGATCCTCGACACCGGCATGCTCTACTGGTACGCCCGCCCGTCGGCCCGGTTCCCGACGCTGGAGCTGCGGGCCTGCGACGTGCTGCCCACGGTCGACGGCACGCTGCTGGTCGCCGCGCTGGCCCGGGCCCTGGTCGGCACCGCCCTGGCCGACCTGGCCGGCGACGTGGCCGCGGTCGACGTGCCCACCGAGATGCTGCGCGCCGCGCACTGGCGGGCTGCCCGGGACGGGCTCGCGGGGGACGGCGTCGACGTGCTCTCCGGCCGGCCGAAGCCCGCGGCCGAGCTGGTCCGGGCGCTGGTGTCGCGGGTCCGGCCGGCGCTGGACCGGGCCGGCGACACGGCGGTGGTGCTGGAGCTGCTCGCCCGGCTGGACGCCGACGGCGGGCCGGCGCAGCGGCAACGCCTGCTGCACGCCCGGCGCGGTGACCTGCGTGATGTGGTCGACGCCCTGGTCACCGGCGTGACCGGCTGAGCCGCGGGGGCCGCCGGGAAGCGCACGGCGACCTCCTGCTCGTCGGGGGGCAGCCGGCGCTCGGCCTCCACGTACTCCGTGTAGGCCTTGCGGTCGGCGCCGGTCAGCGGCGGCGGGGCGACGGCGCGTGGCCACAGCCGGCGGGCGCGCACCACGTCGGCCTCCATCGCGTACAGGGTGATCTGCGCCTGCAGCTGCAGCCAGCCGAGCAGGCCGAGGACCACGCCGAAGGCGCCGTACAGCGACTGCGCGTGCCGGACCTGGTGGGTCAGCAGCAGCGCGCCGACCATCAGCAGCATCTGCCACAACACCGCGGCGACCACCGCGCTCATCAGCATGTCCCGGATGCGCACGACCGGCGCCGTGGCCAGCCGGAACGCCAGCAGGAACAGGCCGACGTTGAGCAACGCGGACACCAGCAGCGCGCCGACGCGCAGCGCGAGCCCGAGCCGCCCGGCCCCGCCGACCCCGGAGAGGGTACCGGTGACGATCAGCGTGACCCCGAGCGTGAGCAGCAGCCCGACGCTGCGCAGCAACCCCGGCCAGAACCCGGGTCGCAGGTGGTGCGGCACGTTCCACACCCCGTTGAACGCGGTCATCGCCGCCGTCGCCACGCCCCGGGCACCCCACAGGCTGATCAGCACGCTGAACGCCAGCACCCACCAGTTGCCGTGCAGCCCCTGGAAGCGCAGCTGGTCGCCGATCACCGGGAACTCCACCAGCGCCGAGTTGAGCAGGTGCCGGTACAGCTCGGGGTTGCCGCGCAGGACGAAGCCGAGCACGGTGACGAAGACCAGCAGGATCGGGAAGATCGACAGGAACGCGTAGTACGCCATCAGGGCGGCCAGGTTGCCGGCCTGGTCGTCGCCGTACTTCTTGAGCACGGCCAGCGGGAACGCCAGCCAGGGTCGGCGCCGCTGCGAGCTGTCCGCCCGGTCCAGCAGCCGCTCGACGACGTTCATGGCACCGGGTACCCCAGGGCGGCGAAGCTCACACAAGGCACGTGAACTGCGCATAGTGGGGTAGCGTGGGGGACTATGGTGCAGCAGGCGACTGACGCGGCGGGGGACGTGCGGCCGGCCGTACCCGCCCCGCGAAGCACCGAGCAGCCCTCCCCGGCCGACCCGGAGGTGCGCAGCTTCGCCGACATCGAGCGCGTCGAGGTGGAGCAGGCCGAGCTGGACGCGCTCGCCGCCTGCTGGGACGGCTTCCTGTAGCCGGGCGCCGGGGTGGCGCGGGCCGATCCACACCGGCCGGGCACATCTGCACTACGGTGACCGTGTGCTGGGATTGCCGGACCACATCAAGGCCTGCCTGTTCGATCTCGACGGGGTGCTGACCCCGACCGCGCTGGTCCATGCGGCCGCGTGGAAGGAGATGTTCGACGCCTTCCTCGACGAGTACCAGGGGCCCGGGCATGCCCCGTTCGACCCGGTGGCGGACTACGGCAAGTACGTGGACGGCCGGCCCCGCGCGGACGGCACCCGCACGTTCCTCGCCGCGCGCGGCATCGTGCTGCCCGAGGGGGATCCCGGCGATCCGCCGGACGCGGCCACGATCGAGGCGCTGAGCCAGCGCAAGGACGCGATCTTCCAGCGGGTCCTGCGGGAGCGGGGTGTGCAGCCCTACCCCGCCTCGGTGGACTACCTACGGGCCTGCCGCGACGCCGGGCTGCGCCGCGCGGTGGTCTCCTCCAGCGCGCACTGCGCCCAGATCGTCCGCGCCGCCGGCATCGAGGACCTGCTGGAGGTCCGGGTCGACGGGGTGGTGGCCAAGGCGTCCGGCCTGCGCGGCAAGCCCGCCCCGGACACCTTCCGGTACGCCGCCGAGCTGCTCGGCACCGGGGTCGCCGAGGCGGCGGTATTCGAGGACGCGCTCGCCGGTGTCGAGGCGGGACGCGCCGGCGACTTCGGGTACGTTGTCGGGGTCGACCGGGCCGGGCAGGCGCAGGCACTGCGCGAACACGGTGCCGACGTCGTTGTCCAGGATCTCGTCGAGCTGCTGGAGCAGTTGTGATTACCCAGAAGGCTTACCCCGCCGAGCCGTGGCAGGTCCGCGAGACCGCACTCGACCTCGCGGTGCTGGCCCAGAGTGAGTCGGTTTTCGCATTGTCCAACGGGCACATCGGACTGCGGGCCAACCTCGACGAGGGGGAGCCGCACACCCTGCCCGGTACCTATCTGAACTCGGTCTACGAGGAGCGCCCGCTGCCCTACGCCGAGGCGGGCTACGGCTACCCGCCCTCCGGGCAGACCGTGATCAACGTGGCCAACGGCAAGCTGATCCGGCTGCTGGTCAACGACGAGCCGTTCGACGTGCGGTACGGCCGGCTGGTGCGGCACGAGCGCATCCTCGACCTGCGCGCCGGGGTGCTGCGCCGCGACTGCGAGTGGACCTCCCCGGCGGGGATCACCGTCCAGGTGCAGTCGACCCGGCTGGTCTCGTTCGTCTACCGCTCGATCGCCGCGATCGAGTACCAGGTCCGCGCGGTCAGCGCACCGATCCAGGTGGTCCTGCAGTCGGAGCTGGTCGCCAACGAGCAGCTACCGTCGATGTCGGCCGACCCCCGCGCGGCGGCCGTGCTGGAGGCCCCGCTGCGTGGCGAGCAGCACGGCTGCAACGGCAACCGGGTGGTGATGATCCACCAGACCCGGCGCAGCGGGCGGCGGGTCGGCGCGGGCATGGAGCACATGGTGCACTGCGACTCCCGGTGGACCACCGAGACCGGCTGCTCCGACGACATCGGCCGGTTCACCGTGACCGCCCGGCTGCAACCGGGCGAGTCGCTGCGGATCGTCAAGTTCCTCGCCTACGGCTGGTCCAGCCAGCGCTCGCTCCCGGCGATCCGGGCACAGGTGGAGGCCGCGCTGACCGCCGCGCACGCCAGCGGTTGGGACTGGCTGCTCGCGGCGCAGCGGCACTACCTGGACGATTTCTGGCACCGCGCCGACGTGGAGATCGACGGCGACGACGAGATCCAGCAGGCGGTCCGGTTCGCGCTGTTCCACGTGCTGCAGGCCAGCGCCCGGGCGGAGCGGCGGCCGATCCCGGCCAAGGGGCTGACCGGCACCGGGTACGACGGGCACGCGTTCTGGGACACCGAGACGTTCGTGCTGCCGGTGGTGACCTACGTGGCACCCGACGCGGCGGCCGACGCACTGCGCTGGCGCCACATGATCATCCCGAAGGCCAAGGAACGGGCCCGGCAGCTCGGCCTGAAGGGCGCCGCGTTCCCGTGGCGCACGATCACCGGGCAGGAGTGCTCGGCGTACTGGCCGGCGGGCACCGCCGCGTTCCACATCAACGCCGACATCGCCGACGCGGTGATCCGCCAGCTCTGGGCCAGCCAGGACGACGCGTTCGCCCGCGAGGCCGGCGTCGAGCTGCTCGCGGAGACCGCCCGGCTGTGGATGTCGCTGGGCGGGCTGGACCCCGACGGGCGGTTCCACATCGACGGGGTGACCGGGCCCGACGAGTACAGTGCGCTGGCCGACAACAACATCTACACCAACCTGATGGCCCAGCGGAACCTGCGCGGGGCCGCCGACGCGGTGGGCCGCTACCCCGACCGCGCCGCCGACCTCGGGGTGACCGCGGACGAGGTGGCCCGGTGGCGGGCCGCCGCCGACGGCATGGTCATTCCCTACGACGAAAAGCGCGGGGTGCACCCCCAGTCGGACAACTTCACCAAGCACGCGGTGTGGGACTTCGAGAACACGCCGCGGGAGGGGTACCCGCTGCTGCTGCACTACCCCTACTTCCAGCTCTATCGGCGCCAGGTGGTCAAGCAGGCCGACCTGGTGCTCGCCATGCACCTGCGCGGCGACGCGTTCACCCCCGAGCAGAAGCTGCGCAACTTCGACTACTACGAGGCGCTGACCGTCCGGGACTCCTCGCTGTCCGCCTGTACCCAGGCCGTGGTGGCGGCCGAGGTCAACCACCTGGACCTGGCCTATGACTACCTCGGCGAAGCGGCCCTGATGGACCTCGGCGACCTGGAGCACAACACCCGCGACGGGGTGCACATCGCGTCCCTGGCCGGCGCATGGCTGGCCGTGGTCGCGGGGCTCGGCGGGATGCGGGACTACGGCGACGTGCTGAGCTTCGCGCCGCATCTGGTCGGCCCGCTGCACCGGCTGCGGTTCGCGCTGAGCTGGCGGGGCCGGCAGCTACGGGTCGAGGTCACCCCGGAGACCGCGACCTACGAGCTGCTCGACGGCGAGGAGATGGACCTGTGCCACGAAGGGGAGCGGCTGACGATCAAGCCGGGCGGGCCGGTCACCCGTCCGGTGCGCGAGGTTCCCGACCTGCCCCGCCCGAAGCAGCCGGCGGGCCGGGCGGCGCACCGCCGCCACTGACCGTCCGAAAACCGACCAGCCGCTAACCGACCAGCCCGCTAACCGACCAGGCAGAGCCGCCGCTCGGCGAGGCCGACCGTCACCTGCTGGCCCCACGCCAGCTCCAGCCGGTCGGCCTCCAGGCCGTCGGCGAACACGACGAGGCGCTCGCTCTCGCTGACCAGCTCCAGCCGCTCGCCGTCGGCCAGCCGCCCGTCGGTCAGGCTGACCCCGGTGGCCGGCGAGGGCCAGGCCTCCCGGACGAACCAGGCCAGCGCCGGCTCCGGCGGCGCGGGCAGCGGCGGCGGGTGGATCCGGCCGTGGGCCAGGGAGGCCAGCCAACCGGTCGCGCCGGTGCCGGTGCCCACCACGACGCCGGAGGAGGACTGCCGCTCCCGCTGTCCGTCCATAGTGGACAGCAGGTACCGGGCGGACTGGTGGCTCGCGTGGCCCAGGTAGACCTCGTTGAGCCCGACCAGCTCCTGCCCGTCGTCGAGCAGCGCGGACACCATGGTCAGCTCCCGGGCGGCGGGCGCCGGGAGGAGCCGGGCCACCGCCGCGGCCGGATGCCGCACCAGGATCCCCGGGTTGCGCTCCGGCTCCGGGTTGACCCCGATGACCGGCTGCCCCGTCAGGTACTTGGCCACGTTGGCGACCAGCCCGTCCTGGCCCACCGCCACCACGATGTCCTCCGGGGCGAACAGGAACCGGGGCAGATCCTCGCGCAGCACCCGGCCGCGCCGCCAGTCGGCGGGGATGGCCGCGCCGACCTCGGTCAGCGCGGCCTGCAGGGCGTCGTGCCGGGCCTGGACCCCGGCCAGGTCCCGGCCGCGCTGGCCGAGGAAGTACGCCGCCGCAGCGCGGGTACCGTGCCGGTCCAGCAGCTCGTCGAGCTCACTGCGGCGTGACACGACCACCACCCGGGGCGCCAGCGTGGTCACCGCCTTACCTCCGCTCGCTGCGCTCGGCCGCCCGGAGGCGCCGCCTGTCCTCGGCGCCACACTCCGACTTCGTCGGTGTATCGCCTCGGTTAGGCGACGCCGCGGCCTCGCTCCGCTTGCTCATCGGGCCGGGCCCAGCCGGGTGAACAGGTCGGTGACCACGTCGGGGGTGATCGTGAGCTGCCCGATCTCGGGGAGCTGCCCGGCCAGCTCGCGCAGGGCGAGCGCCTGGAGGACGACGGGCGCGAGGTCGCGGTAGGCCGCCATCCGGGCCGTCTCCGCCTCCCCTTCGGCCGTGCCGACCGCGCGGACCCCGGCCGCGCGCGCCTCGTCCCGTACCCGCGTCGCGTCGGCCTCGGCGACGGCCGTCAACCGGGTCCGCTCCGCCGCCGCGACGGCGGTCACGTTCTCCCGCTCGGCCGCACCGCGGGCAGCCACCAGGGCCGCCGCGGACTTGCCCTCGGCCGCGGCGAGCGCGGCGGCGGCGTCCAGCTCGGCCTGCCGGCGCGCGTTGGCGCCGTGCTGCTCGACCAGCTGTTGCTCGCGGCGGGACAGCTCGATCTTGTTCTGCAGCTCGTTCTCGGCGATCGCGCGCTCCTGTTCGACGGCCCGGGCGCGACGGCCGTAGGTGGCCCGGTCGGCGTCCTCCTGCACGCCCTCGCGGGTGGGCGTCTGGAGCGCGCGCTCCAGATCGGGCTCCGGGCGGACCGCGACCACCCGGGCACTGACCACCCTCACGCCGGTCTCGGTCAGCCGCGCGTCACCGGCCAGCGCATCGCTGACCGCGACCCGGACCGCGCCCACCCCGGCGGTCAGCGCCTCGGTCAGCGGGAGGCGGGCGAGCAGGTCCAGCGCGGGCTGCTGGGCGAGCTCGGCCAGCAGCGTGGCCACCTGGTCCAGCGGCTGCCCGCGCCAGGCGCCGCGGTTGGGGTGATGGAGAAGTCCAGCCGGGCGGCGGCCAGCGCCGGGTCGCTGACCCGGTAGGTGACCGTGGCCTGCACGGTGACGTCGGCGAAGTCGGCGGTCCGGGCGTGGAAGAGCAGCGGCAGCTCGCGGTCGTCGGCCGGTACCTCGCTGATCACCGCGGTCAGCGGCCGGTACCAGAACGACAGGCCGGTACCCTCGTGCGCCACCTTCCCGCGCACCACGTGCCGGACCCACGTGGTGGGTGCGCCGCGCAGGTGGCGCAGGAACATTCGGCGGGTCACGTCGGCCATGAGATCCTCCCAGGTATATCGTCATGACGACGATATTGCTTGCGGGAATTCTCGTCAAGGTGGTGAGAAATCGTGTTCTCGGTCACCGTCGACCTGGTGGTGCTGACGATCCGCGACGGCGCCCTATGCGCGCTGCTGATCCGGCGCGGCGTCCCGCCGTACCGTGGCCGGTGGGCGCTGCCCGGCGGGTTCGTGCGGCCCGACGAGGACCTCGACGCGGCGGCGGTCCGGGAGCTGCGGGAGGAGACCGGGCTCGACATGGCCGCGCTGCCCGGGCATCTGGAGCAGCTGGCCAGCTACGGCCACCCGCGCCGGGACCCGCGCGGCCGGGTGGTGACGATCGCCTACCTGGCCCTGCTGCCCGACCTGCCGGCGCCGACGGCGGGCTCGGACGCCTCGGGCGCCGCGTGGCGCCCGGTCGGGTCGGTCGGGTCCGGGCAGCTCGCCTTCGACCACGGGCGGATCCTGGCCGACGGGGTCGAGCGGGCCCGGGCCAAGCTGGAGTACACCCCGCTCGGGGCGGCGTTCTGCCCGCCCCAGTTCACCATCGCCGACCTGCGCACCGTGTACCAGACGGTCTGGGGCGCGCCGCTGGACCCGCGCAACTTCCACCGCAAAGTGACCACGACCGACGGGTTCGTCACGCCGACCGGGCGGACCACCGCCGGCGAGCGGGGCCGCCCCGCCCAGCTCTACCGCCGCGGCCCGGCCACGATCCTGTACCCGCCCCTGCTTCGCCCCGCTCCGTCCGCCTGATCCCGAGATCTTGGACGATCGCATCCCCGGGAGGGGGACGTGGAAGCGGCGACCCGGCGGCGCGCCTACACCGCCGGCGCGGCTGGCCGGGCCGAGCCGTCAGGCGCCGGCGGCGGCCGCGTGGGCGTGGCGGGCGCGCAGCTCGCGGCAGAGCGCGTGGAACGCGGGCCGGCGCCGGTGGAAGTCGATCCCCTCGGCCCACAGCGGGGTGCTGATCCGGCCGCCGGCGTACTCGATGACCACGTTGAGCCCCATCTCGATGCCGAGCAGCCGGGCGGTGCGCCGCTCCACCACGATCCGCTCGACCGCGGCCCAGCGCAGCGTGCGGATGCCGAGCAGGCCCCGGATGCGGATCCCGGCCGGCCCGACGTAGACGCCCATACGCAGGATCTGCCAGGACCCGACCAGCCACAGCGCGGTCAGCGCCCAGGCGACCAGCGCGCCGCCGGCCGGGCTGAGCCCGAACGTGCGGGTCGCCGTCCAGCCGAGGAAAGCGAGGCTGCCGAACTCCCAGACGATCACCAGCCATCGCCCGCCGCCCGGGGTGTACGGGCGCTCCCAACGATCTGCCACGGCGGAATTATGGCAGGCCGGCCCGGCATGATGGCAGGCATGGCGCAGGAGCCGGACACTCACCACCACGAGCACGACACCCACCACCACGAGCACGACGGCCACGACCATCGCCACGACCACGACCATCGCCACGACGGCCACGAGCACGGGCGGGGGCGGCTGGCGCGGTGGCGCCACCAGCTCGCCCACCTGGTGGCGCCGCACTCGCACGACAGCGCCGACAAGGTGGACTCGGCGATGGAAGCGAGCGCGGAGGGCATGCGCGCGCTGTGGATCTCCCTGGGCGTGCTCGGGGTCACCGCCACGCTCCAGGCGGTGGTCGCGTGGTGGTCCGGCTCGGTCGCGCTGCTCGGCGACACGCTGCACAACGTCGCCGACGCGCTGACGGCGGTGCCGCTCGCGATCGCGTTCCTGCTCGGTCGCCGGCCGGCCAACCGGCGGTACACGTACGGGTACGGGCGGGCGGAGGACCTGGCCGGGATCGTGATCGTGCTGGTCATCGCGGCGTCCTCGGCCGTGGCCGGCTACGCGGCGCTGCGCCGCCTGTGGCACCCGGCCGACATCGGGCACCTCGGCGCGGTGGCGCTGGCGGCGATACTTGGCTTTCTCGGCAACGAGACCGTCGCCCGGTACCGGATCGTGGTGGGCCGGCGGATCGGCTCCGCCGCGCTCGTGGCCGACGGGCTGCACGCCCGGACCGACGGGTTCACCTCGCTCGCCGTCCTGCTCGGCGCGGCCGGCGCGGCGGTCGGCTGGCGCTGGGCCGACCCGGTGGTCGGCCTGCTGATCACCGTGGCGATCCTGTTCGTGCTCAAGGACGCCGCCCGGGAGGTGTACCGGCGCCTGATGGACGCGGTCGACCCGAACCTCGTGGACACCGTCGCGGAGACCCTGCGCCAGACCTCGGGCGTCCTGGACGTCGGCGCGGTGCACCTGCGCTGGATCGGGCACGCGTTGCGCGCCGAGTGCGAGATCGTCGTCCCGGCCGACCTGACCGTCACGGCCGCGCACGCGATCGCGGTCGACGCCGAGCACCGGCTGATCCACGCCCTGCCCCGGCTGGACAGCGCATTCGTGCACGCCGACCCGCACGCCGACGGCGACGTCGACCACCACGCCCCGCTGCGCCACCACGATGCCGCGGAGTGAGGGGTGGCACTCCGGCCGGTCGCCGTCTCTCAGGTACGCCGTGCCACCATGGGTGCCGTGCGCCGGACGCCTCTCGTCGCCCTGACCTCCGTCGTTGCCCTGTCACTGGTGACCGCCTCGGCGTGTACCGGCGGTGCCTCCCCGGTGGGGCTGGGCACCGCCGATCGGGCCAACGTGACCGAGGTGGTGGACGCCTCGGCCACGGTCAGCGCGAAGGCGGTGGCGACGGTGACCGCGCCGACCGCCGGTACCCTCGCGTCGTTGACCGCCACCCCCGGCCAGAGCGTGGCCGCCGGCCAGGTCATCGCCGTCATCGACTCGCCGGCCGCCCAGCGGCAGCTCGACCAGGCCAGCACGGCGCTGGCCGCGGCCGGGGGCGGCGGGGGCGGCGCCGGGTTCCGCGGCGGCGACCTGGCGGCCGCCCAGAAGAAGACCGACGACGCCGCGGCCGCCGCGTTCACCTCGGCCCGCAACGCGGCCAACGCGGTGGGCGATCCCGCGGTACGCGCGGCGCTGCTGTCACAGATTGACGCCGCCTCGGCACAGTACGACTCCCTGGCGGCCACCGCCCGGTCGCTGATCACCTCGGTCCAGCGCGGCCTGGCCAGCCTGTCCGCCGCGCTCGGTGCCCTGGGCGCGGCCCAGCGGGCCCAGGCCCAGGCCGCTTACGACCTGGCCAAGTCCACGGTCGACGCGTTGACGTTGCGCGCGCCGATCGCCGGGGTGGTGCAGCTCGGCGGGGCCGCCTCGGCTCCCTCGGCCGGGTCGCTGAGCAGCCTGCTGGCCGCCGCCGGCGGTGGGGGTGCCCCGGTTCCGGCACCGGCGAGCGCGGGCTCCTCCCCGACCGGGCCGGGCGTGGACAGCGCGCTCGGCGTCGGTGCGCCGGTCGGCGCCGGTACCGCCATCGCGACGATCGTGGACACCTCGGCGCTCGGCCTGCTCGCCGACGTCGACGAGACCGACGTGCTGCTCGTCACGCCCGGGGTCAAGGCGCAGATCGAGCTGGACGCCGCACCGGGGGCGAGCTACGACGCCGCCGTCGGCAGCGTCGACGTGCTGCCGACGACCTCCGCGCGCGGCGGCGTGGCCTACCGGGTGCGGCTGACCCTGGGCCCCGGCCGCTACAGCGACGGCCGGGCCGCGCCGACGCCCCGCCCCGGGATGAGCGCGGTGGCGCACCTCGCGGTCCGGGAGGCACGCGACACCGTGACGGTACCGGCGGCGGCGATCGTCCGGGTGGACGGCCACGACCAGGTCTGGGTGGTCCGGGACGGTCGGGCGGTCCGGGTGCCGGTGAACCTCGGCGTGCAGGGCCCGGACCGGGTCCAGGTGGTGTCCGGCGTGTCGGCCGGCGACCGGGTGGTCATCAAGGGCGCCGACCGCGTCAAGGCGGGACAGCAGGTTCCGTGAGCGACGTTGCGGTGCAGGCGGAGGACGTCACGCGGGAGTACCAGCTCGGCGGCGTCGCGGTACCGGCCCTACGCGGCGTGAGCGTGACCATCCCGGTCGGGGACCACGTGGCGATCCTCGGCCCGTCGGGCTCCGGCAAGTCCACGCTGATGCACCTGCTCGGCGGGCTGGACCGGCCGACGTCCGGCACGCTGCGCATCGCCGGCCGGGACGTGACCCAGCTCGGCGCGACCGAGCTGGCCCGGCTGCGCAACCGCACGATCGGCTTCGTCTTCCAGTCCTTCCACCTGCTGCCCCGCACGACCGCCGTGGACAACGTGGCACTGCCGCTGGTCTACGCCGGGGTACGGGCGGGGGAGCGGCGGCGCCAGGCGGAGGAGGTCCTGCACCGCGTCGGGCTCGGGCACCGGCTGCGCCACCGGCCCAACCAGCTCTCCGGCGGGGAGCAGCAACGGGTCGCGATCGCCCGGGCGCTGGTGACCGGGCCGAGCCTGCTGCTCGCCGACGAGCCGACCGGCAACCTCGACTCGGCCACCGGCGCGGAGGTGCTGGCCCTGCTGGAGACGCTCAACCGGGAGTCCGGGGTGGCCGTCGTCGTGGTCACCCACGACCAGGACGTGGCCGCCCGCGCGGCCCGCCAGATCCGGATGCGCGACGGCCTCATCGTGGCCGAGACGCCCGCCGACGCAGGCTGGCGCGGGGAGGGGTGGTGAGCGCAGTGGAGCCGCGCGGAGCGAACCAGGAGGCAGAGTGAGATTTGCCGAGGCGTGGCGGGTGGCGCTGGACGCGCTGCGGGCCAATCGGCTGCGCAGCGGCCTGACCATGCTCGGCGTGGTGATCGGGGTCGCGGCCGTGGTGGTGCTCGTTGCCATCGGTACCGGGGCCAAGCAGGAGGTCGAGTCGCAGGTCCAGGGCCTCGGCTCCAACCTGCTGCTGGTGGTGCCGGGCAAGGTGTCCTTCGGCAACGCGCCGACCGTGTCGCCGATGACGATGGCCGACATCGAGGCGGTGTCCCGGGTGGCCGGCGGGCGTGACAGGGTGGCCGCCTCGCTGTCCTCGGGGGAGACCGTGCGGGCCGGGGTCAACAGCAAGTTCACCAGCGTGCTCGGGGTACTGGAGACCACTCCCACGGTGTTCACCCGGGAGATCGGGCTGGGCAGCTACCTCACCCGCTCCGACGTGGACACCGCGCGCCGGGTGGCTGTGCTGGGCTACGCCGTGGCGCAGCGCCTCTTCGGCGACCGCGACCCGGTCGGGCTGCAGATGGACGTGGCGGGCGTCCGGTTCCGGGTGGTCGGGGTGTTCGCCAAGCTCGGGCAGAGCCTCGGGGTGGACCGCGACGACGAGGTGCACATCCCGATCACCGCCGCGCAGCGGCTGTTCGGCACGACCCGGGTGGACGCGCTCGGGGTGAAGGCACCCGACGCCGGGCGGATCAGCGCGCTGAGCGCGCAGATCGTCGGGGAGCTCAGCCACCGCCACCCGGGTACCGAGTTCAGCGCGGTCACCCAGGAGCAGATCCTCGGCGTGCTCGGCAAGGTGCTGGGCGTGCTGACCGGGGTACTGGCGGCGATCGCGGGCATCTCGCTGCTCGTCGGCGGGGTGGGGGTCTCCAACATCATGCTCGTGTCGGTGCGCGAACGGACCCGGGAGATCGGGCTGCGCAAGGCCGTCGGCGCCCGGCCGCGCGACATCACCGTGCAGTTCCTCATCGAGGCGGTGCTGCTGACCACGATCGGTGGTATCACCGGGCTGGCCCTGGGCATCACGGCCGCGTACGCGGTGGCCGCGCTGTCCCCGGTACCGGCGGCGATCACCTGGTGGGCGATCACGCTGGCCTTCGGCGTATCGGCGGCGGTCGGCATCATCTTCGGTGTGGTACCGGCGCAGCGGGCCGGGCGGCTCGATCCGGTCATCGCCCTCCGCACGGAGTGACGGCGTGGATGATCCACCGCTGTTGGTAGTCGACGCGGCCAACGTCGTGGGTTCGGTACCCGACGGCTGGTGGCGGGACCGCGCCGCGGCCACCGCACGGCTGCGCGACCGGCTGGCGCCGCTCGCCCGCCAGGGCGTGGCCGGCCTGGCCCCGCCCGTCGAGGTGGTGCTGGTCGTCGAGGGCAAGGCCCGCGACGTGCCCGGCGTCGAGGGGGTACGGGTCGTGGCCGCGCCCCGGTCGGGTGACGACACGATCGTCGACCTCGTCGGCCGGGAGCCGACGAGCCGGACCCGGGTCGTGGTCACGGCCGACCGGGCCCTGCGCGAACGGGTCCAGCGGCTGGGTGCCTCGGTCCTCGGCCCGGCCGCCGTGCGGTAGCCGGCGCCATGGTGTCCCCCGGCGGGCGGCGGCCGTCCGGTAGCCTCGCCGCGTGGGGCTGCGCTGGCGGGACTGGGCCGACCGGTTCGGCGTCGCCGTCGGCTACACCGCCGCGCTGGGCGCCGGCACCCTCCTGCTGCACACCCGTCCCCGGCACGTCCGTGACGCGTGGCTGGACTGGGCCAGCACCAACCTGGCCAACGCGACCGACCACCCGCTGTCCACGCTGGTCGTCTCCGCGCTGCTCACCGACGGCGACGTGGCCGGCTGGCTCGGGCTGTCCCTCATCGGCCTGGCGAGCGTCGGGTGGCGGCTGGGCGCCTGGCGGACCCTCGCGCTGGTCGGGACCGCACACGTCCTGGGTACGGTGATCAGCGAGGGGATCCTGGCCATCCGGATCGCCACCGGCGCGGTACCGGCCAGCGCCGAGCACATCCGCGACGTCGGCCCGTCGTACGTGGTCGTCGCCGGGCTCGTGGCCGGCCTCGGGTACGGCCCCTGGCCGGCCAAGCCGCTGTGCGCCATCGGGTTCGCCCTGGTCGCGCCGAGCCTGTTCGGCGGCCTGTTCCAGCTCGACGTGCCACCCGTCGGGCACGTCTGCGCGATCGTGATCGCCATCGGCCTCGGCGCGCTGCTGGTCTACCGGCGCCGCCGGGCGCAGGTACCGGCCGAGCCAGCCGCCGGTAGCTGAGCGGCCCAACTCACCGGCATGATCGGGTGAGCCGGCGGGTACCTGTCGCGAGGAGGTGGCGATGGTTGCGTCGTTCGTCCACGAGGCGCTGTTCTACCGGAGCCCCGACGACTATCTCGCCCTGACGGTGCCGTTCATCCAGCGGGCGCGCACCGCCCGGGAACCGGTGCTCGTGGCCGTCCCGCGCCCCAAGATCGACCTGCTCGCGGGGGCACTCGGGGGAGTGGCAGACGGGGTCCGGTTCCTCGACATGACCCGGGCCGGTCGCAACCCGGGGAAGATCATTCCGTGGGTCCTGCACGCCTTCCTGGAGGAGCACGCCGGCCAGCCGGTACGCATCATCGGCGAGCCGGTCTGGGCCGGGCGCTCGGCCGAGGAGTACCCCGCCTGCGTCCAGCACGAGGCGCTGATCAACGTGGCGTTCGCGGGGCACGGCGTCAGCATCCTGTGCCCGTACGACAGCGCGGCGCTGCCCGACCGGGTGCTCGCCGACGCCGCCTCTACCCATCCGGTCCTGGTGGACGTGGACACCCGTACCGACAGCCCGCACTACACCCGCCCCGACGACGTGGTCGCCGCGTTCAACCAGCCGCTCGCCGAGCCGGCGCCGGCCGCGCCGAGCCTGGACTTCGACGTGCCCGGGCTGCCGCTCGTGCGCGAGTTCGTGGCGCTGTACGCCGGCCGGGCCGGGCTGTCCCGGCACCGGGTGGCCGATCTGCAGCTCGCCGTGAACGAGCTGGCCAGCAACGCGATCACGCACGGCGGGGGTACCGGGCGGCTGCGGCTGTGGCCGGCCGGCCGGCAGGTGATCTGCGAGGTCCGCGACGGGGGTCAGGCGGTCGGCCGGTTGACCGGCCGGGTACCCCCGGCGCCCGACAGCCTCAGCGGCCGCGGCCTCGTCCTGGTCAACTACGTCAGCGACCTGGTCCGGATCCACACCGGTCCGTACGGCACCACGGTCCGCCTCTACCTCGATCTTTGATCAGGCCGCGTCGAGTGCGGACGCCACCCGTACCGTCGTGCCCTGCCGCCCCGTCTCCAGGGTGAACGCGTCGCACAGGCTCCGGGTCAGCCACAGCCCGCGGCCACCGGTCGCCTCCGCCGGCGGGCGCTCGGCCGGCAACCGCCCGGGCGGGATCCCGGGACCCGCGTCGCTCACCTCGCACACCAGGTCGCGCCCGGCCCGCCATAGCAGCAGCCGGCCCAGCCCGCCGCCGTGCACCACGGCATTGGTGATGATCTCGTTGACCGCCATGACGAACGCCTGCAGCCGGATGCCGGCCAGGCCCGCCTCCGCTGCGCAGCGCGCCACCCGGCGGCGCAGTCCGCTCAGCTCGTGTCGGCGGAACTCCAGCGCGATCAAGGGTGGCCCGGGGGACTGCCCGGCCGGCTCCCTCGCGCGCACTTAGTCACCCCACCCGCGTGTGTCCCGTTCCACCCGGACCGCAGCCTACCCGGGCCCGTCCGGCGCCGCAGTTCTGCCTGGCTCGGGGGTTAGCGGGTGGTCCGGCGGGTACGGCCGCGGTATGAACCTGGGTTACCTGCGTCAGCTCTACCGCCGGCCCGGTCCCTGGGCCTGCGCGTACCTGGACGCGTCCACCGACACCGAGGACGCGCGCAAGCGGATCGACCTGGCCGCCCGTGCGGTGGCCGAGCAGCTCGACGCCGCCGGCGCCGACCCGGCCACCCGCGACGCCGTGACGGCGGCGATCGCCGACCACACCGGTACCGGCCGGCACGGGTTGGCGGTGTTCGCCGCGAGCGGCGCGACGGTGCTCACCGAGCCGTTCGCCGAGCCGCCGGCCCAGCCGCTGGGTCGCTGGGGCGCGACGCCCTCGATCATGGCATTGCTGCGGGGACGGGGCGAGCAGGTGCGCTGGCTCCGGGCGCTGGTCGACCGGACCGGCGGAGACCTGGTCCTGGACGGTGGCCAGACGCTGCGGACGGTGCCGGGCTCAGACCGGTACCCGATCCGTAAGGCCCAGCCGGGCGGCTGGTCGCAGCCGCGCTACCAGCGGGCGGCGGAGACGAGCTGGGAGCGCAATGCCAAGGAGGTGGCCGAGGCGATCACCGAAGCGGTCGACGAGGCGGGGGCCGAAGTGGTCGTGCTGGCCGGCGACGTGCGGGCGCGGCAGCTCCTGGCCGAGCACCTGCCCGCCGCCGTCGCCGCCCGTGCGGTGCAGACCGACGCGGGCGCCCGGGCCGCCGGGGCCGCTCCCGGGCCGCTGGACGAGGCCACCGAACAGGCGGTACTCGCGCAGGTCGAGCGCCACTACGACGAGGTGCTCGACGGCTACCGGGCCGGCCGGGCACACGGGCTGGCCGTCGCCGGGCTGACCGAGGTCCGTACCCCCCTGGAGTGGGGCCAGGTCGCGACGCTGCTGCTGGACCCCGCCCTGCCCGACGAGACGGCCGACCCGCTGGTGGCCGCGGCGGTCCGTACGGATGCCGAGGTGCTCCTGGTCGAGCCCGAGCGCGAGCCGCTGCCGGAAGGCGTCGGCGCGGTGCTGCGCTACCGGATCACTGCGGCGGAAGGAGAGGAAGATGCGAGCCCAGCATGACGAGCCACCGCGCGACGAGCGGCCCTCCTCGGACGAGCCGGACTTCGCCGACGAACACTCGGACGTGACGTTCTCCGACGAGCTGCCGGAGGGCCCGGAACGGGCCGCGTCCGACGAGTCCGTACCCGCCGGCCTGGCCGGCGCCGACCCGACCGAGACCTGAGGAGGCGTGCCGTGGACCGGTCCGCCGGAGCCTGGCGGGACGACCGCGAACTCCCGATCGACGAGCTTACCGAGGCGATGGCCACGTACTCGACCGACGGGCAGCGCGACGACGTCACCGGCGGTGACGCGGGGGCGGAGGAGGCGTTCGGCCACGAGCCGCCCACGCGCGAGGTCGAGCTGGACCGGGACCCCGATCCGGACACCTTGGGTCGCGCGCTGCGCCCCGCACCCGAGGGGCGCACCGGACCGGGGTGATTGCCCGGTCCAGCGCCACGGAGCGGAGCGCTCCACCCGGGATACGGCTACCGCGTCTCGTCGTCGGGTACCGGATGCATCGCCAGCTCCTCGGCGCTGGCCCCGCCGCCGGCGGCGCCCGCGTCGACGGCCACCTCGTCCTTCTCGGTGTCCTCGTGAGCACCCTCGTCCGGGGCGACCAGCCGGCCCACCCGGGCGGTGTCCGGCAGGCTCGGCTCGGCCCGGTCGTACATGGACACCGGCGAGTCCAGGTGCGGCTCGACCGGGATCTCGTCGAGCGTCGGGTCGGCGTCGGCCGGGCCGGCCGGCTCCTCCCGCCAGGCGCTGTCGCCACCCTGGGGGTCCGGCGTGACGTCGGGCTCCTCGCGGGCCAGGCGCAGGTCCATCGGCTCGCCCCGGCGCTGCTCGTCCGGCGTCGTGCCGTACTCGTTGATGGCCTGCGCGCCGTCGTCCCGGTCGAGCGGCAACGGGTACGGGTCGGGGCCGTCGGCCTCGCGGGGGGAGTCCACGTCGTCCTTGGCGGTGGAGTCGTCGTCGGCGTACTCCGGAATGCCGTCCGCCGCGGGATCGGAGACCGGCCTGGGGTAGCTGTCGTCCATGCTCTCCACCTACCCGCTGGGCTCGTGGCGACACCTGCCCGCCCGGGGCCGGGCGGCGTTTCGCCCCCGCCCGGCCCCGGGTAGCGCACAGCTATGACGGATGCGCTGAACCGGGTACGCCGGTCGGCGGCCGGGTATGCCCCCGGGCAGGGCCGGCCACTGCGCGGGTACCTGGCCACGCTGGGCGCCTACGTCGGGCTGGCCGGCGGGCTCACCGGACTGGCCCGGCTCACCGGGCGTACCCCGCCGGACCGGTTGGCCACCCAGGACCTCGTGCTGATATCGATCGCCACGCACAAGGTGATCCGGATGCTCGCCAAGGACGCGGTGACCAGCCCGCTGCGCGCGCCGTTCACTCGGTACGAGGGGCCGTCCGGCGACGCCGAGCTGGGCGAGCAGGTCCGGGGTACCGGCCTGCGGCACTCCATCGGTGAGCTGGTCAGCTGCCCGTTCTGCCTGTCGGTATGGGTGGCGACCGGGTTCACCGCCGGGCTGGTCTTCGCACCCCGCTTCACCCGTCTGGTGGCCGCCACGTTCACCGCCGTGGCGGTCTCCGACGCGCTGCAGCTCGGGTACGCCGCCGCCCAGCAGCTTCCCAAGCGCGCCGCCGACTGATCCGCCTGCTCGTCGATCTTGGACTTGTCTGCCCGGTGGAAAGGGCTGTGCCCCGACCTGCTGTGAGATCTAGGACCGCCACGCCGGTGCGGGTCACCGCCGGCCGCACCGCCACCAGCGACGCCCGGCTCACCACCGGCACGCTGGTCAGCGGGACCGTGACGGCGGCCTCGGGGGCGGCTCGCCGGTGACGATCAACCTCGTGCTGCGCTGACCGGGCCGATCCCGGGAGCCGAGCGCGCCGGCTCCCGGGATGCCGGCGGTACGACCGGGCTCGGGACGCGCCCCGCCCAGCCTGCATCGCGGGCGGCGACGCGCCCCGCGCGTGCGCTCAGCGCGCGTCGAGCGCGGCCACCATCCGGTCCATGACCGCGCGCCAGTGCGCCCGCTGCCGCTCCCGCTCCTGCCCGTCGGCCAGCCACTCCTGGTGGAACCGCAGGACGGTGGCGTGCGCCGCCGAGCCGGAGACGGTCACCTGAATCGTGGTGTCGTGGTCCCAGCCGGCCGGCTGCCAGGTGAGCCGGATCCGGTCCAGCTCCCGGAAGCTGCGCACCTCCCCGACGGTGCCGTCGGTCGTGCGGTAGCGGTGGCCGCGCTCGGGGGCGAGCACCGCCCCGGGACCCAGCCATACCGCGTGCCCCTCGGGGCTGGCCAGGAAGTCCCACACCACCCGGCGAGTGAACGGGATCGTCCGGGACACCCCGATCTCGAAGCCGACGTCGCGCGTCTGGCCGATCTCCTGCGTCATGGCGCCATCATGCCCGCGGGGTCCGACACGATCCGCCCGCCGGACCGGGACCGCGCCCGGCGGAACCCGGCGCGGGCCGCGTGGCACCGCGCGCCGACCGGGGCGTCCGATCATCGCATTGACGGTCACGAACCGTGAGATCTATGGTCCATCGGTAGCCTTGGCTGGCGGCCCAGGCGGCACTGTAGCGATCGGAGCGACGTGATCCATCGCACCACCGCGCTTGTCGGGGCGGCACTGCTGGTCCTGTTCATGGCCGGCTGCTCGTCGACCGACATGCTCAACGTGCCACAGGACGATCACGCTGAGTTACAGGTGTGGGTACGGCAGCCGCCCGGCTCCGGCCCGGCCAAGACCGCGGACCGGTTGGTCAAGGCGTTCGTCGCGCGCACCGGTTTCCGGGCCCGCGCGGTCGCTCTGTACGAGGACTTCGAGACCAAACTGCAACAGCAGGCCGCCTACCGGCAGCTGCCCGACGTCGTGATCAACGACACCGCCCAGCTGGGCACGATGCAGACGCAGGGCTGGCTGCAGCAGATCGACCGCACCACCTTCCCCGGCGCCGACCAGGTCACCGACCGCGCCTGGCGGGCCGCCCAGGCCGCCGACGGCAACTACTACGCGGTACCCATGACGGCCCACACGTTCGCGCTGTTCGTGCGGGCCGACTGGCGGGCCCGGCTCAACCTGCCGCCCCCGAGGTCCTGGGCCGACGTGCAGAACATGGCGATCGCGTTCACCACCGGGGACCCCGACGGCGACGGCAAGGCCGACACCTACGGGCTGGTCGTTCCCGGGACCACCAAACGCGGCTACATGGCGTGGTACTACTCCAACTACCTGCTGGACGCCGGCGGCGACTTCCTCGCCGAGGTGCAGCCCGGTCGCTGGGTACCGGCCATCAACGACCAGAAGTCCGTCCGGGCCGCGACGTGGCTGAAGAGCATGTTCTGCCAGTACCACGTGGTCAACCCGGACGCGGTCCAGATCGACACCCCCCGGGCTCACGACACGTTCGAGAAGAACCTGGGCGGCATCTACCTGACCGGCCCGTACATGCTGCCGAGGTTCGTCAAGAGCATGGGCAGCGCGAAGCTGGAGGTCTTCCCGCTGCCGGCCGCCCCCGGCGCGAGCCCGAGCGCGCTGGCCGAGGGGGAGAACGTGTACCTGACCATGGGCTCGCACAACCGCGCCGGGCAGAAGGCGTTCGCCCAGTTCGCGACGTCGGTCGAGGGCCAGACGATCGCCATGGACGGAGACAACAACGGGCCGATCGTGCGGCTTCCGGTGAACACCCGGGTGGACCTGGCCGCGGTCCGCAGCGACCCCCGGTGGAAGACGTTCCAGCAGGTCTACAACACCGCCAAGTACACCCCGAACGTGCCCAACTGGGCACCGTTTCGGCAGCTCGCGGCGGACGTGCTCAACGGGGTGATGGCCGACTGCGGCTCCGACGTCAAGGCCTCCCTGGACAGGCTCGCCGCCCAGTTCTCCGACGAGCTCAAACGTCAGAACGTCTACGGCGGATAGGCGCCGTCGATGAGTCTGACCGGATCCCGCCCGCCCTACCCGTCGAACCCTCCGCAGTACCGTGGCCAGCCGCCCACCCGGGCGGCGCCGCCCGCGCAGCGGGCGATGCACGCCCGCCAGCCCGACCGGGAGTGGGCCGCCCCGCCCCGGCACACCGGTGCGGCCCGGCTGCGCCAGCGCCGGCTGCGGCCACTGGTGCCGTGGCTGTTCCTGGCGCCGGCGCTGATCCTCTTCCTCTACTTCAAGATCATGCCGCTGCTCCAGGGCGTGAAGATGAGCTTCTACGACGTGCGCCCCTACCTCGGTGACCGGTACGTGGGGTGGGGCAACTACGTCGAGACGACCACCCAGCCGCAGTTCACCCGGGCGATCTGGCAGACCGTCGTGCTCGCGGTCGGCACCACCGCCGGGTCGATCCTGCTGGGCTTCCTGCTCGCGATCCTGGTCGAGGGGCAGGCCCGGCACCTGTGGCTGGTGCGCACCGCGGCCTTCCTGCCCGTGGTCACGACGATGGCCGTGGTGGCCGAGGTCTGGCAGGTCATGTACTACCCCGACAAGGGCGGGGCGCTGAACACCATCCTCGGCTGGATCGGGGTCGGCCCCGAACCGTTCCTGCGCAGCCCGGACCAGGCGATGCCCTCGGTGATCCTGGTGGGGATCTGGCGCGGCGCGCCGTACGACATGATGATCTTCCTCGCCGGGCTGGCCACGGTCGACCGCAACCTCTGCGAGTCGGCGGCGGTCGACGGGGCCAGCCGGTGGAGCCGGTTCTACCACGTGACCCTGCCGTCGCTGCGCCCGGTGATCACCATCCTCGCCCTGCTCGCGGCCCTGCGCGGGCTGCGCAGCTTCACCGAGGTCTTCCTGCTCACCAACGGCGGGCCGGCCGGCCGCACCCAGGTGATCATGGTGCTGATCTACAAGCTCGGGCTGGAGCAGGGCAAGCTGGGCGTCGCGGCGGCCGGTTCGATGATCCTGTTCGTGGCGACGGCCGCGGTGACGATCGCGGTCTACGTCTGGCGGCGGCGGGCGGTGATCCGGTGAGACGCGGGGACAACGAGTCGCTGCACACGGTGCTCGGGCTGCAGGCGCGCAACGGCCCGCTCGCGGCCATCCTCAAGGGCATCCTGTACGCGGCGATCGTGATGGTCTTCGCCGGTCCGCTGATCGGGCTCCTGGTCGGGGCGTTCAGCAGGGTGCCCAACCCGACCAAGTTCACCCTCTGGCCGCACGACTTCACGCTGCAGAACTTCGCCGTCGCCGGGCACCGGGGCGTGTACCGGTACCTGGTCAACTCGTTCGTGGTGGTCGGCTTCGGACTGCTGCTCCAGATGATCGTCAGTGTGTTCGCGTCCTACGCCCTGGCCCGCAAGCGGTTCCGCGGCGCGGCCATCGTCATGCTCATCGTGCTGGCCACGATGATGCTGCCCGAGGAGGTCGTGGCGATCCCGCTGTCGGTCGTCCTGTCCGACCTGCCGGTGCTGCACCTCAACCTGATCGGCAACTACCTCGGCATGATCCTGCCGCTCGGCGCGTGGGGGTTCTCGATCATCGTGATGACCGAGTTCATGCGGGAGGTACCGGTCACCCTGGAGGAGGCGGCGCGCATCGACGGCGCCGGGGAGCTGCGCGTCTTCTGGTCGGTGATCCTGCCGGTGTGCCGTCCCGCGCTCGGCGTGATCGGCGTGTTCGGCTTCACCATGGTGTGGGACCAGTACCTGCTGCCGCTCATCGTCGCCCGCGAGCCGTCCCAGTTCACCCTGCCGATCGCGCTGCGCACCCTGCGCGCCGACGACGAGGTCGGCATCGGCGTGCTGCTGGCCGCCTCGCTGCTCGCGCTGCTGCCCTCGGTGATCGCGTTCCTCATGTTCCAGCGCCAGTTCACCCGGGGCCTGTCGGTGGAGGCCGTGGGTCGCTGAGGCGTGAACCCGTGCGTCACGGGGTATTGCGACACGTGTACGAAGGAGGTGTCGCGATGACCGACCGCGAAGACGCGATCAAGGACCCCGAGGACTGGGTCACCGGGGACGAGCCGATGACCGGGCCGCAGGAGTCCTACCTGCACACCCTCGCCCGGGAAGCGGGGGAGGAGGTGCCGGACGGGCTCACCAAGCGGGAGGCTTCGGAGCTGATCGACGAGCTGCGCGAGCGCACCGGACGCGGCCGATAGGCATACCTAGGCCGGTACCCGGCTGATCTAGGCATGCCGGCCCCGGCGCAATACGTAACCGGTACCGATGGCAGGAGACCCTTACCGCCGCAGGATGGACTCATCACCGAAACACGCAGGGAGTGAGAGCGATGATGACCCATCCAGAGCTGATGCGCATGCTGGCCAAGCAGCACCGCGACGAACTGCTGGACGATGCCGAGCGGAGCCGGCTGCTCAACGCGGCCCGCCGGTACCGGCGCGCGGCGCAGCGGCGGCACAAGTGAACACCATGAACAGCGAAGCGCGATCGCCGTGACCAAGGTCACGGCGATCGCGCCGTCGGTGCCCGACGGTACCCTGTCCAGCGTGCGGGGCACGCGGATGGGTGCCAGCCCGCTGATGGTCGGGCGGGACAGCGAGCTGCGGCGGTTGATCCGGCTCGCGACGTCCGGACGCCCCCGGGTGGCGATGGTCGCCGGGGAGCCCGGCATCGGCAAGTCCCGGCTGATCGCCGAGCTGCTGGCCAACCTGCCCGAGGGCACCGCGGTCCTGGTCGGGCAGGCCGAGCCGGGGTCGCTCGGCCGGCCGTACGAGCTGCTGCTCGACGCGCTCGACGACGTCGAGGGGGTCGACCCCGACCTGCTCGCCGCCCTGTCCGACGCCGGGCGCAGCGCGGTCGAGCGGCTGCATGCCGGGGTGGCCCTGGTCGCCCGGCTGATCGGCCAGCGGCCGGCGGTGGTGGTCTTCGAGGACCTGCACTGGGCCGATTCGGAGAGCTCCGCGCTCTTCGAGCGGGTCGCCGAGCTGCCCGGGCCGCGCCTGCTGGTCGGCACGTACCGGCCCGAGGAGGTCACCTCCCGCCAGCCGGTCGCCGCCCTGCTGTCCCGGCTGGAGCGCCGGCACTCGGTCACCCACCTGTGGCTGGACCGGCTGAGCCCGGCCGACACCACCGCGCTGCTCGCCGCCGCGACCGGCCGGCCGGTGCCCTACCGCGCGGCGATGGAGCTGCACCAGCGCACCGGCGGCAACCCGTTCTTCCTGGAGGAGCTGTTGCGCGGCTACGCCGGGATGGACCTGGAGACGCTGGGCGAGCAGCCGCTGCCGTGGAGCCTCGCCGAGGTGCTGCGCCGGCAGCTCGGCGAGCTGGACCCGGCCACCCGGCGGGTCGCCGAGGCCGCGGCCGTGCTGGGCCAGCGGGTACCGTTCGACCTGCTCGCGACCGTCACCGGTGAGGGCGAGGAGCAGCTGATCACGGTGCTGCGCGAGCTGGTCGCCCGCGGTGTGCTCACCGAGTACCACGACGACGAGTTCGGCTTCCGGCACGCCCTGCTCCGCGAGGCGCTCACGGGGCAGCTGCTGGGCCGGCAGCGCCGCCGGCTGCACGAGGCGGCCCTGGACGCGTTGCTGGCCGGCGGTGAGGCCGACCCGGCCCTGGTCGCCCACCACGCGCGCGCCGCCGGCCGGTACCGCGACATGGTCGAGGCGGCCCGCCGGGGTACCGAGAGCTACCTCGCGATCGGCTCGGCTTATCAGGCCCTGCAGCTCGCCGAGATGGGGCTCGACGAGGTCGGCGACGACCTGCAGCTGCTCGCCGGCGCCGCGCGGGCCGCGTGGCTGGCCGACCTGCTTGACGACGCCACCCGGTACGCCCGGCGCTGGCACGACCTCGCCACCCGGCCCGACGACCGGGCCGCCGCGCTGTTCCTGCTGGTCCGCCTCGCGTGGGACGGCGACGACCTGCCCGAGATGAACGCCCGTACCGAGGAGCTGCGGGGCCTGCTCGACCAGCTCCCCCCGGGTGCGCTGCAGGCGCGAGCGATGGTGGCGATCGCGCAGTCCATGATGCTGCGCGAGCGGGAGAGCGAGGGTATCGCGTGGACCGACCGGGCGATCGCGATCGCCGACGAGTACGGGCTGCCCGACGTGAAGCTGGCGGCCCTGGTCGAGCGCGGTTCGGTCCTCGTCAACTCGCCGGCCACCCTGGAGGAGGGCCGGGAGCTGCTGGCCGGGCTGGTCGAGCGGGCGGAGAAGGCGGGGGAGTGGGTGCTCGCCGCGCGCGCCATCAACAACCTGGTCTTCGAGCTGCCCACGTCGTCACTGACCGAGCAGGCCGAGCTGCTCGAGCGGATGCGCGCCGATGCCGAGCGCGCCGGGTTCGAGGCGATGGCGGTGGCCGCGTACTACTCGGGCCGGGCCCGGCTCGCGATGGCCGAGGGCGACCTGGGCAAGGCGCTGGCCGCGTTGCGCGAGGGGCGCCGGCGTGACCAGGCCTTCCTGGCCCGTGGGCGGCGGATCGCGTACCACTCGGTGCTGCTCGCCGGCCTCTCCCTGGAGAACGGGGACTTCTCGGTCGTCGACGAGGTGCTCGCCGAGCTGTCGGCGGCGGCGGACGCGGCCCCGCTGGCGCTGGCCGGGCTGCGGTTCCACCTTGCCTGCCGGCGCGCCGGACCGGAGGCCGCGCGGGCGGCGCTGGTACCGCTGCTGCCGCAGGTCGAGGCCTACGGCAAGCACAGCGGGGACCTGGGGCACGACCTGGTGTCCGCGGCGCTGTTCGCCGGGCTGCCGCGCGCGCAGGTCCGGGCGCTGGCCGGTGCCCTGACCGCCCCGGTGGGCGCCTGGCATCACCTGATCGACGCGCAGGTCGACGAGGCCGAGGGGCGCCCCGGGGTCGCGCTGGCCGGCTACCTGGCGGCGACCGGCGAGGACCTTCCGCCGGCGGTGCGGGGGACCGCGGAGGTCGGGGCGGCCCGCTGCCTGGCCGCGCTGGACCGGACCGCGGAGGCCAACGAGGCGGTACGCCGGGCGGAGGTGCTGCTCGCGCGGTGGGGCGGCTGGCGGGTGGCGGAGCTCGCGCAGATCCGCGCCGGGCTAGGGCTGGCGCCGGCCGACGGGAAGCGGAGCGTCACCGGTACCGCGGCGCTGACCCCGCGCGAGCGGGAGGTCGCGCTGCTGGTCGCCGACGGGCTGACCAACGTCGAGCTGGCCCGCCGGCTGTACATCTCGCCGAAGACCGCCGCCGTGCACGTCTCCAACATCCTGCACAAGCTCGGTGTCGCTTCCCGGACCGAGGTCGCCGAGGCGGTCCGGGGGCACTGAACCCCGGCACCTTGCCGCCTCGCGGAACACCGGGTCACCCCGGCCGATCGGCGAGATTAGGCTGAAAATCCATCCGCGGCACAGCCATCTGGAGCCGTCGATTCATCGTGCCCATGGTCACTTGTGCCCGTCTATAACGGGAACGTTTCGACATCTTGACCAGTCATCGGGGGCAGACGTACGTTCCGAGGCGGCGTTCATTCATGTGTTTTTCGTTCACTTACTTGAACGGAGGAGCAATGGCCTTAACCGCGGCACGTCACCGCGTCTGGGCGGCCGTCGCCGCCGCCATATGCACCACCACCGCTCTGACCGCCTGCTCGTCCGGCGCGGGTGGCGGCGGCAGCACCCCTGCGGCCGACGCGTCGGGCGCGCTGAAGGTCTGGGCCCGCGCGGCCGGCGACTCGCCCAAGGCGTACCAGGCGATCTTCGATGCGTTCACCGCCAAGACCGGCATCAAGATCGAACCGTTCTTCACGCTCACCGACTTCGAGACCAAGGTGTCCGCGGCCGCCCAGGCACACGACCTGCCGGACGTGGTGATCAACGATGCCGCGCAGCTCGGCAACATGAAGACGCAGGGCATCATCCGGCAGGTCGACAAGGGCAAGATCGCCGGCGCCGACAAGCTCGCGCCCGGATCCTGGGACTCGGCGAGCGACCTGACCGGCAAGACCTACGCGATCCCGTTCTCCGCCCAGGCCAACCTGCTGTTCATCCGCAAGGACTGGCTGACCAAGCTGAACCTGTCCGAGCCCAAGTCGTGGGACGACGTGGTCAACGTCGCCAAGGCGTTCACCACGCAGGACCCGGACGGCAACGGCAAGCCGGACACCTACGGCCTGGTCGTGCCCGGGTCGACGACCCGCGGGTACATCTCCTGGTACTGGTCGAGCTTCCTCTGGCAGGCCGGCGGCGAGTACTTCAAGGACGCCGGTGGCGGTAAGTTCACCGCCACGATCAACAGTTCGTCGGCGAAGCAGTCACTGAAGTGGTTCGCGAGCCTGTTCTGCGGCACGCCGAAGGTCGTGCAGCCCAGCTCGCTCAACGACACCACGACGGAGGCCAACAAATCCTTCCAGACCGGCGTGACCGGCATGTACTACACCGGCCCGTACGCGTTCGCGACCATGGACGCCTCCGCGATCAAGGGCAAGTACACGGTGGTCGCCCCGCCGCCCGGCCCCGGTGGCGCCAAGACCCTGGCCGAGGGGACCAACATCTACCTGATGGCCGGCAACCGGCCCAACGCGTCGCAGAAGCTGGCCGAGTTCATGATCACGCCGGAGGCGCAGAACATCGGTATGACCAAGGTGCCGTCCGCGACGATCGTGCGGCTGCCGGTCAACACCAGCGTCGACGCCGCGGGCGCGCACAACAGCGACGAGCGGTGGAAGCTGGCCCAGAAGGTCTACCAGGAGCAGGGCCACTACGAGGCGGTCAACATGCCCAACTGGACCGCGCTGCGCCAGGCCACGTCCGACGCGGTCAACTCGACGATCGCCAAGTGCGGTGACACCGACGCCGCCCTGGATACGCTCAACAACAAGCTCAACGACCTGCTCAAGCAGCAGGGTGTGGCGGCCGGCTAGATGGCCGCACTGCGCACGTCGTCCGCTCCGGTCGCGTTGCCCGCCAAGCGCGACCGGAGCGGGTCGCCCCGCCGCCGGCACGGCCGCCACGGCCGGTGGATGATCCCGTGGCTCTTCCTCGCCCCGGCGCTGGCGTTCTTCAGCCTCTTCAAGTTCTGGCCGAGCATCTGGGGCGTCTATCTCGGCCTGTTCCACGTCCGGCCGTACCTCGGCGACGAGTGGGTCGGGTTGGCCAACTTCAGCCGGGCGCTGACCGACCCGGACGTGCGTGCGGCCGTCGGGCACACGGTCCTCGACGCGGCCGTCCAGGTGGCCGGGTCGATGCTGGTGGGCTTCCTGCTGGCGCTGCTGCTGGAGGCCCCGGCCCGGCACGTGCGGTTCCTGCGCACTGCGGTGTTCCTGCCCGCGGTGACGGCGATGGTGGCGGTGGCCGAGCTGTGGCACGCGCTGCTGTACCCGGGCCGGTACGGGGCGGTCAACAGCCTGCTTGGCACCGTTGGGCTCGATCCGCAGCCGTGGCTGTCCAGCCCGCACTCGTCGCTGTGGACGGTGATGCTGGTGCAGATCTGGAAGCACGCCCCGTACGACATGGTGATCTTCATCGCCGGCCTCGTCGGCATCGACCGGCAGCTCTACGAGCAGGCCAGCATCGACGGGGCCAACGCCTGGCAGCGGCTCCGGGCGGTGACCCTGCCGTCGTTGCGGCCGATCACCACGATCGTGCTGATCCTCGGCATGATCCGCGGGCTGCGCGTGTTCACCGAGATCTACGTGCTCACCGGCGGTGGGCCGGCCGGGTCCACCGAGTCGATCGTCACGTACGTGTACAAGAGCACGGTGGTGGGCAACGACGCCGGGTACGCCGCGGCGATCTCCGCGCTGCTGCTCGCCACCACGATCGTGCTCACCAGCGTGACGCTGTGGTGGCGGCGACGGAGGGAGGAGGCGTGAGCACCACGGCGTTGGGGCTGCGGTTGCCGCGCCGGCTGACCGCGCGGCGCGGCGGGCGGATCGCCGTCCGGGTCGTGCTGTACGTGATCGTGGCCGGGATCTTCGTGGTACCGCTGTGGTCGATGCTGGCTACCGCGTTCAGCGCCGCCGACCCCAAGAGCGGCGAGGTCATGCTCTGGCCGCATGGGCTCTCGCTCGGGCACATGAGCACGGCGTGGCGCCTCGGGATGAAGCAGGGCCTGATCAACTCGCTGATCATGGTGGCGGTCGGGCTGACCCTGCAGATCACGGTGAGTGCGTTCGCGGCCTACGCACTGGCCCGCAAGCGGTTCCGGGGCGCGAGCCTGGTGCTGCTCGCGATCCTCGCCACGATGATGATGCCCGAAGAGGTCATCGGCATCCCGCTCTACCTCGTCGTCGGCCGGATGCACCTGCTGGATACGTACCCGGGCCTGATCCTGCCGATCGTCGGCTGGGCGTTGCCGATCTACGTGCTGACCGGGTTCATGCGACGGATCCCGCTGGAGCTGGAGGAGGCCGCGCGCGTCGACGGCGCCGGCGACCTGCGGATCTTCTTCAACCTGATCATCCCGCTGTCGCTGCCGGCGCTGGGTACCTGCGCGGTATTCGGGTTCCTGATGATCTGGGACCAGTACCTGCTGCCGTTGCTGATCGTGCACTCGCCCCGGATGCAGACCCTGACCCTGGTCGTCACCGGCCTGCAGGCCAGCCAGGAGCAGGGCGAAGGGGTCCGGCTGGCGGCGGCCGTGGTCCTGATGGTGCCGAGCATCCTGATCTACCTGGGCCTGCAGCGCCTGTTCGAACGGGGCCTGCTCAGCGGATCACTGAAGGGGTAGTCGATGAGCCAACCCGGTACCCGTCTCGCCGAGCGCATGGACGGGCTGCTGTTCTTCCCGGTGACCCCGTTCGGCCCCGACGGCCAGGTGGACCTGCAGGCCTACCGGCAGCACCTGCAGGCGCGCCTGGCGGCCGGGCCGGCGGCGGTGTTCGCGTGCTGCGGTACCGGCGAGTTCTTTTCGCTGGGCCTCGACGAGTACGCCGCTGCCGTCCGGGTCGCGGTCGAGGTGGCCGGCGGGACGGTACCGGTGGTGGGCGGGGTCGGGTACGGCACCGCGCTGGCCGGCGCGTTCGCCGACGCCGCCGCCGAGGCGGGGGCGGATGGGCTGCTCGCGATGCCGCCGTACCTCGTCGACGGCGGTCCGGCCGGGCTGCGCGAGCACTACCGCCGCCTGGCCGACCGGTCCCCTCTCGACGTGATCATCTACCAGCGGGACAACGCGGTGTTCACCCCGCCGGTCGTGGCGGAGCTGGCCGGGCACCCGCGCATTGTCGGGTTCAAGGACGGGCGCGGCGACCTGGACCTGATGCGACGCATCGTCGGCGCGGTCCGGGCGGCGCACGGTCCGGATGCGCTGATCTACTTCAACGGGCTGCCCACGGCCGAGATGACCCAGCTGCCGTACCGGGCCGCCGGGGTGGCGCACTACTCCTCGGCGGTGTTCTGCTTCGCGCCGGACATCGCGCTGGCGTTCTATCGCGCCTACCGGGCCGGCGACGACGCCACGGCCGACCGGCTGCTCGACGGCTTCTTCCGGCCCTACGTGGAGCTGCGCAACCAGGGCAAGGGGTACGCGGTGGCGCTGGTCAAGGCCGGCGTCCGGCTGGACGGGCTCGACGTGGGCCCGGTGCGCCCGCCGCTGGCCGAACCCGACCCGGCCCACGTGGCCCGACTCGCCGAGCTGGTCAAGGTCGGGCGGGAGCTGGTCGCATGACCGCGCTGGCCGTCACCGGCGTCACGATCACGCCGATCGCCGTCAAGGACCCGCCGCTGCTCAACTCGGTCGGGGTGCACGAGCCGTTCGCGCTGCGCGCCATCGTCGAGGTGCACACCGACGCCGGGATCACCGGCATCGCCGAGGCGTACGGCGACGACCCGACGCTGGCCAACCTGCGCACCGCGGCCGCCACGCTCACCGGCCTGGACGCGTTCGACGTCAACGGGCTGACCCGCCGGGTGGCGATCGCGCTGAGCCGGGTCGCCCCGGACTCGCCCACCGAGCTGGTCGGCGCGCCGAGCGTCGCCAAGACCGTCGCGTCCACGGTGTCCGCGTTCGAGGTGGCGCTGTTCGACGCGCTGGGCAAGGCGCTCGGCCGTCGGGTCTGCGACCTGCTCGGCGGGGCGGTGCGCGAAGCGGTGCCGTTCAGCGGGTACCTGTTCTACAAGTGGGCCGGCCACCCCGGCCAGGAGCCGGACGGGTTCGGCGAGGCGCTGGACCCCGACGGCATAGTGGCGCAGGCCAAGCGGCTGGTCGACACGTACGGCTTCGGCTCGCTCAAGCTCAAGGGCGGGGCGTTCCCGCCCGACGAGGAGATCGCCGCGATCCGGGCGCTGCGTGCCGCGCTCCCCGACCACCCGCTGCGGCTGGACCCCAACGCCAACTGGACCGTGGAGACCAGCCTCCGGGTGGCGGCGGAGTTGGAAGGGGTCCTCGAGTATCTGGAGGACCCGACGCCGGGCATTCCGGGCATGGCCCAGGTGGCGGCGCGGACCAGCCTGCGGCTGGCCACGAACATGTGCGTGACCTGCTTCGACGACCTGCCCCTCGGGATCGCCCGGCAGGCCGTGCAGATCATCCTGTCGGACCACCACTTCTGGGGCGGCTTCCGGGCCTCGCAGAAGCTCGCGGGGATCTGCGAGACCTTCGGCCTCGGCCTGTCCATGCATTCCAACACCCACCTCGGGGTCAGTCTCGCGGCGATGACCCACCTGGCGGCGGCCACGCCCAACCTCACCTACGCCTGCGACACGCACATCCCGTGGCAGACCGAGGAGGTCATCGAGCCCGGCGCGCTGTCGTTCGTGGCCGGGACGGTACCGGTGCCGGCGGGGCCCGGTCTGGGGGTGACGCTCGATCGGGACGCCCTGGCCCGGCTGCACGAGCAGTACCTTGGGTGCGGTATCCGCCGGCGCGACGACATCGCCGCCATGCGGGTGAGATACCCGGACTGGACAGGAGAGAGGCCCCGCTTCTGATGGAGACCGCCGCCTATGTGTACCCGTGGGACGTGGTCGGCGATCCCGCCGCCGCCGACCTGCTGGCCGGCCTGGACCTGAGCCACGTCACACTGGCCGCCGTCTACCACGGCACCCGCGCGCTGACCCCGCGCCACCCCCGGCACCGGGTGATGGTGGCCGAGCACACCGCCGCGTACTACCCGCTGTCCACCGAGCGGTGGGACGGCACCCTGCTGCACCCGCCCCGCGCGCCGTGGACCGGGGGTACCGACGCGTTCGGCACCGCCGTGGATGCGCTGCTCGGCGCGGGGCTGCCGGTACACGCGTGGGTCGTGGTCAACCACGTCGACCTGCCCGGCCCGGCCGAGTTCGCGGTGACCAACGCCTACGGCGACCGGTACCCGTGGGCGCTGTGCCCGGCGCAGGACGGCGTGCAGGAGTACGCGGTGGGGCTCGCCGGGGACATCGCCGAGCTGCCCGGCATCACCGGCGTGGAGCTGGAGTCGTTCGGCTGGTACGGCTTCGACCACCTCTCCGCGCACGACAAGGTCGGCGGGATCCGCCTGACCGGCGCCGAGGAGTACCTGTTCTCGCTCTGCTTCTGCGACGCCTGTGACGGCGCGTACCGGGCCGGCGGCGTGGACCCCGAGGAGCTGCGCGGCCGGGTGCGCGCGGTGCTCGACCCGGTGTTCGCCGGCGCCGCCCACCCCGACCAGCCCGGCGACGAGGCCGCCGCGATCGACGTGCTGCTCGGCGCCGACCTGTCCGCGGCGGTACGGCGCATGCGCGACACCGTCGTCGCCCGGTACCGCTCCGCCGCGGTGGGGCGCATCCGCGAGCAGCGCCCCGACCTGACGGTGCTGGCCCACGCCAGCCCGCAGCCGCACCGGTACCTCTCCTTCAACGGGGTCGACGTGGCACGGGCCGGCGAGCTGTTCGACGGCCTGGTGGTGAACTGCTGGCAGGACCGGGCGGCGCTGGAAGCCACCCGCGCCGGCGCGGGCCCGGGCCTGGCCGTCCTGGCGAGCCTGCTGGCGATCGAGGGCATGGGCGGCCGGCCGGCCACGCTCGCCGAGCAGGCGGTGGCGGCGGGGGCGGCCGGCGCCGAGGGCATCCGGCTCTACCACGCCGGCCTGGCCGGTGCCGGCGACCTGGACGGGATCCGAGAGTTGACGCAGACACTGGCGAAAGGAGCGGACCGGTGACCGAGGTCTGGAGCATCGACGCGCGTACCGGTGAGAAGGTCGAGCGGGTCGGCCACCACTCGACGACGGAAGAGGTCGACGCGGCGGTGCGCGCGGCTGCGGCGGCCGGCGCCACGCTCGTCGACGCCGGACTGGCCGGGCGGGCGACGCTGCTGCGCGCGATGGCCGACGCGATCGAGGCCGACGCGGACGCGATCGTGGCCGCCGCCGACCGCGAGTCCGCGCTGGGCGAGACCCGGCTGCGCGGCGAGCTGGCCCGGACCGCCTACCAGCTACGCCTGTTCGGCGAGGTGCTGGCCGACGGCGGCTACCTGGAGGTGGTCATCGACCATCCCGACCGGAACGCGATCCCGGCGCCCCGCCCGGACCTGCGCCGCATGCTCCTCCCGGTGGGCGTGGTCGGGGTCTTCTCGGCGAGCAACTTCCCGCTGGCGTTCAGCGTCGCGGGGGGCGACACAGCCAGCGCGCTGGCCGCCGGCTGCCCGGTGGTCGTCAAGGCGCACTCCGGCCATCCGTACACCTCGGAGCTGGTCGCGGCGGCGCTGCGCCGCGCGGCCGGCGCGGCCGGCTTCCCGGAGAACGTGCTGACCCTCATCCACGGCCGGCAGGCCGGCACCGAGCTGGTGCGGCACCCACTCATCAAGGCGGTCGGCTTCACCGGCTCCCTCGGCGGCGGGCGCAACCTGTTCGACCTGTGCTGCGCCCGGCCCGACCCGATCCCGTTCTACGGCGAGCTGGGCAGCATCAACCCGCTCGTGGTCACCCCGGCGGCGGCGGCCGAGCGGGCCGACGCCATCGCGAGCGGCCTGGCCGGCTCGTTCACCCTGGGCCTCGGGCAGTTCTGCACCAAGCCCGGCCTGGCGTTCGTCCCGGCCTGCGACGACGGCGAGCGGCTGATCACCGCGCTCGGCGAGGCGGCGGCCCGGGTTCCGAGCGGAGCCATGCTCACGCCGAGCATCCGCGACGCGTTCGTGCACGGCGCCGCCGAGCGGGTGGCGCACAAGGGCGTGCGGTCGGTGCTGTCCGCCGACGGCGAGATCTCCCCGCACGTGCTCGTCGCTCCGGCCACGGCCATCGACGACCTGCTCGTCGAGGAGTGCTTCGGGCCGCTGGTGATGGTCATCCAGTACGGCACCGAGGACGAGCTGTTCGCCGTGCTGGACCAGGTACCGGGCAGCCTGACCGCGACCGTCCACTGTGGAGCCGACGAGGGCAAGCCGGGCTCGCTGGCCGACCGGGTGGCGCAGCGGCTGCGCGAGCACGCCGGCCGGCTGGTGTGGAACGGGTTCCCGACCGGGGTGTCGGTGACCTGGGCGCAGCACCACGGCGGGCCGTGGCCGGCGACCACGTTCTCCGGGCACACCTCGGTCGGCGCGACCGCGATCCGCCGGTTCCTGCGGCCGGTGGTCTACCAGGACGCCCCGGCCGGGCTGCTGCCGCCGGAGCTGGCCGAGGACAACCCACTCGGCCTGCCCCGCCGGGTGGACGGAAGGCTCGAGGTTCGTGGCTGACACGCTGCGCGCGGTCGTCCCGGCGGGGACCACGCCCGCGGCGGGTTCGCCGCCGGCCGCCGCGCCGACGGGCGAGGCGGCCGGCGCCGGGCCGGTCAAGTCCGCGCTGCGCACGATCGAGCTGCTGGAGTACTTCGCCGGGCACCGGGGCCTGCACAGCCTAGCCGAGCTGCAGCAGCGGCTCGGCTACCCCAAGAGCAGCCTGTACATGCTGTTGCGCACGCTGACCGACCTGGGTTGGGTGGAGACCGACAGCACCGGCACGCTGTACGGCATCGGCCTGCGCGCGCTGCTCGTCGGTACCTCGTACATCGACGGCGATCACACCGTGCGGGCGGCCCGCGACACCCTGGACTGGCTCGCCGAGGCCACCACCGAGACCGTGCACCTGGCCCGCCTGGACGGCACCGACGTGGTCTACCTGACCACCCGGGAGTCCCAGCACTACCTGCGCCCGATGTCGCGGGTCGGGCGGCGGATGCCGGCCTACAGCACCTCGCTGGGCAAGGCGCTGCTCGCCGAACGGACCGACGAGCAGGTGCGCGGCCTGCTGCCCGAGCCGATGGCCGGGCTGACGCCGAACACGATCGTCGACCCCGACCTGCTCGCGCGCGACCTCGCGACCACCCGGGCGCGGGGTTACGCGGTGGACCAAGAGGAGAACGTGGTCGGGGTCTGCTGCTTCGGCGCGGCGCTGCGGTACCAGCGCCCGGCCCGCGACGCGATCAGCTGCTCGGTACCCGTGGCCCGGCTGACCGCCGGCCGGGAGCAGCAGATCGTCGACGCGCTGCTGGCCGCACGCGAGCGGCTGGAGCGCGTCCTGCGGTAGTCAGGACGCCGGCCGCTTCATCGAGTAGGTCACCGAGTGCAGCCGCTGCGGCTGCCCGACCCACAGCCCCGCGCGGTCGTAGACCTGCCAGCCGTCCGCGCCGGCCCGGTTGAGGTGACGCAGGTCGTCGAAGCGTTCGTCGACCCCCCAACGCTGGATGCCGCCGGGGTGGTGGAACGTGGCCTGCCAGTCCATCAGCTTATCCATGCCGAGGCTGCCGGTCGAGCGGTACTCCAGCCGCGCGTACTCCCAGTCCGTCACGGGCTCCATCATGCAGCACCGGGGCAGTGCCGGGCGCCGCCGGCAACTACAGTGGTGCGGATGCCGCGCGCCTCCGGGGGGAATCAGGCGCGCCACTGTTTTGGGGGAGGAGCTCTATTTCCATGCGTCGCACGCTGTCCATCGCCACCGTGGTCGGGTCGCTCGTCGCGGTCGCCGGGCTGGCCCTGGCCTTCGCCTGGCCGGCCAACGCCGTCGCCAACGGCACTCCGGTACCGGAGGGGCGGTACCGCTTCTCGGTCAAGCTCACCATGACCGACATCCCGCGCCCGGACGGCAGCCACTACAACAGCGCTTGCTCGGCGGCCCTGGTCGCGCCGCGCTGGATCATCACCGCCGGGCACTGCTTCCACGACGTGAACCGCAACCGGGTCGGCGGGCCGGTGCCCTACCCGACCACTGCCACCGTCGGCACCGCCGACCTGACCAGCGGCCGGGGCCGGGTGCGCAACGTGGTCTGGGTCGAGCAGGCCCCGGGCACCACCGACATCGCGCTGGCCCGGCTGGACCGGCCGGTCTATGACGTGACGCCGATCGAGGTGTCGACGCGGACGCCGAAGGTGGACGACGTCCTGCGGATCACCGGCTTCGGGGCCACCGACTCGGTCGACCCGGTACCCAGTACGCGGCTGCGGACCGGACAGGTCAAGGTGACCAGCGTGACCGAGACGGTGGTCGGGGTACGCGGGTTCCGGCCGCTGCCCACCACCAGCGCCTGCCTGTACGACTCCGGCGCGCCGTACTTCCGGGAGCGCGACCACCACGTGCCGCTGCTCGTGGCCGTGGAGACCGACGGGCCGGACTGCCCGCACGACCAGGAGGAGACCACCGCCCGCGTGGACACGGTCGCCACCTGGATCCGGCACACCATCCACTGACCGTCCCGGGGTGGCCGCGTCGCCGCGCGCCGCGGCCACCCCGGCTCTCCGAGATCTTGGACGCGGTCACCCCGTCAAGGGGGGACGAGCGTCCAAGATCTCGGCGTTTCGGGGGCCGGGTCGCCCGGTCGCCCGCACCACGAGCGCACCGAGCAGGGCCAGGCCGCCGAGGTAGGCCAGCGGCCGCGCGAGCAGGAAGACGTACCCGATCCAGCCCGGCACCGGATCGGGCGCCGGCGCGAGGCTGGCGACCAGCGCCACCGCGCTCAGGCCGGTCGCCGGCAGCAGCGCCACCAGGCCCGCCCCGCACAGCACGATCGTCGCCGCCCGGCGCATCGGCCCGGCACGCCTCCCGCGGCGGTACGCCCACGCCACGGTCAGCCACCCGGCGAACCCGCCCAGCACCAGCCCGGCGAGGGTCAGCAGCCGGACCGCGCCCGGCGTGGTGCGGGTCAGCGCGATGCGCAGCCCCGGCGACTCCCCACCGGCTCCGTCGAGCTCCACCCGCCAACCGTCGCGGTAGGCCACCGCGGAAGGCCAGGAGTCCGCCGGTACCGCCACCACCCGCCAACCCGCCGCCCGCATCCGGGCCGCGGCCTCGTCGACCGCCGGACGCGCACCGAGCGCGGGGTCGCGCACTTCGAGGAACACCTGCCCCGTCTGGTACTCGTCGGTGCCGCCGAGCAGGTAGACCCACGGCGGATCGGTGTACTTCGGGTTGTCCCCGAACACGAAGTCCCATCGGGTCGGCGCCGGCACCGCGGCGCCGGGCGGCAGGGCAGGCCCCACGATCCGGACCGCGTCGGCGTTGCCGGGCAGCGGCGGCGCGGATTGCCAGCCGAGGAACCCGCCCAGCGCGCCGAGCGCCACGGCGGCGTACCCGGTGACGAGGACCGCGACGACCACCGCGCCCGGGCCGCGCACCCGCAGCCGGCAGGCCAGCCCGCGCACCAGGAGGTCGGCCGCCTCGCGCGGGCGCGGCCAGGCCTGCCCGGGCGGTGCGGCGTCGACGAGCGTGGTCGCGATCTCCGCACCGCGCTCGCGGCGGTACGCGCGGGGGTAGGCCAGCAGCAGGCGCCGGTACCGGCGCCACAGCTTCGCGTCGGACATCTCAGGTCCCGGGTACGGGTCGGGGGCGGGGCGTCCAACCGGCCAGCCGGGCGGTCGCGACCTCGGCGTTGTCGCGCAGCCGGGCCACCTCCGCCCGCAGGGCCGTGCCGCCGGCCGGGGTGAGCCGGTAGTAGCGGCGCACCCGGCCTTCGACCGTGTCCTCGCGGTCGACCTCGATCAACCCGTCCTCGGCCAGCCGGTCCAACGCCGCGTACAGGGTGCCGGCACTGAGCTTGACCCGGTCGCCGGAGAGCTGCGCGACCTGGCGCAGCACGCCATACCCGTGCAGTGGCGGCCCGGCGAGGGCGGTGAGGATCAGGAACGTGGGCTCGCGCATCGTCACCCGCTCAATATAGCGATGATCGATATAGTGCGCTGCCCCCACTCGCCGCGCGGCCCGGCGGGGCGGGCGCGGCCCACCGGGGCGGGCGCCGGCCGCCGGTGCGGGCCGCCGGTGCGGGCCCGCCGGTCTCACCCGGTCCGGATCGCGGTCACCCCCGTCAGCGTGCCGACGAAGGCCCGCCCGCCGGACAGCGTGGGCGAGGCGAAGTGCGGCGCCCGGCCGACCGGTACCTGCTGCCGCGGTGAACCGCTGCCCGGGTCGAGCGTGTAGAGGATGCCCCGGTCGTAGTCGACGACCCACAGCACCCCGCCGCCCAGCACCGGCGAGCCGGCCGCCCGAACCGACGCCTGCCAGCGCACGGTGATCCGCCCTGCGCCGTCGACGTGGACCGCCCGGACCCCGTCCGGGCACGGCAGGTAGGCGATCTCGCCGTCCACCGCGGCTCCGCCGAACGCGGTGCAGACCTTCGCCTGGGCGACCTCGCCGCCGATCCCGCCGAACAGGTCCGGCCGCACGGTGTAGGCCACGCCACGCTTGCCCGCGATGAGGATGTACCCGTTGACCACGACCGGGCTCATCGAGCCCAGGTCGAGGTCACGCGCGTTGTCGTCGGCCCAGGTGCTCGGGGCGAACGTGTCGAGCAGGCGCAGGTCGGGATCCAGCGCGATGACCGAGTCGCTGCCGTCGAACGCGCCGCCGGTGGACTCGCCGTTGCCCACCGGGTACAGCAGCCGTCCATTGTGGACGATGCCGCCGGCGGGGGACCAGATGCCGCCCTCCCGGGTGGTCGGGATGGCGTAGCTGCGCGCCGGCCCGTCGCCGGTGGTCGGGATCGCCACGACCGAGCCGATGTAGGCGCCGCAGTCGCCGGCCAGCCCGCCGTAGGCGATGTAGACCCGGTCCTGGAACAGGGTCAGGGCGGAGCGCTGCTGGTGCGCCACGGGCTGGCCCTTCGGCGGCTCGGCGGCGCGGGTCATCCGGACCGCGCCGGTCGCGGCGTCGAAGCCGAACAGCGTGTGGTGTGCGCCGGTCGTCTGGGCCAGTGCGAACACCAGGCGGGTGGCCGGGTCGTAGACCATCGTGCTGGTGATGCCGAGCGGGTCGATGTTGCCGCAGGGGAGCTGGCGGCGGGGCACGGGCTCGCCCACGTGGGTCGACCAGCGGACGGCGCCGGTGTCGGCGGCCAACGCATACGCGGTGTCGTGCTCGGTGGCCGCGTAGACGGTGTCGCCGACGACCAGCGGCTGCCCGTAGACCGCGCCGTCGAGCTGGGCCCGCCAGGCGGCCGCGAGGGTGGCGGGGGCGGGGAAGTTCGGCGCGACGCCGCTGCGCGCGTTGTCGCGGTGGTACGTGGGCCAGTCGCCATCGGCGAGTGACGCGGTGCTGCCCGACGGGTCCGGGCTCACCACCCTCGTCGACGGCGCCGGTCCGGGGGTGACAGGCGTGGCGCGATCGCACGCCGCGACCAGGACGATCGCGGCGGCGACCACGCCGAGAGCCGGTACCCGCTTCATGATTCTCCTTCCGCCGCCCGCTACCACTATGCCGGCCCGGGTGGGAAGGTTCCGTCTCACACCGGTACCGGTGTCCGGTCCGGCTCCTCGCCGGCCGGCAGCACGTCGGAGCGCAGGTGCCGCACCAGCGCCGCGGTCGGCCCGGCCTGCGCGCTCGTCGTCGGGTACGCCTGCGCGACCGCCTCGCCGCCGTTGGTCGCCTCGCCGACCACGGTGATGTCGTCGGCGGAGTCCAGCAGCACCCGGAACCCGGCGCGGACCAGCGCCTGGTCGTCGGCGAGCCACGCCCGGGCCGGCGGGCTCATCCGCGCCACGCGGTCACCGTACCCGCCGCTGTGACATGATCGGCCGATGCTGAGGTTCGGACTGCTGGGCACCGGGTACTGGGCCGCGGAGACGCACGCGGCGGGGCTGTACGGGCACCCGGACGCGCACTTCGTCGGGGTCTGGGGCCGCGACCCGGGCAAGGCGAAGACGCTGGCCGACCGGTGCCGGGTCGCCGCCTACCCCGACGTCGACGCGCTGATCGCCGACGTGGACGCGCTCGCCGTGGCGCTTCCCCCGGACGTGCAGGCCGACCTCGCGCTGCGGGCCGCCCGTGCCGGCCGGCACCTGCTGCTGGACAAGCCGATCACGCTGTCGGTCGCCGCGGCCGACGCGCTGGTCGAGGCCGTCGACGCCGCCGGGGTGAGCGCGCTGGTCTTCACCACCAACCGGTACCGGCCCGAGTTCGAGGCGTTTCTCGCCGACGCGGCGGCGGCCGGCGGCTGGTACGGCTCGCGGACCACGCTCTACGGCGCCAATTTCGTGCCGGACAGCCCCTACGCGGACTCGCCCTGGCGGGAGGAGCACGGCGGCCTGTGGGACCTGGGGCCGCACGCGCTGGCCTCGATCGTGCCGGTACTGGGTCCGGTCACCGAGGTGCGGGCGATGTCCGCCCCGGCCAAGACGCACCACGCCCTGCTGCGCCACGCCGGCGGCGCGGTCAGCACCGTGCACCTGAGCATCCACATGCCACCCGAGGCGGTGGTGTGGGAGACCGTCCTGCTCGGGCCGGCCGGCCCCCGTACCCTGCCGACGCTGACCACCGACAAGGTCGAGGCGTTCCAGTCCGCCGTGGCCCGGCTGGCCGCCAACGTGGCGGCCGGGGTCACCCGCGATCCGCTCGACGTGCACGCCGGGCGCGACGCCGTGGCCGTGCTCACCGCGGTGCAAGCGGCCGCCGCGGAAGGCACGACGGTATGGCCGGCCGGCGCGGCCTAGTCCAGGCCTAGCCCAACCTCTCTTCCAGGAAAGAACCTTAGTGGGTTCTCTGTCCGGAAGATCTGTGGCCCCTCAAGCAGCAGCATCCCCGGTTGCAGTGCGCCGAGCAGTGCCCGGGCCTGAACCTGCTCGGAATCGGCGCCGAACACCGCGTCGATGATAGCGTGGGTGCCGACCTCGATCAGGGTCATCAACCGGACTTTCGGGAACGCGCCGGCACCTTTGCGGTTACCCGACCGGATGAACGCCGCGGTGTTGGCCTCGCTGTCCGGGGGTGTCGAGCATGGTGCCATCCCAGGCCACCAGCCGTAGCCCGAACCGGAACGCGCCCTGGGTCTCGGCGGTGGCGCGGGTGCCACGAACCCGGGCGAACAGCGCCGCCAGCGGTGCCAGGCCGACCCGGCGGCGGGCCTGCGCCAGCCCAGACGACGACGGCGCCGGTCGATCCCCCACATGATCACCACGACACGCCGGCACGGCATCGATCCGCCCGGAAACCGATCCACCCCGACGTCCTACCAGCGGCGACACTTATCTTCCTGGGATTGGGCCTAGCCCCGGCACCGCGCCCGGCCGTTGCCGGGGCGCTCACCAGGACGCGACCGCGGGGATCACCTCCCGGCCGATGACCTCCAGCGGGGTGATGTCGTAGACGTCGGGTACCGCGCCGATCGTCGCGCCGAACCCGAGGTCGGCCAGCCGGCGCAGGTCGGCCAGCACGGCGTCGACGCGTTCGCCCTTGGCGCCCACGTCGGGCACGTAGTAGGCGGTCTTGAGAATCTCGTCGTACTCGCGGCCCTCCCGCTCGCAGTGCGCGCGCAGGACGTCGAGCTTGCGCTCCAGGTCGGGGGTGACGAACAGGTTGCACGCGTCGGCGTACTTGGCGACCAGGCGCAGGGTCTTCTTCTCGCCGCCGCCGCCGATCATGACCGGCGGGTACGGGCGGCGCAGCGGCCGGGGCGAGTTCAGCGGCCGCTCCAGGTGGTAGTACTCACCCGGGAACGGGGTCTCGTCGCCGAGCCCCATCTGCTGGTAGATCCGCAGCGCCTCCTCCAGCCGGGCGAAGCGCTCGGCCACCGGCGGGAACGGCACCCCGAGCCCGCGCGACTCCTCCTCGTTCCACGCGGCCCCGATGCCGAGCCAGGCTCGGCCGGTGGACAGCACGTCGAGCGTGGTGACCGTCTTGGCCAGCAGGCCGGGATGCCGGTAGATCACCCCGGTTATCACCGTGAGCAACTCGATCCGGCTGGTGTGCGCGGCGAGGAAGCCCAGTGTCGTGTACGCCTCCAGCATCTCCCGCTCGGGCGGTCCGATCACGCCGATCTGGAAGAAGTGGTCCATCACGGCCAGGTAGTGGAAGCCCAGCTCGTCGGCCGACCGGGCCACCCGCGCCAGGTCGGCGGCGAGCTGACCGGGCCCGCCGGGGTTGGTGAAGTCGGGGATCTGAACGCCGATCTGCATGGCGCCGATTCTGCCGCATGTGCCCCGGGCCGCCGGGGTACGGGAGGGACATGCGAATCGGATACTTCCTGTCCTCGGAGGAGTTCGGCCCGGCCGACCTGGTCGACCAGGCGCGCCGCGCCGAGGAGGCCGGCTTCGGCGCATTGTGGATCTCGGACCATTTCCATCCGTGGATGGAGGCGCAGGGCGAGAGCCCGTTCGTCTGGTCGACGATCGGCGCGCTGAGCCAGGTCTGCCGGCTGCCGGTGACCACCGCGGTCACCTGCCCGACCATCCGCATCCATCCGGCGATCGTGGCGCAGGCCGCGGCGACCAGCGCGGTGCTGCTGGAGGGGCGGTTCGTCCTCGGCGTCGGTACCGGGGAGGCGCTCAACGAGCACATCTACGGCGACCCGTGGCCGTCGGCGACGGTCCGGCTGGAGATGCTCGAGGAGGCCGTCGAGCTGATGCGCACGCTGTGGGGCGGCGGCTTCGTGGACTTCCGCGGCGAGTACTACACCGTGGACAATGCCCGGCTCTACACGCTGCCCGACGAGCCGCCGAAGGTGTACGTCTCCGGGTTCGGCCCGCAGTCCATCGACCTGGCCGCGCAGATCGGCGACGGCTACATCAGCACCAAGCCGGACGCGTCGATGGTGCAGCGGTTCCGGGACAAGGGCGGCGCGGACAAGCCGACCGCCGCCGGGCTGAAGGTCTGCTTCGCCGACAGCGAAGAGGAGGGGGTCCGCATCGCGCACGAGCGCTGGGCCAACGAGGGGCTGCCCGGGGAGCTGGCCCAGGTGCTGCCCTCGCCCAAGCACTTCGAGCAGGCCAGCCAGCTCGTGCCGGCGGAGATGACGGCCAAGACCCACGCGTGCGGCCCGGATGCGGACAAGCACCTGGAGATGATCCAGAAGTACGTCGACGCCGGGTACGACGAGATCTACGTCAACAACATCGGCCCGCACTCGGCGGGCTTCTTCGACCTGTACGCGAAGGAGATCCTGCCACGGCTACGGTGAGCCGCCCTCGTGCCGGGGCGTGCCGGTACCCGTATCGTGCCGGCATGCCCCTGTCTCTGCGGCCCCATACGATCCGGCTGCGCCGGTCCGCCCGCCGCCACTTCGGCTGGTCCTCGCTGCGTCCCGGCCAGCTCGCCGCCATGCGGGCCGTCCTGCGGGGCCGCGACGCCCTGGTCATCCTGCCCACCGGGGCCGGCAAGTCGGCCATCTACCAGGTGCCGGCGACGGTGCTCGATGGGCCGACGGTGGTCATCTCCCCGCTGCTCGCGCTGCAGCACGACCAGCGGGTCGGGCTCACCGGGCGCGGGCTGGGCGCGGTGCGGGTCAGCTCGGCGGAGTCCGTCGGCCAGCAGCGCGCCGCGCTGGAGGCGGTGCGCGACGGCGAGGCCCGGTTCTTGTTCATCACGCCGGAGCAGCTCGCCCACCCGGAGCGGCTGGCCGAGGTCCGCGACCTGCGCCCGGCGCTCGTCGCGGTCGACGAGGCGCACTGCATCTCCGCGTGGGGCCACGACTTCCGCCCGGACTACCTGCAGCTCGGGCACGTCATCCGGGAGCTGGGCCGGCCACCGGTCGTGGCGCTCACCGCGACCGCGTCGCCGCCGGTCCGGGAGGACATCGTCGAGCGCCTCGGCCTGCGCGACCCCCGGCTGGTGCTGGGCAACCTGGACCGGCCCAACCTGTTCCTCACCGCGGTGCACTGCCCGACCGAGGAGCTGCGCTGGCAGCGGCTGCTGACCTGCCTGGAAGGCGTGGCCGGGCAGGGCATCGTGTACACGCCGACCCGGCGCGGCGCCGAGGAGCTGGCCGAGCGGCTGGCCGGGGCGGGGTACGCCGCGCGGGCCTACCACGGCGGTATGGCGACCGGCGAGCGTACCCGGCTGCACCAGGCGTTCCTCGCCGACGAGGTGCCCGTCATGGTGGCCACCTCGGCGTTCGGCATGGGCATCGACAAGCCCGACATCCGGTGGGTCATCCACGTGGCGCTGCCCGACTCGCCGGACAGCTACCTGCAGGAGATCGGCCGGGCCGGGCGCGACGGCAAACCGGCCCAGGTGATCCTGTTGTACCGCCCCGAGGACATCGCGCTGCAGCGGTACTTCACCGGGGGCGCGCCCGATCTCGCCGAGCTGACCGCGCTCGCGGCCACGTTGCGCGAGGGCGCGGCGAGCCGCACGGCGCTGGCCAAGCGTACCGGCCTCGGCGCGCGCAAGCTGCCGCAGCTGCTGTCGTTGCTGGAACGGGTCGGCGCCGCCGAGATCGTCCACCGTGGACAGTGGACGGTGCCGCGGTACGCGCCGCAGCCGTCCCGCGCGGCCACCCTCGCGCTGGCCGAAGCCCAGCGCCACCAACGGTTGCAGGGTTCGCGGATCGAGATGATGCGCAACGTCGCGGAGACCGGCGGCTGCCGGGGCCAGGCCCTGCTCGCCTGCTTCGGCGAGCACCTGGACCGGCCGTGCGGGCACTGCGACCGGTGCGCGGCCGGGGAGGCCGGTAGGGCGCCGGTCGACGGGCCGTTCCCGGTGCACAGCACGGTCCGCCATGCCACGTGGGGCGAGGGGCTGGTGCTGCGCTACGAGGAGGACCGCATGGTGGTGCTCTTCGACGACGTCGGGTACAAGACGCTCTCGGTCGAGGTGGTCCGCCGCGATGGCCTGCTGGCACCGGCCTGACCTGCGGTAGTGGTGCCCACAAACCGGACAACCCGGGCTCATACTTTCGGCTAATCGCGATCCACGGTATGGTCAAGGAGATCGGATCTGTCCCGTTGGTTTGGCGCGGGGGTTCGGTGGCCGGTGTTGTGGTGCCGGTGGTGGTGCTCAAGACATGGGTGCCCCGGTGTGTTGACGGCCTTGTGTCGTGTTCCCGTCGTGATGCCTGGTGGCGTGCGGTGG
>WNFV01000223.1_pt1 | contig 84494 bp, 64 predicted proteins | sample 5400101 | NCBI WGS metagenome assembly WNFV01 (sample SAMN13153361, study PRJNA577476) | soil metagenome | isolation source: 115 cm soil or saprolite under grassland replicate 1 | place: USA:California | collected 2016-06-15
CCAGCACCCAGCACCCAGCACCGAGCACCGAGCACCCAGCACCCAGCACCCAGCACCCAGCACCCAGCACCCAGCACCCTCATATAATCGCCCTCCGTGCACCGCTTTTTCGCGCCTTCCCTCGATCCCGGCGACGAGACCGTTGCGCTGCCACGTGAGGAAGCCGAGCACCTGACGCGCGTGCTGCGGCTCGGCGCCGGCGACACGGTTGCGGTCTTCGACGGCCGCGGCCGGGAATTCCTCGCGAAAGTGACGAGCGCCGCCCGCCGCGACGTCCGCGTGCGGCTGCTGTCGCGCGTCGATGCGGCGGCGGAACCGTCCGTGTCGCTCACCCTCGTTCAGGCGGTGCTCAAAGGCGACAAGATGGACGATGTCGTGCGCGATGCGGTGATGCTCGGCGTGTCGGCAATTCAACCGATCGTCACGAAGCGCGCAGAGGTCACGGTGGCGGCGCTGCTCAGGAGCGCGCGGGTGGATCGCTGGCGGCGCGTGACGCTCGCCTCGGTGAAGCAATCGCGCCGCGCCTTCGTCCCCGACATTCGCGTACCGCTGACGCTCGAGACGTTTCTCGACGAACCGCGGGCATCGGTGCGCCTCATGCTGGTCGAACCGACAGCGGCCACGGGCGTCGAGCCGGTGTCGGTCTTACAGGCTGAAGGGACGCCTTCAGATGCCGCGGTGCTCGTCGGTCCAGAGGGCGGCTGGACGGAACAGGAATGCGCGGCGGCGCGCGCAAAAGGGGTGCGGCTCGTCACACTCGGTCATCGCACCCTGCGCGCGGATGCTGTGGCGGTCGCCGCAATCAGCGTCTTGTTGTTTCTCTGGGGTGATTTGTAGCTTCCGGCTGTCAGCTCCCGGCTCTCAGCCGGCGGTCCTCGGCTATCAGCTTGTCTGGCTGACGTTCTGACTGAAAGCTGACAGCTTCGCGATCGCTACTACCGAACCGTCACCTGAAAGTCCTGCGTCTTCACGTCGCCATCGCCGAGCGTGATGCGTGCCGCGCCGGCACGGTGCTGATCGAGGTACGCGGGCTCGAACCATTCGCCCTGCTCGGCCGGATCGACGGTGACCAGATAGTACTCGCCGGGCGGAAGACCGCGGATGCGGTACTTGCCGGTCTGATCCGGACGCGTCGTCATGATTTGCCGCGCCTGCGGGCGCCAGAGCGACGGGTCGGTCGGGAAGGCGAGCACGGTGAAGTCGGGCATCGCGGTGCCCTGCGTCGTGGTGATCGTCCCGCTGATTTCGTTGAGCTTGTCCGTGAAGACAACCGCCACGTTCGACAGGTGCTGGCCCGCGCGAACCTCGACGGGCGTGTCTGTGACGTCGCGGCCGTCCATGGTGACGGACTTGAGCGTCCAGCCGCGGAGGTTGCCGTTCGAGCGGATCAAATGCGGTCCGGCGGACACACCCGCGAGCGTGAAACGGCCGTCCTTCTCGACGCGGGCATTGGGCTGTGGTCCAAACGCCGCGAGATCGGTTGACGGGGCGCCGATGCGAACCTGCGTGATGTCGGGCGTCTGCGTCGCGCCAGGCAGGAACGTGACCGTGCCGGTAATGGTGCTCCCTGCCGAAAGAACAACCGTGATGTCGCCTACGTCGCCGTTGACCGAGACGGGCAGCATGGCGAACTGCGGCGTGTCGGAATCGTCGCCGCGGGCCCGCAGCACGTAGCGTCCCGGCGGCACGCTCGCGATGGCAAACGAGCCGTCCCACTGAATCCGGCTGCCGTAGTTCGTTCCGACGAGCGCGCCGCGACCCGCCGCGCCGTCGGGCATCAGGTTCACATTGCCGGCGGTTGCGGGCGTGCCGTCGGGGTTGGTGACGCGTCCGGCGATGCGCGACGTGTGCACGAGCTGCAGGCTCACGTTGATGTCGAGCACTTCCTGGCTGACGCCGACGGTGACCGGCTGCGCCTCGTTCACCGAGGTGACGCTCGGGTAGTAGGTCGGCGCGTAGTTGATCGTTTCCTGGTCGTCACTGCCACCAAAAAGGGCGATATTTGCGCCCGCATTCCCGGCCGCGAGGGCGCCCACGACCTCGGCAAAGGCTCCGCCGCGCCCGCCGCGGCCGCCACCACCGCCCCCTGCACCTGGGGGGCCGCCGCCTGGAGGCGGCGGAGGACCGCCCGGCAGACCGGCGGGGAACCCTCGACCGCCCAGCCCCGGAAGGCGCGTGAGAGCGTTCACGTAGTAGTCGCCCGGCATCAATCCCCAGACGCGGTACTGCCCGCGATCGTCGGTTTGCGCGGTGCCGGCCGGCGTGAGCCGGCGATCGCCCTGCAGATACTGGTAGCGCATGACCCGAACCATCGCGCCCGGCACCGGCTCGCCGTCCTCGTCGAGCACCCGGCCTGCGATGACGCCCCCCCGCGGCAAACGGAACTCGATGCCCTTCAGCTGCTGTCCGTCGCCAAGCTGCAACGGCGTTCCCGCCTGCAGCGGACGCCGTTGCCCGTAGGCGAGCGACACGAATCCCGACTTCGAGACCGTGAGCGTGTAGCGGCCGGCGGGAAGCTCGGTGAGATCGAACACACCAGAGTCGTCGGTGAGAACCCCTCGACCTCCCGGCAGCTCCGCGCCGTTCACGAAGACGCGTGCGCGCTTCACGGCGCGTCCGTTGTCGGCCGCCATCACGCGCCCGGTGATTCGGCCGGTCGGCGCCGGCACGGCGTCTTTCGGCTGCTGGGCGGGGGTGTCGCGCGCGGGCTGCTGGCCCGGGCGGGAACGCTGCTGCTGGCCCTGAGCCGTTACCAGGCCAACGGCGAGCATGGACAACAGCGTCGACACGCACAATGTACGGACCATCACGGTGTATTAGACCTGAAGTGACTGACCGGGGTTGCTTGTCACGGTTTTTTCACCGTCAGGCCGACCCATTCGTCTTCGGTCCGTTCCAGAACAACCGCGGCCGGCAAGAACGCGCGGACGACGGCGTTTCGCTCGTGCGACTGCAGACCACTGAGGATCAGCGTGCCGCCCGGTCGAGCGGCCCGCAGCAGCGTGATGGCCGAGCGGACGAGGAGCGCTCCGGTCAGATTCGCCGTAATCACGTCGGCCGCCGGCAAGGGAGTGGACGACACGTCGCCGACGTCAAACGTGACGTTGCGGACATCGGGATTGAGCGCCAGGTTTTTGCGAGCCGATTGAATCGCGTCTTCGTCGGTGTCGATGCCGAGCGCCTCCGCGGCGCCGAGGCAGACAGCGGCAATGGCGAGCACACCGGATCCAGTTCCAACATCCAGCACGAAGCCATTCGTCAGATCGATCGCTTGCAGCGCCCGGAGGCACAGCCGCGTCGTTGCATGGTGGCCGGTGCCGAAGCCCATCGACGGAGCGATGACGATGGAGCAGGGATTAGGGGTCAGGGATTGGGGATTAGGACAAACGGTCACGCGGCCGATCGTGATCGGCGTGAGATTCTCCTGCGAGCGTCGCGCCCAGTCTTCATCGGACACGTTTATCGGAGCGACGGCGCACCGGGCGGCGAGCGCAAACCTGGCGGCGTCGCGCGCCGCCGGGGTTTCGAAGAACACGCGGATCGAGCCGTCGCGCTCCTCGATGGCGGTCGGGGCGAAGTCGTCGACGGTCGCGAGCATCAGGTCTGTCGCACCGGTTGCGACATCCAGGGCCGGGTAGGTTTTCAACGTACCAATTCACCAGCTATCCAAACATGTCCTTGACGCGATCGAACAGGTTGCGCTCGTCCTGCTCCTGTTCGCCACGCGGCCTCGGCTCGAACTTTTCCTTCGGCAACACCTTCGCGATCTGCTCGAGCAGCTGCTTCTGGTCCTTGGTCAGCTTTTTCGGCGTCTGAACCTGCACCGTGGCGAACAGGTCGCCGCGTCCGCGTCCGTTCACGTCCGGCATCCCTTTGCCGCGCAGGCGTAGCGTTGTGCCGGTTTGCGTGCCTTCGGCAATCTTGACGGTTTCGGGATCGCCCAGCGTAGGCACCTGAATCTCGCCGCCAAGGGCGACCGTGGTGAAGTTCACCGGGATTTCACAGAACAGGTTGAGACCGTCGCGGCGGAAGAACTCGTGCTCGTGGACGTGAATGACGACGTAGAGATGTCCCGCCGGGCCGCCGGCGGATCCTGCTTCGCCTTCGCCCTGCAGCCGCATCTGTTGTCCGGTGGCGATTCCCGCCGGGATCTTCACGGTGATCTTGCGTTCCTTGGTGACACGACCCGCGCCGCGGCATGTCTGGCACGGCTTCGTGACGATGCGGCCATTGCCGTGGCATTGAGGACAGGTACGCGCCACCGTGAAGAAACCCTGTTGAAAGCGGACCTGGCCCTGACCGTGGCATTGCGGACAGGTTGCGGGAGACGACCCGGGCGCGGCGCCCGAGCCGTGACAGGTGTCGCAGTTCTCCTGCCGCGGAATCTGAATGGAGGTCTCGGCGCCGCGCGCTGATTCCTCGAACGTAATCTCGAGGTCGTAGCGCAGATCGGCGCCGCGTTGCGGACCGCCGCGCCGGCGGCCGCCGCTGAAGAGATCGCCGAAGCCGAACATGTTGCCGAGGATGTCGGCGAAATCGCCGAACTCCTGGAACACGGACGGATCGAAGCCCGCGCCCGCCGCGCCGCTCACGCCGGCGTGGCCGAACCGATCGTAGGCGCTGCGCTTGTCCGCGTCGGCGAGAATCGCGTACGCCTCTGCGGCCAGCTTGAACTGTTCCTCCGCCGCGTGGTCACCCGGATTGCGATCCGGGTGGTACTTCATCGCAAGCTTCCGGTAGGCGCTTTTGATCTCGCCGTCGTTTGCCGTGCGGGAAACGCCCAGGATCTCGTAATAGTCGCGCTTGCTCACGCCTTCGCCACCTTCACCAGTGCCGGCCGCAGAAGCCGATCCCCGATCATGTAGCCTTTTCGCAGCTCGCCGATGACTTCGCCTTCGCGATGTTCGGGACTCGACTCGTGAATGACCGCCTCGTGGAGGTGTGGATCGAAATCCGACCCGATCGCTTCGATTGGACGCACACCGTATCTGCGCAGCAAGTCGTACAGCTTGGCGTGTATCAGCTCGACACCTTTGCGGTACGCCGCGCCGCCGTCGCCGGCGTCCACCGTTCGGGCGAGATCGAAGTCGTCGACGACGAGCAGCAGCTCCTGCAAGAGGTTGACGATGGCCTGATCGGCCTGCTCGCGCCGCTCCCGCTCCACGCGCTTGCGGTAGTTGTCGAACTCCGCCGTTTTCCGGAGGAGGCGGTCCTGGTACTCGTCGCGCTCACGCTGCAACTCGGCCGTCGGGTCGGACGGGGCCTGTCCATCGGTCGATGGCTCCGGCGTCTCCACCGGATCGGCAAGAGGCTTCTCGGACATAAGTCAGCTTTCAACCGTCGGCTATCAGCTTTCAACTGGAGCTTTCAGAACCCAACGACGACGAGCTGAGAGCTGAAGCCGAAAGCTGAGAGCCGACCGTTTCATTATCCCAGTTTAATTGGGATCGCGCAGCACGCGGGAGACGGCGTGTGCCATGCCGTCGACCACCGCGATCGCCCGGGAATAGCGCATGCGGGTCGGCCCGATCACGCCAACCATTCCCGTGCCCGACCCATCGTCGTAGGTGGATGCGATCAGACTGAAGGGACGCAGGCTCGGATCGAGATGCTCCGCGCCGATGACGACCGTCAGGCCGGGGCCGTCGATGTACTCGTTCAGAATCTGCAGGAGCTTCTGCTTTTCCTCGATCATCTGCAGCAGCGCCTGCAAGGTCGTCAGCGTCAGGCCGCTCGCATCGTCGAGCAGCGATGCCGCGCCGTCGACGTAAATCGTCGAGTCGCCGGGAAGATCGGAGAAGGTCGACGTGGCCAGGCGCATGGCGCGCGCATGGAGCGCGTCGTACAGCATGCGCTCCTCGTTGATCCGTTCCAGGACCGCTTCACGCGCGCGGTGCAGCGGCAGACCGGAGAACTCGGCGTTGAGATAGTTTGCCGCCTGCCGGAGGTCGTCGGGCTGGAGCGCTTCGCCGACGTCGACCACCTTCTGAATCACGTGGCCGCCGCTGGCGACGATGACGACGAGGACGCGAGTTGAGCTGAGCGGCACGAACTCGACCCGATCGAACACCGCGGCTTCGTGCGCGGGACGGCTCGCGAACGCGACCGTGCGTGATGCCTGCGACAGCACGTGGGACACGTGCGGCAGAACCGAGTCCAGCAAACGGTCGGGGCTGTCGCGCCTGAGCCGCGCTTCGACTGCCGTCGAGGCACGGCGCGGACGCTTGGCTTCGAGCAGCAGGTCGACGTAGAAGCGATAGCCGCGGTCGGTCGGAATGCGGCCTGCCGAGGTATGCGGCTGCTGAATGTAACCCTTCTCTTCGAGCCGGGAGAGAATGCTCCGCACCGTCGCGGACGAGACGCCGAGTCCCGCCGCGGTAACAAGTAGTGATGAGGCGACGGGCTCGCCCGACGCTATGTACTCGCGTACAAGCGCGGCCAGTACTCGTCTGGAGCGATCGTTTTCGTCCTGCATGGCTCCGAACGTCTATGCTCCGGTTTTTTGGGCCGGATGAATTAGCACTCTGTATCTGAGACTGCTAATGATTATACAACAGGCGAATACTGCTCGGCCTCATGCGTTGCGCTCCCTGAAATGCACGCCGCTGCATGAATCGTGGGGCGACGGCTTCAGCCGAGCGGAACGTCAGCGGATGCCCGCGTGGGAGGCGAGCTCGAGCGCGGCGGCGCGGGCGGTAATTGCGATTTCCGTGCGGTCGACCCGAACGGACGCGAAGTCGTCGACCAGGACCTCGCCGTCGACGACAGTGGTGCGGACGTCGCTGCCGCGCGCGGCATAAACGAGCGTCGAGTACGGGTCGGGGCCCGGCGCGAGGTGCGGCCGGTCGCGATCGACGACGATGAGGTCCGCCTTCTTGCCGACCTCGAGCGATCCAATCTCGTGCTCGAGTCCGAGCGTGCGTGCTCCGGCGCGCGTCGCCATCCACAACACATCGCGTGCGGGCAGCACGCCCGGCTGCTTCCGCATGGCCTGCAGCACGGCGGCAAGGCGCATTTCCTCGAACATGTCGAGGCGGTTGTTGCACGCCGCGCCGTCGGCCCCCAGCGAAACGGTAATTCCGCGCGCCCGCATTTCGGGCACCCGTGCGATGCCCGATCCGAGCTTGAGATTCGATCCAGGACAGTGCAGCACTTTGACGTCGTGGTCGGCGAGCACTTGCTGCTCCGCGTCGTCGACCCAGACGCAGTGCGCGGCGCAGAGCCGGGGCGACGCGAGGTGAAGGCTCGCGAGGTATTCGAGGTTCGACATCCCGCCAGACATCTCCTTGACGATAGCAATCTCGTCGCGCGATTCGGACGCGTGCGTGTGCACCAGAATGCGATCGCGGGCCGAGAGGCTTGCGACCGCCTCCAGCAGCTGGCGCGAGCAGGAGACCGCGAACCGCGGCGCGAACGCGGCGCGGAGGCGGCCGTTGGCCGCGCCGTCCCACCGCGTCCGCAGCGCCAGGCTCTCATCGATCGATGCGCGCGTCTCTTCCTGCAGCCGCTTCGGCACTTGCGCGTCGAAGTCCATCATGCACTTGCCAATGGTCGCCCGCATGCCGCTTTCCGCGACAGTGTCGAACACGACATCGGTATCGTGCACCGTCTCCATCGTCAGCACGGCAGTCGTGCCGCTGGCCAGCAGTTCGGTCGCGGCGAGGCGCGCTGCCGCCCTCAGCGTGGCCGGCGTGTGCGCCGCTTCCATCGGCCACACACGCTGACGCAGCCAATCCATCAACGGCAGGTCGTCGGCAAACCCGCGAAACAGCGTCTGGCACAGATGGATGTGCGTTTGGACGAGCCCCGGCAGAACGTACCCGCCGCGGGCGTCGATCACCCGGTCGTGTCGCTCGGCGATGTTCGATCCGATCGCGGCGATGCGGCCATCGCGAATCGAGACGTCGCCTTCGACGATGTCGAAGCGGTCGTTGAGCGTGAGGATGATGCCCGACCGGACGAGGACGGATGGCATGCAGCGGCGGGCTTATGTGTCGGCTCTGGGGACTCGCGGGTCCGCCCCCACTGCATCCCGAGCCTGCACCTTGGGCGGCGTCCATTTCATCGAATCGGAGCGCTGTTTCCCGTGTTTCACGGCGATCAATTCGGCGAGGATGCTGACGGCGATTTCCTGCGGCGTCACTGCGCCGATGTCCAGGCCGATCGGCGCATGGACGCGCGCGAGGAGCTCGGCGGGCATCTGGTCCTCGGTGAGCGCGTCGTAGATGCGCGCCACCTTGGCGCGGCTGCCGATGAGCCCGAGGTAGCGGAGCTCGCGCGGTGCGAGCGCGCGCAACGCTTCGAGATCGTTGGTGTGTCCGCGCGTCACAATCACCGCGTACGCGTGCGGCGGAATGTTCGCGCGGGCGATCCACGCGGGAATGTCCTCGACGACGATTTCCGCGGCGGTGGGGAAGCGCTCGAGGTTCGCGAATTTCTCGCGGTCGTCGATCACGTGCACGCGGAAGCCGACCTCGTTCGCAAGCCGCGCCAGGTGGAAGCCCACGTGCCCGGCTCCGATCACGTACAGCTCGGGTGATGGCTCGATCGGCTCGATGTACACGTCCATCTGCCCGCCGCAGATCAGCCCGGTCTCCTGAGCGAAATCGTCCGACAACTCGTAATGGACCACTTGAGGACGCCGGCTCGCGATCGCCTCGCGCGCCTTCCAGAACGCGTCGTTCTCGTAGCATCCGCCCCCGATGGTCCCGACTATGCGACCGTCGGCGAACACGAGCATCTTCGCGCCGATGCGCTGCGGCGTGGACCCGGTGGTCGACACGATGGTGACGAGCGCCGCCGGCTCGCCGCGTTCGAGCGCGTCGGCGACGGCAGCGAAGACTTCGCGGTTCACGATTCGATTATAGGAGTAGTTGCCAGTGGCCTACCGATGCAACTCGCAGACCTGCACCGGCTCGGTCCCCGAAATGAACGCCTCGCGGAACACTTTGGGGCACGCCGGGGTAGCAAGTTTGCCGGTTTCGCGGTCGATGTCCATGAACGTGATCCCGTCCGGGACGTCGAACGGGACATTGGCTCGACCGGCGAGCGCCGCCTTCATGAACTGCGTCCAGATGGGCAGCGCGGCCTGCGAGCCGCTGAGACCCACCGGCTGGTTGTCGTCGAAGCCGACCCACACGACGGTGAGCAGCTCGGGCGTGAAGCCGACGAACCATGCATCGCGAAGGTCGTTGGTGGTGCCGGTCTTGCCGGCCGCATCCAGCGTGAAGCCATTCGCGCGTGCGCTCTGGGCCGTGCCCTCGTTCAGCACGCTTCGCATCATGTTCGTCACCAGGAACGTGGTCTCCGGACTCGCGACCCGGCGCGGCGTGGCCGTGTCCCTTTTCGTCACATCCTTTCCGCCGCGCGTGATCTCCACGATGTGCTTCAACCGCCGGATGGCGCCGCCGTTCGGAAACAGCGTGTACGCCGTGGCGATTTCAAACGGCGTCGCTTCGAAGACACCCAGCGCAATGGACGGATATGGCTTCGGCGGATTGCCGACGCCGAGGCGCTTCCAGAGGTCCGCCACATGCCCGTAACCGGCCTCCTGCGCGACGTGGATCGTTGCGAGATTGCGCGAATGGGCGAGCGCGTGGCGGAACGTCACCGGACCGTCGTACGTGCCCTCGTAGTTCTCGGGCGTCCACACCTGATCGTCGAACTCGAACGTCTCGGGCTCATCGTTGACGATGGAGGCCGGCGTCACGTCGGTGCGGCCGTTTTCGCGCGCCTGCTCGAACGCCGTGAGGTACACGAACGGCTTGAACACCGAGCCCGGCTGACGGCGCGAGACGATCGCGCGGTTGTACTGCGACTGGTTGTACGAGCGGCCGCCGACGAAGGCCGCAATCTCGCCGGTGCGCGGGTCGACCGCAATCAACGCGGCCTCGGCCTTGCCTTTGCGCTTACGCCGTGAGAGCAGCTGATCCACGTGCGTCAAGCCATCGCGGACCGCATCCTGCGCAACCCGCTGCAGGTGCAAATCGAGCGTGGTGTAGACCTCGACCGTCTGATCCGTGGTGGTCGTCAGCCCCGGGTACTGCTCGGCAAGGGTCTGGCCGACGAAATCGACGAAGTAGGGCGCCTCTGCTTCGAGCGCGCGCTGGACGACGACGAGCGGCTCGTGTGCGGCGCGGTCGGCGGCCTCTTGCGTGACGTACCCGGCGTCGGCCATCGCCTGCAGCACGACGTTGCGCCGATCTTTACACCGCGCCGGATTGTTGAAGGGCGACAGCGCGGAGGGCGACTGCAGCACGCCGGCGATCGTCGCCGCTTCGGCGAGCGTCACGTTGCTGACGTCTTTGCCGAAAAACAGCCGTGAGGCTTCGGCCACACCGACAATGCCGAACGATCCCCGCTGGCCGAGCGCCATGTCGTTCAGATACATCTCGAGGATGTCGTCCTTCGACGCGCGGCTCGTGATGATGATCGACACCCACATTTCGAGCAGTTTGCGCCGCGGCGATTTCTCGCGCGCCTCCTGGAGCGTCATGCCCGGAAACATTTTCGTCAGGAACGTGTTTCGCGCGACCTGCTGCGTGATGGTGCTGGCGCCAGCGGTATACGCGCGGTTGCCGCGGATGTTGGTGATGAGCGCGCCTACGATGCCGATAGGGTCGATGCCGGGATGGTCGTAGAAACGACGATCCTCGATGGCGAGCACTGCCTGTTTCATGCGGTCCGGAATCGCCGCCAGCGCGACGGGCCGCCGCTTTTCGCGCTCGCCGCCGAGCGACGTCAGCAGCGGCGCGTCGAGCGTCAGCCGCTCGCGCGAGCGATTCCCGAGCTCGAGCTGCAGCACGCGGTCCGGGGGCCGAGGCGCCGCCCGCCGGGCCGCAGCTCGCGGATCGGCCGTCGCCGGACGCTGGAACACCACGCGGACGATCTGACCCTTGAACTCTGCGCCGCGCGGCATGATCGCCACCGCGCCGGCACCGATCGCAAACTCGCCCGGTCTTTCCACCGGCGCCCGCTGCGCGTATCCGAGGTCGTTGAGACGATCGACGAGCTGACGCTCGGTGAGTGACTGGCCGCGGCGGAGCTCGAGCGGCCGCGCGAACACGCGGGGAAACACGGTGACGCGCTCGCCGCGCAAGCGCGCGTCGATCAGGTGCGCGAAGCGGACGTAGTAGTACGTCGCCGCGAAGCACACGATGACGGTTGAAATCGACAGCGTGACGGCGGCGATGCGCACCCAGCGCTTGCGCCAGACCGCGGCAACGCGGATCCTCAGGACTGCAACTTTGGAGCGATGCTTACCCAGGCCCGACCCTCCAGCCTCCAGCCTCTAACCTCCAGCCTCCAGCCTCTAACCTCCAGCCTCCAGCCTCCAGCCTCCAGCCTCCAGCCTCCAGCCTCTAGATAGCGACAATCCAATGGCGTCCCAGATCGAGCGGCAGTTCCTCGTCGAGGCGTTCGACCAGCGCCGGGCCGTACTGGTTCATGAAAGACACGAAGCCGATCGTGCGTTCCTGGGCGTGCCCGCCGGGGAAAGCGAGCGCCCGCGCGTGCATGAACTGGCGACGCAGCGTCTCGTGACGCCGCTTCGCGGCCTGGATCATCTTCCCCTGCAGCGTCTGCAGGTCGTGCTGCATGCGTGTCAGGGTCGATCGCGCGGCGCCTTCGAGCGTCGGATCGAGCGCCGGAATGGCTTCGATCACCCGCGTCATCTGCGCCTCGATCGCCTTCGACGCTTCGGCGATCGACTCGTCGACGACGGCGGGAATCTGGGCTTTCAGCAGCTCGTTGAGCGCGGCTTCGTCCTGCGGCTGCAGCGCTTCCAGCGGCAGGTTGTATTTGTTCAGGAACCGCAGCGCCGTCGAATCGAGCAGCGTCGCGGACGCGCGCGGGTACATGAGCGGCATCGGCACGCCGAAATGCTCGTAGACGCCGCGCAGCTGGCCGAGATATGCGAGCTCGTTTGGTCCGGCGACGTAGCAGATCGTCGGAAACAGCGTGTCCTGCGCCACCGGCCGCAGCAGTACGTTCGGGCTGAAGCCCGCCGGCCGCGTCGCCGCCTGTTCGAGCAGAGAGGCGACCGGGTACTGCTGGTCGCCAACGACAAAGCGGCCGTCCTGCTGGCGGATGACTCGGCGGCCGCCCTCGAGGTGAAAGAGAGAGAGGCTGTCGTCTTGGGCGTGCACCTGGGAGTGGTAGCCCCGCGCGATCAGGTCCGATCCGGCGTGCGCGGCCAGCTTGCCCGTCTGACCCGGCATCGACAGCTCGCGCGCGAAGACCTGGCTGAGGAGCGGTTTCGACGCCGGATCCGAGGAGTCGTACACCACGAGTCCCCGTTCGCCCAGCACCTCTTCGATCCAGCGCCCGAATGCTTCGGCCATGCCGGTGCCCGGCGTATAGGCACGACGCAGCGAGGTGAGAAGCCAGCCACGAAAGTCCGTGGCGGGAAGCAGCTGTTCCAGCTCGTGGAGCGCGGTTGAAACGGACTCGTCCAGAAGCACGGTCGCGACCGACACGGGTTCGGCGCCTGGCCGGGGCGGCAGCGCGACTGTCCGCGGCGTCAGATCATCGTCCAAGACCGTGCACGACCGGACTTCCTCCCAATCATGATCTTCGGCGTCGATCCAGAAGATCGCGATGGCGGGCACGTTGTGGTCGCGTGCGACCTGCTGCGCCAGCTTGAGAGCCGTCAGCGCCTTGAGCAGCGTGAACAGCGGTCCCCCGAACAGGCCGGCCTGCTGTCCGGTGACGACGGCGACGGTGCCGCGATCGGCGAGAAGCCGGGCGGCCTCGCGCGCGCGCGCCGGCGCGTGGCGGCGATCCTGCTGCGCGGCGAGGATGCGGGCGATGTCTTCGCGCCGGCGGTCGTGCGCCTGCGTGCGCGCGATGGCATCGGCCCACGCGGCGCGGTCCGCGGGATCGCCCGCGAAGAACGGTGCCACGGCGCCGAAGTCGTACGCATAGTCGGCAGCGAGCCGCCGGATCCACGGAAAGCGACGGACGTCGACCGGTATGCGGACGAACGAGTCGTCAGCGGATGTGGCCGTGGATTTGGTTGAGTTGACCTGCACCGGAGAAAGCTACTGTCTCAAAGCGGCGCTCGGACTGTCAAGCCAGCAGCGACGCTATGCGATTGATCCGACAGGAGTAAGACGCACGAAACGCGACGCGCGGTGCAGCCGCGCGGCCGGCGGCCGCCGGATGAATACTTATTCAACGTAATGGATAATCATGCTACGATGAAGCGCCTTCGAGGCAGTCGACAGTTCGCAGTTCACAGTTGACAGTCAACACCTGTCACCCGTCAACTGTCGACTGTGGGCTGTCAACATCTCCGTCCTAGGAGTCCTGCGCTGCACAGGGAACCTTCCGGCACTGCGCCGCCAGATGCGTTCGGGCCGTTTCGTGTTCTGCATCAGATCGGTGCCGGCGCTCTTGGACCTGTGTTTCGCGCGTACGACGCGGAGCGCGAGCGTCTCGTCGCCGTCAAGCTGTTCACGCTCGATCTGCCGCCGCCGCGGGTGCATCAGCTCGTCGCGGCGTTCGAACGCCTGATCGCGGCCGATCTGACGCATCCGGCGCTCGCCACCCCGCTGGCCACCGGCATCACCAGCGTGTCCCCCTACCTCGCCAGCGACTACGTGGCCGCCGAATCGCTCGACCTTGCCGTGCGGGAGTTCGGTCCGGCGTCGCCGGCCGATGCCCTCCGTGTGGCCGTTCAGCTCGCCGGCGCGCTCGATTTCGCCGCTGTCGTGGACATCATGCATGGCGCCGTTCACCCGCGGGATGTCCTGATGTCGGCCGACGAAACGCGGCTCACCGGCATGGGTGTCGCGCGGGCGCTCGAACAGGTGGGCGTGACGGCGCCGGTGCGGCGTCCCTATTCCGCTCCGGAGCGAATGGCCGGCTCGACGTGGGATCGGCGCGCCGATATCTTCAGCCTCGCCGCGCTGATCCATTCGACACCGCGCTCGAGTTTGCGGACGCGCTGAAACAGGGGTTTCCTGGCATGACGATTTCGCCGCCGCCGCCGCGAAAGCAGCGGACCGCGCCCCGCGAAAAAGAACCGAGGCTGCCGCTCGACGAGCCCGATGCGCGGGCGGATCTGATGCTCCCGCCGGACATCGTCGCGCCTCGCGGCACGACGGATGATTTCGACATCGACGCCCTCGGGTTGAAGCTCGCAGAAGATCGGCGATACGCCGACGCGGAGGTCGCGCCTGCGATCGTGGACCTGGACGCGCTCCCGGCGCCCCAGCGGCCGAGGCACGATCTGGCCGGCGGAGCTTCCGGTCTCGATCTCAGCCAGGACGACCGCGAGCGTGAACCGCTCCCGCGATTCGAGCGGCCGAACCACGAGGCGGACGTGATCGAACGCGAGCCGTTGACGGTCCTCGACCGATCGCGATCGGCCGTGTGGCCGCTTCTTCTTGCCCTGATGATTGGTGTCGCGCTCGGCTTTGCCGCCGGCTACGGCGTAGGCATGCGCGAGCGCCCGCTTCCCGTGGACGCGGCGGCGCCGCGACCGGTGGAGGCGCCTCCGGCGGCCGCGGCCAGTCGCGAGTTCACGGAAGGGACGGTTCCCGCGAATCCCGTCGCCGTGGCCACGTCGGAGGCGCGCTCGGGACGGCCGGGTCTTCGGAGCTCCGAGTCGGCGACTGGTTCTGCCGGCAGGGCAGCGCCACCCGTGTCAGTACCGGCGAGCGCGGCCGGACCAGGGCGCCTGCTCGTTCGCTCAACGCCGGCCGGTGCCCGCGCGTTCGTCGACGACCGCGACGTCGGCCGAACACCAGCGACGGTGGGGAGCCTGACGACGGGCCCGCACCGCGTGCGCGTCACCCGCGACGGTTACACCGCCGAGGAGCGCCGCATCGTGATCAGCCGTGCGCGGCCGACGCAGTCCCTGTCGATCGCGCTCGAGCCGTCGCGGACCAACGAGGCGCGCGGTGCGCAGCCGGGCGCGCGGACGATGGCGACGCCATCTGCGGCGGGTCGCGACGCCGGCGCTCTCGTGGTCATCTCCAGACCACCGGGGGCGACGGTGTTTCTGGACGGCCGGCTGGTAGGCAGCACGCCGTTGTCGATGCCGGCCGTCGCTCCCGGGCAGCATGCGATTCACCTCGAGCGCGACGGCTACCGGCGCTGGGCGTCGTCAGTGCAGATTGTCGGCGGTGAGCAGAACCGCGTGACGGCCTCGCTGGAGCGGTGATGGTCCTTTGTTCTTGGTTCTTGGTTCTAGGTCCGTCCGTGGTCCGTGGTCCGTCCGTGGTCCGCGGTCCGTCCGTGGTCCGTGGTCCGTCCGTGGTCCGTGGTCCGTCCGTGGTCCGCGGTCCGTCCGTGGTCCGCGGTCCGTCCGTGGTCCGCGGTCCGTCCGTGGTCCGTGGTCCGTCCTCGATTCGTGGTCCGTCCTCGGTTCGTGGTCCGTCCTCGGCTCGTGGTCCGTCCTCGGTTCGTGGTCCGCGGCTGACCGGCGTGGGTGGACGAAGGACCAAGGACCCGGGACGGACCAAGAACTCAGGACGGACGAAGAACCAAGCACTAAGGACAAAGGACGACGCGTGGAAGCCATCCTAGCCCTCGAAGACGGCACCTGGTATCGCGGCGTCGCAGCCGGCGCGGAAGGCGAGGCGCGTGGCGAGGTCGTGTTCAACACGAGCATGACCGGTTATCAGGAAGTGCTCACCGACCCGTCGTACTCCGGACAAATCGTCACGATGACGTGTCCGGAAATCGGCAACTACGGCGTATCCCCGGACGACGTGGAGTCGAGGGCGCCGCAGGTCGCCGGGTTCATCATCCGCGACGAGTCGCCGATGGCGAGCAACTGGCGCGCGGAGCAAACGCTGCGCGAGTATCTCGTGGACCATCACATCGTGGCGATCGCGGACATCGACACGCGCGCGCTCACCCGACACCTGCGATCCGGCGGCGTGCTGCGCGGCGTGATCGTGACTGGCGACGCGCTCGATCCGAGCGCCCTCATCGACCGCGCCCGGGCGATTCCTCAGATGGAAGGATCGGACCTGGTTCGTGGCGTCACCTCGCAGGAGCCGTTCGACTGGCCGCAGGAAGATCCGGACGAGTTCGGCATCGCGCCAGGACGCCGTGCACAGCGTCGCCTGAAGATCGCGGCGTACGACTTCGGCATGAAACGGAACATCCTCAGGCGTCTGAGCGCTCACGGATGCGATGTCCGCGTCTTTCCGGCCACGACGCCGGCGTCGGACTTGCTGGCGACGGGGCCCGACGGCGTCTTCCTCAGCAACGGTCCCGGCGATCCGGCGCCGCTGACCTATGCGATTGACAATGCCCGGACGCTCGTTGCCGCCGATGTGCCGGTGTTCGGCATCTGCCTGGGACACCAGATTCTCGGTCTTGCGATGGGCGGCCACACCTTCAAGTTGAAGTTCGGACACCGCGGCGCCAATCATCCGGTGAAGAAGCTCGACACCGGCACGGTCGAGATCACGTCGCAGAATCACGGGTTCGCCGTCGATCCGGCTTCGCTGCCGGCCGATGTCGAAGTCACGCACCTGAATCTGTACGACGGCACGGTCGAAGGACTGCGACACCGGACGCATCCGGTTTTCTGCGTGCAGTATCATCCCGAGGCGTCGCCCGGTCCGCACGACGCGGATTACTTGTTCGACGATTTTCTGGCGCTGATCGAGGACCGTCGTCCGTAGGGGCCGACTATATGTCGGCCCAGGGCGGACAGCCGGTCCGCTCCTCCGGGCCGCCAACCGAGCAACCATGAGCCAGCAGCCATAACATGCCCCGTCGCACAGACCTGAAGCGCATTCTCATCATCGGTTCCGGTCCGATCGTCATCGGCCAGGCGTGCGAATTCGATTATTCGGGCAGCCAGGCGTGCAAGGCGCTGCGCGCCGAAGGCCTCGAGGTGGTCCTCGTCAACAGCAATCCGGCGACGATCATGACCGACCCGGAGCTGGCGGACCGCACCTATGTCGAGCCGCTGACCCCGGAAGTGCTCGCCGCCATCATCGAGCGCGAACGCCCCGACGCACTCCTGCCGACGGTCGGCGGACAGACAGCGCTCAACCTGGCCGTCGACCTCGCGGCCGCCGGGACGCTCGCGAAGTACAACGTCAAGCTGATCGGCGCGTCGATCGAGGCGATCAAGGTTGCCGAAGATCGGCTGCTGTTCAAAGACGCGATGCGCGAGATCGGCCTGGATGTGCCGCGCAGCGGCCTGGCGCGGACGCTCACGGAAGCCGTGGACCTCGCGCGCACACTGGGGTTCCCGCTCGTCATTCGTCCGTCGTTCACGCTGGGCGGCGTGGGCGGCGGCATCGCCTACAACATCGAAGAGTTCCGCGACCTCGCGGAGCGCGGCCTCGAGCTCAGCCCCGTGCACGACATCCTCGTGGAGGAGTCGGTCATCGGCTGGAAAGAGTTCGAGCTCGAGGTGATGCGCGACATCGCCGACAACTTCGTCGTCATCTGCTCGATCGAGAACATCGACCCGATGGGCGTGCATACGGGCGACAGCATGACGGTCGCCCCGATTCTCACGCTGAGCGACAAGGAATATCAGCGGATGCGCGATGCGGCGCGCCGGATCATTCGCCGCGTCGGCGTGGAAACGGGCGGGTCGAACATTCAGTTCGCGGTGAACCCGGCGGATGGGCGGATGGTCGTCATCGAGATGAACCCGCGCGTGTCGCGCTCGTCCGCGCTCGCGTCGAAAGCGACCGGCTTCCCGATTGCGAAAATCGCCGCCAAGCTCGCGCTGGGCTATCACCTCGACGAGATCCCGAACGACATCACGCGTCTCACACCGGCCTCGTTCGAGCCGACGATCGACTACGTCGTGGTGAAGATCCCCCGGTGGAACTTCGAAAAGTTCCCGCAGGCCGATCGCACGTTGACGACGCAGATGAAGTCGGTGGGCGAGGTGATGGCCATCGGCCGCACGTTCAAGGAAGCGTTCATGAAAGGCGTGCGGTCGCTGGAGCTCGGACGCAGCGGGCTGCTGTTCGCGCCGTCCAGCGTGGACGAGGAGGACGATGCGGCGCTCCGGAAGCGGCTCGCGATCCCGAGCGATCGGCGCCTGTGGGATCTGTTTCGCGCGATCGGACGCGGCTGGTCGCCCGAGCAGATCCATGAAACGACGAAGATCGACCCCTGGTTTGTGCGTCAGTTCGTCGAAATCGCCGCGATGCGGCAGGCGGCGTCGGAGCGCGGCCTCGCCGCGCTCGATGCGAACGACCTGCGCCGCCTGAAACGCGCCGGGTTCGGCGATCAGGAGATCGCGCTGGCGACGGGGACGAATGAGGCGGCGGTCCGCGACAAACGGATGGCGCACGGGCTCAAGCCGGTCTACAAGCGCGTCGATACCTGCGCGGCGGAATTCGAGTCGTTCACGCCGTATCTCTACAGCTCCTTCGAGCCGACGTGCGAGTCGAACCCGAACCGCCGCGACAAGGTGGTCATCCTTGGCAGCGGCCCGAACCGAATCGGCCAGGGCATCGAGTTCGACTACTGCTGCTGTCACGCGGCCTTCGCGCTGCGCGAAGAGGGCCTCGAGACGGTGATGATCAACTGCAATCCCGAGACGGTGTCGACCGACTACGACACGGCGGACCGCCTGTACTTTCAGCCGCTGACGTTCGAAGACGTGATGGCGGTGATTGAAACGGAGCGATCGGCGGGCGGCGACGTGTGGTGTCTCGTGCAGTTCGGCGGCCAGACGCCCCTCAAGCTCGCGCTCGCGCTGCAGGCGGCGGGCGTCAGGATTCTCGGCACGTCGCCCGACTCGATCGACCTTGCCGAGGACCGCAAGCGGTTCGCGGCGCTGCTGTCGAGCCTCGACATCACGCAGCCGGCGAGCGGCACGGCGACGTCGCGACAGGACGCGCGCGATGTCGCGGCGTCGATCGGATTCCCGGTCGTCGTGCGGCCGTCCTACGTCCTCGGCGGCCGCGGCATGGCGATCGTCTACGACGTCGTCACACTCGATCGCTACATGACCCACGCCGTGGACGCGTCGCCCGAGCACCCGGTGCTGGTCGACAAGTTCCTCGAGGACGCGTTCGAATTCGACGTCGACGCCATCGCCGACGCAACCGGAGCCGTCGTCATCGGCGGCATCATGGAACACATCGAGGAGGCCGGCATCCATTCGGGCGACAGTTCCTGCGTGGTGCCGCCGTTCATCTGTCCCGAGCAGCATCTGGCGACGATTCGCGACTACACGCGCCGGGTCGCGCGCGCGCTCAAGGTTGTCGGCCTCATGAACGTGCAGTACGCGATCAAGGACGATGTCGTCTACGTCCTCGAAGTGAATCCACGCGCCTCGCGCACGGTGCCGTACCTGTCGAAGGCCACGGGAATATCGCTCGCGAAGGTGGCGGCGAAGGTGATGGCGGGACGCACGCTGGCCGAGCTCGGACTCAAGAGCGATCTGCAGGTAGCCGGCGTCTTCGTCAAGAGTCCGGTGTTTCCGTTCGTTCGATTCCCTGGCGTCGACACGATTCTCGGGCCGGAAATGAAGTCGACCGGCGAAGTGATGGGCGGCTCGACGAATTTCGGCGTGGCGTTCGCGAAGGCGCAACTGTCCGTCGGCCAGCGGCTGCCCGAACGCGGCACCGCGTTTGTCAGCGTCAACAACGACGACAAACCGAACCTGCTCCCGATTGCGCGCGATCTCGCGGAGCTCGGGTTTCAATTGATCGCCACGCGCGGAACCGCGGCCTACCTGCGCGCGTACGGCTTGAGCGTCGACGTCGTGTACAAGGTGAACGAAGGGCGTCCGAACGTGGCCGACGAGATCGTGAATCGCAAGGTCGACCTCGTCATCAATACGCCCCTCGGTCGCGAGTCGTTCTTCGACGACCGCACGGTCCGCCGCGCCGCGATGATGCACGAGGTGCCGTGCATTACGACGCTCACCGGCGCCGCCGCCGCCGTCAGCGCGATTCGCGCGCTCCGTCAGCAGGGCCTCGGCGTTCGCGCACTGCAGGACTACTACGCAGGAATTGCCGCCGAGAAGGTTTAGCGCTCCGCAGAATCTACAATCTCGCCTGTTTCTATCACCACAAAGGACACCCAGGACACAAAGGGAAACCCTTTACGTTCTGACCTTTGTGTCCTGTGTGTCCTGTGTGTCCAGTGTGGTCACTCGACGGTTGGACGTTTGCAGCGTGGCGGCACATGCGTCACGTCGCTGCTCTTCCCGCCGCTGGCCTGCTGATCGGCACCGCCGCAGGTCTCTTCTTCCCTGATCCGCCGTTCGTTCTCTGCTGCCTACTCATGTCGACCGGCGTTGCGGGCGCGATGGTCGGACGGGCGCTGCGGCAGCGCGTGCTGTTCGTGCTTTCCATTGCGCTTGGTTTCTTCGCGGGCGGCATCCTGTTGTCGTCGGTCGAATGGCAGCGCGCGTGGCGGCCGCCGCTCCGCATCGTGTTCGAGGATCTCGCGCGGGCCGAACGAGCACAGGCGGCTGCTGAACGTCGCCGGTCGCCTGAAGACGACGAAGCATTTGCGCTTGTCGAAGGGGTGTTGCGCGCCGATGCCGCAGCGAGCCCTGCAGGCGTATCGCTCAGCGTTGCGGTGGATGGGATCGTCAGGCGGGATGGACAGGATGAGCAGCATAGGCAGGATGGGCAGGATCGTCGTAGCGCGAAGGCCTTAGCCGAGCGCGCGGCCGGGGGAATCCTCGTCACCGTCGTCGGATCGCTCGCCGCTGAACGGATGGACGACTGGCGGGCCGGTCGGCGAATCCGCCTTCCGGTGATGCTGCGGCGTCCCTCGCGCTATCTCAATCCCGGCGTGCCCGATCACGAGCGGGCGGTGGCGCGCCGCGGCACCACGCTCGTTGGAACCGTGAAGAGCGGCGCGCTCGTCGAGGTCCTGGCCCGGGGAACCCGCGTCGACGAGATGTTCGCCAGCGCCCGCGCGTTTGCGCGCCGCGCCATTCGCGACGCCGTGTCGCGCTGGAATGCGCAATCGGGCGCCATCGTCGCGGCCATCGTGATTGGCGACCGGGCCGGGCTCGACGACGACGTGGAGCAGCGACTCCAGGAAGCGGGTACGTATCACGTGATCGCGATCTCCGGCGGAAACATCGCAATCCTGGCGGGCATCCTGATCTTTGCGTTTCGCACGGCCGGCTGGCTCGGACGCATCTCGATGTGGTCGGCCATCGTCGTCCTGCTGGCATATGCGCGGCTGGTCGGAGGCGGAGCGTCGGTCGATCGCGCGACGCTGATGGCCATTGTGTACTTCGGCGCGCGTGCGTTCGATCAGCGAAGCCCGCCACTGAACGCCCTCGCGCTCGTTGCGGGACTGCTCGTTGCCACCGATCCGCTCTCCATTGCCGATCCAGCCTTCGTGCTCACGGTCGGCGCCACGCTGGCGATTCTCCTGGTCGTGCCGGTGGTCGCCGTGCGTCAGATGCCCTGGTGGGCCGCGCAGGCGGTCGCCATCCTGGCGGCGTCGGCTGCCTCTGAAGCGGCGCTGTTGCCGGTCGGTGCGATGGCCTTTTCGCGCATCACGTTCGCCGGCCTGGCGCTGAACTTCGTCGCGATTCCGTTGATGGCTGTGGCGCAACTCGCCGGCATGGCGGTTGTTCCCCTCGCGGCCGCATCACCTGACGCCGCCTCGCTCGTCGGGTGGGTCGCGCACATGGGGGCAGTGGGGCTCGTGCGGTCCGCCGATCTCGTGCGCGTGGTGCCTGTCCTGAGTTACCGAGTGGCGCCGCCGGCATGGCTGGTGATCGTGCTGTATTACGCCGCCGTCTGCGCTTGGTGGGCGCTCTGGCGGCGGCGCGTCGAGGGCGTCGGACGCGCCGAAACCTCGTCGACGCGGACTGTACGGCGCGCGTTGGCCGCGATCGCAGCCGCCACGGCGTTGTGGATGGTGGTCGATCCGCGGTCGATCGTCAGGCAGCGCGGCGATGGCCGGCTGCATGTGACGTTTCTCGACGTCGGCCAGGGCGATGCGATGTTCGTCGTGTTTCCTGCCGGTTCGACGATGGTGGTCGACGCGGGCGGGCTCTCGAGCTCGTCGTCGTTCGACATCGGAGACCGGGTTGTGGCACCCGTGATTCGCGACGCCGGGTTTCGACGCGTCGATGTCGTGGCGCTCTCCCACGGCGACCCGGACCACATCGGCGGCGCCGCGTCGATCCTCGGGGAATTTCGTCCACGAGAGGTATGGGAGGGAATCCCAGTGCCGCGCTCGGAGACGTTGACGGCGTTACGCACACAGGCCCAGGCCGACGGCGCGCGCTGGGCGAATGTGTATGCGGCCGATCACCGGTTCGTCGACGGTGTTGCGATCGTCGCCCGTCACCCGAGCGTGGCCGACTGGGAACGGCAGAAAGTACGGAACGACGACTCGATGGTCCTCGAGCTGCGGTGGCGCGACGTGTCGGTGCTGTTGACGGGCGATATCGGCACCGTGCCCGAACGCGCGATCGCTCCCACGATTCCTCCGTCGCGCCTGCGCGTCGTCAAGATTCCGCATCATGGCAGCCTCACATCGAGCAGTCGCGACTTCGTGAACGCCATCCATCCACAGATCGCCATTGTCAGCGCCGGGCGCAGCAACCATTTCGGACATCCGGTACCGGAGGTGCTCGACCGGTACAGGGCGGCTGGGGCAGAGGTGTTTCGAACCGATCGGGACGGCGCCGTGACCGTCGACACAGACGGAGCATCGATCGCCGTGCACACCTTCACTGGCCGACAGGTTTCCCTGAAATAGATGCAACCAGGAAAGACACCTGAAATAAATGCAACCACGAAGACACGAAGGCACGAAGAAGAAGGAGGCCTTATGTTACGAATCGCAAGTCCGTTGCCCGAAGAGGTGGAAACACTCGTGCGAGACACCATCGGATGCTGCATCGCCGTGCACCGAGAGTTGGGTCCAAGTCTATTGGAGAACATCTACTCGAAAGCCGTGGGCTGGGAGTTGACGGAGGCGGGCATCACTTTCGAGCGGGAGAAGCGTTATCCCGTGATGTACCGTGGCGAGCTGCTTTTGCGAGCAGCGAGTGGATTTCGTCGTGGGAGGTGCGATTGTTCTGGAGATCAAGTCCATCGAGCAGCTCGCGTCCGTCCATCACGCCCAGCTGTTGAACTACATGCGGGTGGCGCAGCTGCGGGCGGGACTGCTGATGAATTTCAACGTTGCCGTACTGCGCGACGGGATGAAGAGAAAAGTTCTGTGAAGTCCTGCTCTTCTTCGTGTTCCTTCGTGCCCTTCGTGCCTTCGTGGTCCAGGTAGGTCTTCAAGCAGTGTGCTGAGACGACTTGGCTCGTTGCCATTCGCCCTCCAGTTCGTCGAGCGTCATGTCTTTCATTGCTCGTCCTGAGTCCGCGACCGATCGTTCGAGCGTCCCGAAGCGCCGCGTGAATTTGTCGTTTGCCTTTCGGAGCGCGGTTTCGGGCTCGATCCCGAGCTTGCGCGCGAGGTTGGCGAGCGCGAACAGCAGGTCGCCCATCTCTTCTTCCGCGTGTGTCTGATCGATCGTCCCGCCGGCGCTCACGACTTCGCGCAACTCGCCGACCTCCTCCTGAATCTTGTCGACCACGTCGCCAGCGTCCGGCCAGTCGAAACCCACCGACGCGACGCGGGCGCCGATGTGAAACGCGCGCAGCAGCGCAGGCAATGCCGGCGCGATTCCACTGAGGAGCGTCTTCGATTGGGTGTCCGCGCCGCGCTCCCGCGCCTTGATCTCTTCCCATCGGGTCCGCACCTGACCCGCGGAGTCGAGCGGCGACTCGCCGGCGTCGCGCGCGAAGACATGGGGATGGCGCCGGACCAGCTTGTCGGCGACGCTCTGCAGCGAGTCGGCAATCGTGAAGTGACCGGCCTCGGCCTCGAGCTGCGCGAGAAAGACCGCCTCGAAGACGAAGTCGCCGAGCTCCTCGCGAAGCGCGGCGTGATCGTGGTGGTCGATCGCCTCCAGAACCTCGTAGGTTTCCTCGAGCACGAACGGCTTCAGGGAGTCGATCGTCTGCTCGCGATCCCACGGACACCCATCGGGTGCGCGCAAGGCGGCCATGATGTCGACGAGACGGCTGAATTCGGCGGCGGCTCGGGTCGACTCGGACATTTGGTAATCTTAAACAAATGCCAGAGCCGCAGCTGTCCTTTACCGCCTTCGTCCTGTCGCTCGCGAGCACTGCCGCGATCCATTTCGGGGATCTCCCCGACCCGATCTCGGGCGAACCCGCTGAACAGAACCTCGACGGCGCCGCGCAGATGATCGAGATTCTCGCACTCCTCGACGCGAAAACCCGCGGCAACCTGACCGCCGAAGAGCGCCAGGTGCTCGAGCAGGTGCTCTACGAGCTGCGTCTCCGCTTCGTCGAGGCCAAGAGCGGCGGCAAACGCATCATTGCGCCTTAGGAATAGTCAACGGTCGACAGTTGACTGTCGACTCACGATGAGAGTCACCGTCTTGGGAAGCGGCACGTCGCAGGGCGTGCCGGCAATCGGCTGCGACTGCGCCGTGTGCCGGTCGACGGATCCGAAGGATCGGCGGACGCGGCCCTCCATTCTGATTGAGGTGCCCCCTCCCGCTTCGGACGAGGCGAGCTACACGCGAAGCGTCCAGGCGATTCTCGTCGATACCTCCACGGATCTGCGCGCGCAGGCGCTCGCATGCGACGTCCGCCGCGTCGACGCGATTCTGTTCACCCACGCGCACGCCGACCACGTCTTCGGCCTCGACGATGTCCGCTCGTACAACCAGCGGCAGAAGGCGCCGATTCCCTGCTACGCGGACCCGGCGACCGCGGAGAATCTGCGCCGGACGTTTGCCTACATCTTCGAGCCACCTGCTCAGAGAGGCGGCGGACTGCCACAGATTTCGCTCTTTCACATCGCCGGACCGTTCACGCTGGGCGGGATGGAAATCGTGCCGGTGCCGGTGTTTCATGGATTGCTGCCCGTGCTCGGCTTTCGTGTCGGTTCGTTCGCGTATCTGACCGATTGCAACCGGATCCCCGACGCGTCCTGGCAGCTGCTGACCGGCGTGCGCACGATCGTCCTCGACGCGCTGCGGCATCGGCCGCATTCCACGCACTTCAGCGTCAGCGAAGCCGTCGACGTCGTCGCGCGTCTCGGCGCGGAACGCGCGTACTTCACGCACATGTGCCACGACCTGCCGCACGCGGAGACCTGCGCGCAACTGCCGCCTGGTGTGGAGTTGGCTTATGATGGATTGGTGATCGAGATTCTGTGACGTCGATTCACCACAAAGGACACCAAGGACACAACGGGAAAACCAGGCTGGGCCTTCGTGTCCTTTGTGTCGTTCGTGGTAGCCAGCGCAGCGTGTCGTTATGGACGTGATCCATTTCCCCGACGATGCGTGTCCGACCCGGTGGAAGGACCCCGTCCTCGCGCTCGGCAACTTCGACGGCGTCCACCGCGGGCATCGAAAGATCCTCGATCGCCTGACTCGTGTCGCGAACGAGCGAGCTGCAACCGCGGTCGTCATGACGTTCGATCCGCATCCGCCGCGGATCGTCCGTCCCGACAAGGCGCCGGCGCTGTTGATGACCAAAACGCAGAAGCTCGAGGCGCTTGCACACGCGGGCGTGCAGGGCGCCGCCATCGTGCGGTTCACGCCGGAGCTGTCGCGATGGGATCCCGAGATGTTCGTGCGCACAGTGCTCGTCGACTGGCTGCATGTATCCGAGGTGTGGGTGGGCGCCAACTTTCTGTTCGGCCACGATCGCGCGGGCAATTTCTCGCTGCTGCGACTGCTCGGCAACCGCTACGGCTTCAAGGCCGACAAGATCGACCCCGTGCGCTACAAGGAGTTCGTCGTGAGCAGCACGCGGGTCCGCCGGCTGGTCAGCGAAGGACGCGTCGACGAAGCCGGAGCGTTGCTCGGACATCAGTACTACATCGACGGGACCATTGTCCGGGGCGACCAGCGTGGCCGCTCCATCGGCTTTCCCACGGCCAACTTGTGCACCGAAAACGAGCTGATCCCGCCGCACGGCGTCTATGCCACGACCACGCGGATCGGCGACGTAGTGCACCCGTCGGTGACGAATATCGGCACGCGTCCGACGGTAGACGATTCCGGCCGTACCACCGTCGAAACGCACGTCTTCAACCTCGATCGCGATTTGTACGGGGCGTCCATCCGGGTCGGCTTCGTGCAGCGGCTGCGGGACGAGCGGGCGTTCGAGTCGCTCGACCTGCTGCGCACGCAGATCGCCGCTGATTGCGCGCGCGCGCGCGTGCTGTTCAATCGCCTTTCACTGTAGAATTCCGCAACGTGTCCGATCATGAATTTCTGTTCGCGCTCGAACTGTCCGACGAGAGGGCCTTCGACCGCATGTTGACGGAACTGGCCGACGCCGTCCTGCTGTTCGCCGGCCTGTCCAAACCCGCGATTGACGAGCTGAAAGCCGTGGTGCGTGAGGCGCTCGCCAGCGGCGTCGCACACGGACGGCGCCGCTGCGATGTGCGCTTTCAGGCCCACGGCGGCGAGCTCCACGTTGTCGTCGCCTACGACGGCGCGGCTGCGTGGCAGACGACGCGATCGATCCCATGACGATGCGTCTGTACAACACGCTGACGCGCAGCGAGGAAGAGTTCGCACCGGGTCCAGACAACACCGTCCGGATGTACACGTGCGGGTTGACGGTGTACGCCCGCGGCCACATCGGCAACTTCCGGACGTTCGTCTGCACGGACGTTCTCCGCCGCACGCTCAAATACCTGCAGGGCTATCGCGTCAGACACGTGATGAACTTCACGGACGTGGACGACCGCACGATTGCGGGCGCGCAAAAGGCCGGCATGGATCTGCGCGAGTACACCGATCAGTACATCGCGGCGTTCCGCGAGGATGCGCGCGCCCTCGGACTGGAGCAGGTCGAGGACACACCGCGCGCCACCGACGAAGCCAACCTGCGCGCGATGGCGGACATGATCGCGGCCCTGGAGAGAAACGGCCACACCTACAGGAGCGACGGGTCCATTTACTTCAAGATTTCGACGCTGCCGGGGTACGGCAAACTGGCTCGGCTGGATCACGAAGGGATGAAGGACGGCGCGCGCGTCGATTCCGACAGCTATGCGAAGGAGGACGCGCGCGATTTCGTGCTGTGGAAGGGGCATCGCGACGGCGAGCCCGCGTGGGAGTTTCCCGAGATGGGCATTGCGCCGGGCCGGCCCGGCTGGCACATCGAATGCTCGGCCATGGCGCTGCGGTTGCTCGGCGAGTCGCCGATCGACATTCACGCCGGCGGCATCGATCTCATCTTTCCGCACCACGAAAACGAGATCGCCCAGAGCGAAGGGGCGATGGGGAAGCCGTTTTCGCGGTACTGGGTGCACGTCGAATACCTGATTGTCGACGAGCAGAAGATGTCGAAGTCGCTCGGCAACACGTACACGATTCCGGACGTCGTCGCCAAGGGGTTTCGGCCGTCGGCGGTGCGCTACCTGCTCCTCTCGGCCCATTACCGCAAGCAGCTCAATTTCACCTGGGCGAGCCTCGGCCAGGCGGAGGAGGCGCTCCGCCGGCTCACCGACTTTCTCGTCCGGCTCGACTCGGTGACGCGCGATGGCTCGCACGCCGACGTGGCGGCGCGCGTCGACGACGCCAAACGGCAGTTTGGGGATGCCGTTCGCGACGATCTGAACACGGCGGCGTCGCTCGGCGCGATATTCGAGCTGGTGCGCGCAATCAACTTCGGGATCGATGCAGGCCAGATCGGCACTGGCGACCTGCCCGTGATTCGAGAGGCCTTCGATCATTTTGATTCCGTATTGGGTGTGTTGAGCCTGCGCCGAGCCGAAGACGAGCGCCCGCCCGTGCCGTTGGACGAGATTGAACGGGCAATCGACGAGCGGCTCGCGGCGCGGCGGCGGCGCGATTTTGCCGAGGCCGATCGGATCCGGGACGGCCTGGCGGCGCGCGGTGTGCTGCTCGAAGACGGGCCCGGCGGGACGCGCTGGAAGCGAAAGTAAGGTTGGGTGTGATCACGACGCCGCAGATCACGACTGCACTCCCGGGTCCGAACGCCAAAGCCATCATCGATCGCGACAAGATCGTGGTCTCGCCGTCCTACACGCGCGGCTATCCGCTGGTCATCGAGCGCGGATTCGGTGCGATGGTCGAGGACGTCGACGGCAACGTCTTTCTCGATTGTGCCGCGGGCATTGCCGTCAACTCCACCGGCCACTCGCACCCCGATGTCGTCGCCGCCATCACCGCGCAGGCGCAGAAATTCCTGCACATGTCGGGCACCGACTTCTACTACGAGCCGCAGGTCCGGCTCGCCGAGCGGCTCGCGGAGATCGCGCCCATCCGGGGCGGCGTGCGGTCGTTCTTCGGCAACTCGGGGACCGAAGCCATCGAGGCGTGCCTCAAGCTCGCGCGGTACGCGACGGGGCGACAGAACATCATCGCGTTCCTCGGTGGATTCCACGGCCGCAGCATGGGCTCGTTGTCGCTCACGGCGAGCAAGGCGATTCAGCGCCGCGGGTTCGGGCCGATGATGGGTGGCGTCTATCACGCCCCATTCGCCGATTGCTACCGCTGTCCGCTCGGCTTGAAGCCGGACACGTGCGCGGCCGAGTGCCTCGATTTCATCGATCATCAGCTGTTCGTCCATCTCGTGTCGCCCGACGAAGTGGCCGCGATTGTCGTCGAGCCCATTCAGGGCGAGGGCGGCTACATCGTCGCGCCCGACCAGTTCCTGCAGCGGCTGCGCGAGCTGACCGCGCGGCACGGCATTCTGCTCGTCGCCGACGAAGTGCAGTCGGGGATGGGACGGTCGGGGAAGATGTTCGCGATCGAGTTCGCCGGCGTCGAACCGGACGTCGTCGGCATCGCGAAAGGGATTGCTTCGGGCCTTCCGCTCGGAGTGGCCGTTGCCCGGTCGGGTCTGATGGCGTGGCCGCCGGGGGCGCATGCGAGCACGTTCGGGGGAAACCCGGTGTCGTGCGCGGCGGCCCTCGCGACGATCCAGCTCCTGCAGGATCGTCTGGTCGCGAACGCGGCTGACGTCGGCGGTCACCTGATGAGCGGGCTGAAAGCGCTCGTCGACAAACATCGCCTGATTGGGGACGTCCGGGGCCGCGGCCTGATGGTCGGCGTCGAGCTGGTACGCGATCGTCAGACCAAAGAGCGCGCCTCCGAGGAGCGCGACGCCGTGGTGAGCGCCGCGTTTGCGCGCGGGCTGTTGCTGCTCGGGGCGGGGAAGAACGCGGTCCGTTTCTCCCCCCCGCTCGTGCTCACGCGCGAGCAGGCAAACACGGCCGTGCGGATCTTCGACGAGGCGCTGTCGGACGTAGAGGAATCACGACATTAAACGCAGAACTCGCAGAACCCGCAGAGAATTCTCTGGCTCCGAGCGGAAGCTTTCTGCGTGTTCAGCGTGTTCTGCGTTGATCGTCGTCATTGCGGACTTTAAGTGCTTTGCGTTCGATGGTTGTCGCAGATGGCGTGAGGGTTGCTTGGGCTTAGACCTCATGTCACGCCAACGCACCGCTCTCGGAAAAACCGGCGAAGATCTCGCGTGCCGCGAGCTCGAGCGCCGCGGGTACGCAATCGTTACCAGGCGGTACCGTCGGCGCGATGGAGAATTGGACATCATCGCGCAGGATGGTCCGACGCTCGTGTTCGTCGAAGTGAAGGCGCGCGAGGGCCACGCCTTCGGCGATGCCGCCGAAGCGGTCACCGCGCTGAAGCGCCGCCGGATGGCCCGGCTCGCGCTCGACTACGTGGCGAGGCATCGGCTGTCGAATTGCCCGTGCCGGTTCGACGTCGTGTCAATCCATTTCGACGACGGCGCCGCGGTGATCGAAGTGTTTCAGAATGCGTTCGAGGTGGCAGTGTGAGAAAAAGTGCCTGAGCTCCGCAAAGATCCCGTCACCGGCCGGTGGGTGATCATCTCGACCGACCGCCAGAAGCGTCCCAACGACTTTCGCATCGAGCGGGCGACGATCGTCGGCCGCGAGCGGTGTCCGTTCTGTCCCGGGCACGAATCGTTCACGCCGCCCGAGGTGTTGTCGTACCGGCAGAACGGCGGCGCACCGAACACGCCCGGATGGGACGTGCGCGTGGTGCCGAACAAGTTCCCGGCGCTGCAGGTGGAAGGGACGCTCGACCGCGCGGGCGAGGGGATGTTCGATCGGATGAACGGCATCGGCGCCCACGAGGTGATCATCGAGACGCCCGATCACGATCGGTCGCTCGCGGCGATGTCGGAGCCGGAGATCGAGCGTGTGCTGTGGGCGTACCGCGAGCGCATCCTCGATTTGAGGCAGGACCATCGGCTCCGCTACGTGCTCGTGTTCAAGAATCACGGCGCGGCAGCGGGCGCGACGCTCGAGCACACGCACTCGCAGCTGATTGCGCTGCCGATCGTGCCCGATTTCGTGCGCGAGGAAACCGAGGGTGCGCGGCGGCATTTCGCGATCAAGGAGCGCTGCGTGTTCTGCGACATCGTGCAGCAGGACCTGACCGATTCGCGGCGTGTCATTCTGGAGAACGCCGACGCGGTGGCGCTCGCGCCGTACGCGCCCCGGTTTCCGTTCGAGACGTGGCTGCTGCCGAGGCGTCATGGCGCGCGGTTCGAGGAGGCGCCGCGGCACGAGTACGAGAGCCTGGCGCGGCTCCTCAAGTCGGTGCTGCAGCGGATGGATCGCGCGCTCGAGTCGCCGGCGTACAACCTGATCGTGCACACGGCGCCCTTCGCCGACGATGTGACGGAGCTGTTTCACTGGCACGTCGAGATCATGCCGAAGCTGACGCGCGTCGCCGGCTTCGAGTGGGGCACCGGGTTCTACATCAACCCGACGTCGCCCGAAGAAGCGGCGCAGGTGCTGCGCGCGGTGCGTGTGTAGCGCGACCGCCTTCTCCAAGGCCACGCCGGAAGGCTTTTCAGCCGTGCGTCAACCTTGAAAGCCGACCGGACCGTGTGGTACTTTGGAGGTTCGGGCGGGAATAACTCAGTGGTAGAGTGCGACCTTGCCAAGGTCGAAGTCGCGGGTTCGAATCCCGTTTCCCGCTCCAACCTTCGCTCGCGCCAACCACGAACGAGCGACGGCTGGTGAGCCAACCTTCGCTCCCGCGAACGGCGAGGGGGCTACGGCTGGCGTGCCAACCTTCGCTCCCGGCCAATGAATTGGCCACACCGGTCAAATCAACAGCCTTTTCTCTTTTGGTTGCGGCGGTTTAGCGGCATAATCAGGCTGCGCGGACCGCGACTGCGAAAATGCGTTGCCCTAAATGCGGCACTAATGTCAGCCTCTCCGCCTCGCGGTGCCCAGCCTGTCACAAGGCTGTGGGCTCCAATGTCGCCACTGGTGTCCTGACGCCGGTGCCTGTGCCCGATCCTGACGCGACCTCGTTTCTCCCTCCGCGGGAGAACGCGCAGGCCACCGGCCCCTCGAAGAAGACGCCTGACGACGATTCGATGACCCGGTTGGGGGACGTCGGAACGGCGCCCCCGCAGCAGCCTCGGACCGGCACGGGGACGCCCTTGCCCTACGATGACGCGACCAGATTTGGCGATCTGGATTCTCCGACGATGCCGCCCGGGATGCCGGGGACCGCGCCTGGCGAGGAGCCGGTTGCAACCGGTGGGTCCGATTCCGGCCCGCTGGCTATTGGTCAGGCTTTCGGGTCGCGGTATCACATCATCCGTATGCTTGGGATTGGCGGCATGGGAGCCGTGTACCAGGCGTGGGACGCGGAGCTGGGGGTTGCGGTTGCCATCAAGGTGATTCGGCCTGACGTGATGGCCGACCCGACCGCCGCCGCGGAGATCGAACGCCGATTCAAGCGGGAATTACTGCTCGCGCGCCAGGTTACGCACAAGAACGTCGTTCGGATTCACGATATTGGCGACATCAACGGCATCAAGTACATCACGATGCCGTACGTCGAGGGCGCCGATCTCGCGAGCGTCGTCAAAAAAACCGGCCGGCTGCCGACCCCCAAAGTGCTCCGGATAGCGCGCGCTGTGGCGTCGGGCCTGGTCGCCGCACACACCGCCGGCGTCGTTCACCGCGATCTGAAGCCCGCCAACATCATGGTCGACGCCGACGATGAGGCGATGATCATGGATTTTGGCATCGCGCGCTCAACTGGCGGAGCGTCGCGCGAGGCCACCCTGTGGCGTGGCATGCCCTCGGAAGTCAAGCGGTCGTTGCCTGCGTTTGCGGAGGCCACCACGTTCGGCGCCGTCGTCGGCACAGTCGAATACATGGCGCCGGAACAGGCGAGAGGACAGGCTGCCGATCAGCGTGCCGACATCTACGCCTTCGGCCTGATCGTGTACGACCTGCTCCTCGGACGCCGCCGCGCCGAGCACGCGGTGAGCGCGATTGCCGAGCTGCAGGGCCGGATGGAGAAGGCGCCGCCCCCGCTGCACTCAATCGAGCCGGACATTCCAGAAGCCGTCGAGCGCATCGTCGCGCGCTGCATCGAGCCGGACCCCGAAAAGCGATACCAGACGTCGGTGGAGCTCGAAGCGGACCTGAATCGCCTTGATGCGGAGGGCAAGCCGCTTCCGATCGCGCGACGGGTCACCAAGCCCATGGTGGCCGCGATTGCCGCGCTCCTCCTGACCGTTGGCGGGACGACGTACTGGCTGGCGCGGGGCCGGGTGCCGGTCGAGCACGAGCCGATGCCCGTGTTGATTGCAGACTTCGTCAACCGGACCGGTGACACGGCATTCGAAGGTGCGCTCGAACGGATGTTCTCGATTGGAGTGGAAGGCGCTTCGTTCATCACGTCCTACGATCGGAATGCCGCGCGCAAGGCCCTGGGACAAATGGGGCGCGATGCCAAGCTGGACGAGACGGCTGCGCGGCTCATCGCGACGCGCGAAGGGATCAAGGTCATTCTCGCGGGGGCCATCGAGCCGCGCGGGGGCGGGTACTCGATCAGCGTCAACGGGATCGATCCGGCTGACGGCAAGACGCTCTGGACCAAGGCGGAGTCCGCGCGAAGCAAGAACGAAGTGCTTGGCGCGATAGGCTCGCTGACGGCCGACGTCCGCAAGGTATTGGGCGACACCACCTCAAAGGCGGCGCTGATGGCGCCGACCGAAACGTTCACGTCCTCCTCGCTCGAAGCGGTCCAGAACTTCTCGCGCGGACAGGATCTCCTGTACGCCGGCAAGTACGAGGAGGCGATCAAGGAGTACCAAAGCGCCATTGGGCATGATGCCAGCATCGGACGCGCCTATGCCGGGCTCGCAACCGCCCTGTACTCGACCGGGCAGCGAGACGAGGCGGAGCGTCAGTGGAAAAAGGCGCTGGCGCTCACAGACCGAATGACGGAGCGCGAGAAGTACCGGACCCTGGCGATTTATTACGCCCGCATCTCCGGCAACTACGAGAAGGCCATCGAGATCTACTCGACGCTGGTCGAGAAGTACCCGTCCGATTGGGCCGCGCATGGGAACCTGGGTGGGGTCTATTTCCTCGTGTTGGACTTCCCGAAGGCGCTGGAGGAGACGCGCAAAGCGGTGAAGCTTGCGCCGAGGAACATCCTGTATCGCAACAACTCCATCCTCATGGCGATGTACGCCGGCGACTTCGCCACGGCGGTGAAGGAGGCGGAAGCCTACATCAAGGAGGAGCCGGGGTTTTTCAAGAATTACCTGCCGCTCGCCGTAGCGGCGATAGACGAGGGCCGGTTCGATGCGGCTGTCGACGCGTACAACAGGATGGCCAAGACCGGTTCGAGCGGCGCCTCGCTCGCCGTCATGGGACTGGCCGACCTGGCGATGTACCGAGGTCGATACACAGAAGCAGAAGCGATTCTCAAGAGAGGTATCGAGGAAGATCAGAACGCGAAGAATACGGCGGGACTGGCGGCGAAGCAGATTGCCCTCGCGGAAACGTACGCGGCGACCGGGCGGATGCCTCTGGCGCTTCACTCCGTCCAGGAGGCGCTCAAACTCGGACGGCAGGAGATTGCCGTGCTGGTGCCCGCGGCTCGTCTTTATGTCCAGGCCGGTAAAGTCAGCGACGCGGAGGATCTGGCTGCCGAGCTCGATAACAAACTTCAAACGCAGCCGCGCGCGTACGCCAAAACCATAGACGGCAACATCGCGCTGCTCAACCGGCGGCGGGCCTCAGCCCTCGACGCGTATCGTGCAGGCATCAAGCTGGCCGACTTCTGGATGGAGCGTTTCGATCTCGGCGTCACGTACGTGCAGTCCGATCATTACGCCGAAGCGCTCGCCGAGCTCGAACTGTGCCAGAAGCGCCGCGGTGAGGCAACGGCTATTTTCCTGGACGAAACGCCAAGCTTCCGCTACCTGGCGCCGCTGCCGTACTGGCTCGCACGCGCACAGGAAGGGCTCGGACAGCAGGCGGCGGCGGTCACCAATTACAAGGCGTTCCTCTCGCTCAGGCCAGAGTCGCCCACCGATCGGCTCGTCGTGGACGCGCGGAAGCGTGCCGGATCCTAGAACAGCGCGATCCGAGGCGTGTCCTCGGGCGATGCGTGGACACGAAGCGACCAATACGGACCAATCACCGCGCGCGCCCGGTGATATGCGCGGCAGCCCCACGGCAGCAACAGCACACGGGCGCGGGTCGCCGGCCCAATCAAGCGTAGACTTCCCGTACGTCACCGGGACGGCCTTATAGCAGTTTTCAGTTGTCTGTAGTCGGGGTGCGTTCGCTTTCGGGTGTCCGCATCAGCGGTGTCGGACCGGGAGCGCATCTCGCTTGCGAGCCGTGGTCGACAGGCCGGAAAAACGCCGCTTCGATTCGCGGCTCTTCGACGCCGCGGCGGTCAGGGTGGCTGCACCATCCGCGCACAGGAAGGAGCGGCGTCCGTGCCAGTCCCACCAGACCAGCCGTAGCCACGAGACCGCCGCGGTCCTCACTACGCGGCGTTTTTCGACCGCATGCCGGCCTGTCTCCTACGGCTCACTGCGCTGAGACGCGCTCCCTGCCGTCGCGGAGCGCGGCGGACGAGCGAACGCTGGAGGCCGGACGTCGCACGACCACCCGCGCGCGCGAGGGGGCAATGGGTAGACGTTTCCCGCAGCGGGCCGTGAGTCGGACCGGCGGGAGCGCAGGAAAAACGTCGTGGAGTGAGGCCGTCGCGCCGGTCTGCTAGTCAGTCACCCCGCCGCCGCGAGGTACGCCAAGCCTCGCTGGTTGATCGGAGCGATGCCACGAGTTTGTAGGACCGACGCGCAGCGAAAGAGTTCGAACGGAACGACGTTTTTCCGGTCCGACGATGACGGCCCGCGAAGGGAGACGTCTGCCCGTTGCCGCACTGAGCGGCCTCTATCTTGGCGCCGTCGACCAGGCCCTCGAACAGCTGGGGGCTGTGGTCGCGGAACAACGGACAGACTACTTTTATCAGGGCATGCCGGAGGCCAACCTGTTTGCGGCAACCGCGCTGGCCGGCCAATGCGATCGCGCGCGGGCGTTGACTCCGTCGGTGGTCCCGTGGTTGGCGGTGTCAGGGCGTCGGAACGTGCACGGCGCGTTCTACGCGCTCGGCGCGTTCGTCACCGCCGGAGGCCGCGTTTTTCCGCGCGCCGTTCCTCGCAGCGCCGAACGACGTCTCTCGGCCGGCGGACCACGTCGGCTCTCAGGCCACGCTACACACTATTGACAAGGGCTCTAAGCATCGATCAAAAAAAGAGCGGGCCGGTCTTACCGGCCCGCTCGACACACACCGCCTGGAACGTTCCTACTTCACCTTGATGAGGAACGGTCCGTTCACTTGATCACCCGCGTCGCCGGCGACGTTGTTGGTGTTCAAGTCGAGGATGACGCGGATCCGCCAGCATCCCGCCGTGACGGGTGGGACGGTCTGCCAATTGAACTGCCACGTGTTCGCCCCCGCGGTCGGGTGCGGATTTGCCGCGGTGAAGTACTGGAAGTTGCTGTTGCCTGGGAAATCCTGGTTCGTCAACACGGTGCTCGTGTCCGTGCCACCCGAACAGTTGTTCGCGGTGCTCGTCGTCTTCGTGAATGTCACATACAACATCGGCTGCACGAAGGCCGAATCGATCGCCTGACCCGATGCGTCCGTGTACTGCCACACGACGGGGAACGAGCTCCCAAGGTTGATGGTCTTGAGCGGGTTCGTTGTGTACGGGTTTAGGAGCCCGTTGAAGCCAAGATTGTCGGTGATCGTCACGGTCGCAGGCGCCGACGGTGCACCCGACGGATCCTTTGCCGTGTACTGGAAGCTGTCGCTGCCGGCGAATGTCGTTCCGGCCGTGTAGTTGACGGTCTTTCCATCTGCGCTGATCGTCGCGGTTCCGTGCGCCGGCGCCGTGGTGATGGCTCCAACTGTCAGCGTGCTGGTGGCGTCGTCGACGTCGGTGTCGTTCGCCAGTACGGAGATCGAAATGGTACCGCCGGCGATCACAGGCGTCGACACTGTGTCTGCGTTGGCCACCGGCGGATCATTCACTGGACTTACCGTGATCGAGACCGTGGCGACGTTCGAATCGACGATGCCGTCGTTGGCCGTGAACGTGAAGCTGTCGCCACCGAAGTAGTTCGCCACAGGTATATAGGTCACGTTCGGCGGCGTCCCGGTCAGACCGCCGTGCGCCGGTCCGGTCACGATGCTGTAGGCAAGGGAGCCACTGTCGGCGTCGCTCGCTGACAACGTGATGCCGACGGCTGAATCCTCGGCTAACCCAACCGTCTGGTTGTTGGCGACCGGCGCGTCGTTGACGGCGTTGACGGTAATCGCAACCGTGGCGGCCGCGCTCGTAATTGCAGCCGAGGATCCGTCGCCGGTATCCGTCACCGTGAAGCTGAAGCTGTCGCTGCCGTTGAAGTTTCCATTAGGTGTGTACGTCAGATTCGGAGCGGTTCCGGTCAGGATTCCGGACGTCGGGCCGGAGTTCGGCACCACCGTGAAGATCAAGCTGCCTGCCGGGGTTTCCACGTCGCTTCCGGTCAACACGATTGACTTCGACGTGTCCTCGTTGGTCGTCACTGACTGCGCATCCGCGACCGGCGCGTCATTGATCGGGTTCACGGTAATCGAGACGGTGGCGGTATTCGAGACTGCGCCGTCGTTGACGTCGAACGTGAAGCTGTCGGGACCGTTGTAATTCCCGGCAGGGGTGTACGTGAGGTTCGGTGCGCTGCCGCCCAGCGTCCCGTGACTCGGCTGGCTGAGGACCGTGAACGTCAGCGGCTCGCCTTCGAGATCCGAACCCGTCAGGGTGATGCTGTTGCCAATCGAATCCTCGTTGACCGTCACCGATTGACTGTCCGCGACCGGCGGAGCGTTCGTCACGGTAACCGTGAAGTCGCTGGTCGCCGTGTTGCCGTGCGCGTCCGTCGCCGTGCACTCGATCGTGGTGGTGCCGACCGGGAACGTGCTGCCGGACGAGAGATTCGCCGTGGGCGACGAGGTGCACGTCGGTGTGATCGAGCCGTCCACGAAGTCGGTCGCCGAGGGCAACGGGTTGAAGGTCACGACCGCTCCGGCACCGCTCGTGGCCGGCGTCGTGATATCCGCCGGAAGCGAAAGAACCGGCGGCGCCTTGTCGAAGACATTGGGGTTGCCGAGCGGCGTGCAGCCGTTCGAATCGCAGTTGGGCGCCTGCTGCCGCACGATCGCGGACAGATTCGCGGTGGTGAAACACCCGTTCGGGTTGGCGGTGGCGCTGCAGACGGCCTGCAGAGTGATCACGCCCACACCCCCAGGCGGCAGGCTGAAGCTGGAGTTGGTTATGCCCGTCGTGCTCGAAACGGTCGTCAACGTTCGCAGCACGGCGCTGTTACCTATCGTGGCGCAATCCTTCGACGCGGGATCCGTCAGAAGCCTGCTGACGAGCACCTGCATCACCGCGTTCGACGGCAGCCCCTGAATCAGCGCATCGAGATCGTACGACGAATCCACGTTGCCGTTGTTCGTCGTGGTCAACACCGTCTTGGTGGCGATGGGCGTATCACCGAGGTTGATATCACCGAGGTTGATGTCGCCCAGGTTGATATCGCCCAGGTTGATGTCGCCCAGGTTGATATCACCGAGGTTGATGTCGCCCAGGTTGATGTCACCGAGGTTGATGTCCCCCAGGTTGATGTCGCCGAGATTGATGTCGCCAAGGTTGATGTCGCCCAGGTTGATGTCGCCCAGGTTGATCGAGCCGAACAGATTCTGATTCCCGAGAATGGTGTCCGAAGGGATCTGCAGCGGCGTGTAATTGATCGTGGTGAATTGGTTCTGTCCGTCGGTGAAAAAGACCTGGTCGAGCGAGGCGGCGCGGTCTTCGTCGGGCAGCGGCTGCGTCGGGGCGTTTGGATCGGGCGCGATGACCGCGCGGCTCTGCAGCCCGTTCGGAACCGTGGCGCCGTTCGCGTCGACTTCGGTGACCTGCACGATCACGGGAGACGTCGAGGCTTGCGGCACGAAGACGGTTTTCGCGGTCCCGGAAAAGGAGTTCAGGTCCACGATCAATTGAGTGGCCTGCGGATCCAGCCCGAACGTTTGCGGGTCGAAACCGTACGAGGCGGGACCACCGCCGGCCACGAACGACAGCTTGAATCGTTTTTTCTTGACGTCGTCGGCCGTCCCGAACAGCCCGTCCGGTCCCGCCGCCGGCTTTGCGAAGTTGTACAACGCGACCACGTACGCGCGAAGTTTGAGGCTGGGCGTGCGTCGCGCGTTGCCGTCGATTTGCGTCAGCAGTCCGCGGCCGACAAGCGCTTCGTACAGATTCTGGTTCCGGGTGACGGTCAACGACGGCGCGGTGCACGCCGGCGTCCCGGGTGCGGCAAAGGCCTGAAAATTGAGCTGGTTGATCGAACCGGCGATCGCCTGGTTGTCGGCACCCTGCGCGGACGTGATCTCCACCACGTCGCGGTTGTCCGTCCAGATGACGTTGACGTTCGGCGTCTCGTTGGCGTAGTCGTTGAACGTCCAGTTGCTGCCGGCGACCGGCGGCGTGAATCTGTTCTTCGCGAGGATGTCGATGTAGTCGCCGATGAACGGCAGGAGGCCGCCGCCGAACAGCGGAAGGTTGATGAAGTTGTATTTCAGCTGCAGGAACGTCGGCGTGTTCGGAGCGTTATAGAGAATGGGGTAATGCGAGACCTGGATTGACGGCTCGAACGCGCCTCCGTTCTTCGGCGTCTGCGCGGCACGCACGTCGACGGTGTGAATCGGCGGCGGCGGATTCGGATCGATGATGAACGGCGTCAAGACGTATGGGATGTTGCCGAGCGTGAACGCGTTGTCGTTTCGCTCGTCGTACCAGGCCGCTGTCGTCTGTGTTCCTGTACAGGCCATCGTCGGCTGAAACTGGTGGCCGGCACCCTGGTAGTCGTCGATCGCCTCGAGCGGCGCCCACGTGCTGGCGTTGGACGACGTCGTCAGCATGATGCGCGCCCATCCCGAGGCATTTCGCTTCGAGAAGGCCAGACGCGCGATGCCGTCCGACCCGACGCAGAGCGCCGGGAAGTCGTGGCTCCTCGCCGACCGGAGGTTGGGGTTGGCCGCGTCGGGCAGCGTTTTCGGATCGTACGCGTTCGATAACGGCGACGGCACGCCCAGGTCGGCGACAACGACGGCCTTGCTGAACTTGCCTCCGGCGTTGGTCGACCGCGCCGCCCAGATCTTGTCGGACGCGCCGCTCAACCCGAACTCGCGCCACGATACCCAGACGTCTCCGTTTGGAGCGATGGCGATGATCGCCGACTGGCCAAGGGGAATGCTCGCCGTCAGCTTGACGGCGTTCGACCAGGTTGCGCCGCAGTTGCTCGAGCTTCTGAACCAGATGTCCGTGTGGACGTTATTCCCGCTCCCGAGGAACGTGCTGTAGGCGACGTAGACGTTGCCCGCCGGTACTGTCTGGAAGGGAATTGGAGGCACATCATCAGAGGTGCCCGCAATCCCATCGGGCCCCGAACTCCCTGGGACGCCTGGGATGCTGCATTGGGCAGCGCCGCGCGGGATGTCGACGGCAATCCAGGGCTTGTCGAGAAATTGACCGCTGGTTCCCGATTCGACGATCGACGTGCTCAGATAGCGCGGACCATGGTTGGGATCCGACGTGTTGTTGTCGTCGATGAACGCCGACACGAACATCACGCCGGACTTGCCGATGACTGCCGATCCATTCTGTTCACCGGCGCGATTGAATGCCACGCCGCTGACATACATCATCCCGGCCGGGCCCGAACGAACGGTCGCGTCCGCCGCAGCTTCGAGGCCGCGCAGCGGCGACGCAACGCCGGCCGGCGTGTCGTCGGTGAAATCGTCAGGGGTGCCGAAGACGCCGTCAGGCCCGGCCGTCTTCCATCCCGGCAGGAGCGAGTTGCGCCACGTCGTGCCGCCGTTGTGCGTCCAGTAGAGTCCCATCCACGCATCGCCGGTCACCTTGCCGTCCTGCGGACCGGTGACGCCGATCAACTTGTAATCGTTGCCTGCGGCCAGACAGTTCGCGCTGTTTCGCGAGCTGCAGTCCATCGATCCTTCGTTCTGCCGCTGGACCGTCAGATCGCCGAAGACCTTCGCGGGACAGTTCGGTTTATAGAACGGATTGTTGGGATCGTTCGAGCATGCCGGACCGCCGACGACATTCACGTTCGTTCCCGCCTGAAGCTGCTGCGCCTGCAGTTGCGCCATGCCGGAAGCCAACGCCCCCACGATCGCGAGCGCGAGGACGAATCGGTGACGGTGAGTGCGGCACATTCGAGCCGCCGCGAACACCGCCGGATGCCCGACGAGCCCGAGAGCCAAGGAGGCAGCCGACTTTCTCAACTGTGCGGCTGAAAACGCAAGACTGACGGTCGTGCGAGACATAATCGCTCCTTCGTGCGCGTCGCTCGCTGCGCCTGAGTTCGGTGGAAAATCTACCCACGGCCAGATATACGACGAGGTAGGTTGTTGAGTTCGTGTGACATGGGATTATGGCCGAGGGACTGAAAGACTGCAAGTCAATGGTTTTTTGACACGAGACGAAGATTCCGTGAAAAACGGCGCACTCCTGGAAGCAAAGAAAAGGCGAAGCAAACCTAGTGACGGGTTGCCGTCTACTGGGAAGCGGCGGGGGCACGTCGAGCCCCCCGAAACCGATCGCGGACCGTTGCGCAGCAGGGCGATCCTGCGCTAACGTTGATCGATAAGCCCACCGAGCTGCGCGCTGTACAACGTTCTGCCGCCGAGGGACTTGCGGGTCATTCGCTCACCCAGTGAGGCGCCGTCGCCAAGAGGTAAGGCAGAGGTCTGCAAAACCTCCACCCCCGGTTCAAATCCGGGCGGCGCCTCCAATTCCAACCCTAATGAACTGACAGCACTTGCGGGCTGCGGCTGATCCGCGGTCGCTGACGACTTCAGTCCAAGACAGTCCGTCTCGCCAAACAACCGGTCTTCGACCGCTTTGACGGCCTTGCGGTATGACGCGTCGACAACGTGCGTGTAGATGTTGAGGGTCGTCGAGATGCTCGCGTGTCCGAGCTGCGCCTGCGCGATCTTGACCTTCGGTGGACGTCTGAAAACCGGCCATTCTCCGACACCGCAAAACCGGCCATTTCCGGCATTGCGATCGAGACCAATGGAGTTCTACTTCGTGGCCTCCTCGGTGCGCAAGTCGGTCTGAACTTTGGTGCGCCAGCTGCGCGGCCCGCATTTGAGCACGTGCGCGTGATGGAGCAGCCGATCGAGGAGCGCGGTGACGGCCGCGGTGTCGCCAAGGAGCGTGCCCCAATCGTCGACGGGTCGGTTTGAGGTCAGGAGCGTGGACGTGCGCTCGTAGCGGCGCATGACGACCTCCAAGAGATCTTCGGCGGCCGTGTGCGGGAGCTTGCGCATCCCGAGATCGTCGACGATGAGCAGCGGCACGGCGGCGAGCTCGGCGAGATACGTTTTGCGCGTGCCGTCGAGTGTGGCGTCGGCGAGTTCCTCGAGCAGCGTGTGCGCTTCGCGATAGATCACGCGATAGCCCTGTTGGATCACGGCGCGGCCGATCGCTTGCGCCAGATGACTTTTCCCGGTCCCTGGTGGTCCGAGAAAGAGCGCGTCTTCGCGGTGCGCGATGAAGCGGCCCGTAGCGAGCTCGTGGATCAGCGCCCGATTCATCTTCTTGTTGAAATCAAAATCGAAAGTGTCGAGCGAGCGGTCGGGATCGCGGAAGCCGGCTTGTTTGTGGCGGCGCTCGAGGAGCCGGTCTTGGCGACGCAGCAGTTCGTCGGACACCAGCAGGGAGACGAGGTCGATGGGCGCGAGTTTCTCGGATTGCGCTTGGCGTAGCCGCGTTTCGAGGACGGCCGCCATCCCGGAGAGCCGGAGTTTGCGGAGTGCGTGATCGAGTTCGACGAGATTCATTGCGAGTCTCCTGTTTTGCGATCGATGAGATCGCGATAGAGCGTGAGCTGCCGAATGAGAGGGTCGACCTGGCGCAGCGTGAGCGGCGCCGGGAGCCGACGTTCGAGGTAGCGACGGAGAAAGCGGTAGGTCGGCACGCCGAGATCGAGCGCGGCCTTGGCGGCGTCCTCGACAACGGCGGGGCCGTGTTTCTTGGCGAGCGCGAGCACACCGAGCATGCGGCGGACCCCGGAGGCGCCGTCGTGCTGGTGGATGGCTTCACACACCGTACCAATATGCGCGCCGGCGGTCTTCGCACGGGCGAGGAGCGCGACGATGCCGCGCGGGGTCCGCGCGGGGCGATCGTCCTCTTTCATGCGATGCCACCCGCGCGGCGCCCGCACATGCTCGCGCAGCAGCTGCCCCGTTTTCGGTGCGAGCAGGCGGACATGCAGATCGTTCCACTGCACCTGCACGCGTTGGCCGATCCAGCCGGGCGGCGCGCCGTAGTACGCGGCCTCGACCTCGACGCAGCCATCGAGGTGGACCGTGCGCTCGCCGTACCGGTAATAGCGAAACGGCTCGAGCGGCAGCGCGCCCAGCGCCGGCTGCTCCTCCGCAAACATCACAGCCACCTGTCGTTTGGTCGTGCCGTGAATGTGCGTGTCGGCCCAGCGCGTTTCCCAGCGATCCAAGTACGCTTGCGCCTCCTCGATCGTCTCGAAGCGGAGACCGCGGAGTGGGGTCTTCTGCGCGTGGCCGACACCCGCTTCGACTTTCCCTTTGCGATCGGGATCGCCCACGCGGCACGGCAGCGCGACGACGCCGTAGTGTGTGAGGACGTCGCGATACAGCGGATTGAGCGTGGGGTCGTAGATGTCTGGTGTGAGGACGCCTTCGCGCAGGTTATCGAGGACGATCACGCGGACGGTGCCGCCCAATCGACGAAACGCGCGCTCGTGCAGCTCCGCCCAGATCTGGGTGCTCGAGCGCCACAGCAGCAACCGGACCGATTTGCGCGAGTAGCCGAGCGTCAGCACGAAGAGGCGCGTGCGCCGATACTTGCCCGTGCTGCCGTCGCGGACCATCGGTCCGTCGCCGTAATCCACTTGGCTTCTTCACCGGGCGCGGTGGTGATGACGACGCGGGCGTCCCGAGGAGCGCTGCCGCGGAGTGCCACCACGAACCGGCGGACACTCGCATGCCGCGCCGGAAAGCCGTGGTCGTCGACAAGGTCTTGCCAGATGGCGACCGCGTTGCGGCCACGCGCAAGCGCCTCGACGATGATCTCGCGGTACGGCTCGCACGCGCTCGCGCTCGGGGCCCGTCCCGGCTGGATCGGAGCAGCCGGGTAGGTGGACACCTCCGCTGCAATGGCCGGTTTTGCTTTCGATTCGCTCCGCCGGCCACGACCACCGACGGCGATGCCGGCCGCTTTCAGATAGCTGCTGATGGTCTCGCGACGCACTGCGAGGGCCTGCTCAATCCGTCGGAGCGACCCTCCGATCCGTCCGAGGGCGAGAATCTGCTGTTGCTTGTTGTCGTCCAAGACGTTGCTCATGTCGGCGACGGAACACGCGTTCCTCGCCGACGTCAACGTCTCGATCGCTACCGCGAATGGCCGGTTTTCAGCTGTCGATTAATGGCCGGTTTTGGGTGTCCACCGAGGATCTTGACCGGCACGCGCAGGTCGTTCAGGAGCGGCGAGTGAATGTGGCGGAACTGACGCCACGTCACCCGTCCAAGCCCCGCACGTTCCGCCGCCGGTTGTAGCACGCGCTCCAGCAGCTTCGATTCGCGGAGAGGTTCGCCGGACTTGTTCGGGAACACCAGATCGTCGTCGCTCTTGCGCGTCGCTCGATCGCGATGTTCCTTCAGCAGCGCGATCGCATGCGGCCCGAACGGAATCGTCCGCCGTGCCCTCTGCGTCTTCGGCTGCTGAGTCTTCCCCTCGAACACGGACTCGCGCCCGCTAAGCGTTCCGATCGTCAGATCGAGATTGCACCACCGCAGCGCCAGCAGCTCGCCGATTCGCAATCCCGTCGCGGCGATGATGTAGGAAGCCGGCTCACTACGACCAGAAGTGGCAAACTTCACGGACTTCCTGATCTTCTACGTCAAAGACGTGATGGGAAAGGGGTGGTGCAGGCCGAGGCTGCCAAGAGACAGAACGAGCGCCATCCGATCGTGAAGTGGCACGATCACCTGGTCGAGTTGCAGCGTGATCAACAGCGAGATACGAAGACGGGACTCGTTTCGGCCGTTCGAGACGGGGTTCTGTCCGCCCTCTTGGCGCTCTCTTACGACCTCTACGTCTTGCGAAACTATTCGAAGCTACAGGACGAAGTGGTCGCGCGGCTTCGCCATCGCGACCAATTTCAGGGCGCGCGATACGAGCTGTTTGTTGCGGCAACATTCATTCGAGCCGGTTGTGACATAGCCTACGAGGACGAATCAGACGGGAGCAAGAAGCACACTGAGTTCGCCGCGAAGCATCAGGAGAGCGGCTTCGAAATGTCGGTCGAGGCCAAGGCACGGCACATGCGCGGGGACTTCGACATGGCGACGATTCGACCCGGTGTTCGCGACCTGCTTCTCAATGCCGCCGAGAAGGGCGCGGCGCATCCGCTCGTCGTTTTCGTCGAGTTGAATTTGCCCTTGAACGCTGAGCCCGTGAAGGCGCTCGTATTCTGCAATCGGCACTACGACTGCGATGGCTTGGGCTTGTCGGCAGATCGCGATCGGCTGACGCTGCGCCTCTTCGAGGACCTCATCCAGGCGCGCTCGGGCTTCCGCCTCCTCGATAGACCTCATGACGTTCCTACCGCGGCGTGGCGGCGCTTTGGTCGATCCGAGATGGGGGCAAGGCTTAGCTTGAGCCGGAACGGCTTCAGAAGCCGATTGAGCGTGCCCTGCGTGGGATTGTGGCGCGGGTTGAGGGTCCGCAGGAGATTCGGACTGGCCATCCCTACCTTGGCCGCAAACTCCTTCACGCCCATGGCTCGGACAACCTTGCCAAGCGCGACCTGAAGGGGAACCTCTTCGTCGATCGCTCCGAGTAGAAATTCCCGGGCGAATTCCGGATCCCGAAGATCCTCCGCCAACCCCACATTCCAGTCTTGGCTTCGCCTAGCCACCGTTCGCTAAGATATCATATGTGATAATAATCACGACGAGGTGGGAGTGGATAGCCGTCTGGCTTGATAAGGCCGCACCATCGCTGCCTGAGAACGGAGCGTATGAGTTGCTTGTTGTGTATTTATATTGGCTTCTAAAATCATTAGCCGATATAGTTACACAACATGTCGTCAACCCGACAGGTCATCCGACGCCTTGCACGCCAGAAAGGGCTTGTTCGCCTTCGAGATGCCACGGCTCGAGGAATCCACCCGGAATACCTGCGCCGGCTGGCGTCCAAGGGTGAACTCGCGCGTGTCGGTCGAGGTCTGTACGCGCTGCCGAACGCGGAAATCACCGAACATCACTCCCTGGCCGAAGTAGCCGCCCGCGTTCCCCGAGGTGTCGTCTGCCTGCTGACCGCGCTCCGCGTTCACAACCTCGGAACGCAGAATCCCAAGAAGGTTTGGGTCGCAATCGACCGGAAGTCAGCACTGCCGAGGCTCAAGTATCCGCCACTCCGTGTCGTTCGGTTCTCAAGGCCCGCGCTAACGCAGGGCATCGAGGAGCGCCGCATAGAAGGCGCCCTAGTGCGCCTCACGACCCCTGTACGGACCGTCGTGGACTGTTTCAAGTATCGCAACAAGATCGGTCTGGACATCGCTCTAGAGGCGCTGCGCGCGTATCGGCGGCGGAAGGACTTCAAGCTCGACGATCTCTGGAAGTACGCAACTCTGCAGCGCGTCGCCCGCGTGATGAAGCCTTACCTGGAATCAATCGCGTGAGTAAGCGGACGCCGACCAACGTTGCCGCGTCGGTTCGTCAGCGCCTGCTGAATCTCAGCAAGGAGAAGGGCGAAGACTTCACGCTGACGCTCGTCCGCTACGCGGCCGAACGTTTCCTCTACCGACTGTCGCGGTCAACGCACGCGGAGCATTTCATCCTCAAGGGCGCACTGCTTCTCGCCACGCGCGTCAACCGCCCGTACCGGCCGACACGCGATATCGACTTTCTGGAGTACGGCGACGCCTCGAAGGATCGACTTGCAAGAGCGGTCGCTGATATCGCCGGGACTGAGGTCGAGGACGACGGATTGGTCTACGATCTGGACTCGCTCGAAGTCGAGGAGATCCGCGAGAATCAAGACTACGGCGGGCTGCGGGTCTCGATGAACGTCATGCTTGAACGTGCCCGGATTCCTCTGCAGATCGACGTCGGCTACGGGGACGCCGTTGTTCCAGCGACAATCGAACTGGATTATCCGACGCTTCTCGGCGGCTCGACGCCGCGCGTTCGTGCCTATCCGATCGAAACCGTTGTCGCGGAAAAGGTCGAGGCGATCGTCAAACTCGGAATGGCGAACAGCCGCATGAAGGATTATTACGACCTGTGGTTGATCGCTGGAACGTTCACCTTCAAAGGCAGCGTGCTGACAAGGGCATTCAGCGCCACGTTCGAGCGCCGAGGCACGGAGCTACCGACGGACGATCCTATTGGGCTGACGCGCGAATTCTCCGAGGCACAAGACAACGTAAAGCGTTGGCGCGCGTTCATCGAGACGAACGGCCTCGATGACGCTCCCAAGGATCTTCGTATCGTCGTCGACGCAATCAGAGACTTCGTCGCTCCGCCGCTTCGCGCGGCTGCGGCGGGAACGTCATTCGAAAGAGAATGGTCGCCCGAAGCAAGGTGGAGGTGACGCATGAGTCGCAGTCGAGGACCACGACAACCGCTCGGGCCCAAACCTTCGTCGAGTCGATCGAGCGCTGATCGGGAGCGGTCCACGGGAACGCGGGGAGGCGGGTCGAGCGCACGAAAAGATCTTCGAGGTCGACGTGATCGAAACATCGGGTGTCGACATCGGGATAGGCATGACGTTCGCGGCGTGGGCGATCGAGCGCATTTTTTCGGCGTGACGGCGGGCGTCATGCGTCGAATCCTCGTTCGACCACGCGCGTCGCCACGCGGCCTGTCGTGAGGGGGAAGGGGCCGAGAACGGGCGTTCCGTTAATTCCCAGACGGCCTTAATATTTCCTATCGTCCGGCTGGTCAATGGTACAAGAGGTTTGTGGGGATGACCGTTTGCGACGAGGGGGAGTTGATCAAGACGTTCTTGCTGCCCGGCCAGCCTACCAAGGGCCACCGGATCTCTTGACGTCGGCAGCGTGACAAACGCTTTCTGTTCGAGGTCTTTGCGCCGGATGTTTCACCGAGAGCCGTGACGGTCGTTCTCAACTCGAGTACGGCGCTCGAGAAACAATTTCATGATGCGTTTACCTCGCGCGCTCGACGGGCTGCTCCAGCCCTCGGACTGGCGGCTCATCCAACAAGCAGCACTCGCCGTAATCGCCGGCGCCTTCATCATTCACTACATCGGCCTCGGGATCGTGTGGCTGCGCTTGCTCCATGGCAACGACTTCGGAAAGTTTTACTACGCGGCGCAGCAGTGGCGAGAAGGTCTCTCGCTTTATGCGGCCTCCCCCGCGACCCGAATGCCCGCTGGAGAGGGCTTTCAAGAATTCCTCGACATGAACCCGCCGCATTTCCATCTGGTCGTCCTGCCACTCGTCGGCCTGTCAGTCGAGACCGCCGGTCTGCTCTGGATGGTCGTCAATGCCGCGGCCGCGTGGCTCGCTGCGGTATTGATATTCCGAGAGCTGGGCATCCGCCTTAACCGTTGGGATGTACTGCCTATAGCGGTGGGCATCCTCGCGTGTGCAGCGACAGGGGCGATAGTGATCACCGGGCAGTTCACCGGGCTTCTGCTGCTGCCGATGGTCGGCGCGTGGCGAGCAGCCCGACACGATCGATGGGCGACGAGCGGTGCGTGGCTCGGTCTGCTGATCAGCGTCAAGCCATTTCTTGCGCTATTTGGCATGTATCTCCTGATCGCCAGACGGTGGCGAGCGTTTGCAATGGCCGGATTGGTCGGTGCCGCGGCTTTTCTGGCCGGCCTACTGGTATTTGGCTGGTCCGCACATCGCGAATGGATCGCGGCGCTCCGGTCCGTCGAATGGCCGTGGGCGGCGATGAATGCATCGTTGTTCGGCTTGCTGTCCCGCACCTTCGGGCCGTCGCCGTACTACGCACCGATTCTGGCTGCGCCTGCGGTAATTACCATCGGCTGGTGGCTGGCGGCGGGAGTCGTCGCGTTGATCACTCTCTGGGCCGCGCGACGCTCGGTCGATCATGGCTTTGCTGCTGTGACGCTCGGGGCGCTGCTGATCTCTCCGCTGGGTTGGGTGTACTACATCTGGCTTGCTGTTGCCCCGTGCCTCTCGATGTGGTGGAAGCATCGACCAGCGATTCTCCGTTTGGCGGCGCTTGGTCTCTGCGTTCCCCTCATATGGGTAACCGATTTGCAACCCAATCCGTTGGCGACGGTCACGTTGGGGTCGGCCTACACATGGGGCCTGCTGGCTCTGTGGCTTGGCGTCGTTAGCGATCAATATGCGCCGCGTTCGGTCGCGACCGCGCCGATCGTTCGGCTCAAGATGTAGAGATCGAGCCATACCGACCAGTTCCGAATGTAATACGTGTCGCCGGCCGAGCACGGTCCGCCTGGAAGGCGGATGCTACAGAAGCTCCTCGACGAAGGCTTCACGGCGCGCCCGGCGTTCGGCGGTGTCAGCACGGTGAACTCCGTGGACGAGTTCGACGACACCCAGCGCCGATAACGCGGCGTCTTGGTCGCCGGCCTTATCGATGACGCGCTGGAGAAGGGCTTGAACGGTGTCACCGCGGCGCTCGGCCGCAATCGCGACGCTTGAATCGAGGATTAGTCCCACGCAGGCGGCGTGAGCGGTTCGCTGTGGCTGCTGATGACGGTTTCAACGTCGCTGCCGAACTTATCATCAAGCGTTGCGTTCGAGCCGCGCTCCGTTGCCAGGCGAAGCGACTCCGACAACAGCCGCACGTTCGGCGCGACCAGGCGAAGCACCGCCACGGCTTGGGCATTTCGCTCGATCACAACTTCGGCGCCGGCACGCACCCGCGCCAGGAGCGACGGAAAGTCGTTCGCTGCTTCGGCCTCAGACACGCGAATCGCAGGCTTGCTCATCAGCTTCAATTGTAGCCCTGTGCGCAAGCGTACTCCAGGCAGGGCGGCGTCGGCGTTCGGGCTCGACTGCTGATTCGGTGCGAACTTACACGATGTTGATATACGACCCGCGCGAGCCGGGGACGCGTCGGTCGCAACGAAACGCGATGGCGTTCAGCCCTCGCACTCACGACGTCGGACGCAACTCGAGGCCGACGAGACTTCAGTCCGACTTCAGTCCACAAGCGCCCGAACACCACTGAAAACCGAGGAGTACAGAGACCAGAGAGCAAGACGATTCAACAACTTCCGGAACCCGACGAAATCTGCAAAACCTCCACCCCCGGTTCCAGCGCGCACCAGATTCCGTACCGCGGTCCGTCGAAGATCGTGCGGAATGCGACCGGGACAACCGGACTTCTCGCAGGCTTTCTCCGCGCCTTGGTGAATCGAATGATTCGCTTGCCTTTGACTTTCTTCGGCAGTGGCAGGCGGCCTGAATGTGATCGGCACCCTTGGCGGTTGCCGTTGTCGCTCGCCCCGACGCGAGCGAGTGGTCCAACATCATTCCGTACCAGCAGTCCTGAAGACTCATGATCCGTTCAAGCCCTGGAAGCTGCTCTTCACGCGGAAGGCCTCTTCTGCGGTCACGAAACTCCGCGCAGCGTACAGCATGGCCTCCTGGCAGAATCGCTACGGTACCATGCGCGGCGCATCAAACGAGACTGCGGCGGAGCATGTCAGCCGCGCACGCGTCGAGGCAGCGGCGAGGCGGTGGGTGCTGCCTATCGTGTTCCCCTCGGATGTAGGTAATCTGGTCAGTATGACCAGTTTTGGAAAGGCTGCTTCAGCCGCAGGACAACGACCCAGGTCACGCCGCACGCGACCCGGACAATGGCAGTTGCAGGAGGCCAAAGCCCGGTTCAGCGAGGTCGTGCGACGGGCGAAACAGGAAGGGCCGCAGCACGTGACTGTCCACGGCCGCGAAGAAGTCGTGGTCATCGGCGCCGACGACTTTCGCCGGCTCGCGGGCGAGCCGACGGGGGAGGCGCTCGTCGATGCGCTGCGGACGTCACCGCATCGATCCACGAGCATCGAGCCACCGCGGGTGCGGATGCCGGTTCGCGACGTCGACCTGTGACCGCCTGGCTGCTCGACACCAACGTCCTCTCGGAGATCCGCAGGCGAAGGCCACATCGCAAGGTCGTCGCATTTGTCGCCGACCAGCCGCTGGATCTGCTCTACGTCAGCACAGTAACGCTCGCCGAGATCCGTTTCGGCATCGAATTGGTGACGGATGCGAACCGCAGGGCCGAATTGAACGCCTGGCTCACCCAGAAGGTCCGGCCGCTGTTCGCCCAACGGGTGCTCGACGTCAGCGAGGACATCTTGTTCAAGTGGGGCCTCCTCGTCGAGCAAGGCCGGAAGTCAGGACACACGTTCTCGCAGCCCGATTTGTTCATCGCGGCGACGGCGCTACACCATGGAATGACGGTTGTCTCACGAGACACGCGCGAGTACGAACGGACGGGGGTTCCGGTGTTCAATCCGTGGGAATCGTGAACGGCGACGCTATCTCGCTGACAAACTGGCGCGCCAGCCAGCACTCCACTCTATGGCCGCAGATGACGCCCGCCTCTTTCAGAACCGCATCTGGAGCGCCAGCCGCATCGTGCGCGGTTGAAGCGTCGACAGGACCTGGCCAAACGACGGTCCGAGCGTCGTCGTCTGGCTCTTCACGTAGCTCGAATTGTTGGCGTTGAACAGGTCCATCTGGCCCGAGAAGCGGTACCTCCCCAGCCTGAAGATCTTTCGGACGCTGACGTCCAGCTGATTCAGCCGATCGTAGTAGCTGCTTCCCGGCGGCGCCAGATCGAGCACATACGTCGTGGGCGTCATGTTCGGAATGACGAGCGCGCCAGGCGTGCACGGCCCGATGCAGTCGGCCGCGTACCTGGTCGTCCGGCCGATGCTCCACCGGGTGGGCAGCGCGGCGCCAGAATAGCTCTGGAATGCCGCGCTCACCTGCAGCTGCCACGGCAGCGGATACGACCCTGACAGTTTGAACTCGTGCAGGAATGGCAGACCGAGCGCGGACTGATTGCAGAAGTGATAGTCGGACTTCGGCGCCTGAGAGTTCAGCCCAGACGAGTCGTATATGACGGCCGACAGGTTTCCCCAGTTCTCCAGCTCATCGCAGTGGTTCAGAATCGTGCGGTCGACCGTCCAGCCGCCGAACAGCGTGGCGTTGCCGATACGCGCCGCTGTGCCGAACTCGAACCCCGTGTAGGAAAAGCGGCGCAAATCGCGATCCGTGGAGTTGACGTCCAGGCGGTCGATCAGCCCGCGCTTGAGCGGGTTCAGGTTGTAGGCCGGAATGATTGAGCCGTCGAGCGGGCTCGCGACATTCACGATCGTGTAGTCCGCCCTGGTGAACGGGCCGTTGACGCTCTTCACCATGTTGTACGAATCGCGGTGATACCAGGCCGCAGTGACCGAGACGCCGGGGAGCAGCTCGTGCTGAATGCCCGTGCTGTATTCCCAGTCGTACTCGCGTCCGATGCCGGGACCCGGATGTCTCGTTTGAGTCGCCTGACCGAAGCGCGCGTCGTTGGGCGGGCCGATCTCGTTGTCCTGCGCGATGTCGTCGTTGGTCAGATCGTCCCAACGGCGAGTGTCGCTCTGCGACGAGAACGGATTGTAGCGTTGCGCAAAACCGAGCGTCTGGCCCGCCATGTACTTGTTGACGCTGGCTTTCAGCGCCGTCTTCGTGTTGCCCAGCAGATCGTAGGCGACGCCAACGCGTGGCGTCACATCGAACCAGCAGGGCATGCACGTGACCTGATCGAAATGACGGGCCGGCACGAAGCGGCCCGCCGGCGCGGTCTGCTCGGTGATTTCGCCGTTGAAATATTCGAACCGGATCCCGTAATTCACGGTGAGACGATCGATACGCCATGAATCCTGAGCGAAGATGCCGAGATCCGCATTCAGGAACTCTTTCGCCTGGCGCGGCGTGTTGTACACGCGTACGCTATCGGGCCGGCCGTTGCGATACAACTGAACGAGATCGCCGTTGAGATCGCCGCGGGTGGTGTACGGACCGAAGCCCCATTGGACGCCGGTTTTCACCGCATGCGTGCCGGTGACGTACGAGAGCGCCGTGGAGAGCACGTGTCTGCGCGGATCGGTGCCGTTGGCCGGAGTACTGAGCCCATTCCAATAACGGTGCGGCGTCACCGTGCCGTAGCCCACGAGCTCCTCATGGCCCGTCTGTGTGTACCAATCAGCCGTCCCGCGCGTCTTTTCAATGCCCGGCTGGTACCGGCCGGTGTAGTACTCGACGTTGCTCGAATACCCACCCTCGAGGAGAAGCCGGCTGCTGAGCGTCGCGGTCGCCTTGGTCTGCGTCGTGTAGTACAGCGCGTGCTGCCATTCGCGTCGCCGGGCGGCGGTCTCGGGATCGGTGAGCGCGCCCATTTCGTGGCCTTTGAACTTGGGGTAGCGATCGAAATACGACGTCACCTTCGTCTTGGCATTGGCTTGCCACGTCAGTCGGCCCATGAGGTTGTAGATCCACTGATCCTCGACGCCCGGTCGGCCGTCCTTGTAAAAGTTGTTCGCCACGACTTCGTTCGTGGCAATCCTGCGCACCGTCGTGAAATACCAGAGCCTGTTTTGCCGCAGTGGGCCGCCAATCGCGAAGTTGTAATCCGACACGTGATCCACGGTGTCGCCGCTGTCGAGGCCGCGGGCGCGCAGTGCGGGCGTGACGTTGTCGCCCTGCCAGCCTCTGCGGATGCCGCCGGCGAAGCCTGAGCCGCTCGTGCGGTTGCCTCCTTCCTTCGGAATCATGTTGATGCGCAGGCCGCCGGCCGACACGTCCGCGCCGACGCCGCTCGTCTGATAGCTGACCTCGGCATTCGCCGCGTCGCTGTAGTACGCCTGCACCTGGCCGTCGTTCATCAGGCTGTTCAGCTGCATGCCGTCCACCTGCAGGGTCGTGTCGGTCTGACGAGAGCCGTGGACCCGCATGTAAATCTGTTCCATCTGCTGGTTGCCGCCGACGTCGGTATTCGACAGCCGGACGCCTGGCATCAGCGCCGCGAGCCCGGAGTAGTTTCGACCTGTCGGCAGCGAATCGAGCAGATCCCGATTCAGCACGTGCGTGCGCTGCGTGCTCTGAACGTCCACCACCGGCGAGACGCCGGTGACGGTCACCGATTCCTCGAGCGCGCCGACGCGCATTTCCGCGTTGATCGTCATGGTGAAGTTCGAGGGCAGCTCGATGCCTTCGCGCCGGAATGAACTGAAGCCTGTCAGGGTGAAGACGACGAGATAGGGGCCCGGTCGCAGATCGACAATGCTGTACCGGCCTTCACCGTCGGTCGCAACGGTGCGGACCTTTTCAATGAGGATGGGACTGCTGGCCTCGACGGTGACGCCAGGCAGCACCGCGCCGCTCGAATCGCGGACGATTCCGCTGATCACGCTTTGGGCACTGGCATTTGTGGGTGCCAGCAGCAGCAACCCGGCCAACCCACCGAGGACGAGGGCTCTACGCGTCGTGACACCGATCATGGCTCTCTCCTTCAAAAATCGAATCAGAGAAAAGCGGCCTGACGGTATGAACAGACGACCACGATGCGCGACGATGAAGTGCCCCACCCTAGCACCGGGCCCGGCGAGCGTCAAGAAAGCGTGGAGGGTTCTTGAGCGGCAGCGGTGTGCTCCTTTTCGCCTCCCATTCCCGCCTTTTCGGAATGAGAGCGCTGGTCAAGCTGAGACGGCCCGTGGCGACTGTGAACGGTAGCCCGACCGGACAGGAAGGCATTGTGAAATGGACACCAAAAGCACACGGGTTATTCGCGACCCGCCTGCGCGGATCCGTCGTCCTGCTTATCGCAGCTGCCTCTCTCCTGCTGCCTCGGATGGCTGCGGCGCAAGGATTGACGGGCGCCCTCATCGGAACCGTCAAGGACGCACAAGACCTCGTTCTTCCGGGTGCGGCGGTCCGTGTCAGCTCACCGGCGCTGATTGGCGGCTCAGAGACGGCCACCACCAACGAGAAAGGGCAAGTGCGCTTCCCGGCTCTGCCTCCGGGATCGTACGTGCTCGACATTGCGCTGCCAGGGTTCGCGCCGTTGCACGAAGAGGACATCCGCATCGGTGCCGGCGCCAGCATTGAGAGAACGGCTGAAATGAAGGTGGCAGGCATCGCGGAATCGGTCACGGTCGAGGGGGCAGGCTCGCGCATCGAGGCACGCGACCCCGGATTCGCGACCCGGATCGGCCCCGAGGACATCAAAGCGATCCCGACGCGGCGATCGAGCATGTTCGACCTGATCCGGACCGCTCCCGGGATCTCGCCAACATCCCAGGGGAGCACGAACGCCCTCGTGTCCTCGTTCGGCGGCGGCGCCAACGAGAACGTCTTTCTCGTCGACGGCACCAACTTCACCTCCACGAGTAACGGCGTCGCGCGCTCGGAGCCGGGCATCGACTTCATTCAGGAGATACAGATCCAATCCGTAGGGGCCTCTGCCGAGTACGGCGGAGCCCAGGGCGCGGTGATCAACGTCGTCACCAGGCAGGGAAGCAACCGCCTTCTGTACGACGCCTCGTACTACGCGCAGCCGGCAGCGCTGACCAGCCAGCCGGTACTGCTGGCATTGGATCCGGCTCAACCCGCGAAAGGTCAGATTGGGTACGAGCGCACCAGGTACCGGGACTTCACGACGAATCTCGGCGGTCCTGTTGTTCGCGATCGGCTGTGGTTCTTCGCCGGGTATCAGTACCTCCGCGACTACGACAGCGAACCGGGGACCGACCCGGATTCACCCAGGACCTACGAGCAGAACAAGATCTTTGCAAAGCTCACGTGGCGGCTGGCTCCGGCGTGGCAGCTGGTTCAGAGCGTTCACGACGAGCACTGGGTCAACCCCGAGCTCCCGACGACCGTCAAGCGGTTCGATGCGACCCAGCACCAGCAGGCATCGATTCCGGCCATCACGTTCGGCCAACTGACACACACCTCGTCTGCCAACACCGTGTGGGATGTGCGAGCCGGAGGGTTCGTTTGGTCGCAGGAAAGCTCGCCGAGCTCAGGCAACCTGTTGATTCCGAGCCGCTTCGATTCGGGCACGGGCGTCACGAGCGGCGCTCCCCAACAGGTCGGCGGCATCACACAGGTCCGCTCCACCGCCAAGGCGACGCTCAGCCACTACCGGCCTGCGCTGTGGAGCGCCGATCACGAGTGGAAAGCGGGCGTCCAGTTCGACAAGGCCGAACATCGCGCGTACTCAGCGCCCCCCACTGGCGTGCGGTACAACGACAAGAGTGGACAGAAGTCTCAGGCTGTCTTCATCGATCCCTCCAACACCGGCGGTCAGTTCATCACGGCCTCCGCGTTTCTGACCGACGCCGTGACGGTGGGGAACCGGCTGACGATCAACGCCGGCGTGCGCTTCGATCACAGCCGCGCCATCAGTCAGGATCTCCCCAAGCTCGATGCCGACGGACACGAAACCGGAGAGGTGATCAACGGCCTCGGCACGATGTACACCTGGAACATCGTCTCGCCGCGCCTCGGCGTGACGGCGAAGCTCAGTGCCGACGGCCGGACCCTGTTGCGCGCGAGTTACGGCAGGTTCTACCAGGGCGTCCAGACCGGAGAAGTGAGCCCGGTTCACCCCGGTGGAAGTCCGCAAACGACGAAGGGTTTCGATCCAGCAACCGGCGACTACACAATCTTTCAGAGGACCGTTGACCCCAAGCGCAACGTGCAACTCGATCCCGAGACGCGCGCGCCACGAACGGATGACTACTCGATTGGCGTGGATCGTGAAGTCGGTCCCCGAATGGCGATCGCGTTCGCGTATATCCGAAAAGTTGGCGGCGACTTCATCGGATGGACGGACACCGGCGGCAAGTAAGTCGGCGGAACGCGGCAGCTGCTCGATGGGCGAACGCTGCCCGTGTCGTTGCTGGTCAACGGCACGGACGCGTTCCGCTTCCTGCTGACGAATCCGCCTGAAGACTCGATGTCCTACAACGGCCTCGTGACCGTCGTCGAAAAACGCCGGGCGAACGGCTGGCAGGCGTTTGGCTCGTACACGTTCTCGAGAGCCTCCGGGCTGCAGGCGTACAGCGGCACGACCGCCGCAGGCCCGCAGGTCAGTACTGTTGGCGCGCCGCCCGTCTCGTTCGCTCCAGGGATCACGTTCGGTCGCGATCCCAACGATCTCACCAACGCGGCCGGCCGGCTGCCCAACGATCGCCCGCACATGTTCCGGGCGATGGGCAGCATCGACGTGCCACACACCCGCTTCGTGGTCGCCGCCAATCTGCAGATCTTCAGCGGTAAGCCGTGGGCGGCGTCGGCGCAGGTGTCGCTCCCGCAAAACCCTGATCAGCGCATTCTGATCGAGCCGCGCGGCACGCGCCGGCTGTCGTCGCAGTCGCTGCTCGATCTGCGCGTGTCGAGGACGATCGATGTCGGAAGGGCGGGACGCGTCGAGTTGCTGCTGGACGTGCTGAATGCGCTCAACGACACGGCGGAGGAGGGGATCGCGACCGACAATCTGTTCGGCACGAATTTCGGTCAGCCCACGGTGTTCGTGGATCCGCGCCGCGCGATGGTCAGCGTCAGGCTGAACCTGGGTCGGTAACGACGGGTTATTTCGGCAGATCGATCAGCACGATGTCTGAGTTTTCCCGCGATCGGTCGAACACGATAGCCGTTCCATCAGGCGTGACGTCGAAGGTACGTAACGAGCCGTGATCGCTAAGGCGGGTCAGCGGGCGAGTCTTGTTCGTGGCGAGATCGAGCAGCCAGAAATCCAATGACTGCCCGCGGGGCAAATACACCAGACCGGTTCCGTTGGGGAGGAAGCGGTGGCCGCCGCCCAGGCGAGCCCGCACCTCCGGCCATTTGACCGGCGTCCCATCCGGTCTCACTCCAAGGAGTGGAACCTGGCCACCCACGCCGGGGCCGCCATACACGATCAGCGCTCCATTCCAGACCGGATTGACGACCTCACCGGAGACGAGGCGGCGAACAGGCGCGCCGCCATCCACGGGGATCATGAACAGCCCTGAACCTTGCCCGTCGCTCCCGGCTGCCACGATCCACTTGCCGTCCGGCGACCAGTCGGCGCTGCCCTGGCCTCCCGAACCCTGTATGGTGATAGATGCGGCCAAGGTTCGTGCATTCGTGCCGTCCGCCGACATGACCGATAGCCGCTGTTTCCCTTCTTGCCTGACGATGATGGCCACGCGGCTTCCATCGGGCGACACCGCAGGCGGCTCGGACAACGAATCGTCGGCGGCCGACCAGACTTCGGACGGGTGTCCGTCCTGGAACCGCCAGAGGCCGTCGCCAGCCCCCTGACCGGACAAGTAAAACATCGACGTCCCGCCGAAGCGCGGGGAGAGCGCCCGCGCGTTCGGCAGACCATACGGTTGAACGTCGCGATCCTCGGCTTGTCGATCGAGCAGCGGCACACGCCACAAACCGGCCGTGCGGTTCACTGTGGTGGTCACCACGCGCCGGCCGTCGCGACTCGCCGACACCGAGGAGAAGTGATCGAGGCCTGAGGTCACTCGTCGCGACACCTTGGTCTCGACGTCGAGCGACCACAGCCACGTTCCCGACCCGTCCTCCGCGCGCGCGACGTAGAGCAGCGTGCGCGAATCGATTGGCGCCAGGAAATTCGCGGCTGCCCGCAACGCGGTCAGCTGCTCCGGCGTGCCGCCTGAGGGTCGAACGCGCCACACGTTCATCTCTTCGGACGGTTCCAGCCCGTGCGCGAAGTAGATCCACTGGCCATCCGGTGACCAGACAGGATTGTGGTTGTGCTGGCCGTTTGCAAAGAAACCTTCTTTGTCGACGACCATCGGTCGCGCGTCTGCGCTTGTGCGATCCGCGAGAGACAAAGGATCGCCGGGACCGTTCGTGAAGTAGACGAGGCGGGTGTCGTCGGGTGACCAGGACGGTGCGGTGGCGCCCTGGCCCAGAAACGGACGCGGCGTGCCTCCCGACAGAGGGATGAGCCACTTCGGTGCGCTCGCGTTGCCCGCCTGCGTGAACCAGATCTCCCCGCCGTCGCCGGAAAACCCCAGGGTCCTCATGATGGCAGAGGGAACGCCCAGCGGTGAAATATCCTGAGTAAGGTTGAGAAAATGCCCGCTGCCGACCTGGCTCACCCAGAGGTCGAACTGCCCGGCGCGGTCGGAGAGAAAAGCGACGAATTTTCCATCCGGCGAAATCTCTGCGCCGCCTTCCGTCCCCTCCCAATCCGTGAAGCGCGTGAACCTCGCGTTGGCCAGAGGGGTCTCCTGAATGATCGCCGGACGCCGCGCCTCCCACAGAGCGACGCCGGCCGCGAGCACCGCGAGGGCGACCCACGGCAGCCATTTCGTCACGGGCCTGGTGGGCGCCCGGGGCGTGACTGTTCCGTCGGATGCGCCCGGCAACACATCGTCGATCGCGTCCATCTCGATCCTGACCTCGCCGATGTCTCTGAGGCGCTGCTTCGGATCCTTGGCGAGGCAGCGGAGCAACTGGCGTCGAATCTGCGGAGGCGTGGCCGCTGGGAGCGCCGACCAATCGGGCTCGCGCTCGAGAATCTTCCCGATCGTGTCGGAGACCGTCTCGCCAGGAAATGGCACGCGGCCGGTCAACATCTCGTAGAGAACGCAGCCGAACGCCCAAATGTCGGTGCGCTTGTCGACCATCTTCCCGCGCGCCTGCTCCGGGCTCATGTAGGCAGCCGTACCCAGAATCACGCCGTCCCGTGTGCCGCCGATCGTGATGGTGGGTGATTGCGTCAGATCGGGCCCCGAGGCGTCGGGGCTCACGGCTTTCGCCAGCCCGAGGTCGAGCACCTTCACGACGCCGTCCGGCGTGATCTTGATGTTCGCAGGCTTCAGGTCACGGTGAACGATCCCCTTCTCGTGGGCCGCGTCGAGCGCGTCGGCGATCTGCCGCGCGATGGCGAGTGCCTCGGCAAGCGGAAGGCTCGTGGAGGGCGCGTGAGCCAGTCGCTCCGCGAGCGTCTCGCCATCCACGAGCTCGAGAATCAGGAACCGGACAGCCGCCTCGCCTGAGCCTGCCGAAGGGGCCGCCTCTTCGAGGCCGTAGATCGCGCAGATGTTGGGATGATTCAGTGTCGCGAGCATCCGCGCCTCGCGCTCGAAGCGCGCCCGCCGGTCCGGGTCGGCCGTGAACGCGGGGGGCAGGACTTTGATCGCGACCTCGCGGCCGAGCGTGTCGTCGTGGGCACGGTACACCTCGCCCATGCCGCCAACGCCGAGCAACGATCGGATCGCATAAGACCCGAGGCGCCGGCCGACAAGTGTGCGATTGGCGTGATCCAGGACGGCCCACTCCGCGACCGCGGCCGCCGGTGCATTCATGAACGCCGAGGCATGAGGTTCCTCGGCAAGCAGCGACTCGACCTCACGCCGCAGAACATCATCGCCCACACAGGCAGCCGCCAGAAACGCCGCACGTTCCCCGGCAGGGCGCGCCAAGGCCTTATGACAGAGATCTTCGATTTGCCGCCAGCGCTCCGGCGTCATCGCGTTTGATGCCTCGCAACTCCCGCAGCAACCACAGCTTCGCCATTTTCCAGTCGCGCTTCACCGTGTCGCGCGACACGTGCAGCGCCTCGGCGGCCTCTTCCAGGCTGAGCCCGCCGAAGAATCGCATCTCCACGACCTCGCTCTTCCGTTGGTCAACCGCCGCGAGTGCCGTCAGCGCATCGTCTAACGCGACCAGATCGTCGCCGGGCTCATTCGACACAACGAGTGCCTCCTCCAGTGAAACCATCGTCGCGCCCCCTCCGCGTTTCAGATAGCCCCGGGAGCGTGCCGCATCAACGAGGATCCGGCGCATCAGCCGCGCGGCCATCGCGAAGAAATGTGCGCGGTTCTGCCACCGAACGTGATCGATTTCGATGAGCCGCAGGTACACCTCGTTGACGAGTGCCGTCGCCTGCAGAGTGTGGCCAGCGCGTTCACCTTTCATGTAATGACTGGCCAGGCGGCGCAACTCCTCATAGACGAGCGGGAGCAGCGCGTCGAGCGCGTCGGGTTCGCCCCGGTTCCAGGCCAAGAGCAGCGCCGTCGGAGTCGCGCCGGAATCAGGAATGCCCGCGATTTTATGCCGCTTTGGAGGTCCATGTCCCTTTTTTCCGTCGTTCCCGCCTTCCAGAGTGAGGGGCACCGACATGTTAGGAGTAACCCTGTTACCCCTTTCTGCCGCAGTTCCCGCCTTTTTAGAGAGAAGGGGAACAAGAATGACCAACAGAATGCAAACGGCGATTGTGCTCCTGGTGCTCGCCCAAGGACTGGCCGGCTGCGACAGCTCCCGATCTTCGATACCGTCGGCGCCGACACCAATGGCGCCATTGCCAGCAACGCCAGCGTCGAGCAACCTGATGGTATTCACTGACACGGCTTCGGGGCTTTCCACGTCAGACGTGCACGACGCCCAAGACCAGATGGTGCAGTTCAACAGGGCTGGCGAGCTCATTTGGACAGCCGGCGGCTCGCGCTTTCCTGGATGGGGCGGCGATTACGCTTACTTAAAGGGCCCAGAGAAACTCTGTGATTGCTGGTTCGAAGTCCGATTCGGGGCCAAGGACGGCCAGAGACTGGCCTACCTGATCGCCGACGATGGCAAGGCCCCGGGGACGATCGTCGACCTCGAGGTTGTCGACGGTACCCTGGTACTGACGCAAAGCCATTTGTATCCGCCCGGAACCTCCACGCTGTCTGGCGTCGTCACCGAAGCGACGCCGACGGGACCGATGCCCCTCGCCGGCGCCTTGCTGCACTGGTATGTCTCAGACTTTTGGCGTGAAGCGACGACTGACCGGAATGGGTTCTATACGATTCCGGGAGTCTATGACCAATCCTCTGTCCTTGACGTTAGTCTCGAAGGCTACCAAACGCTGAGGACAGCGGTGACGATCAGAGGTGACACGCGATTTGATATCCAACTTCAGTGCTGTCCAAATTAGCCGTGAACCGAGTTGAGCGCGCCACGTTTTCGGCGGCAATATCGCTGTCTGGACTCATCACGCACGCGACACCTCCGAGGATGCTGTCCGAATTATCCGAAGGTCAGCGCGCCTTGGACCGGGTCGGCGAGCGGCGGCGGTCCGGCAAAACGGCGCATCGAGCCACGCCCACAGATCGCGGTACACCAACAGGTTCATGCGGAGCAGCGCCACGAGATTCGAGAGCGACCAGCCGAAGCAGGCCTTCAGCTGCAAGTATTTCAGGACCCGCGGCGCAATCAGCGCCGTCCAGATTTGAATCTGCAACGCGTTGGCGGAGGTCCCGACGAACGTCTTGACCCGCAGATTTTGTTTCAACGATTTGAAAAACAGTTCGATCTGCCACCGGTCCTTGTAAATCCGCGCCACAGTGGACGCGCCGAGCGTCAGGTGATTGGTCAGGAACTCCAGGCGCTGCCCGTCGGGCGTGCGGACGACAACGCGCCGGAGCCGATCCGAATATTTCCGCCGCGTCACCGGCCCTCGGAATCGAATCCGCTGATCGCATACGATGCCGCGGTGTTGCGGCGGCACTCGGCGCTCGACGACGGTGTAGTCGGCAGTCCGCTTCAGGCGTGTCACAAAGAACACCTGGGCAGCGGTCAGCTCCGCGAACCAGGCGAAGTCGATATATCCCTTGTCGACGACCAGGATGGTCCCCGGCAGAAAGCGCTGCTCCCGCGCCAGCGGCCCCTCGCGGTGCTTGCCGTCGGTGATGACCAGGAAGGTCGGCAGGTACCCGTCGTGATCGGTGGACGTGCGGCTGTCGTGAGGGGGGAGGGCTGACGAGGGGCCGAGAACGGGCGTTATGCTAACCGCGCAAACAGCCCTAATATTTCCTATCGTCCCTAATATTTCCTATCGTCTCACGAAAGCAACCGCAGTATCGACGACGTGGTGCGGCCCTCGCCCGCGGCAGGGAATGACCCGAGTCGGAAACTAAATGCTCGCCGCCGGCGGACTTCTGCTGTTCCTCTTGCATGCCCACAGACTCGCGTAAGGCGTGCGGCACTCAATCGACTCAGCGCTTTCCGGCGTCCGTCTGTAACACTCCAGAGTTCTCTTGATCTGCGGCTCATTACTTGCGTTGGATTTGAGCCGGCTCGGCACCTGATAGATCGGACGTGTAACGGATTGTCTGGCAACGGCCAGCACGGGAGGAGTGTCTATGATGACAGCACTACGCACAGTGGTCCGCCTTAGTCTTCTGATCGGCGTGTTCGGTCTGATCATGGCGGATCATCCGAACGCGGCCGTTTCCACCGTCAAGATCAACGCCAAAGGCGTGGGCCAAGATCTCGGCGGCGGTAACACGCAGGCTCGCATAATTGGCGGCGGGCTTCTGAGCGGAACCACGACGGCGCATTTCGAGATTGTCGGTGGCGCACCTCCCGTCTTCCAGATCGCAGGCGACGTCACGATCACGACCAACCAAGGAGCAACGTTGACCGTTCATGTCACGGGGACGTTTGACGTCAGCACTGGGGAGTTCTCCGCTTCTGGTTCGGTCATCAATGCGACCGGAAGGCTCGTTGGCGCGACCGGAGTGCTGACGTTCAGCGGAGTCGAGGACTTGTCTGACGGAACGTTTGCAGAGGACATCTCTGGATCAATTACCGTCGATCTAGCACCGTAGAGAGAGGAACCGAGAATCGCCGCTGCGCCCCGGGATTGAGGTCCAGCATCTGGTCTAGCGGAAGCATCCATAGAGACCAATCCATGGCTCATGGACCGACTGTTCCGGTGGCGCTCGCGGTTCTTGTCGAACCGTCTTCTTCAAGGAAATCAATTCATTACAGGTGCGGGCAACTGGGCTCGTGACCGCGCGCCGCGCGGCCGCGCACGTTCGACCACATCTGCGACCTGATGACTGCGGCCCTCGGGCTCTTCATGCCCGACGAGTGCGCGAACTACGTCAGGCATTGCGGCTATCGCGTTACTACATGAAAATCGAAAACGCTCTAGCCTGCCTCTATCTCGTCGTCTACAGCAGCCTGTGAGCCGGTGACCGCGACGCCTAAATACGTTTTCAAAGCCCGCTGCCGCCTCGCTGACGTAGACTGGCTGAGAAGGGAGACCCGGCATGAAGGCACTTCTTTTCACTGCCCTGGTTTTCGCATCCCCGGTCATCGTCGATGGGCAAAGCATCACGACGTTGCCTCCAGGCGCCGCGGTTACGGCCGCTCAGGTCCGGCGGGACGGAGATCTGATTCGGCTGCGCGGTGACGTCACGATCACGTCGCCGACCGCCGAGATCCGCGCCAACGAGGCGGACGTTCACACAGGTGGCGGCGTGATGGAAGCCGAGCTCCGCGGGAATGTTCGCGTGAAGCTCGTGAACACGACGCTGACCCCAGAACAGCGAGCAGTCATGGATGCGGACGAGACCTACCGTCTCGCCAAGCTGAATGCGGACATTCCGGCGATGGATCGTATTCTTGCCGCTGAGTTCTCCGAGACCAATCAAAACGGAAACACTCGCAACAAAACTCAGACCATCGATCTGTGGAGGGCGTTCCGAATCGATGCGTTGACGACCGACTCATTTGGCGTGCGGGTTCTCGGCGACACCAGCATCGTCGCGGGCACCCAGACGGAAAACCGCAGTGAGCGGATGCTCTTCAGCAGGACGTACGTTCACACTTCCACTGGATGGCAGCTCGTACAAAGCACGCAGTTCAGGGATCCACGAGGAGCCGCGCGGACGCAGTAAGAGTTCGAGACCCAGGCGCATCTCCATCTCTTTCGGTCGATGGCTCCACGTCTGAAATCGGCTCTCGCGATCTGCGCAATCGCGGTCCCGCTGTTCATCGCGTCTGCGATCGGTCTGGACCGCTCGCCGGTGACGCTCCACGCAGACGAGTCCTATGCGGCGGCGGCGGCTCGCTCGTTCACCGGCCGCGGCACCGACGTGGAAGGCCGTTCGTTCCCGCTGTACTTTCACGCGCACGACAACGTGTGGCTGCAGCCGATTCTCGTGTACGTGACCGCGCTGTGGCTGAAAATCGCCCCTTACTCGCAGGCGTCAATCCGGATGCCGTCGGTCTTCATCGGATTGATCGACGTGGTGCTGATGTACTGTCTCGCGAAACAACTGTTCGACCGCGAGCTGCCCGCCGTCCTCGCCTCTGCCGTCCTCGGGCTCGCGCCCGCGCATTTCATTCATAGTCGTCTCGCACTCGATTCTCTGTACCCCGTCCCCTTCGTGTTGTTGTGGATGCTGTTTGTCGTGGGGTTCATGAAACGCGGGACACGATGGCTGTTGTTCGGCGGCACGCTGTCGCTGGGGATCGGCGTGTACAGCCACCCGGCTTCCGTGCTGATGATGCCGGTTTATCTTCTGTTGACCTGCGTGGCCCTGCGTCGCACGGCCCAGGAGCCGCTCGCGACGACCGCCATCGGCGCGCTCGGCTTTGCGTTGCCGCTGGTGCCGCTCGCCGTCTGGTTGACGACGCATCCGGGCGCCTACCTCGACACCGTTGGCGTGTACGGCATTCATCCGGCCCACCTCAGAGATCCGATAGGTGGACTGCGCGCGTTCCTGAACTGGAACACGCTCACGACGCGCGTGACGACGTATTGGGAGTTCTTCGATCCGATGTTCCTGTTCGTCCGGGATCCGGGCACTCTGGTCCACTCCACGCAGCGTGCGGGGGTGTTGTTGCTGCCAGCCGCTGTCTTCCTGCCGGTGGGCATTCATGCGCTGGTCACGTCCGCAAACCGGCGCCATGCGTTGATCCTGCTGTCCGGCTTCCTCAGCGCGCCATTGGCCGCCTCCATGGTCGACGAGCGCTACGCCATCGCTCGGGCGATGGCGCTGGTGCCGTTCGCGGCGCTGATCGCCACATATGGCGCCCGGGCGATGCTCTCGAGCTCGCAAAAATCGTGGAGAGCGTGTGCAGTGTGCCTGCTGATTCTGGGACCGATCCAGTTCGGCGTGTTCCTGGGCGATTACTTCACAGGCTATCGCGAGCGGTCGAGCGTTGCGTTCACCGCATCAATTCTTCCTGAAGATTGAAAACGATGCGCGGCCGTCCGGCTCGTCGATTCGCGCAATCCGAGTGAAGCCGCCGTCGCCCGCAAGCGCTACGTCGAACGCGTCACCGGCGTTGCTGAGCACGAGACTTCGCGCGGGCATCGCGCGCAGATCCAGCGCGCCGCCATCCACGTACCGCGTGCGGGCCAGCAGATCCTCCCGCCGATGCTTGATCACGTACAGCCTCCATTTGTCGTCGACCCAGCGAATGCCGCTGCTCAGATAAATGGCCGGTGCCCGCTCACTCTGGTCCCGGTCGATGATGGTTTCCAGCCCGCCACGCACGTTGCGCTCGAACCAGCTGGAGGTCCTCGGCGCGTAGTTGGCGAAGTAGCCGGCGTAAAAGTGCGCAAACTGAAATGGCATCAGCGCCAGCAGACAGACGCAGACCACTCTGCGCAGGGCCGACGGGGACGACACGAAGTCGTTGATGCCAACCGTTGCGAGCAGGATGCCGAACGGCAACACCTCGAGCGCCCGATCGACGGCATAACGTTCGGCAATCAGCGATGCGGCAAGGGGTGCGGACAGAAACCCGGCGATCAGAAGCAGGTTCGTCATCGATCGACGAGTGGCGGCGTGATGCAGACCAGCCGTCAGGAACACTGCAAGCGGCCACAGGAACACGCCGGTGTCACGGGTCGAATTCATCACGTTGCTGCCGCCCGAGAGGAACAGATACGCCGGGTTGAAAAAATCCCAGTACACCGACGCGTGCTCAATCACGCTCGCCGATGCCGCAACGGCAGTCGATGTGTGTGTGGAGCCCTGGGCGGCTGCGGCATACAGGTCGTATCGCTGAATCAAGTTGGCGAGCATCGTGGGGTTCGCGACGAGCCACGGTACGAGCAGCAGCAATGGCAGCACGAAGCCGCCGGCGGCCGCGATGTACGCAGCTGGTCGCCGCTCACGGGCGATCGCGAGTGTCAGGAACGTCACGCAGAGGTAGAGCGGCATCATGAACATAGCCGCGATATAGCTGTAAAACCCGACGCCGAGACACGTGGCCGCCGCAGCGAGCGTCCGCAGTCGAGGCCGCTCCAGAAAAACGAGGAGGCCCAGTAACCATCCGAGCAGGAACGGCAGCGGATACAGGTAATCCATGGCGAGGCGGCCGTGGATGAAATGCGCCGGCGTCAGCATCAGGAGCAGGGCGGCGACGAGGGCGAGCCATTCACGTTTGAAGATGCGCAATGCGACAACGTACATCAGCACGACGTTGGTGGCCGCCACGAGCACGGTCGGCAGCCGCGCCGACCATTCCGATAACGGCGCCACCGTCTGGACGAGCGCGCTGAAGTAGACGGGAACGGGATTGAACCATTCGTTGGTGAAGACCGGGAAGTAGAGCGGGAGAAGATGACCGGCCGGATCGCGAGCCGTCGACGCAATCGAGTGGCCGAGCAGTGCCAGCCACACTTCGTCGTGGTGCAGATAGATCGGCGCATCACCGAGACGCGCCGTGTAAATAGCGATGACCGCTGCGACGAGTCCGGCGGCCGTCAGAGCTCGTCGCAGATAGCCGCCGGATGCCACCATGTTGCGCGGCTCACCCCACGAGACACGCCGATCGTACGCAGCCGCGGATCAGAAGCCGCACTTGAACAATCGAACCGAGAGCGCCGGTTGCGACCCGGCCCCCGCGACGGCCGTTGCCGTCGCGCCGGTGCTGTCGGTGACCGTCAGCGTCACGTCCAGCGGCTGCACGGCGCCCACATCCGTACTCGCCAGCCCACCGCATACGTCGCTGAAGGACAGGATGGGGTTCGCGCCGCTTTGTGTAATGGTCTTCGTCGTGTCGTACGTGTATTGGACCGTCCAGTCCCATTGGACGATTGCGCTGGTGCCGAGCGTAAACGACGTGGACCGCAGCTCGCAGGTGGACGGGATAGCCGTCGCGTTCCTGAATTGGCACACCGTCGTCGGCGAACCCGACACGGCCGGTTGGAACAGCTGGAATGACGCCACGATGCCGCTGGTGGTGCCACCGCTCGATTGATTGACGGTGACGGTTTGGCCTGCGATTGTCAGCGTTCCACTTCGGGCCGCGCCGGTGTTGGCGTCGATCGAAACGGTCACTGTTCCGTTGCCGGTGCCGCTGCCGCCGGATGTCACGGCGATGAACGCCGCATTGCTGACGGCCGTCCAGGCGCATGCCGCGCCGGCCGTCACCGTGACGGCCGACGTACTGGCGTTCCCGCCCGCCGCGATCGTGGTGGGGGAGACTGCGTAGCTGCACAGGTTGATGGTTCTGAACGTCTCGGTGGCCGAAAATGGACTCGTGATCGTTCCGTTCGTCGCACGCGCTCGCCAGAAGAATAGTGCGCCTCCCGGCAAGTCCCGAGGGACGGGCCAGCTCGTCGTGCCGCTGCCCTGCGCGATGTTGTCCTGCGTCAACGTTCTCGAGTCGGCCGGGAACGTGTCGACGTCCGAGATCTCGAACCGATAGGTGACGGTGCCGATCGCACCCGTGGACGCCGCGTTGTTCACGACGAGAGTCGGCCGGAGCGTATCGACTGTCTGGCCGCCGATTGGCGATATCGGCGTTGGCGCCGACAACGTCGGCGTGACCACGATAACGGCGGCGCGCTGCGTGATGGTGAACGTCGATCCGGCGATCGTCAGCGTGCTTGTGCGTTCACCGCCGGCATTCACCGCGACCGCGAACTGGACCGTGCCGCTGCTGGTTCCGGTCGCGCCCTGCGAAATCGTCACGAAAGCCGCACTGCTCGTCGCCGTCCACGAGCACGAGGAGCCCGTCACCGTCACCGCGGCCGTGCCCGTTCCGCCCTCGGGCCCAAACGTCGTCGTCGACGGTTGGGCGACTGAGAAGCTGCACGTCGATGGTGCGTTCGGCGTGCTCTTGTCCTTCGTGCAACCTACGGCGAGCAGCGCCGCGGCGACACCTGCCAACATCAGGGAACGGTGATGGATGATCATGCAGCTCCTTTTCAGGTTTAAACAGAATACACCGCCTCGCGGCAGCTTCAGTCACCGATTGCACGCCTGCTCGGCGACTCGCTATTGCTCGTGATATAGACGTTCATCTGCTGTTCAGGTTGGATTGCGTTATAACGTGCACAGGGGACGCGTGTGCGAGTTCTGATTGTCGAGGACGAGGCTCTGCTATCTGAGCAACTCGCGGCGGCGCTGGGCGAGTCAGGGTACGCGGTGGACTGCGCGGCGGACGGCGAGCGCGCGGACTTCCTCGGACAGACCGAACAGTACGATGCCGTCGTGCTCGACCTCGGTCTTCCCAAGGTTGACGGCTTGACGGTTCTGCGCCGTTGGCGCGACGCGGGACTCGTGTTTCCCGTCCTGGTCCTCACCGCGCGAAGCAGCTGGCACGAGAAGGTGCAAGGGATCGACGGCGGTGCCGACGATTACGTTGCGAAACCGTTTCGCATGGAAGAAGTACTCGCGAGGTTGCGCGCATTGATCCGGCGGGCGAGCGGTCAGGTGAGCACCGAACTTCGCAGCGGCGCGGTCACCTTGGATCCGCGCGGCGCCAGGGTGACCGTCGCGGGCCGCCCCGTCCGATTGACGAGCCACGAATTCCGCTTGCTCTCCTATTTGATGCACCATCGCGGGCGCGTCGTGTCGCAGGCCGAGCTGACGGAGCACATTTACGCGCAGGATTTCAATCGCGATTCGAATACCGTCGAGGTGTTCGTCGCGCGTCTTCGGCGGAAGCTGGGGGCTTCGTTCATCGAGACGGTTCGCGGGCTCGGGTACCGAATCGCCGACACGTTGCCGAACCAACCCTAGAGCCGTCCGTCCGGCCCGCCCCGCGCGGCCGTGAAAGCCGCGCGCCCGGTCTTTTCAGCGGCACGTGGATCGAGTATGTCACGTGCGCTGTGCGGCGGTCGCAGCGTCCCACGCGTCGACCAGGTGCAGGTAGTTCTCGCAGATGACGGCGGCGGCCTGATCGGCGGTCTGCATGCCGCCAAGAAACGCTGCTGATGCCTCCCAGAACACCGAGCGCCCGATGGCAAACCCGACGGCCGTGCGGCTCTCTGCCGCTGCCTCGAACCAGCGTCTGATGGTCGCGAGATCCGCCGCCTTTCCCAGAATGATCTGACGGCTGGCCGGACGCTCGGCGATGGCGGCATCGATGATGCGCGCGCCGTCACGGGCGAGAGTGCCTTCGATCTTCCAGAACGCCGGCGTGAGGCCGCGCGCGTAGGCGTCGCGGATCAGCGCCGCAATGATCGCGGGGCGACCCGACGCTTCGAACGTCGCCTCAGGCTCGCCTTGCCGCGGCACGAGAATCTCGACGACGAGCGGTTTGTTTGCCTGGCGGCACCACGCCTGCAGCGTGGCGATCTTCGCGAGTTGATCTTCACGGACGGACGGTTCGTGATCCGGCCGGTGCCGGATCAGGACTTTCACGAACGTGCCGGTGAGGGCTCGGTCGAACGGGTCGGCCGCCCATGCGAGCGGAAAGGCGCCTGCCTGTTCCGCCGGCGTGCCGACGTCGATGCCTGCGCGCAATCCGTCGGCGATGACGGCGGATGCGTACTGCTCGTCCAACAGGAGCGCGCCGAACTGGCGAACGGCCTGCGATTCGGTCCGCCCGCTTAGAAACCCGTCGGCCGCGACACGCTTGGCGTCGGTGATGCGGTCGCGCGGGATCGCTCTGGCGTCACACCATTCCTCCCACTGCCAGCGGTGGTCGGCGGCGAGCATGTAGACGCGGGTGGGGTTCAACATGTGTTTCGCTCGTGCTCGACCTCCGTCCCTCGTGACGGGGACGGAGGTGCCTGGGAGGGACGGAGGTGAGGGACGGAGGTGCCTCGGAGGGACGGAGGTGAGGGACGGAGGTCGGGCGCCGTGTCAGACACCCAGGCTGCGCAGGAAGGCGCGATTGCGTTCCGCGCTCGCGGCCGGCGTGCCGGCGCCCGGCAACACGTCCTGTTCCACGACAATCCACCCTCCATAGCGGAGCTCGCGTAGCTCGGCGATCACGGACGCGAAATCGACAGCGCCGCGACCGAGCTCGCAGAAAATGCCGCGACGCAATGCGGTGTGATAGTCCCACCCCTCGGCGCGCGCTGTCCGCGCGATGTCCGCGCTGCAGTCCTTGGCGTGCACGTGCCAGACGCGATCGTGGTACCGCCGAAGCGACGCCACCGGATCGCCTCCGCCGTACGTCAGATGTCCGGTGTCCAGGCACAAACCCAACAACGCGGGGTCGGTCCGCGTCATCAACGCGTCGAGCTCCAGCGGCGTCTCGACGTAGCCCGCACAATGAGGATGGAACACGGTCCGCAGCCCGGTGGCTTCGCGAACAGCGAGGGCGATCCGCTGCGCGCGACACGCGAAGCCGTCCCATTCGTCGTCGCGCAAGCCGTCCTCCGGCCGAATGCGCCCTGCGCGCTCAGTTCGGTTCGGGGCGGTGGCATTGTCGTCCGACAGGACGACGAACGCGTGGGGGCCTGCCGCGCCGGCAAGCAGCGTCGCGGTCCGCACGGCCTGCTCGACGCCGACGTCCAGCGCCGTGGCATCGGCGAGCCGCACCGGTACGAACCCTCCCAGCATCCGAAGACCTCGCTTCGCGACTTCAAACGACAACGCCGAAGGCTGAGTCGGCAGGAAGCCCCAGTCGCCCAGCTCGGTGCCGGCGTATCCGGCCGCCGCCATTTCGTCGAGCACCTGCGCTGGTGGCAGCCGCACCGCCGCGGGATCGAATTCGAGGACGCCCCACGAACAGGGTGCGTTGCCCAGTTGGATCACAGGAAATCGCGCTCTCTGCGCCGCGCCTCTTCATACGCCGCACGCGCCTTCCGAACCGCCGCGTCGGTGGACACTTCGGCGACCGCCACGTCCCACCACGACTCGTAGCCGCCGACGCGCGACTCGCGATCGACGGGCACGACGATGACGGAGGTGACCGTGTCGGCTTGCGCGGTGCCGAGCGCATCGCGAAAGGCCGCGATGCTGTCGGCTCGGTACACATGCGCGCCGAGCGACGCGGCGTTGGCGGCGAGATCGACGGGCAACCGGTCGCCGTCCAGCTCGCCGGTATCAGGGTTGCGCTGGAGGTACCGTGTGCCGAAACCGGCGCTGCCGACCGATTCAGACAGCCCGCCGATGCTCGCAAATCCCTGATTGTCGAACAGCACGATCGTGAGCTTGACGTGTTCCTGAATGGCGGTGACGATCTCCTGCGCCATCATCAGGTACGAACCGTCGCCCATCAGCACGTACACGTCGCGCTCGGGCGCGGCGAGCTTCACGCCAAGACCGCCCGCGATCTCGTAACCCATGCACGAGTAGCCGTACTCGAGGTGGTAGCCCTTGGGATCGCGCGCACGCCACAGTTTATGTAGATCGCCTGGCAGACTCCCGGCGGCAGCCACAATCACATCGTGTGGACGCAGCGCGCCGTCGAGCACGCCGAGCACCTGGGCCTGCGTCACGGGCGCGCCAGGCGCGGCGGCGTCGCTGGCATACACGCGGTCGACTTCCGCATGCCAGTCGCCGTACCACGCGGCCACCGCTTCACCATAGGACGCATCCACGTGGAAACCCGACAGACTGGCCGTGAGCTCCTCGAGAATCGCGCGGGCGTCGCCGACGAGCGGCAGCGCCGCGTGCTTGCCGGCGTCGAGCTCCGCGACGTTGACCGTAATGAAGCGCACGTCCGCGTGTTGGAACGCGGTCTTGGACGCCGTGGTGAAATCGCTCAGACGCGATCCGACAACGATGACGAGGTCCGCGTCACGGGCCAGAAGATTGGCCGCGCGGGTTCCGGTCGCACCGACGCCGCCAAGCGACAGCGAGTGCGGATAGGGCAGGGCGCCCTTGCCGGCCTGCGTTTCACCCACCGCAATGCCGGTCGCGTCCACGAACCGGCGCAAGGCGTCGGTAGCGTCGCTGTAGATGACGCCGCCGCCCGCGACAATCATCGGTCGCCGGCTCGCGCGAATCAGGTCGGCCGCGCGCTGCAGCAGCGTCCGGTCCGCACGGGCGCGCGGAACCGTCCAGACGCGCGGCTCGAACAACGCGGCCGGATAGTCGAACGCTTCCGCCTGCACGTCCTGCGGCAGCGCCAGCGTGACGGTCCCGGTTTCGACGGGCGAGACGAGGACGCGCATCGCTTCCGGAAGCGCGGCGACGATCTGTTCCGGCCGATTGATGCGGTCCCAGTACCGCGAGATCGGCTTGAAGCAGTCGTTGACCGAGATGTCCTGCGACTGGCTCGACTCGAGCTGCTGCAGCACGGGCGCCGGACGGCGCGTCGCGAAACTGTCGCCCGGCAGCAGCAGGACCGGCACGCGATTGATCGTGGCGCCTGCCGCCGCCGTAATCATGTTGGTGGCGCCGGGGCCGATCGACGTCGTGCACGCCAATGTCCGCAGGCGGTTGTGCATCTTCGCGTAGGCGGCCGCCGTGTGCACCATCGCCTGCTCGTTGCGGGCGAGGTAGTAGCGAAGCACCTGGCGATGGGTCTGCAGCGCCTCGCCGATGCCGGCGACGTTGCCGTGACCGAAAATGCCGAACACGCCGCCGATGAGCGGATGCTCGACACCATCGCGGCTGGTCCGCTGCACCGCCAGAAACCGAACGACGGCCTGGGCCATCGTCAGGCGTGTTGTGGCGCCCACTCCCATCCTCCTTTGGCCGCGACGAACTCGTCGATCTCGGTGAGGGTCGGCATGAAGTTGGCACACCCGTGCCGGGTGACGACAATCGCGCCGCATGCATTCCCCATCCGGACGGCGCGCTCGAGCGGCCACCCTTGCAGGCAGCCGTAAATGAAGCCGCTGGCGAACGCGTCGCCGGCGCCGAGCACGTTCAGCACGTCGACGGGGAACGATGGTACGTCGACGGGCGGCTTCTGCGGGCGATAGATCGTGGCGCCGCGCGAGCCACGTTTGATGGCGAGCGCCTCGATGCCCGTCGAGAGCAGTCTGCCCGCGCCGATGTCCGCGTACGGCGCGCCCGACGCCGCGATCACTTCTTCTTCTGTGCCGACGGCGAGCGCCGCGGATCGGAGCAACGCGTCCATGTACCCGGCAAACGTGTTGGCGCTGTCCCACTGATCGGCTCGATAGTCGATGTCGACCATCACAACCGCGCCGCCCGCTCGCGCGCGATCGGCGGCGGCCAGTGTGGCGTCCCGGGCGGGGTCGTGACTCAGGCCGGTGCCGGTCAGAAACACGAGGCGAGTGCCGTCGATCGGTGCACGTTCGACATCGGCAATCGTCAGCGCCCGGTCCGCGCAGTTGTCGCGATAGAACGTCAGCGGAAAGTGGTCGGGCGGCTGAATCGCCATGACGACGGCGCTGGTTCGTCGTCCGGCTTTCCGCGGAATGAAGCGCGTGTCGACGCCTTCGCGCTCGAGAAATGCCGTCACGAAGTCGCCGATCTGATCGTCGCCGACCGCCGTCAGCAGCACCGAACGCAATCCGAGGCGCCGCGTGCCGACACTGACATTGGTCGGACACCCGCCCACGTACGCGTCGAAGCTGCGCACCTCCGGCATCGGTCGCCCGATTTCGTGGGCGTACAGATCGATGCTGCTGCGACCCATGGCAAGCACGTCGTAAGTGCACGTGCGGGCAGACGTGGTCATCGGGATGTCGCGACGAGCGCCGCTGCGCCGCGCTGGGCGCAGCCACACGACTCGCGCACGCGCATGGCGCTTTTCAGGCGGATGGTGCGCGAGCGCCCGGTGCGTTTGGTGATGCGCTCGATGAGCAGTTTCGCCGCCGCCTCCCCGAGATCGCGTTTCGGCAGATCGACGGTCGTGAGGCGCGGCGAGAAGGAGTCGAGCCACGCATGATCGTCGCAGGTGACGATGGCGACGTCCTCGGGGCAGCGGAGCCTGTACTGCCGGAGCGCTTCCATGAAGCCGACGCACATCAGGTAGTTCGCGATGAACACGGCATCCGGCCGCCGCTTCAGCAGCTCGAGGCCCTGGCGGTACCCGGAATCGACCCGGAAGTCGCCTTCGATGATGAGGGATGGCTCGATCGTCACTTTCCAGTCGCGTAGCGCCGCGCGGTACCCGTCGAGGCGGCGCTTCGTCGTACTGACGCCGTGCAGTCCGCCGATGAGGGCGATGTGCCGGTATCCCAGACGGAGCAGGTGCGTCACGCCCTCGTACGCCGCCGCCTTGTCGTCCATCTCCACCACATCGGCGGCGAAGCCTGGCACGCTGCGGGCCAGCAGCACGATCGGCACGCGCGCCTTGCCGAACGCGTCGGCCAGCACTTGCGGCATGCGACCGGGCGCTTTGGTCAGGATCACGCCGTCGACGCGCTTCGCCAGGAACAGCCGCAGGTAGAGCTCTTCCTTTTTCAGGTCGTTGTCGGTGCTGGCAATGAGCAACGAGTACCCGGCGGCATATGCCGCGTCCTCGGCGCCGCGGACCACTTCGGGAAAGAACGGATTCGCGATGTCGGGCACGATCATGCCGAGCGTGTGCGTGCGCTGCTTGGCGAGGCTGCGCGCCAGCAGGTTCGGCGCGTAGCCGAGGGTGTCCACGGCGGTGCGGACCCGGGCCTTGAGCGCCGGGCTCACGAACGCGCTGTCGTTCAGGACGGCCGAGACGGTTGCGACCGAGACGCGCGCACGTTTGGCCACGTCGTAGATGTTCGACATTGGGACGACTGCGTCATTCTAATACAGCTTTCCAGCAAAGCGCTTCGTTCGACGAAAAACGCTTGACATCGCGATTTGCGCCGCTCAAGCTGTGTCGCTGGCGAAGCGCTTCGCTGGAAGGAGCCGGGGAGGAGCACTATCACTCGTCGGCGGAATTCGGCGTCAAGATCGAGTTCTGAGCATGTGGCGATGGGCGGGGATCCTGGCGCTTGCGGGCGCCGGCTGCAGGATGACGTCGGCGGGACCGGCTTCGGCATCCGTGCCGGCGGTCACGCCACTGCGCGCCACCGCCGCCTTGCCGCGCGATCCCGACGACCCTGCGGTGTGGGTGAACCACGTTGACGCGTCGAAGAGCCTGGTGCTGGGAACGATGAAAGTCGCCGCGCCCGATGGGGCGCTCGCGGTGTTTGATTTGGACGGCGGTCTGCGACAGATTCTGAAGGGACCGGATCGGCCGAACAACGTCGACGTCGAGTACGGCATCGACCTCGACGGGACGCCGACCGACATCGCCGTCCTTACCGAACGGCTTGGACGCCGCCTGCGCGTGTACGCAATCGCTCCAGACGGCAGCGCCCTGCGCGACATCTCGTCCGGATCGATGCCGATCCTCTCGGGCGCGCCGGCCGACGCGGGCGCCCCGATGGGCATCGGACTGTACCGCCGGCCGAAGGATGGCGCGATCTTCGCCATCGTTGCCCCCAAGGCCGGTCCGAAACAGAACTATCTCTGGCAGTATCGCCTCGACGACGATGGCACAGGGCGCGTGAGAGCCGCGTTCGTCCGTCGGTTCGGTAATTTCAGCGGCGCGGGCGAAATCGAGGCGATCGCGATCGACGACGAGCTCGGTTACGTCTACTACGCGGACGAAGATGCGGGCATTCACAAGTGGCTGGCGGATCCCGACGCTCCGGGACCCGACCGCGAGCTCGCGCTGTTCGCGACGACAGGCTATCAGCAGGATCGAGAGGGCATCGGGATTTACGCACTGCCTGACGGCAAGGGATATATCGTCTCAGTCGATCAGCTGCCCAGCGAAAGCATCTTCCACGTGTACAAGCGCGAGGGCGAGCCGAGCAATCCGCACGATCATTCCAGGGTTGTACTCTCGTTCAAGGGCGGGGCGGACGGCACTGACGGCCTCGACGTCACCTCCGCGCGGCTTGGTCCCGATTTTCCCGAGGGTCTGGTTGTCGCGATGAACAGCTCGAGCCGGAACTTCCTGCTCTTCGGATGGCGTGACGTGGCGGCTCGGGCGAGTCCGCGTCTCGATGCGGTGAGACGCGCCGAGGTTTCGACGGGCGGCGAACGATGAGCCGCGCGAACATTCTCCACCGATCTTCGTCAGTGAGACCGGGGCGCACAGGCGCCTCCGTGGATCTGTCGCCGAAGGCGTTGGGCTGGAAATCAATACGCTTCGCCGTGCGGCATCTGCCAGCCGGTGCCGTGTGGAGTGGACGATCACCGCGCGAGGAGCGGTGTCTCGTCCTCCTGCGCGGCGCCTTCGACGTGAGCTGGAACGGCGCGTCGCACCGAGTCGGTCCCCGCGGCGATGTCTTCCTGGGGTATCCGCACGCCGTCTATCTGCCTCCTGGAACCGCCTTTCGCAGCGTCGCGCACGAGGCGTGCGAAATCGCGGACTGCCGCGCGCCCGCGGCGGGGTCGTTCGCGCCGCGCGTCATCGGGCCGGAGGACTGCGGCTACGAGATTCGCGGCGGCGGCAACGCCACGCGACAAATCGTGGACATCATGCCTCCGGCCTTTCCTGCCGGCCGCCTGATGATCTGCGAAGTGTTCACGCCCGGCGGCAACTGGTCGAGTTATCCGCCGCACAAGCACGACACCGACGACCCGCCGCGCGAGGTCGACCTCGACGAGATTTACTACTTTCGTTACCGGGATCCGGACGGCTACGGCTTTCAGCGTGTCTACAACCGGCGTCGGGATGATACGCTGCGCGTCGCGCACGGCGACGTCGTCGCGGTGCGCGACGGCTATCATCCCTTTGTTACAGCCTACGGCTACGATGCGTACTACCTGAACGTGCTGGCGGGGGATCGCCGTTCGATGGCGGCGAGCGACGATCCGCGATATGCACGATTCCGGCGCGAGTGGCCGCCCCCGGACCCGCGGCTGCCGCTCGTACGGCCGCCGGCGCTGCTCGCGCACGGCGGAACCTGACGCAATGAGTGTGATGACCGAGTACCCAACTGGAGGATTTTCAATGAAACGGAGTCTGCAAGACACGTTCGCGCTCGTGGCCGCGCTTCTGCTGATGGTGTCGAATGCCTCTGCACAAGTCGACCGCGCCACGCTCACCGGTACGGTGCGCGACACATCCATGGCCGTCGTGCCGGGCGCCACGGTCACCGTGCGCAATGTCGCCACCAACGTGTCATCGGAAGCGGTAACCGATGCGCAGGGCAATTTTCTCGTCGGCGGCCTGATCCCGGGCTCGTATGTCGTCGAGGTCGAGTTGGCCGGATTTCAAAAGAGCAGCGGCAAGGTCGACCTCGAGGTCGGTCAGCGCTCTCGACTCGACTTCACGCTCTCGGTCGGCACTGTCGAGCAAACCGTCATCGTGCAGGCGTCCTCTCCAATCATCAACACCGAGCAGGCGACGCTCGGATCGGTCATTCCCCAGTCACAGGTGGCAAACCTGCCGCTGTCGATACGGAACTGGGACGATCTCCTGGCGCTCGTGCCGGGCGTCGAGGGCGACCGCTACACCGAGCAGGGCGGCGGCACGTCCTTCGGTCGAACGGGCGGCATCAACGTGCACGGCGCCAGAGCGCTGCAGAACAACTTCCTGCTCGACGGCGTGGACAACAACAGCATTTCCGAGAACGTCCAGGAGCTGACGACGCAAGTCTCGCGGCCGTCGGTGGACGCGATTCAGGAGTTCAAGGTTGTGACCAGCCCGTATTCAGCCGAATATGGCCGGTCCCCTGGAGCGGCGGTCAGCGTGTCCACCAAATCGGGGACCAACAGCGTCAAGGGCACGGCGTACGAGTACTTCCGCAACGACTCGATGGATACGATCGACTTTTTCTCGAAGCGAGCGAGCGCGGTCAAGCCCGCGAACGATCAGAATCAGTACGGCGGCAACCTGGGCGGGCCGATCGTGAAGAACCGCGCATTCTTCTTTGGCGATTTCGAGGGCACGCGCATCACGCGCGGCGTGACACGTCTGACCCGCGTGCCGACCGCCGATGAGCGGGCAGGAATTTTCACGACAGCGGTACGGGACCCGCTCACGGGCCTGCCATTCGCCAATAACGCGATCCCCCAAATCCGATTCGATCCCTATGCCGCGGCAATCATCGGCCTCGTGCCGTTGCCGAACCAACCGGGCGCCAACAATTTCTTCCGGACCGCCGACCTGATCGACAATTCTGAGCGGCTGCTCACCCGGTTGGACTGGAAGCCCACCACGACCGACAGTGTGTTCGGGCGCTACATTTACTCGAACCGCACACGGCAGATCCCCGGCGCCTTCGGAGGCGTCGTGGACGGCACGGGCACGTCGGCTTTCGGGAATCAGACTATCAAGACGAACGCCATCGTCGGCGGCTGGAACCGTGTGTTGTCGGCCGCCATGGTGAATGAATTCCGCATTTCGTGGTCGCGATCGGTCTCGGACGCCGTCCACCAGGCATTCGGGTTGGCTCCTCCTGCGGCAGCGATTATTCCCGGGTCGGTCACGAACCCGCTCGTGGCTGGGGGGTTTCCTGGTATCACGATCGACGGCTATTTCGGGGGCTCAGGCCTTGGCCGGATTGGGTCGCCGGACTTCCTGCCCAAGTTCCAGCACACAAACCAGTTCGAGTTCATCGACACCGTGTCGTGGCTTCGCGGCGATCACGCCGTCAAGTTTGGCGCCGACATCATGGCGCCGATGCAGAACCAGTACCTCGACGTCCCCGCCACGCGCGGCGCCGTCCGCTTCAGGAACACGTTCACGGGAAACGCGATGGCGGACTACCTGCTCGGCTACGTCTCGGACTTTCAAATCTCCAACGTCTGGGTCGTCGAGCAGCGTCATCGGGCACAGATGTATTTCTTCCAGGATGACTGGAAGATCAACCCGAAGCTGTCGCTGAACCTCGGCCTTCGCTACGACTTCATCACCCCGGCGCTCGAAGCCAACGACGCGCAAACCAATTTCGATCCGTCTGGCACGGGCAGCCTCGTCTTCGCCAAGGACGGATCGCTGGAAGACCGCGGCCTCGTCAAGGCCGACCGGAACAACGTCGCACCGCGTCTCGGCCTCGTTTACAATCTGGACTCGAAAACGCTCGTGCGTGGCGGCTGGGGTGTCTTCTATAACCTGTTCGATCGGGTCGGCAGCGAGGATCAGCTTGCCCTGAACGTGCCGGGCTTGGTCAACAACGCGCCGCCGACCGCATCGGCAGCCAGCGGCCCGGTCTTCCTGTTGCGACAGGGCTTTCCGTCGAACGCTCTTGCGCCGCCAAATCTCAACCCCGCGGCCGGCGATCTCCGTCGCATCCGCCTTCGCGCCGTCAGCAACGACGCGCCGAAAACGACGCTCAACCAGGCGAGCGTGGGCGCGCAGCGTGAGCTCTCACCGGGCGTGGTGTTGTCGGCGGACTTCGTTTATACGAGGGGCTCGAACCTGGCAAGCCTCGTCAACCTGAACCAGCCGTTGCCGAACGCTGCAGGCAACAACGCCCTCGGCGCGCTGCCGTACCCCAATTTCGGGTTCATCGAGTGGCGCGCGCAGAACGGCAAATCGGAATACAAAGGCATCGATGTCGGGCTCGAGAAACGGTTGTCGCACGGCTATGCGTTCGGTGCGTCCTACACGCTTGGCGATTCGAAAGACGACGCGTCCGAGCAGCTCACGACACAAGGCTCGAACGCGTTTCCACAGAACTCGCGCGACTTCTCCGCGTGGTACGGACCGAGCGACTACGACGTTCGCCACCGTTTCGTCGGAAACTTCGTCTGGCAGCTTCCGCTCGGGCCGAGCCTGGTGGCGCGCGACTGGACGGTGTCCGGCATCTACACCAAGCGATCAGGACGTCCGTTCACGGTGAACCAAAGCAACAACAACGTGGGTCAGAACATGACCGGTCTGCCCAATGTGAGCGGCGACACCAGTGGACCCGAAACCGTGGATCAGTGGTTCAACACGGCAGCGTTCCAGACCGTGCCTTCCGGCACGTTTGGTAACGAGCTGCGCAATCGTCTGAGAGGTCCTGGTTTTCAGAACTTCGATCTGACCCTGCAGCGGCAGATCCGTTTTCACCAGCGTGCGGCGGCCACGTTGCGATGGGACATCTTCAACCTGTTCAACACGGTCAACTTCGGATTGCCGAGCCGGACCGTCAACGATACCGCGACGTTCGGGACCATCTCGAGCCTGTCGAGCGATCCGCGCATCATGCAGGTCGCGATCAGGTTCGTTTTCTGAGGGCGACGATCACCGCAGAACACGCCGAACACGCAGAGAATGATCCGCGAATCATTCGGGGGGTTCTGTTGGTTCCGCGTTGAATGTCGTGGCCCGAATCGGTCCCTCAACTCGGGTGCCGGTGGCCGCGTCGAACGTCAGGACGCGGTCATCCGGCAGGCCGATCCACGCCGGCTGTCCCGGTTCGAAGCGACGGTCGCCCGACAGCCGCGCGACGAGCCGCTGGCCGCGATATTCGAACGTGACGAGCGTCTCGCTCCCCATCGGCTCGACGACGATCGTGCGTGCCGGCTCGGAGCGGGGCATCACGGATGCGGCGACGTCGACGTCTTCGGGTCGGACGCCGATTGTCACGCGCGCTCCGTCGCGTGTCTCTTCGATCAGATTCATCGGCGGGCTGCCGAGGAACGTCGCCACGAACGTGTTGACCGGCCGCCGGTACAGATCCATCGGGGCGCCCACCTGCACGATGGCCCCATGGCGCATGATCGCGATTCGGCGGCCGAGCGTCATCGCTTCACCCTGGTCGTGCGTGACGTAGATCATCGTCGTGCCGAGCTCCTGATGCAGGCGTTTGAGCTCGCTGCGCGTCTGCAGCCGCAGCTGCGCGTCGAGATTCGAGAGCGGCTCGTCCATCAGGTACACCGTCGGCCGCCGGACGATGGCGCGCGCGAGCGCGACGCGCTGCTGCTGGCCGCCGGAGAGTTGTGCGGGACGCCGGGACAGGAGCTCGGTGAGGCCGACCCGCGCCGCCGCTTCGCGCACGCGGCGGTCGATGTCGTCGCGGCTCACGCGCCGCGTCCGCAGCGGAAACGCGATGTTGTCGAAGACCGAAAAATGCGGATAGAGCGCGTAGTTCTGAAACACCATCGCCACGTCGCGCTCCGACGGCGCGACATCGTGCACCTGGCGATCGCCGATCCAGATGGCGCCCGAGTCGATCGTCTCGAGGCCGGCGAGCAGCCGCAGCAGCGTCGTTTTGCCGCAGCCGGATGGTCCGAGCAGCACGAGACATTCACCGTCTGCGACGTCGAGATCGATCGATCGCAGCGCATCGTGCGCGCCGAAACGCTTCGAGACGCGCTCGAATTTCACACGCATTCCGAGTCAACAGCCCGCGGTGAAAGTCCGGCGGCATTCGGGGCCCCCAACGCGGCTGCCGCGTTGGGGACCCCGTTCGGCGGGCGATGCATCCCCGCTGGCTGCGTTGTTCCTCCCTCACATATTGCCCGATATTCTCGGTCGTCACGCCTTGCCATCGGGATGCCTCGCCGGCCTCGGTGCGGCGCCGGAACGTTCACCACGGGCTGTTATACTCCGACGCCATGATGGACGGGAAGGCGCGCGACGACAAGGCGTGGGACGTCGTCGGGCTCGGCGCGAATTCCGTGGACTTCGTGCACCTGCTGCCCGGGTACCCGCAGCCGTTCGGGTCGTTCGCCAAGATGCGGATCGAGAAGCAGGAGATCCTGTGCGGCGGCCAGACGGCCACGGCCATGTGCGCGTGCGCGCGGTTCGGGCTGCGCGCGAAATACGCCGGCGTGACCGGCACCGACGACAACGGCCGTCGCGTCCGCCGCGAGCTGGAGCGGCGCGGCATCGATCTCTCCGATGTGATCATCCGCGATGCGCAGAACCAGTTTGCGGTCATCCTGGTCGACGAAACCACGGGCGATCGCATCGTGCTGTGGGACCGCGACGAGAAGCTGATCGTCCGCGAGCGGGAGATTCCGGCGGAGTCGATCGCGCAATCGCGCGTGCTGCACGTGGACGATGTGGACCAGGCGGCGGCGATCCGGGCGTCGCAGATCGCGCGTGCCGCGGGCGTCCAGGTGACGAGCGACATCGATCGCATCACGGACAGGACGGGCGAGCTGATCGCTGCAGTGACGATTCCCATTTTCGCCGAGCACGTGCCGCCGCAGGTGACCGGCCTCACCGATCCCGAGCGCGCGCTGCGCAAGCTGCGGCAGACCCACGACGGTCTGCTGTGCGTCACGCTGGGCGATCGCGGCGCGATGGCGCTCGACGGCGACATGGTGCACTACGTACCGGCGTTTGAGGTGAACGCGCTCGACACGACCGGCGCCGGCGACGTGTTTCGCGCGGGATTCATCTACGCGCTGCTGCGGGGGCTGCCGGCCGACGAGATCCTCCGCTTTGCGAACGCCGCGGCGGCGGTGAGCTGCACGCGTCTGGGCGCGCTCGGCGGCATTCCCGAGCTGGCCGAAGTACAGAATCTGATGGCGTCCGGTCAAGTAAGAGTGTGAGTGACGTACCGCGCGGCGTCTTCGCAGGGTATCTACCACAAAGGACACGAAGGACACGAAGGATCGATCCGTACCTTGGTGGTGACGCTTGAGGAACGCTTCATGACTCAACCCGTTCTCGAGATGCGGGGCATCCGCAAGGCGTTTCCAGGTGTCGTCGCGCTCGACGGCGTCGATCTGACGCTGCATGCCGGCGACGTCCACATGCTGCTCGGCGAGAACGGCGCCGGCAAATCGACGCTGATGAAGATTCTCAGCGGCGCCTACCGCAAGGACGCGGGCGAGATTCGCATCAACGGCCGGCCCGTGGACATCGGCAGTCCTCGCGAGGCGCTCGCGCTCGGCATCCGGGTCATCTATCAGGAGCTCAATCTGGTGCCGCACCTGTCGGTCGCCGAGAACATCTATCTCGGCGAGATGCCGACGCACTGGCCGGGGGTCGTCGACTGGTCCGCGCTCCATGAGCACACGTCGCGCCTCTTGAGCGACCTCGGCATGGTGCTCGATCCGCGCGCGCTCGTGTCGCGTCTCGGACTGGCGCAGCGTCAGATGGTGGAGATTGCGAAATCGCTGACGTCACCCGTGTTCGGCGGCGCGGCGACGAGGCAGGACGTCGTCAGGGCGCCGGGGGACCAGGGTGCCGCGATCCTCGTCATGGACGAGCCGACGTCGGCGCTGACGAGCCGCGAAGTGGAGCAGCTGTTCGCGCTGATCGGCCGCCTGGCGTCGCGCGGCGTCGCGATCGTGTACATCACGCACCGGCTCGACGAGGTGTTCCGCATCGGACACCGCATCACGGTGCTCCGCGACGGACGCTACGTGACAACCCGCGCCCTTGGCGAGGTCACCGTGGGCGAGCTCGTGCGGCTGATGGCCAATCGCGACCTGACCGATCACTTCCCGAAAGTTCGCGCCCGGCGCGGACCGGAGCTGTTGCGCCTCGAACACGTCGGTCGGACGGGCGCGCTTGCGGACATCAGCTTCTCGCTGCACGCCGGAGAAGTGCTGGGAATCGCCGGGCTGCTGGGCGCCGGCCGCACCGAGCTCGCGCGCGCGGTGTTTGGTGCCGACCGGTACGACACAGGACGAGTCATCGTCGACGGCCAGACTGTTCGCTTCCGTGGGCCGGCGGATGCCATTGCGCACGGCATCGGCCTGCTCCCGGAAGATCGCAAGGCGCAAGGGCTCGTTGCGGGTCTCACCGTGGCGCGCAACATCGCGCTGCCGCATGCGAAGCGTCTGGCCCGCTTCGGCGTGCTGGCGCGCCGACGCGAAACCGCGATGGCGAAGGCGATCGGCACCGAGCTGCGGGTGAAGGCGACGCCGACGCAGGTCGTTCGCCTGCTGAGCGGCGGGAACCCACAGAAGGTGGTCCTCGCTAAGTGGCTCGCCGGCGACGTGCGCATCTTCATCTTCGACGAGCCGACGCGCGGAATCGACGTCGCGTCGAAGGTCGAAATCTACAACCTGATGAACCGCCTGACGGCCCGCGGCGCGGCGATCATCATGATCTCGTCGGAATTGCCGGAGCTGCTCGGCATGAGCGACCGGATCCTCGTGATGTATCGCGGTCGCATCCAGGCGGAGCTCGATGGGCGCGAGGCGACGGAGGAGCGCGTGTCGAGCGCCGCGCTCGGGTTGGCCTCATGACGCTGGCGTCGACCACCGTTCAGCGCGGCG
>WNFV01000135.1_pt1 | contig 84396 bp, 81 predicted proteins | sample 5400101 | NCBI WGS metagenome assembly WNFV01 (sample SAMN13153361, study PRJNA577476) | soil metagenome | isolation source: 115 cm soil or saprolite under grassland replicate 1 | place: USA:California | collected 2016-06-15
TCCAGCGCCAGGACGCGGATCGAGCGAGACTTCGACCCTGAAGCGGTCCGGCAGTTGAAAGCGTCAGCGGGACGTGACCTCAGCGTGGGCGGTCCCGACCTCGCCGCTCAGGCGATCAGGGCTGGGTTGGTCGACGAGTACCACCTGTTCCTCACGCCCTTCGTGGTGGGAGGCGGCAACCAGTCCCTCCCCAACAACGTCCGCCTGAAGCTCGAACTGCTGGACGAACGCCGTTTCGACACCGGCGTAGTCTACCTCCGCTATCGCACCAGAACGTGAGACGACGGCGACGCTGACCGGACGTCACGGGCTAGGTCGTCGGTCTCCGGTCGCCTGGGCCAGTCCGCCGCGCCGATGCCCGATGTAGCCATCCCGGCGGACCTTGGCGTGGTGGCCTGGCAGCCGGATGGTCGGGCCGCTGACCAGGGGTGTTGCTGGTGGCGGGGTGTTCGTGGGTATTACAGCGTGAGCAGCGACGATCGAGCGCCGGTTGAGCCTGAGCCCAGCGGCATGAGCTGAGATCCGAGACCGTGCGAGCGGCGCGGTTACGATCCGATCATGCGGCGGCGCTCCGGCGGGATCGCGGCTTGTCGGACGATCCGCAGGTACTCGCCGCCGAGCACGTAGGGACGCAAGCCGTCCAGGTCCAGCGTCCACGGTCCTTGGCTGCGCTGCGCCCACACCCGAAACGCCTCACCGATGTAGGCGTCGGCCTGCGCAAGCGTCCAGCCGTTGACCCGGGCCAGGTGCGCCCGGGCCTGCGCGCTCTTGCCCTTGACGCTAGCAAACCCCAGGTGCTTGACCTGATGGCAGGCCGGGCACAGCGCGATCATCCGCACCAGCGTCTGCACGCGGGTCCGGTCGTCGTAGCGCCACACCTCGTGGCATTCCACCGGATGCTCCGGGCCGCGGTCGCCGCAGAGCTCGCAGCGGTAGTCGGCCTGCCGGTAGACCTGCCGGCGGATGCGGTCCCAGACCAGCTCGTCCACCAGCGCGCGGATGTTGTTGTACCAGCTCGTCTTGGGCACCAGCTCCACCGTCAACCGCCCTGACGGCACCCCCACCGGCAGTGATGGCGCCGGCGCGTGCTTGCGGGCGGCACGGCGGCGGCCGGTGGGAACCAGCCGGTTCAGGCCGCGCTGCTTGGGCCGGCTGTCGAGCACGCTGCCCGGTTCGGGCTGCCGCTCCCCGGTCGCGGTGATGTCGCCCTCGGCGAACGCCGATGCCCGATCGATCTCGCTGGCATCGAGGTCGGTGAGCTTGGGTGGGGCGAGGCGCCGGTGGGCGTCGTCGGTGCTGACGGTGCGGATGGTGGACCCCGAGCCGCCGAAGGTGAGCGTGTCATCAACCCGGCTGCCGAGGTCGTCGGGCAGCTCGTCATCCTCGCCAAGCTGGCGGGGCGTTTCGTCAGGCTCCATGTGCATCGCACTTCCCCCTACTTCGCCCAGGCCGTCCGGCCGATGCAACATCTGACAGTAGTCTAACCGTGCATGTGGACAGTTCCGCGCAAGCGGCTCGTTGACGCGTAACAAGCCGTGGCTGAAAGAAGGCGCAGACATATCGCTGATGGCCGCGATGGCCGTAGCCGCGCCGAGCTCGCCTTGCGACCGCTCAGGCGACAGCCGGCCTGGCCGCTCGCGGCGGGACCGTGTGCCGCCACAGCTTGAGCGGGTCGTGGGTGCCGGCCGGCAGCTTCCACTCCGCCTCGCACGCACGCATGCCGTGGCGCAGGAACCCGCGGGCGCCCTGCCTCGTGGATCCTGCGATCTGCCAATACACTGTGGCCGCAAGGGTCTCGGGCAGTCCTTCGGTCGGGCTGTGCCGCGGTGGTTTGTCACGAGGGAGGCATGCATGGGTCGGGTCGTGCGGATCGCGCTTCTGGCGGCAGCGTTCGTGCTGGTCTTTCTGGTCACCGCTGCGCCGAACTACGCCGGAGGTTGATCAGCGCGGCCCCCTGCGCGAGCGGCCCGGGAGACGGGCCCAACTACGTGGTGGTTCCGCTCCCCGGGGTGCGCGGCGCGGTCCCGGACGCATGCTCACCGCTTGCGGCTCACTCGTCGAGCGCCTGGTCGAGGGGGACGAGGCGCTGCTGCAGGCCGAAGATCGCCGCCTGGGTGCGGTCGGCGAGGTGCAGCTTGGCGAGGATGCTGGAGACGTGCGCCTTGACGGTCTCCTCGCCGATCTGCAGGGTCCTGGCGATCTGGCGGTTGGAGCGGCCGCGGGCCAGGGCGGCCAGGACCTCCAGCTCGCGGGGGGAGAGCTGGTCCAGCGGCCGGCGGCGGACCGCGGCCTGGCGGACCTCGCGGACCAGCCTGGCGGCGATCCGGGGCTCCAGCACGCTCTCGCCGCGGGCGGCGGCGCGCACCGAGCCGACCACCTGATCGACCCCGGCGGTCTTGGACAGGTAGGCGAGCGCGCCGGCGCGGACCGCGGCCAGCAGGTGCTCGTCGTCAGCGGAGGAGGTGAGCATGAGCACCTCGGTGGCGGGCCGGTCCTGCTTGATCTGCGCCAGCACGCTGATGCCGTCCCGGCCGGGCAAAAACAGGTCGAGCAGCACCACGGTCGGCTCCAGGGTCCGTACCGCCTGGACCGCGCTGGGCCCGTCGGCGCACTCGCCGACCACCTGGATGCCGTCCTCCTGCTCGAGCAGGAAGCGCAGGCCCTGGCGGACCACCTGGTGGTCGTCGACGATCAGGACGCTGATCGCCGCGGTCACGGCCGGCCCCTGGGCAGCAGGACGCGCACGCTGGTGCCCTGCCCTGGGCTGGAGTCGAGCTGGAAGATGCCGCCCAGCTCGGTGACCCGCTCGCGCATCAGCCCCAGACCCAGACCGTGGCGCTGCTCGGCCCTGGCCACGTCGAAGCCGCCGCCGTCGTCGGTGACCGTCACCGCGACCTGGCCGTCCAGGCGCTGCAGCCGCAACCGGATCCGGGTCGGCTGGGCGTGCCTGACCGCGTTGGCCAGCGCCTCCTGGACCACCCGCAGCAGCGCGTGCTCGGCCGGCGGGGCAAGCTCCACCGGCTCCAGCTCGGCGTCGACGGTGACGCCGAGCCGCTCGTGGTAGGCGTGGCACACCTCCTCCAGGGCCGGGATGAGGCCGGCGCCGTCCAGCGCGACCGGGCGCAGCTCCAGCAGCAGCGCCTGCATCTCGTGCATCGTCGCGGTGGCGGTCCGTTCCATCGTCTCGACCTTGGGATGCAGCGGGGAGTCGGCCGGCAGCGCCTTGCGCAGCCCGCCGGCGAGCAGGCGCAGCGAGAACAGGTCCTGGGAGATGGCGTCGTGCAGCTCGCGGGCGATCCGGGCGCGCTCGCCGGCGCCGGCGAGCTGGCGTTCGGCGGCCATGGCGGCGGCCAGCCGCTCGGCCATGCGGTTGAAGTTGCCCTCAAGCTGGGCGACCTCGTCGCCGCCGGCCACTGGCAGCCGCTGGTGGTAGTCACCCTGAGCGACCGCGACGGTGGTGGCGGCCAGCCGCCGCAGCCGCCCGATGAGCCGCCGGGTCGACAGCAGCCCGAAGACGAGCCCGACGGGAACGGCCGCGACCAGCACCAGCAGCCCGACCCCGAGCTGCGGCCCCAGCGCGCTCCACCAGCTCGGCTCCCCGGCCAGCTTGGCAGCGGCCGGGACCTGCACGTAGATGAGGCCGAGCAGGTCACGGGTGGCGAGTGGTTTGCGCGGTGGGCTGGTCCCCTGCCCGAGGTCGAGCACCGGCGCGACCGCCCACAGCACCGCCCCGTTGCGGGTCAGGGCCGGCGTGAGGCCGCTGCGCTTGCCCCAGGCCGTGGGCGGCTGGGTCGTGATCTGGGCGGGCAGCGCGCCCATGCCGGGGTCGCCGAGCCGCCCGCCGACCTGGTAACGGGTCGGGTTGGAGCTGGCCACCACCCGCCCGTCAGGGTCCAGCAACAGCACCAGCGGCTTCAGCGGCGCGGCGTCGCGCTGCGGGGTGGTGCCGGGGACGGCGACATCGGCGCCGCCGGGGGACGCCTGAGCCTGGTCGGACGTGACCCACAGCACGGCTTGGTCGAGCCGCAGCTCGCGGGCAGTCGGAAGCCGGCGGAGCCTGGCACTCTGCTGCATGACCATGTTGGCGTCGTCGCTGGCGATGAGCTGCACCAGCCTGGCCCGGTCGGCCCGGGACACCAGCCCTGGCAGCACGAACCCGAGCACCACGACCTCGACCAGCACGACCGCTGCCGCGGTGACCAGCACGTAGGAGGCGGTCATCTTGGCCTGCAGGCCCAGGTGTGGCTTCATCGGATACCCCCGTCCTCGCTGTCATCTTCCACCATCAGCGCCCGCCCCGACCCGCCCGCTTGGGTGCTCGCCCTGGGGCGGGCGGGTCACACGCTGCGCAGCGCGTCGGTCGGCGCCAGCCGCGCCGCGCGCAGCGCCGGATACAGCCCGGCGACCACCCCAACGGCCAGCGCCGCCGCCAGGCCGCCCCAGATGGCTACCGCCGGGAGCTGGGCCGGCCACTGCTGCCGGTCGGCCACCGCGGCGGTGATGGCAATGCCGATCGCCACGCCGGCCACACCACCGAGGGTGGCCAGCAGCAGCGACTCGACCACGAACTGGGCGGCGACATGCCCGCGGGCAGCGCCCAGCGCCCGGCGCAGGCCGATCTCGCTGCGGCGCTCCAGCACCCCGATGACCATGACGTTGGCGATGCCGATCCCCCCGACCAGGAGCGCGACCGCGCCGAGGCCGAGGAACAGGCCGGTGGTCGCGGTCTTGGCGGCGACCCGGGCGGTGAGCGCGTCCGAGGGGCGGCTGGCCTGCACCTGCTCGGGGTGTTGGGGGTCGGCGGTGCGAGCCAGCAGGTCCGACACGGCGGTGGTCTGCTCGGTGCTGGTGCGCACGTAGATGCGGCTGGGATGGTCCTGGTAGTCGAGCAGCCGGGCCGCCACCTGGAAGCCGACCAGGGCCGAGCGGTCCAGCTCCGGGGCGAGCGGGAAGGGGTCCATGATGCCGACCACCGCGAACCAGTGGCCCCCGAGCCACACCCGGGTAGGCTGGTCGAGCGTGGCGATCCCGAGGGTCCTGGCGGCCTGGTAGCCGAGCACGACGGCGGGGTAGCGGGCGGTGGCCGGGTTGAGGAAGCCGCCATGGCGGACGCGGCCGTCCAGGGTGGCCAGCAGGGCCGGGTCGCAGGCACGCACCGCCAGCGCGCCGGTCTGGCCCGGGGGGATCTTGTCGCTGCGGTAGAGGTTGACGCCGTTCAGCTGGGCGGTCGCGGCGACCTGGCGGACGCCTTCGATGCGGCCGAGCATCCCGCTGGCCTGGGTGGGCAGCTCGGCCTCCTGACCCTGCAACGAGTGGCCGTTGGTGACGGTGAGCAGGTTGGTGCCGAGCTGGTCGATCTGGGCCAGCAGATCGGCCTGGCTGGAACGGGTGATGGCCAGCACCGCCACGATCGCGGCGATCCCGATGGCCACCCCGAGCGCCGACAGCGCGGCCCGCAGTGGCCGGGCGCGCAGCCCCACGGTGCCGACCGGCAGCAGGTCGCCCGGCCGCAACCGCGACCTGGGCGTCGGGGAGGCGCCGCTCACGCTGCTCACGCTGCTCACAGGGATCGACCTCCCGAGTCGGCCACGACCTGCCCGTCACGCAGCTCGACCTGGCGGCCCATGGCGGCGGCGACGGTGTGGTCGTGGGTGACCACGACCAGGGTGACCCCCTGCCGGTTGAGCGCCTGCAGCAGCGCGACGAGGTCAGCACTGGTCGCCGAGTCGAGGTTGCCGGTGGGCTCGTCGGCGAGCACGACCTGGGGGTTGCCGACCAGCGCCCGGGCGATCGCCACCCGCTGCTGCTCCCCGCCCGACATCGCGGTGGGATGGTGGCCGAGCCGATGGCCCAGCCCGACCCGCTGCAGCGCCTGCCGTGCCAGCCGCCGCCGCTCGGCGCCGGCAACGCCCCGGTAGAGCAGGCCGGTGGCCACGTTGTCGAGCGCGCTGACATGGTCGAGCAGGAAGAACTGCTGGAAGACGACGCCGAGCCGGTGGGCCCGCAGCCCGGATACGCGCCGGTCCGGCAGCGCCGCCAGTGCCTGCCCGGCCACCCGCACCACCCCCGAGGTCGGCCGGTCCAGCGCCGCCATCAGGTGCAGCAAGGTGCTCTTGCCAGACCCGGACGGGCCCACGACCGCCACCAGCTCCCCCCGGGTGACGGTGAGGGTGACCCCGCGGATCGGCTCCACCGGCGGGCTGCCCGCATAGACCTTCCGGACCTGATCCAGTTCCAGGACCGGCGTGGCCGCCTCCGCGAGCGCGGCCGGCGATGGTGGTGCGGCGGCGGTCATGATGCTGGCACCTCCACCGTGGTGCCCTCGGCCAGCCCGGCGCCGGCGACCTCCACCAGCCCGCCGGTGTCGTCGAACAGCCCGGTGCGCACCGGCACCCGCCGGCGCACACCCCCGGCGACCAACTGGACGGCGTAGCCGCCTCCTGGCTGAGCCAGCAGCGCGCTGATCGGCACCGCCAGCACACCACGGACCGCCTCGGTGCTGATCGCCACCTGCACCGGCGCCTGGTCCAGGTTCGCCGCGGCCCGCGGGTCGGCCAGCCCGACCGTCACCGAGATGGTCGCCTGCCCAGCACCACCATTGCCGCTCTGGCCCTGGCCCTGGCTCTGGCCCTGCTCGCCGTCCTGGCCGGTCCCCGTGCTGGGCTGCGCGGCCACCCGGCCGACCGTTCTCACCGTGCCTGGGGTGGTCGCTCCGTCGGGCAGGGTGACCAGCACCCGGTCGCCGCGGCCGACCAGTTGCTGGAACCCCGGGTCCAGCGCCACCGTGACCACCGGCCGGGTCGAGGTCGCGGCAAGGATCGCCGTTCCCGACGGGAGCGGCCCCCCTACCGTCGCGCTGACAGTCGTGACCCGGATCGGGCTGGGCAGGAACGCGAGCTGCCCCAGCGGCACGGCGCCGGTCTGGGCCCGGCCGATGGCCCGCTGCCAGCGCTTGACCGCCGCCGCCGTCGCCCAGCTGTAGTGGCGGTCCACGGTGATGGCACGGTCGGGGTCGAAGCCCAACGCCACCAGGTTGGCCTCCAGCTGCCGCACATCCGCCCCGTCGGCCATGCCCGGCCCAAAGGTCCGCCACGCCGGCCGGGCGCCATACCACAGCGGCACCGCATGGCCGTCCACCTCATACACCGCCTGTCCACGGCCGAGCACCGTGCCCGGGGCGGGCAGCCGGGTGAGGATCCCGCCTTGGGCCTGGCCGCCTACACCGGCATCCGCCGACCCGCCGACCACCGTGAGGCTGCCGCCATAACCGAGCGTGCCCGCCATCTGCTGGCGTTCGACCACGTCGGCGCGGACCACCTTGGCCGTCCCGGTGGGCACGTCGGCCGCACCCGCCGCCGCCGAGTGGCCCAGCAGGCCGCCGCGGGCCACCGCCCAGCCGCCGCCCGCCGCCAATACCAGCACCAGCACGCCGGCCAGCATCCCAGCGCGGACCCGCCGGCGGGAGAAGGGAACCTCAGCCACGGAACTCGATCCTGCCTCTCGGGTCCGGGTTGAGCTGCCTGCAGGACTGCATCGCGCGCAGCAACCTGGGGGTCTTGCCCTGGCGCTGTATGCTGGCCGGCAGCGGGAAGCGACCGTCCGCCTCGGGGTCGGGGAAGTCCGCCATGCCATGCTCGCGCATGCAGCGGGCGAACCGCACCAGCGCCTGGATGTCGGCTGGTGGCCGTCCCACATCGCCGGTCGCCGAGGCCGGCAGGCGGTCCCAGATCGACTTGCACGCCCGCTCCACGCTCTTGGGCGGCTCCGGGATGCCCTCGGGGAAGCTGACCAGGCCGTTGCTGCCCAGCTTTAGGTCAGGCAGGTTGGGCATGCCGTTGGCCCGGGCGCACCGCACAAACTCGCGCAACACCTCGGCGGCACCCTGCTGCCCGGTCGTGGTGGTGGTCGCCGCCTGGGAGCCTGAGGCCGAGCATCCAGCCAGCCCGGCCAGCAGCGCCACCACCGCCAGTCCAGCACCAGCGGCGGCCCTGCCGCCGACGAACCTGCCCATGAGGCCTCCTTGGGTTCCGCCGGTGGTCCGCGAGCGCCTCAGCGCCGCGGACCTCTGCTCACCGCAAGGCTCCCAAGCTGCCGCCGCGGGCACATCACCGCCGGGTGGCAACCCCGATTCCCCCTTTGGGGAATGGCCACTCCACCTTCCGGGGAGGTCCAGGTCGACCTCGGCGCCGCGGTTCAGATTGGTGCGAGAGCGGCCGATGGGAATATGTCAGACCAAGCACATGGAGGAAGCGTATGCGTGAGCCGCGGCGACCCGTAACCACCACCGACGCCGGGATCCCGGCGCCGAGCGACGAGTACTCCCTCTCGGTTGGCGCCAATGGCCCCCTGCTGCTGCAGGACCATTACCTCGTCCAGAAGATGGCGCAGTTCAACCGCGAGCGGGTGCCGGAGCGCGTGGTGCACGCCAAGGGTGGCGGGGCGTATGGCTATTTCGAGGTCACCGAGGACGTCACCCAGTGGACCAGGGCCGCGTTCCTCAGCCAGGTCGGCAAGCGCACCCCCGTGTTCGTGCGCTTCTCCACCGTCGCGGGCGAGCTGGGCTCGGCGGACACCGTGCGCGACCCGCGCGGGTTCGCCATCAAGCTCTACACCGAAGCGGGCAATTACGACCTGGTCGGCAACAACACCCCGATCTTCTTCATCCGCGACCCCCAGAAGTTCCAGGACTTCATTCACTCCCAGAAGCGCATGCCCGACACCAACCTGCGCTCCAACAACGCGCAGTGGGACTTCTGGTCGCTGTCACCGGAGTCGACGCACCAGGTCCTATTCCTGATGAGCGACCGCGGCACGCCGCGAACCTGGCGCAACATGAACGGCTACGGCAGCCACACCTTCATGTGGTGGAACGCCGCCGGCGAGAAGTTCTGGGTCAAATACCACTTCAAGACCGAGTCCGGTATCGAGTGCCTCACCGATGCCGAGGCCGCCGACGCGGTTGCCGAGAACCCGGACTACCACCTCCGTGACCTGTTCGAGCACGTCCGCGGGGGCGGTGAGGCCGCCTGGCGCCTCGAGATGCAGATCATGCCGTTCGAGGAGGCGGCGGACTACCGCTTCAACCCGTTCGACCTCACCAAGGTGTGGCCGCACAGCGATTACCCGCCGGTGACAATCGGTCGCATGGTGCTCAACCGCAACCCGGAGAACTACTTCGGCGAGGTGGAGCAGGCGGCGTTCGAGCCAGCCAACATGGTGCCCGGTATCGGCCCGAGCCCGGACAAGATGCTGCTCGGCCGGCTGTTCAGCTACCCGGACACCCACCGGCACCGCATCGGCACCAACTACCAGCAGCTTCCGGTCAACCAGCCCAGGGTGCCGGTGCACAGCTACAACAAGGATGGCGCCATGCGCTACCGGCACAACGGCGACCAGCCGGTCTATGCGCCGAACAGCTACGGCGGCCCTCAGGCCGATCCTGGGCGCTACGGCGAGCCGCCGGGCATGGAGGTCGCCGGCGAGATCGTGCGGAGCGCGTACCGGCCCCACCGCGAGGACAGCGACTACGTCCAGGCCGGCAACCTCTGGCGCGACGTGCTCTCCACCACCGACCGCGACCACTTGGTGCGCAACATCGTCAAGCACATGAGCAACGGGGTCGACTCCGCTGTCCAGGCCCGCGCGCTCGAGCACTGGCGTCAGGTCGACCACGAGCTCGGTGCCCGCATCGCCAAGGGCCTTGGCAACGGGCACGCCGGCCGGGGGGAAAACCCCCGCGCGGAGACGGGGGATAGTCGGATTCCGGCCTGGCTGCCGCGCGCATAGCGTGATCTCCCGGAGCACGCACCCGCGTGCATCAGGGAGGTCCGATGATCGAGGCCAGAGGTCTCACCAAACGATATGGATCGACGGTCGCGGTCGACACGCTGAGCTTCCATGTGCGGCCGGGTACTGTGACCGGCTTCCTCGGCCCTAACGGCTCAGGCAAGTCGACCACCATGCGGCTGATCATGGGGCTGGACGCGCCGGACACCGGGCAGGCCCGGATCGGGGGCCGTCCCTACCGTGCGCTGCGCTGGCCGCTGCGCGAGGTCGGGGCGCTGCTGGAGGCGTACGCATTCCATCCCGGTCGCAGCGCGCGCAGCCATCTGATGGCGCTGGCCGCGAGCTGGCCGCCGACGGCCGCACGGTGTTCGTGTCGAGCCACCTGATCAGCGAGATGGCGCTGGTTGCCGAGCACCTGGTGGTGATCGGCCGGGGGCGGCTGCTGGCTGACACCTCGGTGGCCGAGCTGACCGCGCGGCGCGGCTCCCTCGAGGAGGCATTCTTCGAGCTGACCGGCGAGAGCGCCGAATACCGGGGCAGCGGTCCCGATGGCTATCGCGGCGCGCCGCCGCCGATGCCCCCGAACCGGCCGCTGTTGCTGGCCGCGAAGGCAGCGGTGTTCGGCACGGTGGCGCTCGCCGTCGGAGAGGCCGCCGGCCGCTCACGCGGTGATCGGCTATCTCCCGATCTCGATCGTCGCGAACTCGCTGGGCGCGGTCAAGCCGATGGCCGAGGGCCAGGTCCACCTCCTGTCGCCGTGGGCCGGGCTCGGCATGCTCTGCCTCTACGCCGCCGTGACGCTCGGCATCGGCGGATGGCTGCTGGCCAGGCGGGACGCCTGAGCGGGACGATGACCGCATGAGAACGGCCTGACCGTCAGCCTGGCCGGCGGTCGACGATGGTGCGGTAGGCTGCGGTCCTGTGGGCGGGGGAGCGGCTCGGGAACGAGCGGAGAACCGGCGACGAACCAGTGAGGAGTCGACGCGACCATGAGCGATGACCTCCGCGAGGCGGTACGGCGGGTCCTGCCTGGCGTCCGGGCCGATCTCGAGGCCCTGATCAGGATCCCCTCGGTGAGCGCCGACCCCGGCGCCGCCGCGGAGCTGCGCCGTTCCGCGGACCTGATCGCCGGGCTGTTCCGCCAGGTCGGGACGCCGGAGGTCGAGATCCTCGACGCCGCGGGAGGCCAACCCGCGGTCCTCGCCCGCTATCCGGCCCCTGCCGGCAGGCCCACGGTGCTGCTCTACGCCCACCACGACGTCCAGCCGACCGGCGATCCGGCCGAGTGGGTGAGCCCGCCGTTCGAGCCGGCCGAACGCGACGGGCGCCTGTACGGCCGCGGATCGGCCGACGACAAGGCGGGGGTGGCCGCCCACCTTGCGGTGCTCCGCGCGTACGGCGGGCAGCCACCGGTCGGGGTCAAAGTGTTCGTCGAGGGCGAGGAGGAGATCGGCTCGCCCACGCTCGGGGCGTTCCTGGAGCGCTACCGGGACCAGCTCGCGGCCGACGTCATCGTGCTCGCCGACTCCGCCAACCTCCAGATCGGCACGCCTGCCCTCACGACGAGCCTGCGCGGTATCGCCGGCTGCGTCGTCGAGGTGCGGGCACTGGAGCACGGCGTGCACTCCGGCAGCTACGGTGGTGCGGCCCCAGACGCCTTGACCGCCCTGTGCCGGCTGCTTGCGACCTTGCACGACGAGCAGGGCAACGTTGCCGTCGAGGGCCTCGTCACCGCCAAGGCGCCAGAGGCCGACTACCCAGAGGAGCAGTTCCGGGCCGAGGCCGCCATGCTCGACGGCGTCCGCCTGATCGGCAGCGGCAGCGTTGCCGAGCGCCTCTGGGCCAAGCCGTCGGCGTCAGTGCTGGGGATCGACACGACCCGGGTGGCCGATGCGTCCAACACGCTCATCCCGGTGGCACGCGCGAAGGTCAGCGTGCGGCTGGCGCCAGGGGACGAGGCGTCGCGAGCGCTGGAGGCCCTGGGCCGGCATCTTCGCGAGCATGCGCCGTGGGGGGTGCGGGTGACCATCACCGAGGATGACAGCGGCCAGCCGTTCGCCGTCGACTCGCAGGGCTCGGCCTTCGATGCCGCGCGTGCGGCGTTCAGCCAGGCCTACGGCCGCGACCTGATCGACGTCGGCGTCGGCGGGACGATCCCGTTCGTGGCGGTGTTCGCCGATGCCTTCCCCGCCGCGAGAATCCTGGTCACCAGCGCGGGAGCCGACCCGGACTGCCGCGCGCACGGTGCCGACGAGAGCCTGCACCTCGGCGACTTCGAGCGCGCCTGCGTGGCGGAGGCGCTGTTGCTCGCCGAGCTCGCCGGGGCCTGAGCGGCCGTCAGGGATCAGCCGGGATTGTCGTAGCAAATATCATAGAAGCCGCCAAGTGTTTCGCACGGCCGCTCGCGAGGCATGCGGCCAACGAGCGGTGCTGGGAACAACTTGCGGGTGAGCAGTGCAGGCAGATCTGGATACGTCGCACGGCGCCTTGGGCAGCGAGGCCCGATCGGGCCGCCGAGGGCGGGCGCTCACGGCCGCGTCACTGTCCTGCCTGATTCCAGGGGTCGGCCAGGTCTTTCTCGGACGCTGGCGCCGGGGCGTGGCGATGCTGCTGACAACCCTGTGTCTCCTCGGCCTCGGGGTCGCCCGGCCGAGCCGGGATGACCTGCCGCGCCTGCTGCTGCGACCGTCCTGGCTGATGGCGCTGCTCGTGCTCGACGGGCTGCTGCTCGCCTTCCGGCTCTCCTGCGTGGTCGACGCCTACCGGCTCGGCGCGCGCGGCTCTGCGGCCACGGCGCGCCCCCCGCCGCGGCCGGTTCCGGTCCGCGCCGGGTTGGCTCTCGTCCTCGCCGTGACGATCGCTCCCCACGCCGTGCTCGGCTACTACGACCTTCAGGCATACGACCTGCTGACCTCGGTCTTCAGCCACAGGTCCAGCCTGAAGCCCGGCCTGGCGGCCTCGCCGCTGACCCCCCAGGGGAAGCCGGCGCTGCCGTCCGCGCCGGGGCCCGTCACGATCCTGCTGATCGGCGGGGACGCCGGACCGGGAAGGGTCGGCCTGCGCGCCGACACCATGATCGTGGTCAGCGTCCAGCCCGCCACCGGCAGGGTCGTGCTGTTCGGCCTGCCGCGGAACCTCGTGCGGGTGCCGTTGCCGCACGGTCCGGACCGAGCGTTCGGGTGCCGCTGCTTTCCCCGCCCTCTCAACGAGCTGTATGCCTACGCGCAGGACCATCCCGCGCTCTTCCCCGGTGACAGCAGCCCGGGCGTGAACGCGCTGCGGGGCGCTGCCCAGCGGTTGCTCGGCATCCGGATCGACTATCACGCTCTGGTCGACCTCAAGGGGTTCGTCGACGTGGTGAACGCGCTCGGTGGAGTGACGATACGGATCACCGAGCCGATCCACGTCGAGATCGACCAGTTGGGATCCGGTCCCGGCGGCCCGGCGTACGACCTCCAGCCAGGGCAGCGACACCTCGACGGGCTGACCGCGCTGGCCTACGTCCGCTCCCGCAAGACGACCAGCGACTACGATCGCATGCGCCGCCAGCGCTGCCTGCTGGGCGCGCTGGCCGGGCAGGCCGACGCCGGCCGCGTGCTGCGGGCCTTTCCCAGCCTGGTGCGGGTGGCCAAACGGGACGTCTCTACCGACATCCCGCTCGACAAGCTCCCCACCCTGATCGGCACGACCAGCCGGCACCACCCCCGGACCGAGTCGGTCGGCTTCACCCCACCCGACTACATCAGGGGATGGGCCGCGGGCGGCTACCCGATTCCCAACGTGGCGCGCATCCAGCGGACCGTTCGGGCGACGCTGCGGGAGCCGGGGGTCGTCGATGCCTCCGGGGGGTCCCGGCCCGCGACCGGAACGACCAAGGGCGGCAGCCCGGCACCGGTGCGGCACCAACCTCGACGTCAGCCGTCAGATCCCTGCCTGCCGCTCGGCTGACCGCGCCGCGCCCGCGGCAGAGCGGGGCCGCGGGAGGTGTCGTTGCGGCTCAGGCTCGGCTTAGGCTTGGCACCTGATGACTGCACGGGACAGGCCGCCTGGCGGGGGAGGGGGAGTCGCGGCGGCGGTGCTGGCGGGCGGGGCCAGCCGCCGCATGGGCCGCGACAAGGCCACCCTGCCGATCGGCGGGGTCGAGCTGGCCGGCCTGGTGGTGGCCACGGCAGGCATGGTGGCCGCGCCGGTCGTGCTGGTCGCTCCGGCCGGGCATCCGGCCGCGGCGCTGGCGCGCCGGCTCGGCGTCGGCCTGGTGACCGATCCGGGCGATGGCCCGCTGGCCGCGCTCGCCGCCGGGCTGGCGGCGCTGTCAGCGCCGCACGTGCTGGTGCTGGCCACCGACCACCCGGCGCTCCACGCCGGGCTGCTGGCGCACCTGGTGGCTGAGCGCGGCGCAGGCCAGGCGCTCGCCTGCCGCCGTGGTGGGAGGCTCGAGCCGCTGGTCGCGGTCTACGAGCGCGAGCCGGCGCTGGCCGCGGCCCGGTCGCGGCTGGCGGCCGCTCGCGGCCGCTCGCTGCGCGGCCTGCTGGCGGACCTGCGGACCCGGGTGCTGGAGGAGCCGGCGTGGCGGCCGCTCGACCCCGAGGGGGCGTCGTTCCTCGACCTGGACGACCCCGCCGACCTGGCGGCCTTCCGCGCCCGCCCTTCCCGCGAGCCACCCTGACCCGCTCGCGGAGGCGGGCTACCCGCGTTGGGTGGCGAGGTCCGCCTGGGCGGGAAGGGTGGTTCGGGTCGGGAACCGCTCGAGCCGTCTCGATCGACGCCTGCTGGATTTGCTCCTCGTTGTCCAGGCAGCGCACAATCAGGCCGCTTCGCGAAGCGAGTCAAGAACCGTCCCCCCAGAGCGATCCTCGGGCCTCCCGTCCCCGGGCCGAGCGGCGTTCGCCGCCTCGAGGAGCCGTGCGCCTGCATGTCGCTGTCAGGAGAACCCCTTATGAACGTGTTCGAGCCGAGCACGGAGTCCGGCCGTCACAACCCGAGCAACCCGCCGCAGTTCAAGGTGGCGGTACGCGGCTTCGACCGCCAAGAGGTCACCGCCTACGTCCAGACGTTGTCGGCGCAGCTGGAGGACGAGCGCCAGTACGCCGAACAGGCCGAGCGGAGCATCGCCCAGATGCAGCTCGAGATGGCCGCCGCCAAAGGCCAGTCACCCTCGTTCGAGCAACTCGGCGTCGACGCCGCCAAGGTGCTCGAGCAGGCGGGGCACTCGGCCGAGCTGCTGGTCGAGGAGGCGGAGGGTCGCGGCAAGGCGATCGTCGAGGACGCGCAGGCGCAGGCGGCCGAGCTGCTCGCCGCGGCGGAGCAGCGCGCCGAGCAGGTACGCTCCAGTACCCTCAAGGAGACTCGGCAGACGCTGGACGAGGCGCGCGACGCGGCCGACCAGATGCGCCGCGAGGCGCACGAGGAGCGGGCGCAGGTCTCGGGCGAGACCGAACGGCTGCGCTCCTTCCACGACAGCACGCTCGAGCGCCTCTACGAAGTCCGCCATGAGCTCACCGCGTTGCTCGGCGTGCCCGAGCCCGAGGAGGAGACGGCCGAGGACGTCGTCGAGGACGCCGGGGACGGCGCCGAGCCCGCCGGGGCGCCCGAGCCCGCGGTCACTCAGCGCCGCTGAGCGAACCCCGCCGGACCTGTCACGGCGAGGCGGCACAATGTAGCTCGTGCTGCTGACCGAGATCGCTGAGACGTCCGACGTGGTGGCGTCGACTCCCGCCCGCCTGGCAAAGGTGGAGCGCCTCGCGGCGTGCCTGCGCCGCCTGGCCCCGAGCGAGGTGGTCGTGGCGGTGGCGTTCCTGTCGGGCGAGCTGCGCCAGCGCCAGATCGGCGTCGGCTACGCGTCCCTGCGTCACGTGCCGGCCGCGGCCGCCGCGCCCACCCTCCAGGTGCTCGAGGTCGACGGCGTCTTCGAGCGCATCGGCGGCCAGGTCGGCCCGGGGTCCCAGGGCGAGCGCCGCCGGCTGCTCGCCGAGCTGCTGGGCCGCGCCACCGCCGCGGAGCAGCGCTTCCTGATGCGGCTGCTGGGCGGCGAGTTGCGCCAGGGCGCGCTCGAGGGTGTGATGGTCGAGGCGACCGCCCGCGCCGCCGGCGTCCCCGCCGGCGAGGTCCGCCGCGCGCTGATGCTGCGCGGCGCGCTCGGCGCGGTGGCCGAGGCCGCGCTCGCCAAGGGCGTGCCCGGCCTGCGCTCCTTCCACCTCCAGGTCGGAAGGCCGCTGCAGCCCATGCTGGCCCAGTCCGCCGACAGCGTCGATGCCGCGCTGGAGCGCGTCCGCCCGGCCGCCGTCGAATGGAAGCTCGACGGCGTCCGCGTGCAGCTCCACCGGGACGGCGGCGAGGTCCGCGTGTTCAGCCGCACCCTGGACGACGTCACCTCGCGCGTGCCCGAGCTGGTCGAGGCGGTGCTCGCGCTGCCGCTCGACGCGGCCGTGCTCGACGGCGAGGCGATCGCGCTGGCAGGCGACGGCCGTCCACACCCGTTCCAGGTCACGGCGGGCCGGTTCGGCAGCAAGCTCGACGTGGACCGGATGCGCTCGGCGGTGCCGCTCACCCTGTTCCTGTTCGACCTGCTCCACCTGAACGGCGAGGACCTGATCGACCGCGGCGGGGCCGAGCGGTACGAGGCCCTGGCCGCGACCACCCCCGAGGCGCTGCGCGCACCGCGGGTGGTCGCCAGCGACCCGACCGCCGCGGCCGAGCTCATGCGCGCCGCGCTCGCGCGCGGTCACGAGGGCGTGCTGGTCAAGTCGCTGGCGGTGCCCTACGAGGCCGGGCGGCGCGGCGCCGGGTGGATCAAGGTCAAGCCGCGCCACACCCTCGACCTGGTCGTGCTCGCCGCCGAGTGGGGCCACGGCCGGCGCCATGGCTGGCTCAGCAACCTCCATCTCGGCGCACTCGACCCCGACGATGGCGGCTTCGTGATGCTGGGCAAGACCTTCAAGGGCCTCACCGACGAGCTGCTCACCTGGCAGACCGAGAAGCTGCTGGAGCTGGAGGTCTCCCGCAGCGACCAGGTCGTGTTCGTGCGCCCGGAGCTGGTCGTCGAGATCGCCTTCGACGGGGTGCAGCGCAGCCCCCGCTATCCCGGCGGTCTGGCGCTGCGCTTCGCCCGCGTGCTGCGCTACCGCCCGGACAAGCGCGTCGCCGACGCCGACACCATCGCCACGGTCCGCGCCATCCACGACGGCATGCCGCCCCGGGACCGGTCGGCGCGCCGGTAGCCCTGGCTGGCGGGCCCGGCCAGCGCCGGAGGCGAGCAGCTCGAGCGGTGGTATAGGCGGGACGCCGGTGCGCCGATGTGGTGGGTATGGGCGACCAGGTGGCGGCATGGCTGCGGGAGTACGCGGAACGGCGCGACCCCGCGCTGCGCGAGCGCGTGATCCTCGCCCACCTGGGCCTGGCCGACCGGCTCGCGGCGCGCTATCGCAACCGCCATAACACCACCTATGACGACCTGCGGCAGACGGCGAGGATCGGGCTGATCGCCGCGGTCGACCGCTATGATCCGGATCGTGGTGTGCCGTTCACGCCCTTCGCCATCGCCACCATCGTCGGCCAGCTCAAGCGCCACCTGCGCGACGCGACCTGGCAGGTGGGCGTGCCGCGGACCGTGAAGGAGAACGTGCTGCGGCTGGCGGGGGCGCTCGGCGGGATCCCCCGTGGCTACGACGGCTGGCCCAGGGCGGAGGAGCTCGCTCGCCAGGTCGACCTGACCGAGGAGGAGATCCTGCAGGCGGTCACGGCCATGGAGAACCGCACCCTGCTCTCGCTCGACGCTCCCGGTGAGGCGGGGGCGCCGCCGCTGGGCCAGCTCCTCCCCGACGCCGCGGCCGGCAACGACCTGGAGGAAGGGATCATACTGCCCGAGCTGATCTCTGGCCTGCCCGCCACGGAGCGGGCGGTGGTGGTCCTCTACTACTTCAACGACCTGAAGCAGCGCGAGATCGGCGCGCTGATCGGCTGCTCGCAGATGCAGGTCTCGCGCCTGCTGCGTCGCTCCTGCGAGCACCTCCACGACCAGCTCGTGGCCGGCGCCAGCCTGCGCTGACACCACCCCGAGCGGTAACGTTGTCACGACCCTTTCCCTCCAGGAGGGCTGGGACATGGCGCAGTACGATCCGCGGGCAGCACTCGTCGTCGTCGACGTCCAGAACGACTTCGCCGACCCCGCCGGGAGCCTGTACGTGAGCGGGGGAGAGCAGGTCGTTCCGGTGGTGAACCGTGAGATCGAGCGCGCCAGGCAGGCGGGCGCCACAGTGGTGTACACCCAGGACTGGCATCCGGAGAGCACCCCGCACTTCGAGAAGGACGGCGGCATCTGGCCGGTGCACTGCGTCCAGGGCACCTGGGGGGCAGAGTTTCACCCTGAGCTACAGGTCGAGGGTGAGGTGGTGCGCAAGGGAACTGGTGGCGAGGACGGCTACTCCGGCTTCACCGTGCGCGACCCCACCAGCGGCGAGGAGCGGCCCACCCCGCTCGAGCAGATCCTGCGCGACAGGGGCGTCCGCAAGATCGTGGTAGTGGGGCTGGCCACCGACTACTGCGTGAAGGAGACCGTCATCGACGGCGCGGCCAAGGGCTTCGGCGTGACCCTGCTGCTCGAGGGGGTCCGCGCCGTCGAGCTCGAGCCGGGCGACGGCCAGCGGGCACTCGAGGACGTCCAGCGCGTCGGCGCGCGGATCGCCTCGGCCGACCGCTGAGCCGCGGACCGCTGAGCCGCGGACCGCTGAGCCGCCCGCTGCTGGGATCGGCGCTTCGGCCGCGCTTGCGAACGACCAGGAAAGGGACACGACGACGCTGGAGGATGGGACGTGGAAGCACGTGGTGCGGTAGAGCGGTATGAGCGCTGGACGGAGCTGGGCCAGCAGCTCCGGGTGGACGCGGTCCGGGCGGCCGCCGCGGCGGGCTCGGGGCATCCGACCTCCTCGATGTCGGCCGCCGACCTGATAGCGGTCCTGCTCGACCGCCACCTGCGCTACGACTTCGATCAGCCCGTCAACCCCTGCAACGACCACCTCGTCTTCTCCAAAGGGCACGCCTCGCCGCTGCTGTACGCGGTGTTCAAGGCGGCAGGGGCGATCAGCGACGAGGAGCTGCTGTCGTTCCGCAAGCTCGGCAGCCGCCTGGAGGGCCACCCCACGCCGAGGCTGCCCTGGGTCGACGTGGCCACCGGCTCGCTCGGCCAGGGGCTGCCGGTCGGCGTCGGCCTGGCGCTGGCGGGCAGGTACCTGGACCGGCTGCCGTACCGGGTCTGGGTGCTGTGCGGCGACAGCGAGCTGGCTGAGGGGTCGATGTGGGAGGCGTTCGAGCAGGCGTCGTTCTCCCGCCTCGACAACCTCACCGCGATCATCGACGTGAACCGCCTGGGGCAGACCCGGCAGACCCGCCACGGCTGGGACACCGGCGCCTACGCCGAGCGGCTGCGCGCGTTCGGCTGGCACGCCATCGAGATCGACGGCCACGACGTCGCCGCGGTGGACAAGGCCTATGAGGAGGCGCTGGCCACCACCGGTCGGCCCACCGCGATCGTGGCCCGTACGGTCAAGGGCAAGGGCGTCAAGGCGGTGGAGAATGTGAACGGGGCTCACGGCAAGCCGCTCCAGGACCCCGAGGCGGCCATCCGGGAGCTCGGCGGGGTGCGTGACCTCGCCGTGCGGGTGGCCAGGCCGGCCGAGAGCCGGGCGCCGCACCGCTTTCCCTCGAGCGAGCCGCTGGAGCTGCCACGGTTCCAGGTCGGCGACAAGGTGGCGACCCGCAAGGCCTACGGCGAGGCCCTCAGGGCGCTCGGCGCCGCCCGCGGCGACGTGGTCGCGCTCGACGGGGAGGTCAGCAACTCCACCTACTCGGAGCTGTTCGCCGAGGCGTACCCCGATCGCTACTTCGAGATGTACATCGCCGAGCAGCAGATGATCGCGGCGGCGGTGGGCATGCAGGCGCGCGGCTGGACCCCGTTCGCCTCGACCTTCGCCGCCTTCATGACGCGCGCCTACGACTTCATCCGCATGGCTGCGGTGAGCCGCGCTGACCTGCGGCTGGTCGGCTCGCACGCGGGCGTGTCGATCGGGGAGGACGGGCCATCGCAGATGGGTCTCGAGGACCTGGCAGCGTTCCGCGCGGTGCACGGCAGCGTGGTGCTGCACCCCTGCGACGCCAACCAGACCGCCGAGCTGGTCGCGCGCATGGCCGACCAGGCCGGCATCTCCTACCTGCGCACGCTGCGCGGTGCCACGCCGGTGCTCTACCAGCCCGGCACGCCCATGCCCATCGGCGGCAGCAAGGTGCTGCGCGGGGGCGGGGACGGCGACCAGGTCGCGATCGTGGCTGCCGGGATCACCGTGCACGAGGCGCTGCGGGCGGCCGACCGGCTCGCCGGGCAGGGCGTGGCCGCCCGGGTGATCGACTGCTACTCGATCAAGCCGGTCGATCAGGTCGCCCTGCTGGAGGCGGCCGGGGTGACCGGCGGGATCGTCACGGTGGAGGACCACTGGCCCGAGGGCGGGCTGGGCGACGCGGTGCTGGACGCGCTCGCGGATGCGCGGCCGGGCCCGCGCGTGGTCAAGCTGGCCGTGTCCGGCATGCCCGGCTCCGGCAGGCCGGCCGAGCTGCTGCACCAGGCCGGCATCGACGCCGACGCGATCACCGACACCGCCCTGTCGCTCGCCCGGGCAGGCGGGGGCACCAGGTAGCAGGTGGCGCCGCCCGCGGAGGGCGCGCCTCAGAGGGCGCGCAGGCCGGTGAGGACCCGCTCGAGGAGGATGGGGTCGGCGGTCCCGCCCAGCTCGGACGGGTCGCGCTGGTGGACGACCACCAGGCCGACCTCGACCATGTCGGCGACCAGCACGCGGGCCACCCCGAGCGGGATCTCCAGCCGGGCGGAGAGCTCCGCCACCGACACCAGCTCCTCGCAGAGCAGGGCGATCGGGCGCCACTCGAGGCCGAGGCGGTCCTGCGCCACACGGCGGCCCAGCGCCGTGGTCGACACCAGCGCCTCGATCGCCAGATCCGCCCGGGCGGGCCGGGTCCGGCCGCCGGTCATCGCATAGGGCCGGACCTGCCCGGGGTTGCGGTCGCCATGGTCGCCCACGGGGTCACGGCCTGCCTTCCCGGTCACCGCTCAGCGCCCTGACCGTCCTGCTGGCCGTCCGGCCCGGTGGCCGGCGGGGGAGCGGGTCCGTGGCGCTCGAGCCGCTGCTCGCGATGGCCGTTGACCGATGGCGCGAAGGGGCCCGGGGAGCCCGGGGAGGGGGCTGGCTGCAGCGGCCTGGCCGGGATCGTCCCGCGACCGGGAAGCGGCCTGAGCGGGCCGCCGAACGGACCCTGGCCGCCCTGGCCGGCGGCGCCCCGGGCCGGCTCCCCGGCGCCGGCGACCATCGGTGCCGGCAGCAGCACCTGGGCGGTCACCCCGCCGTAGGGCGAGTGTCGTAGCTGCACCTTGATGCCGCAGCGCTGCGCCAGCCGCCCGATCACGTAGAACCCGAGCATGCGCGACAGGGCCAGATCGGCCGCCGGCGGGCTGGCCAGGCGCTCGTTGGCGGCGTGCAGGTCGGCGTCGCTCATGCCGATGCCGCGGTCTTCGATCTCGATCAGGTAGCCGTTGGAGAGTCCCTCCCCGGCGATCACCACACTGGTGTCGGGGGGTGAGAAGGCGGTGGCGTTCTCGATCAGCTCCGCCAGCAGGTGGACCAGGTCGATGCCGGCCGGGCCGGACAGCTCCACCCCATCCATGGGCAGGACCTGCACGCGGGTGTAGTCCTCGACCTCGGCCACGGCGGCGCGGGCGAGGTTGGCCAGCGGCACCGGCTGGCTCCAGCGGCGGCCCGGCTCGCTCCCCGACAGCACGAGCAGGCTCTCGGCGTTGCGCCGCATGCGCGTGGCCAGGTGGTCCAGCCTGAAGAACTGATCGAGCTGATCAGGGTCGGTCTCGTTCTTCTCGAGCTGGTCGATGAGGGCGAGCTGGCGGTCGATCAGGCTCTGGCTGCGGCGCGCCATGTTGACGAACATCTCGCTCACGCTCTGGCGCAGCGCGGCCTGATCCACGGCCACGCCGACGGCCACGCGCTGGACCGCGCTGAAGGCCTCGGCCACCCTGCCGATCTCGCCGCCGGCGCGGACCTCGATGGGCTCGGTCTCGGCCTCGAAGTCGACCGTCTGGGCCAGATGCAGCCGCTCGACCACGCTCGGCAGCTTGCGCTCGGCCACCTCCCTGGCGGCCTGCTCGAGCTCGATCAGCGGGTTGATCATCGAGCGGCCCAGGAAGACGGCCAGCGCGAAGGTCAGCACCACCACGATCATGAACAGCAGCAGGTTGTTGAGGAGCTGCTGCTCGGCCGCGACGACGTTCGCCCGGTTGGTCCGCAGCGCCTGCGCGCCGAGCTGCTGGCTCACGGCGCGCAGCGCCTCCACCCGCTCGCCGGCGGCGTCCGACCACTGCTCGGGGAAGACCTCCAGCCGCGGAGCGCGCTCGGCGCCGAGCAGCAGCGCCTCCAGGTCGTCGGCCTGCTCCACCCGCGGCGCCTGCACCGAGCTCGAGTACAGTCGCTGCTGCGCCGCGGTGGCCGTGGCCTGGAAGTGGGCCAGCTCACGCTGGCGCGCCCCCACCGACGCCGCCAGCCGCAGGTAGTCCTGGCCCCGGAAGCGCCCGACGGTGGCGACCGCGGTGCCCAGGCCGCGCTCGAAGCTGGCTGACTCCTCGGCCTGCGCGAGCGCCATCAGGGCGTCGAGGTCGCGCGCGAGCCCGCGATGGCCGATGTCCGTCGGGAGCCTGGCCGCCACGTCGAGGAGGTGGCCGATGGTGGTGCTGTAGCTGGACATGGTGCTGGCAACGGTGGCCCGGCGGTCGATGCTCTGCCGCGTGGCCGCGAGCCCCCCCAGCTCGGCAACGGCCGCCTGCAGCCGGGACCCGAGGCTGGGGTCCCGGCCGGAGTGGCTCAGCCCGGCGGTATCGCGGCGCAGCTCCCAAATCGCCCGGTCGACCCGCAGCCGCGTGGTGAGCACCTCGGGGCGGGCGCCGCCGGCGCGCTGGCCCACGAGCCAGGCGACCGAGGCGTCGCGCTCGGCGCCGAGCGCATGCGTCAGCGCGGCGGTTTCCAGCGCCACGACGGTGGCCCGCTTCTCCCGGTCCGCGCGCAGGCCGACGCGGAAATCGCCGGCGATGCGCAGAGCGGCGAGCATGGCCGTCCCGAGCGCGGGAAGGACGAAAATCGCGATCAGCTTGGTGCGGATCGGCGCGTCTCGAAGCATCTGTTTCCCTTGGAAATTTCCCCGGACCAGAAGCTGGAATCGTAGCTGCAATATCGTCTTTCGCAAAGATCGCGAGATTGCCGGAGAACGCGCTGATCGACGGCGATCCCGCAATTTCACCACGAATTCGCTCCCATTTGGCATTGACGGTCGCCCTCGCGGTAGAACTTTCATGCCCTTTGCCTCGCCTTGGAGGGAGCATGCCCGCTGACCCGCGCGAGCGGCGCGCCACGGCTCGCGCCGCCGTTGAGACCGACCCGCTGCTTGCCGAGCTCTCCGGACGCCACCGTCGCCTCGTCTGGCCCCTGGTGGCGTTCTTCCTGGCCTGGTACCTGCTGCTGATGCTGCTCGCCGGCTACTTCCCTCGGCTGCTGTCGCACCGGCTCGGCGGCCACGTCAACCTGGCCTACCTGCTCGCGCTGTCGCAGTTCCCGATGACCTTCCTGGTCGCCTGGCGCTACTCGCGCGGGGCCAGGCGGCGGCTGGACCCGCTGACGGCGCGGCTGCGGGCCGAGCGCGCCGCCCTGCTCGACGCCGAGGCCGCACAAGCGCAGGAGGTGGCGACGTGGCCGACCGCAGCCTCTCGATAGCGCTGTTCCTGGCCCTGATCGTGGTCACCCTCGGCATCACCTGGTGGGCGTCGCGCAGGACCCGGACGGCCACCGACTTCTACGCGGCCGGGCGGCGCATCCGCGGCTGGCAGAACGGGGTCGCGCTCGCCGGCGACTACCTGTCGGCCGCGAGCTTCCTGGGAATCGCCGGACTGATCGCCCTGTACGGCTACGACGGCCTGCTGTACTCGGTCGGGTTCCTGGTCGCCTACCTGGTGGTGCTGCTGCTGGTCGCCGAGCTGCTGCGCAACACCGGCCAGTACACCGTCGCCGACGTGCTCGCCTACCGGCTGCGGCAGCGGCCGGTCAGGGCGGTGTCCGCGCTGTCGACCGTCTCGGTGTCCGTGTTCTACCTGGTCGCCCAGATGGTGGGCGCCGGCGCGCTGGTCCGGCTACTGCTCGGCCTGCAGAACAGCCCGGGCACGGCGATCTGGTCGATCGTCGGCATCGGCGTGCTGATGATCGTCTACGTCGCCTTCGGCGGCATGATCGGTACCACCTGGGTGCAGATCGTCAAATCGATCCTGCTCCTCGGCGGCACGCTCGCCCTCTCGCTCATGGTGCTGCGCCGCTTCGGCTTCTCGGCGGACCTGCTGTTCGCACGCGCGGCCGCCGCGAGCGGCAAGGGCGGGGCGTTCCTGGCGCCGGGGCTGCTGTACCGCAACGGCCTCGACCTGGTCTCGCTGGGCCTGGCGCTGGTCCTGGGCACCGCCGGCCTGCCGCACGTGCTGATGCGCTGCTACACGGTAGCGGGCGCGCGGGCGGCCCGCTCCAGCGTCAACTGGGCCATCGGCGTCATCGGCGGCTTCTACCTGCTGACGATCTTCCTCGGCTTCGGCGCGGCCGCGCTGGTCGGCGGCGATGCCATCCGCACGGCCGCGCCCTCGGGCAACATGGCGGCGCCGCTGCTCGCGCAGCAGCTCGGCGGCGGGCCCGCCAGCTTCGGCGGCGACGTGCTGCTGGCAGCGACCGCGGTGGTGGCGTTCGCCACCATCCTCGCGGTGGTGGCCGGCCTGGTGATCACCGCCTCCTCCAGCTTCGCGCACGACTTCTACGCGGGCGTGCTGCGGCATGGCGCCGAGCGCGACGAGGCCCGCGAGGTCCGCGTGGCGCGCCTGACCGCGCTCGGGATCGGCGCGGTGGCGATCGTGCTCGGCATCGGCTTCCGCGGCCAGAACGTGGCCTTCCTGGTGGGGCTCGCCTTCGCCATCGCGGCCAGCGCCAACCTGCCGACCTTGCTGCTCTCCATGTACTGGAGGAGCTTCACGACCGCCGGCGCGGTGGTCGGGACGCTGGTCGGCCTCAGCTCCTGCCTGCTGCTGGTGGCTGTCGGCCCGGCGGTGATCGGTCCCCACGGCGTCTGGCTGAAGCACGCCCGACCGCTGTTCCCGCTGGAGAACCCGGGCATCGTGTCGATCCCGCTGGCGTTCATCGGCGCCTGGGCCGCGAGCCGGCTGCGCCCGGAGCCGGCGGCGGAGGCGAGCTACGACGCCCTGCGCCTGCGCGCCCTGGCTGGCGTCGGCGCCGAGCGGCGACCCGCCGACGCCGGCCGGTAGCCCGGCTCCAGTCCGGCCCCCGGCTGTCATCGCTGGGCGGAGGTCGCTTCGCGGCGGTGCTCGACCTCGGCGCGGAGGCCGCGCAGGGTGGCCGACGTCGTGATCGCGTCGGGATCGGTGCGCAGCTCCAGCAGGGCGGGCCGGCCGGCCGCGAGCGCGCGCTCGAAGGCCGGCGGGAACGCGTCCGTCTCCTCGACCACCTCGCCGTGAGCGCCAAAGGCGCGGGCCAGCGCCGCGAAGTCCGGGTTCACCAGGTCGGTGCCGACGACCCGGCCCGGGTACGCCCGCTCCTGGTGCATGCGGATGGTGCCGTACATGGAGTTGTTCAGCACCAGCACCACGATGCGGACGTCGTGCTGCACGGCGGTGGCCAGCTCCTGCCCGGTCATGAGGAAGCAGCCGTCGCCGGCGAAGGCCACCACCACCCGCTCAGGGTGGGCGAGCTTGGCCGCCACCGCCGCGGGCACGCCATAGCCCATGGTCCCTCCCTTGGGCGCGAGCTGCGTGCCGAGCTGGCGGAAGCGGTAGTAGCGCTGCGCCCAGCCGGTGTAGTTGCCGGCGCCGCTGGTCACGACCGCGTCGGCCGGCAGCCGCCGCGACAGCCAGGAGACCACCCTGGCCAGGTCGAGCCGGGCGTCCGACGGCGGCGGCCGCGACCAGGCCAGGTAGCCGTCGCGCGCGGCCTGTGCCCAGACCGTCCAGCCAGGGTCGGCAACCGGCGGCAGCGCGCGGGCGGCCGCCGCGAACGCCGGCATGCCCGCCGCGATCGCCAGGTCCGCCTGGTACACGCTGCCGAGCAGCTCGACGCTCTGGTGCACGTGCACCAGCCGCTGGCGCGGCAGTGGCGGCTCCAGCAGCCGGTAATTGGCCATGGTCAGCTCATCCAGCCGCGGGCCGACCACGACCACGAGGTCGGCGGACTCGACCCGCGCGAGCAGGGCGGGGTCGGCGCTGTTGCCCAGCGGCCCGGCGTAGCTCGGGGAGCGGTTGTCCAGGACGTCCTGCGAGCGGAAGGACACCGCCACCGGCAGGCGGCTCGCCTCGGCGAAGGCGCGCAGGTCCGCCGCCGCGGCCCCGGTCCAGCCAGGCCCGCCCGCCAGCAGCAGCGGCCGGCTCGCCTCCGCGAGCAGCTCGCGCAGCTCGCTGAGGTCGGCGGCGGAGAGGTGCGCCTGGACCGCGGCGGCCGGGCGGGCGTCGGCCACCGCGGCCTTGGCGGCGAGCACGTCCTCGGGCAGGCCGAGCACCACCGGCCCGGGGCGGCCCGAGACGCTCACCGTGACAGCGCGGGCGACCAGCTCGGGCACGCGGGCCGCGTCGTCGACCTCGGCCGCCCACTTCGCCATCGTCCCGAACACCGCCGGCACGTCCAGCTCCTGGAATGCCTCGCGGCCGCGCAGGTCGCGCGGGACCTGGCCGACCAGCAGCAGCATGGGCGCCGAGTCCTGGGCCGCGTTGTGCACCCCGACGCTGGCGTTGGTGGCCCCGGGGCCGCGGGTCACCAGGCACACCCCGGGCCGCCCGGCGAGCCTGCCGTGGGCCGCGGCCATGTGCGCCGCCCCGCCCTCCTGGCGGCAGACCACCAGCCGGATGGGCGCGTCGTGGAGCGCGTCGAGCACCGGCAGGAAGCTCTCCCCGGGGACGCAGAACGCCGTGTCCAACCCGTTCAGCAACAGCTGGTCGACCAGGATCCGCCCACCGTCGCGCACCCGACCTCCCTCGGGCCAGTGCCGGTAGCGTTACCTGAGACGCGACCACCGGCAAAGCCCGACGATAGCAGTCAGCAGCGCAGTGGCGGACGGCTCCGCTGGCGGCCGTAGCTCACCAGCGCGCCCCAGGTCTGGCGGCCGACGACGCCGTCGCCGAGCATGCGGTGGGCGGCCTGGAAGCGCCGCACCGTGGCGCGCGTGACCGGGCCGAACGCCCCGTCCACCGCGAGGCAGTAGCCGTTGCTGCGCAGGCGGGTCTGCACCGCGCTGACGCCGGCGCTCTGCTGGCCGTACTGGACCTCCAGCATCGCCGGTGACGTGCGGGTTGGCCGGACGCCGTAGGGCATCAGGCCCGGCCGCCAGATCGAGGCGATCCGGATCGGCACGGAGCGGTTGGCCGCCTCCACCATCCGGCCCGAGCCGAGGTACATGCCGACGTGGTCGATGGTCGATGGGCTGGCGGTGTTGCGGGCGTAGAAGATGAGGTCACCGGCGGAGAGCTTGCGCACGGGGATGTGCGCGCCCGCCCCGTACTGCCAGCGGGACACCCGTGGGAGGGCCACCCCGGCCGCCCTGTAGGCCATCGTCGTCAGGCCGGAGCAGTCGTAGCCGGAGGGGCCGTTGCCGCCCCACCGGTAGGGCTTGCCGAGTTGGTCGAGCGCGAAGCGGACCGCGATCGCCGCGGCCGAGCCGCGGACCTTGTACGCGGCCGGCTCGGCGGCCGGCTTGCGGGCGGTCCGCGCCGGGAGCGGCACGACCAGCAGGACGAGCAGGACGATGAGGAGCCAGCGCCATGCGCCGGCGGGACGAAGGTTCAGCCGAATTCGGGGAAGCTGCGCTGACATCGGCGGCCACGCTCCTTCTGGTCGGAGCCTGTGCCGGTCGGACCGGCAACGCTCGACTAAGGGCAAGATGATTAATCGGCTCGATCTAGTCAGCAGTTGAGCCCCGCATGGTGGAGGCATGGCTGGCGCATCCCGCCCGCCGAGCGGGCGCCGCCGATCAGCCGATCAGGCGATGCGCGCCCGCGCCTGCTCGACCAGGGCGTCGAGGTCGACGTTGCCGCTGGTCACGATCCAGGCGATGTCGCCGTCGCTGTTGAAGCCCAGGGCGGCGCCGGCGGGCAGCAGCCGCGCCACCTCGCCGACCAGGGCGGTGAAGCGCTCGTCGTTGGGGACCTCGACCCGCCTGGTGCTGGAGGGGGAGCGCGGCGGCGCCGGCCGTGGCGGCTCAACCGGCTCGTCCTCGCCGAGCTCCATCAGCCGGGCCTTGACCAGCTCGTAGTCGACGCCGAAGGAGGCGAGCAGCCGGGCGGCCTGCGTCTCCCGCTGCGACAGCAGGGCGAGCAGGTAGTGCTGCGTGCCCACCCGGCCGTTGCTGCCGTCCTGCACCGCCTGCTGCCGGGCCAGCTCGAGGACGGGCACGGCCGGCGCGGTCAGCGCGACCACCGGCTGGTACGGCCCCGACTGCCCGGCCTCGGCGACGGTCTCGCCGGCGCCGAGTTGCCGCAGCACGGCGTCCAGGCTGACCCCGAGCTCGGCCAGCAGGCGCGCCCCGGTGCAGGAGCACTCCTCCAGCAGGCCGATCAGCAGGTGCTCCGAGCCGACGTGCTCGCGCCCGCGGCGCTGTGCCACCTGAGCGGCCCGCTCCAGCACCAGCCGGAAGGCGCCGGGGTAGGGGGACTCGTCCACGCTGTGGTGGTCGCCGCGCCGCCGCGTCGGCGGCAGGCGCTTGAGGACGTGGTCCCGCACGCCCTGCTCGGTCAGGCCGAGCTGGCGCAGCGTCCGCGGCCCGACCGCCTCGGGGTCGGCGCCCAGCCGCGCCAGCCCGAGCAGGAGGTGCTCGCTGCCGATCCAGCCGTGCCCGAGGTCAGCCGCCTCCTGGTGGGCGGTGACGACCACCGCCCGCGCCTTTTGCGTCAACCGCTCGAACATCGCGCCTCCGCCGCACCTGGAGTTTCACCGCCAGCCGGGGCGTATCCCACCACAGCAGGCTGGAGAAGCCTACCGTTTTCCCAGCGCAATAGCGGAACCGGCCACGCGGTTCGTGCGGGTGCGCAGGCGTTGCCGTGCGAATTGTGCGCGGTAGCGGCCCGACCGGACCATCGAAGGTCGATGGGCGAAATGGGGGCTGAAGGAATGCATTCAGGCGTAACCCTCTAGTCAAGACGGCTAGTTCGACAAAGTCAAGTGGTGCGTGAGCGTCGCGAGCCTGGTTCACTTCTGCCATGTCGACCGTCACGGCACCAAGCGTCCCCTTCGATGCCCTCCAGCGGCGTTTCGCCCAGCAATACCAGGAAAGCGACCCTCTCGACATGGGTGACGGCACGGTCGTCGTGGTGCCCTCGCTGACCTTCCCGGTCGCGGAGCTGCGAAAGATCGTCGCCATCCAGCATTACGAGGAGCGGCTGCTGTTCCTGCTGCTGCTGCTGCGCCGGCCGGGCGTCCGGGTGGTCTACCTCAGCTCACTGCCGATCGAGCAGTCGATCGTCGACTACCACCTGAGCTTCCTGCCCGATCCCGAGGACGCGCGCGGCCGCCTGCACATGCTGTCGATCGGCGACCCGGAGGCGCGGCCGCTCACCGCCAAGCTGCTCGAGCGCCCCGACCTGATCGGGCGGGTGCGCGAGATCGCCCCTGACCCGGCCGAGGCGTACCTGCTGCCGTTCAATGTGACCGCGCTGGAGGGCCGGCTCGCCGAATGGCTGCACCTGCCGCTGTACGGCCCGCTCCCGGCACTGACCGGTCTCGGCTCGAAGACCGGCTCCCGGCGGGTCGCCCGCTGCGCCGGGGTGCCGGTGCTCGACGGCGCCGAGGACCTCTGGACGGTGGCGGAGGTGGAGCACGCCATCCGCCGGCTGCACCACCGCACGCCGAAGCTGCACGGGGCCGTGGTCAAGCTCAACCACGGCTTCTCCGGCCAGGGCAACGCCGTCGTCCACTTCGACGGGCTCGTCACGCCGCTGCATGCCACCCGCACGACCTTCTGCGCCGAGCAGGAGTCGTGGGGCTCGTTCGTCGGCAAGATCCGCGAGTCCGGCGCGGTGGTGGAGGAGCTGCTGCGCGTCCCCGGCGTCGTCTCGCCGAGCGTGCAGCTGCGCATCACCCCTGGCGGCGTCCCGCGGGTGGTCTCCACCCACGACCAGGTGCTGGGCGGCCCCAACGACCAGGTGTACCTGGGCTGCCGCTTCCCGGCCGACCAGCGCTACCGGGCGTCGATCCAGGAGGCGGCGATGGGGTCCGCCCGCGTGCTCGCGGCCCACGGGGTGATCGGCTCGTTCGGCATCGACTTCTTCGTCGTGCCCGAGGGACGCGGCTTCCGTGTGTTCCTCGCCGAGATCAACCTGCGCGTCGGCGGCACCACCCACCCGTTCGGCATGGTCTCGCTCGCCAGCGAGGGCAGCTACGACCTGGGCTCCGGCGAGCTCAAGGCGGGCGGGCGCGCGAAGTGCTACGTGTCGACCGACAACCTGAAGTCGCGGCGCCTGGCAGGCCAGCCGCCCGGCAGGGTGATCGAGCAGCTGCGCCGCCATGGCATGGCGTTCGACTCCAGGACGATGACGGGCGCGACCCTGCATCTGCTCGGTGCCCTGCGCGAGCACGGGAAGCTGGGCGTGACCTGCGTCGGTGACTCGCCCGAAGAGGCCGAGGAGCGCTACCGCCAGATTCTCGCGACGCTGTCACCGTCGTAGGCTCTCCATCACGCCCGTCGACCTGGAAGGGATGGAGAGAGCATGACGCTGCTGCTGCGAGGCGGAACGCTGATCGACGGGACCGGGGCCGACCCGGTCGACGATGCCGTGGTGATGACCGAGGGCGAGCTGCTGAGCCGGGTCGGGCGGCGGCAGGCCACCATGGCCGGCGGCGGGGTGGAGGAGGTCGACTGCGATGGGCTCACGCTGCTGCCGGGGCTGATCGACGCGCACAGTCACCTCGGCCTGATCACGGTCGAGGCGCCCGAGCGGGTCCCACCGGCGGTGGCCGCCGCGCAGATCTTCCGCAACTGCGAGCTGGCGCTGGACGCGGGCTTCACCACCGTGCGCGACGTGGCCGGCATCGACGGCGGCGTGGCGCGGGCGGTGGCCGAGGGGCTGGTGCGCGGCCCGAGGATCCTGCCGTCGGGGCCGATGCTGTCGCAGACCGGCGGCCACGGCGACCACGCGCCGGCGTTCCTGGACGCCCACCACTATGCCTATGGCGGCGTCGCGGGCATCAGCCAGATCAACGCCACCTGCGACGGGCCCGACCAGGTGCGGCTCGCCGCCCGCCGCGCCTTCCGCCACGGTGCCACGCAGATCAAGGTGTGCGTCTCCGGTGGAGTGGTGTCCTTCAGCGACAGTCTGGAGGACGCCCAGTTCAGCGTGGCCGAGCTGCGCGCGGCGGTGGAGGAGGCCGAGGCCCGCGGCACCTATGTCACCGCGCACGCGCACAGCGTCCGCGGGATCCTGAACGGTCTCGAGGCGGGGGTGTCCTGCTTCGAGCACGGCACCTTCCTGGACGAGGCGACCGCCCAGCGGATGGCCGAGGTGGGCGCGGATCTGGTGCCCACCTTCGCCGTGCTGCGGCTGATGACGCGCCGCTGGCGCGAGTGGGGCGTGCCCGAGTCCGCGCTGCCGCGGCTGGCCGGGGTGGAGGACGCCATGGCCGCTTCGACGAAGCTGGCCATCGCGGCGGGCGTGCGGGTTGGGTCCGGCTCCGACCTCCTTGGCCCGAGGCAGGAGCACCGCGGGCTCGAGCTGGTGATCAAGGCCGAGCTGCTCGGCCCGATGGCGGCGATCGTCTCCGCCACCTCGACCAACGCGGCGATCCTGTGGCTGGAGCGGCGCATCGGCCGTCTGGCCGAGGGGCTGGTGGCCGACGTGATCGCGGTCGACGGCGACCCGCTCGCGGAGCCGTCGCTGCTCGACGACCCCGACCGCGTGAGGCTGGTGGTCAAGGCCGGCCAGGTGGTCAAGGACACCCGCGCCTTGCGAGGGAGCAGATGACCCAAGGGCACGCGACGGACCCGTACAAGCGCACCTTCCCGAGCCTTGAGTTCGAGCGGCCCGCCGAGGGCGTGCTGCGGATCGTGATGAGCGCCCCCGGGCGCCTCAATGCCGCCGACGCCGCGATGCACCGCGACCTCTCGCGGGTCTGGCTCACCGTCGATCAAGACCCCGAGGTGCGCGCGGTGATCGTGCGCGGCGCGGGGGACGCCTTCTCGGCCGGCGGCGACCTCGACCTGGTGGAGGCGATCGCCGACGACTTCGCGACCCGGGTCCAGGTGATGCGCGAGGCACGCGACATCGTCTACAACCTCGTCAACTGCGCCAAGCCGGTGGTCTCGGCCATGGCCGGCCCGGCGGTCGGGGCCGGGCTGGTGGTGGGCCTGCTCGCCGACGTGTCGATCGCCGGCCGCTCGGCCCGCATCATCGACGGTCACACGCGGCTGGGCGTGGTCGCCGGCGACCACGCCGCGCTCGTCTGGCCGCTGCTCTGCGGCCTCGCCAAGGCCAAGTACCACCTGCTGCTGTGCGAGCCGCTGTCCGGGGAGGAGGCCGAGCGGATCGGCCTGGTGTCCCTCTGCGTCGACGACGCCGAGCTGCACGGCACCGCCCTGGAGGTCGCCGTCAAGCTGGCCGCGGGCTCCCAGACGGCGATCAGGTGGACCAAGTACGCCCTCAACAACTGGCTGCGACTGGCCGGGCCGACCTTCGACACCTCGCTGGCCCTGGAGTTCATGGGGTTCGCCGGCCCCGACGTGCGCGAGGGCCTCGCCTCGCTGCGCGCCAGGCGTCCGCCGAGCTTCGGCGGCCCGGCACCGGAGTGACAGGGGATTGCTGGGATGGACGAGGCGACCGCGGCCTTCAGACCGGAGCTTCGCAGCGCCGTCGAGTGGCGCGGCGACCATCTGGAGGCGATCGACCAGACTGCGCTGCCGGAGCGCTTCACCGTGCTCGAGCTGCGCAGCGTCGGCGAGGTGGCGGACGCGCTGCGCCGGCTGGTGGTGCGTGGCGCCCCCGCGATCGGCGTGGCCGCCGCCTTCGGTGTGGTCATCGGGCTGGACGAGCGCCGGCCGGCCACCGCCGCGGCGGCCCGCGACGCGCTCGAGCAGGTGGTCGTGGAGCTCGAGGCCACCCGGCCGACCGCGGTGAACCTGCGCTGGGGCGCCCGCCGGGTGGCCGCGGCCGCCGCTGCCGGACACGACGCCGCCGCGATCCGGCAGCTCGCCCTCGACGAGGCCATGCGCGTGCTCTCCGAGGACCGTGAGGCCTGCCGGCGCATGGCCGACCACGGCCGCGCCGAGCTGGCCGGCAGGCGGCGGCTGCTCACCCACTGCAACACCGGCCGGCTCGCCACCGCCGGGCTCGGCACCGCGCTGGCCGTGGTCTACGCCAAGGCCGAGGCGGGCGAGCCGGTCGAGGTGCTCGTCTCCGAGACGCGCCCGCTGCTGCAGGGCGCCCGCCTCACCGCCTGGGAGCTGCTCGACGCCGGCATCCCCGTGACCCTGCTGGCCGACACCGCGGCGGGGTCCCGCGACGCTCGTGACCGCGTTCATCACCGACGCGGGCGTGCTGCGCCCGCCCTTCGCCGACTCGATCGCGCGGGCGCGGGCGGAAGAGCCGGAGCCCCGTTACCTTTCGTGACCTTCATCCTCCCGTTTATGGGATTGCCAGGTTGTGCCCTATACTCCCCCTCGCCTCGTACCGATAGGATAACGGAGGGATGAATTGCTCTCTATATACCGGTTTGCCATTGGCGTCGTCGCCGGGCTGGGGATGCTCGTCTTCGGCGGGCTGATCCTGGCCGACAGTGCGGTCAAGTGCGGCGCGAAAGTGATGGAGCCCGGGAGCAGCTGCACCACCACCCGCAAGGGCGTCACCACCGAGCGCACCTACGACGAGCAGCGATCCTATAACCGCCGCATCGGTGTCATCCTGACGGCGGGCGGGCCAGTCGTGGTCCTCGTGAGCGGGGCGTTCCTCGTTGGGACCCTCCGGAGGCGCCGCTCCAGCGCAGCCCCGGCGGGGCCCGTTTCGCACCAGGCGTAGCCCCGTCTCGAGCCCGGTCAGGCCTCGACCTTCTGGCCCTTGCCGATGACGACGACGCCGTCGGCGGAGACCACGAAGCGCTCCCGGTCACGCTCGAGGTCGACGCCGACCCGTGCGCCGTCCACGATCCGCACGTTCTTGTCCACGATCGCGTTGCGCACGACCGCGCCCTCGCCGATCTCGACCGCGTGCATCACCACCGACCCCTCGACCAGCGCGCCGGTGTCGATCCTGACCCCGGGGGAGAGGATCGAGCGGCGCACGGTCCCACCCGAGACGACCACGCCGGCGCACACCATCGAGTCCAGCGCCTGCCCACGGCGCTGCTCGTCGTCGAACACGAACTTGGCGGGCGGCAGTGGCTCGTGCCAGGTGAGAATCGGCCAGCGGTCGTTGTAGAGGTTGAAGATCGGGTGGACCGAGATCAGGTCCATGTGCGCCTCGTAGTACGCGTCGAGCGTGCCCACGTCGCGCCAGTAGGCGTGGTCCCGCTCGGTGGTCCCGGGCACGTCGTCGTCGGCGAAGTCGTAGACCTGCGCCTCGCCCCGCTCCACCAGCATCGGCACGACGTTGCCGCCGAGATCGTGCTTGGAGTGGCCGTCGGCCGCGTCGACGGTGACCGCCTCGATCATCGTCGCGGTGGTGAACACGTAGTTGCCCATGGAGGCGTACGCCTGGTCGGGCGCGTCCGGCAGGCCCGGGGGCTCGGCCGGCTTCTCGTGGAACGCGCGATGCCGCGCCCGTCCGCGGCGGTCTCGATCACACCGAACGACGTGGCCTCCCGGCGCGGCACCCGGATGCCGGCCACGGTCACGCCGGCGCCCGAGGCGACGTGCTGCTCGACCATCCGCCGCGGGTCCATTCGGTAGATGTGGTCGGCGCTGAAGACGATCACGTAGTCCGGCCGCTCGTCGTGGACCAGGTTGAGGCTCTGGAAGATCGCGTCGGACGAGCCCGCGTACCAGCGGGGCCCGCGGCGCATCTGCGCCGGCACCGGGGTCACGTAGTTGCCGAGCAGCGGTGACATCCGCCAGGTGGTGGCGATGTGGCGGTCGAGGCTGTGGCTCTTGTACTGGGTGAGCACGACGATGCGCAGGTAGCCGCCGTTGACCAGGTTGGAGAGGGCGAAGTCGACCAAGCGGTAGTCGCCCCCGAACGGCACCGCCGGCTTGGCCCGGTCCGCGGTGAGCGGCGCGAGTCGCTTGCCCTCGCCACCCGCGAGGACCATCGCGAGCACCTTCGGCTGCGCCATGGCCTGACTGTATCGCACACCTCCGGCCGCGCCCCTCAGCCTGCGCGCTGAAGCGTTCCCCTACGATACGAGGATGACGAGCTACGCCTTTGGCGACAACGACCTGGCGGTCGAGCGCCTGGCGAAGGTGGCGGAGCTGTTCGCGTCCTCCAGCGCGCGCTTCCTCGGCGCCTCGGTGGCCTTCCCGGTGAACCTGGCGGTCGACCTCGGCTGCGGGTCCGGGCATACCACCCGCCTGCTGGCCAGCACGGTCAGCCCGGCGCGAACGGTGGGACTGGACGCCTCCGCCGGCATGGTCGAGGTTGCCGGTGGCGAGGGCGATCGCGGCGTCGCGCTTGAGTACCTGCGGCACGACGTCACCGCCGTGCCCTTCCCGGTCGGTCCGGCCGATCTCGTCTATGCGCGCCTCCTGCTGAGCCACTTGACCGACCCGGGCGAGGTGCTGGCGGCGTGGGCCACTCAGCTCGGGCCCGGCGGGCTGCTGCTGCTCGACGAGGTGGAGTGGATCAGTACCGACGAGCCGGCGCTTGCCACCTACCTCGAGGTCGTTGCCGAGCTGCTCGAGCGCCGCGGTCACCGGCTCTGCACCGGGCCGCTGCCGGAGGCGCTGCCGGACCCGCCGGGCCTGCGCCGCCAGGCGAGCGCGGTGGCCACGCTCTCCCCAGGGGTGCGGCGCGCCGCCGCGATGTTCGGCCTCAACCTGCGGGTCTGGGGCGGCGATCCTTACGTGCGGGCCCACCATGGCGGCCTGCCCGAGCGGCTCGGCGCCGAGCTGGCGGGCCTGGTGGCGGCACCCGACCGCGACGGCATCACCTGGGGCATGCGCCAGATCGTCTACCGGTCGGCGCTGCCGTAGGCCTGGTCCAGCAGCTCGGCGGGGTGGAGCGCGCTCGTGGCGGAGCCCAGCGCGCCGAGGCCGGCTCTCAGGCTCCCCGGTGTGCCAGGCGGCACACCATGGCGACCGCCAGGGGGGTGGGGACAATCGTTTGACGTCCCCACCGCCTTCCGTAGCATCAGCTACAGGAAATTGCTCATGACGACGTTTCGGAGGCTCGCCCACGATGGCGCCCTTTCCCTGTCAACCTGGCTCCTGCTCCTGGCGTATCTATTCGTGCCACTTCTCGCCCGGCTACTGGTCGGCCATGGCGTGAAGCGAAAATCCGCTTGGGCCATGCTCGTGGCCGGACGCAGGCGCGTCCCGCGCGCTTGGGACGAGCTGTTCGTCCAGGGCGGTTCGGGCATCGTCCGCCTGAAGCTCAAGAGCGACCGGGACGGGAACCCACTCTGGCTGGCGGGCGTGTACCGGGAAGAGACACAGGCCAGACGCAGGATGGCGTCCAGGATTTGGGAGGTTGCCCGGTGACCTGGAGGCAGTCACTCGCAAGGTGGTGGAGGGCTCACCAGGAGCGATCCCGGTATAAGCGTATGAACAGGAGCATCTTTCTTCCGAGTCTGTCGTCCCTGGGCCCGCAGGAGGAGCCGTTGAACCTGCAGGAAATCAGGGTGCCCGAGGGCGTTCCCACGATCGATGAGGCTGAGTACAAGGCGAGGGAGGCGCGCAGGGCGCGGCTCGCGGGTGAGGACGTGCCCGGCCACCGGCCAGACGACCGCGACGATTTTGGTTACTCATAATCGCTGCTCGTATCCTGCTGTGAGGTGCCGAGCCGGGCAAGGCACGGTAAGGTCCGGGCCTGCCACCGAACCATGGGCCGGAGTCCGTCATGACATTCCCGGGCGTCTCGCGCTGGCGCTTCCCCGACCCGTCCACCGCCGACGAGGACGGCGTGGTCGGGTTCGGCGCCGACCTCCAGCCGGCCACCCTGCTGCACGCCTACCGGCAGGGAATCTTCCCCTGGCCGCACCCGGGGATGCCGCTGCCCTGGTTCTCGCCCGATCCGCGCGGCGTCATCCCACTTGACGGGCTGCACGTGTCGCGCTCGCTGCGCCGGCGACTGCGCCGCTGCGGCTTCCAGACCACGGTGGACCGGGACTTCCCGGCGGTCGTCGCGGCCTGCGCGGCGTGCCGCCGGCCCGAGGGCACCTGGATCCTCCCTGAGATGCACGCGGCCTACGTGCGCCTGCACCGGCTCGGCCACGCCCACAGCCTGGAGGTCTGGAGCGGCGATGAGCTGGTCGGCGGCCTGTACGGGATCGGGGTGGGGGCGGTCTTCACGGGCGAGTCCATGTTCCACCGGGTCAGCGACGCCTCCAAGATGGCGCTGGTCGACCTGGTCGCCCGGCTGGTCGAGGCGGGCGGCTGGCTGATCGACGTGCAGCTCCCCACCCCGCACCTCACCAGCCTCGGCGCGCGCCCCATGGCGCGGCGGGACTTCCTGGCGCTGCTGCGGCGTGCGCGCGACGTGCCGGTCTCCCTGCCGCTGGACCGCCGGCCGGTCGCGCGGCTGGCGCCCCCTGCGCCCGCTGCGCCGGTCGCATCCGCTGTGCCGCCGGCCCGCTTGCCCGTCCCGACCCCGGGTATGCCGACCGAGAGGGACTGCTAGGCGGGAGGGAAGCCGGTCAGCTGGAGGGAGCGAGCATGCGTGGCACGATGACGGCCAAGGTCCTCGAGCAGCATCTGGTCGGCGGGCGCCTCGCGCCCGGAGAGGAGATCTCGCTCAGGATCGACCAGACCCTGCTGCAGGACGCCACTGGCACGATGGCGTGCCTGGAGCTGGAGGCACTCGGCGTCGACCGGGTCCGCACCGACCTCGCCGTGGTGTACGTGGACCACAACATGATCCAGTTCGACCACCGCAACGCCGACGACCACCTCTTCCTGCAGACCTGCGCGGCCAGGTACGGCATGAAGCTCTCGCGGCCCGGCAACGGCATCTGCCACCAGGTCCACACCGAGCGTTTCGCCCGACCGGGAGCGACCCTGCTCGGCGCGGACTCGCACACCTCGACCTCCGGGTCGTGCGGCTCGCTGGCGATCGGCGCCGGCGGGCTCGAGGTTGCCCTGGCCATGGCGGGTCATCCCTTTCAGATGCCCACTCCGATCGTGGTCGGCGTGCACCTGGAGGGCGAGCTGCCGCCCTGGGTCGCGTCCAAGGACCTCATCCTGTGGCTGCTCCGCCGCCGCACAGTCAAGGGTGGGCTGCACCGCGCCTTCGAGTTCACCGGTCCGGGCATTGCGACGCTGCCGGTCACGCAGCGCGCCACCGTCTGCAACATGATCACCGAGCTCGGGGCGACCACCGCGATCTTTCCCTCCGACGAGCAGACGCGCCGGTTCCTCGGGCGCCAGCACCGCGGCGACCAGTGGGTCGAGCTTGGCCCGGATCCTGACGCCTCCTTCGACGAAGAGATCCATGTCGACTTGTCGACACTGGAGCCGCTGATCGCCAAGCCGCACTCGCCGGACAACGTCGTGCCCGTGGAGGAGGTGGCAGGCACCCCGGTGTCCCAGGTGTGCTTCGGCTCGAGCGTGAACTCCTGGTACGAGGATCTGGCCATCCCGGCAGCCATGCTGCGCGGCGGCCACCTCCCTCCGACGACCGCGGCCACCGTCTCGCCGGGCAGCCGCCAGATCCTGCGGGCGATCACCGCTTCTGGCGTGCTGGCCGACCTCGAAGGGGCGGGCGTGCGAATCCTCGAACCGGCCTGCGGACCGTGCGTGGGCATGGGTCAGGCGCCGCCGTCCGGCAAGGTGAGCGTGAGGACCTTCAACCGCAACTTCAAGGGCCGCTCCGGCACGGTCGACGACCAGGTCTTTCTGACCTCGCCGGCCACGGCCGCGGCCACCGTGCTGGCCGGCGCCATCACCGATCCCCGCACGCTCAGGGAGGCGCCGACGATCCGCGAGCCCGACCCACCGGTGGACGACTCCATGATCGTCGACCCGCCGCCGCGGGCGGAGGCCGAGCGGGTCGAGATCATCCGCGGCCCGAACATCAAGCCGCCGCCGCTGCCGCCGCCGCTGCCGGACACCCTCGCCGGCAGAGTGCTGATCGTCCTGCCCGACAACGTCCCCACCGGCTCGATGGCGCCCGACGGCGCGATCGTGATGGCCGACCGCTCCAACGTCGCCGCGCTGGCCGAATACACCTTCAGGAACGAGGATCCCGACTTCGTGCGCCGCGCGCGGGATTGGCACGGCGGCTTCATCGTGGCCGGCGACAACTACGGCCAGGGCTCCAGCCGCGAGCATGCCGCGCTCGCGCCGCTCGCGCTCGGGGTGCGCGCGGTTCTGGTCGTGGGCCTGGCCCGCATCCACCGGCGTAACCTGATCGCTCAGGGTCTGGTTCCTCTGCTGATCGATCGTGAGGTGCGCGACCGGCTCGAGGTGGGTGACCGGCTCGCGATGCCGGGCCTGCGCGAGGCGCTCGACGGCGGTGCCAGGGAAGTCGAGGTCCAGGTGGAGGGCGGGCCTGCCTTCGTGGCCCGGCTGGACCTGTCACGCCGCGAGCGCGAGACGGTCCTGGCGGGAGGTCTGCTGAACCAGTTGCGGGAGGAGAGGTCGGGGTGAGCGGAGACGTGCTCGAGGCGCTGGCCGCCGCGCGCCGGGTGGGGCAGCCGGTGGCGATGGGGACGACGGTGCGGACCGAGGGCGACCCGCCGTCGGCGCCGGGCAACCGGGCGTTGTTCGCGCCGGACGGGACGCTGCTGGCCGGGACGATCGGCTGCAACGGCCTGGACCGTCGCACCGGCCGGGACGCCGGCGACCTGCTGAGGTCGGGCACGCGCTCGGCCATCCAGCGCTACACCAGCTTCGAGGGCGAGCCGGGCGAGGGCGTGGTCGAGGTGTTCCTGGAGGCCTTCGGCGGGCGACCCAGGCTGCTGGTCGGCGGCGGCGGCCCGGTGGCCGACGCGCTGGCCGCGATCGGCGAGGCGGTCGGCCTGGCCGTGCGGGCGGAGCCGCCCGGCTCCGAGGAGTTCGCCAGCTCGGTCGACGGGCTCGGCCCGCGGGACGCGGTCGTCTTCGTCGACCACGACGACCCGGATCTGCTGCCGGCGCTCATCCGGGCGCTCGGCGGCGAGGTCGGGTACGTCGGGGTGATGGGCAGCCGGCGCCACACTCCGGGCTTCGTCGCCAAGCTGCGCGAGGCCGGCGTCGATCTCGACCGCCTCCACAGCCCGACCGGACTGGACCTTGGCGCCAGAGTGCCACCGGAGATCGCCCTGTCGATCCTGGCCGAGGTCATGGCCGCCACCAGGGACAGACCCGGCACCAGCCTCAGCATCGTCGGCCGCCCGGACGGCGCCTGACGCGCCCGCGGTCGACCGCTCAGGAAAAGGCCCCGAGTCCGCACCGGCTGCCAGCCGGTGGGTCTCCTCGGGGCCTCTTCACACCCCCCGAACGGCACCCAGTTGATCCGCCCTGGGGGGCGGATCGGACCGCCGAAGCAGTCGCGCCCCAATCCCTGGGAGGGATCGACGCGCATGGCCCGACGCCACCACGCCCGACCAGCCGTTCCCCGGCACGAGGGCAGCGGCCATGCCACCCTGCCGGTGAAACGGACTCTGCCAGACTGACCACTTCGTAGTCAATCCCCGATCCGTCGGATTTGCCGGACGGCAGCGGAAAATGCAGAGCGGTAGGCTGCTGCCTGACGACGCCGCCGGCCGACGCCGTGCCGGTGTGAGAAGAGGCAAAGAAGAAAGGACCGCACCCGTCATGCCCATCCAAGTCGGCCAGCCAGCCCCCGACTTCGTGCTCAAGGACCAGGACGGCCAGACGCGCCGGCTGTCCGACTACTCCGGCAAGAAGAACGTCCTGCTGGTGTTCTACCCGCTGGCGTTCTCAGGCATCTGCACTGGCGAGCTGTGCCAGCTCCGCGACGACCTGCCGAGCTTCGAGAACGAGGACACCACCATCCTCGCCGTCTCGGTCGACTCGCCCTACGTGCTCAAGGCGTTCGCGGAGCGCGAGGGCTACCACTTCGGGCTGCTGAGCGACTTCTGGCCACACGGTGAGGTGGCCAGGACCTACGGCGTGTTCAACGAGGAGCGCGGCTTCGCCATCAGGGGCACGTTCATCGTGGACAAGGAGGGCGTCGTGCGGCACCTGACCGTCAACCAGCCGAGCGAGCCCCGCGACCCGGACGAGTACCGCCGGGCCCTGGCCGAACTCTAGCCTCGCCCGCTGACCGCTGCCGGCACGGGCCCGTGCCCGTTTGCGCCGAATCATCCTGAACTGCTGATTCGTCCCATATGGACTTGCCGTCGCATAGCGAGCCAGCCATGATTTGCGAGAAACACGCCATGCTCCCGAAGTAGTCAAGAACGTCAGTATTGAGGGGAAGAGGAACGTAGCCTTGACCGACGACAAGCAGTCGATCACCGAGCAGGCCTAGCTCAGCCATCCGGTGACTCACGACCCACTGCGCCTGGGTGACGTGCTCCGCGATGAGCTCGAGGAGCGGCGCGCCGGCGGCTATGACGTCGCCGGGGTGGAGGCGGACGTGGCGCGGGCGCTCGGCGACGGCGCCAGCAGCGCGCTGCTGCGCGCGCTGTGGTCAGTCGAGCAGACGCAGCAGCGGCCCGAATGGCCCTACCGCGAGCCGTCGACCTGGGACGAGATCCACGGTCAGCTCCCGCCCGCGTCCGACCTGCCGCCGCTCAGGCTCGACCACTGGGCCATGCTCGAGCGCCTGCAGGCCGCCTGGCAGGGGCGCGCGGCCGGCCGGCATCTCGGCCTGCCGGCCAAGGGCTGGGGCCACCGCCAGATCCCGCTCGACTACACCCTGCTCGGCCTGCACGTGCTGGAGACCTACGGGCTGGAGCTCGACACGCCGCAGGTGGCCGAGCAGTGGCTGGAGCACCTGCCCATCTATCAGGTCCACACCGCTGAGCGGGCGGCCTACCGCAACCTGGTGCTGGGCCTGGAACCGCCCGCTACCGCCGTCTGGCGCAACCCCTACCGTGAGTGGGTGGGCGCGCAGATCCGCGGGGACGTGTGGGGCTACGTCTCGCCCGGCAACCCGGCCGGCGCGGCAGCGCTCGCCTTCCGCGACGCGAGCCTGTCGCATACGCGCAACGGCATCTATGCCGCGCTGTGGGTGGCCGCGCTGCTGGCGGCGAGCTTCGTGACCGTGGACGCGCGCAGCGCCATCCAGGCCGGGCTCTGCCAGATCCCGACCCGCTCGCGGCTGGCCGAGGCGCTTCGAGAGGTCCTGGCCGTGCACGCCGAGGGGCTCGACTGGGCGGCCGCTCGCGAGCGCATCCGGGAGCGCTGCGGCCGCTACCACTGGATGCACGCGGTCTGCAACGCGGCCGTGGTCGCCGCGGCGCTGCTGTGGGGCGAGGGCAGCTTCGAGCGCACCATCGACCTCGCGGTGCAGGGCGGCTGGGACACCGACTGCAACGGTGCAACGGTCGGCTCGGTGCTCGGGGTCATGTATGGGGTGGCGGCCCTGCCGGCACGCCTGGTCGACCGGCTGGGCGACCGCATCCGCGGCACCATCCTCGGCACCGGTGGTGTGCCCGCCGTGAACCTTGCCGAGCGCACCCGCGCCGTGGCCCTGGGCCAGCGGCCAGGCTAGGGATGGGCCAGGGCGGGTGAAATTCATTGGACGGGCAAGTCGAGCTTCAGTAGGGTCGTGACAGACGATAACAATTTTGCTGGTCACACGCTCCCAGCGTGTGTGGAGGAAGCAAATCGTGCATCCCTCGATGACCCAGGAACTGGCCGATCAGCGGCGGCGAGAGCTGCTGCGCCGGGCCGAGCGGGCACGGTGGGCCAAGATGACCCGCTCCGCCTCGCGGGCCACGGCAGGCTGGGGTGGGTCGTCCCCGCGGGGCTGGCGCGCCGTCGCCGGCCTGGTCCTGGTCCGCATCGGGGTGCGTCTCGGCGGTGACGCCTTGGCCGACTCCGTGGTGGTCGTCCCGGGACGGGGAATGCGCCCCGCGACGCTGGCGGTGGTCTGGCGCGGACACGACCGCGGCCACGCCGAGCCATTTTCGCTTGCAACCGTGAAACGATGAGCGCGACGAAATAGAAGTCTCCTTCGGGTTCGTGAACGCCTGAATTGGAAGCGTCACAGCGGATCGCGCTGGCGCGGGAGCGGTTCCTCAACCGCCTGGTCCGCGGCGCTGGAGGCTCTCCGTCGCACCTCATACAGCAGGATGCCGGCGGCGACGGCGAGGTTGAGCGAGTGTGCGGTACCCACCATCGGGATGCGGACGCGGAGATCCCCACGCGCGAACAGGTCGGGGGGCAGGCCGCTCCCTTCGCTGCCGAGCAGGAGGGCAAGCGGCAGGGCGTAGTCGACGGTCCAGTGGTCACCGTCACCGTCCGCGTGCGCCGAGGTGGTGACCACGCTCAACCCGTGCGCTGCCGCCCATTGGAAGAACTCCTCGGGGTCGCGGGCGTGGGCGACCGGAACGGAGAAGACCGCTCCCATGCTCGCCTTCACCGCGGTCGGAGCGAACGGGTCCGTCGTCTCGCCGAGCAGGATCACGCCTCCCGAGCCGGCCGCGTCGGCGGTGCGAATGATCGTGCCGAGGTTGCCGGGATTGCCGATCTCGTGCAGCGCGACGAGGAGCGAGTCCGCTCGGACCGGCAGGTCGTCGAGGCGCGCCAGGCGCCCGTGGACGATCGCGGCGAGGCCGGACGGCCCGTCGCGCTCGGACAGGCGCTCGAACAGCTCGCGGGTGAGGCGCGCCACTCGGACGCCCTGTGCCTCCTGCTCGGCAACCATCCCCAGGGCGGGAGAGCCGTCGAGCAGCTCGGGCGCCACGATCAGCGTCTCGATCTCCAGGCCGGCTGACACCGCCTGCCAGACGGGCTGGACACCCTCGACGAAGAAGGCGCCCTCACGCCGGCGATGCTTGCGATCGGCGAGCAGGCGCACGCGCCTCACCAGGGGGTTGGCGGCGCTGCTGATCAGCGCCACCATGACGTCTCGCCGGGGGAGAGGCTCACACCGAGGCGGCCACGCTGGCGCAGCGCCTCGTACACGACCAGAGCGGCGGTGGTGGCGACGTTCAGGGAGTTCACCCGGCCGAACATCGGGATGCCGGCGGTTGCGTCGGCGGCGTCGAGCCAGGCGGGGCTCAGGCCGTGCTTCTCCGAGCCCACGGCGATCGCCGCCCCGCGCGTGAGGTCCAGGGTGACGAACGTCGATTCCGAATCTGGCGTGGTGGCGATGATCGCGATCCCCTGTCCCCGCAGCCACTCGACGAGCTCCTGGGTACCGGCCTCGGCGACCGGCACGGAGAAGACGGTTCCCTTGCTGGCGCGGACGATATTGGGGTTTCCCCAGTCGGTGACCGCCGCTGCGGCGACGACCGCGTCGACTCCCGCCGCCTCGGCGGTGCGCAGGATGGCGCCGAGGTTTCCTGGCTTCTCGACCGACTCGCACACCACGACCAGTGGATCGGCGCGCAGGCGCAGCCGCTCGAGGCTGGTCGGGACGGCCGGCATCAGGGCGAGCCAGCCGTCGGGGGCGTCCCGGTAGGATGCTCTCTCGAACGCCCGCTCGCCGAGCTCGATGAGCTCTGCCCCGGCGGCCTCGGCGGTCGCCAGCAGCGAGAGCTGGGCCTGGTCACGTATCAGTGCCGGGCAGTAGTAGAGCGACAGTGGCCGCGCGCCGCTCTCCAGCGCCAGGGAGAGCTCCTCGTAGCCCTCGACCAGCATGGTCCTGGAGCGCTCGCGGTCTCGGCGGCGGCGCAGCGCGATGATGGACCTCAACCTGGGGTTCGACGGGCTGGTGATCGTCGCCTTCGGCCGCGGCCGCGGACCCTCGTCCCGCATCGCCAGAGTATAGCGACGCCCCCGGTGTGCCGATAGCAATCAGGGGTGAGGCGCATGCCGCCGGAGCAGGGGAATGCGACAGTCAGCGGCCCGCGGGACGCGGGGGAGGCGCGGCCGCGCGTGCTGGTCGTCGCGGACAATGCCACCGAGCGCCTGGTCCTCGCCCGCCAGCTCGACCGCCTCGGGCTCGTCGCGACGGCCGTCGGCGACGGCACCGCGGCGGTCGAGGCGGTGCGGCGCGAGCGCTACGATGCCGTGCTGATGGACCGCCACCTGCCGGCGGAGGACGGGCTCGAGGCCACGCGCCTGATCCGGCGCGCCCCCCGCGGGATCGACCTGCCGATCATCGTCATGAGCGCCGACACGCGTGCGGAGCACAAGCGCGAGTGCCTGGACGCCGGCGTCAACGACTACCTCCCGAAGCCGCTGGAGATGGCGAGGCTGCGGGACACGCTGTTGCGATGGCTGCCGTCTCCGGCCAACCCAGGACAGCGGCTCAACCGGTCGGCGCTTGCCAGGGTGCGCGACGAGCTGGACGACGAGGCGCTGTTCGGAGAGCTGGTCAGCACCTTCCTGGTAGAGCTGCCCAAGCGCTGGTCCGCGCTGGCCGATGCGGCGGCCGCGGGCGACGCCCACCGGCTCGGCGAGGTCGCGCACCAGCTCGGCGGCTCGGCGGCACAGCTCGGCGCGGTCCGGCTGGCGGTGCTGTGCCGCCAGCTCCAGTTCGCCACCGGCACCGGCGCGCGGCCGGTCACCCTGGTGGCCGCGATCGAGATCGAGTGCCTCGCGCTTCCCGCCGCCCTGGAGCGGGCACGCCAGATGCTCGCGGTCCTTTAGGACGCGGAGCTCCGTGCCATCCGCGGCTTCCTCGACGAGCCGTTCGAGGGGGAGGTGCTGAGGAACTTCGACGGGCGGTGTAGCGTCGGTCACGGCAGCAAGCGAGGAGCTCGATCAGACGGGCTCGAGCTCCGTGGATGGAAGCAGCTCCTCGGGCGGTGCCGGCGTCTGGGCCATGCGGTCCAGCGCGGCCTGCAGCACCAGATCGGCGGCGTCGAGGTTCTCGCCGCAGAACTCGCAGCCGACCAGGGTGAAGACCTCGTCGCTGAGGTACTCGGCGTCGTTGCCGCAGCGTGGGCAGGCAAACATCGGTCCCCTCCTTTGCTATGGTCCGATGCCGTGGGTCGGCCTGGACCAAGGATCGATCGTGGCGCCGGCCGTGCCCACGGCCGAAGGACCCCTCCTCGCCGGGCAGTTGGCCCTCCATCCCCGACCATTCGCTCCGGTCAGGGTGAGCATCCCTTTTGTGCGCAGTGCAGCGGGCGATGACCAGGGTGGCCCGCTTGCGGGGAGCCGTTCGGCCCTGGTTTCGAGCCTGGTCGGACGGGGAGCATCGGGCGGGAAGGGAACGGAGTCGTCATGCGGGAGGATGCGGAGTCGTCATGGTCGACCTGCGGACCGGCTACCTGGGCCTGCGGCTGCGTTCGCCGCTGGTGGCCTCGGCGTCGCCGCTGACCGGCAACCTGGACGACCTGCGCCGCCTGGAGGCAGCCGGCGCCGCGGCGGTGGTGCTGCCATCGCTGTTCCAGGAGCAGCTCACCGGCCAGCCGCCGGAGCTGGAGCGGGCGGTCGACCCGGACGAGTACCTGCGGCTGATCGAGCGGACCAAGGACGCCCTTTCCATTCCGGTGATCGCCAGCCTCAACGGCACCGCGGCCGGCTCCTGGCTGGAGCACGCCCACCTGCTGGAGGAGGCCGGCGCGGACGCGGTCGAGCTGAACGTCTACGTGATCGCCGCCCACTTCGGCCGGGACGGCCACGAGGTCGAGGTGGCCTGCCTGGACCTGGTGCGTGCCGCGCGGCAGGCGCTCGGGGTCCCGCTGGCGGTCAAGCTGGGTCCGTTCTACAGCGCCATGGCCAACATGGCGCTGCGGCTGGCGGAGGCCGGCGCTGACGGGCTGGTGCTGTTCAACCGCTTCTACCAGCCCGACATCGACGTGGAGCGGCTGGAGGTGGCGCCGACCCTCGCCTTGAGCACGCCTGAGGAGCTGCGCCTGCGGCTGCGCTGGATCGGCATCCTGCACCGGCAGATACCGATGTCGCTGGCGGCCACCGGCGGGGTCCACAGCGGGCAGGACGTGGTCAAGGTGCTGCTGGCCGGCGCGGACGTGGCGATGCTGGCCTCAGCGCTGCTGCGCCACGGTCCTGAGCACCTGTCGCGGGTGGAGGCGGAGCTGCGCGCGTGGCTGGAGCGCCACGGCCACGAGTCGGTGGACCGGGTGCGTGGCCGGCTGAGCCGGGCTGGGATCCGCGACGCTGCGGCCTACGAGCGCGCCAACTACGTGAGCCTGCTCGCCTCGGCCACCCAGGATGGCCGCGAGAGGACGGAATGGTCGTGAGAGCGGCCCGGTCAGGGGAGGACCTTCGCTTCCTGGGATTCGGCGTGCCGACCCGGTAGGCTCGGCAGCGTTGCCATGCTGGACCGGACCCGACGCCTGCTCGCAAGGGGGACAGATGGGGGCAACGCTGGCGACGCCGGCACCGCCGAGCGACGACAAGCGCTGGCGGATCGTTGCGACGCGCATGCGCCGAATGGGTCGCCGCCCGGACGCACTGATCGAAGTCCTCCACAGCGTGCAGGAGGCGTTCGGCTACCTCGACGGCGACGCGCTCGCCTACGTCGGCGGGTCGCTGGGCGTACCGCTGAGCAAGGTCTACGGGGTGGCGACCTTCTACGCGTTCTTCACCCTGAAGCCGCAGGGCAGGCACGCCTGCGTGGTGTGCACCGGCACGGCCTGCTACATCAACGGCGCCAGCGGGATCCTCGCGCGAATCCGCCACGACCTCGGCGTGCGGCCTGGCCAGACCACTGACGACGGGGAGCTGTCACTGCTCACCGCCCGCTGCCTGGGTGCGTGCAGCCTGGCGCCGGCGATGGTCCTCGACGGCGAGGTGCACGGCAAGCTGACACCCGACGGGGTCGTCGAGCGACTGGAGGCGCTGTGAGCGAGATCGGGGGCGAGGCCCGCCGGGAGCCGGGCGCGCCGCAGCGGCGGCACGAGGTCGGAGTGGTCCCCAAGGGGCCCGTGCGCGCCTCCGCGCACGTCTGCGAGGCGGCGAGCTGCCTGTCCAGCCAGTCGGACCGGGTCCTGAAGGCGATCAGCGAGGGGGTCAGGAGGGCGGGCCTGACCGACGTGGCCGTCAAGCGGGTCGGCTGTCTCGGACTGTGCGCGGCGGGCCCGCTGGTCGAGGTGCCCCAGATCGGCCGGCTGTTCGAGCACGTCCAGCCGGACGCCGACGGCGGGGCCAGCGTGGACGGCGTGGTGGAGGCGTTGCGCAGCCTCGAGCCCGGTCAGGCGCCCGCGCCGCGCGCGCCCTTCTTCTCGCGGCAGCTCCGGGTGGTGACCGAGAACTCAGGCCGGATCGACCCCGAGAGCCTGGACGACTACCTGGCCGCCGGGGGCTACCAGGCGCTGCGCGGTGCGCTGACGACCATGAACCCCGCTCAGGTGATCGAGGAGGTCACCCGCAGCGGGCTGCGCGGGCGTGGCGGCGCCGGCTACCCGACGGGACTGAAGTGGTCGACGGTCGCCAAGGCGCCCGGCGACGCCAAGTACGTCATCTGCAACGCCGACGAGGGCGACCCGGGCGCGTTCATGGACCGCAGCGTGCTGGAGAGCGACCCGCACCGGGTGCTGGAGGGCATGGCGATCGCCGGCTACGCCGTCGGCGCCGCCCAGGGCTACGTCTACTGCCGGGCGGAGTACCCGCTCGCGGTCGCCCGCCTCAAGACCGCCATCCGCCTGGCCACCCGCGCCGGCCTGCTCGGCGGCGACATCGCCGACACGCCGTTCAGCTTCTCGGTCGAGATCCGCCTGGGCGCGGGCGCTTTCGTCTGCGGCGAGGAGACCGCGCTGATCGCCTCCGTCCAGGGCGGCCGCGGCTCGCCGCGCCCGCGCCCGCCGTACCCGGCCGTGTCCGGCCTGTGGGGCCGCCCGACGCTGATCAACAACGTCGAGACCTTCGCCGGCGTCGCCCCGATCCTGCGCAACGGCGGCGACTGGTACGCCGGCATCGGCACCCCGGCGAGCAAGGGCACCAAGGTGTTCGCGCTGGCCGGCCGGGTGCGCAACACCGGGCTGGTCGAGGTGCCCATGGGCATCACCCTACGCGAGATCGTGTACGAGATCGGCGGTGGCATCGTCGACGGGCGGCCGTTCAAGGCGGTCCAGACCGGCGGGCCGTCCGGGGGCTGCATCCCCGAGGAGCTGCTCGATATGCCGGTCGACTACCAGTCGCTGCAGGAGGCCGGCTCGATCATGGGGTCCGGCGGCATGATCGTGATGGACGACACCGCCTGCATGGTCGACGTCGCCAGGTACTTCATGGACTTCTGCCGCGAGGAGTCCTGCGGTAAGTGCGTCCCCTGCCGGGTCGGCACGCACCAGCTCCACCTGCTGCTCACCAGGATCGCCGAGGGCGAGGCGAGCCTGGAGGACCTGCGCCGGCTCGAGCGGCTCGCCGGCATGGTCCAGAGCACCAGCCTGTGCGGGCTGGGCCAGAACGCGCCGAACCCGGTCTTCAGCACGCTGCGTTACTTCCGGCACGAGTACCTGGAGCACGTGGAGGATCGAGTCTGTCCCGCCGGGGTCTGCCAGGTGGCGGACCGGGAGGTGGTCGGGTGAGCGTCCACACGCTGAGGATCGACGGCGCCGACGTCGCCGGGGCGGAGGGCCAGACCTTGCTCGAGGTCGCGGTCGAGAACGGCATCGACATCCCCACCCTGTGCCATATGGACGGCCTGTCCGACGTCGGCGCCTGCCGCCTGTGCGTGGTCGAGGTCGGCGGGTCCGGGCGGCTGGCGCCGGCGTGCACCACCCGGGTCGAGGAGGGCATGAAGGTCACCGCCCATTCCGAGCGCCTGGCCGACTACCGCCGCACGATCGTCCAGATGCTGTTCGTGGAGCGCAACCACATCTGCTCGGTGTGCGTCGCCAACAACCACTGCGAGCTGCAGGACCTCGCCGCGGAGCTGGGGGTCGACCACCTCGACCTGCCGGCGGTCGACCCGGCCGTCGGCGTCGACGCCAGCCATGAGCTGTTCGCCATCGACCACAACCGCTGCGTGCTGTGCACCCGCTGCGTGCGCGTGTGCGACGAGATCGAGGGCGCGCACACCTGGGACGTGGCCGGGCGGGGCATCGACGCGCGCCTGGTCACCGACCTCGGCATGCCATGGGGCGAGTCGCCGACCTGCACCAGCTGTGGCAAGTGCGTGCAGGTCTGCCCCACCGGGGCGCTGTTCGAGAAGGGCCGGTCGGTCGCGGAGGGCGCCAAGGACCGGCGGCCGTTCCTGCCCTACCTCAAGCTCGTGCGCGACCAGAGGAGGGGCCAGTGAGCAGCCCGCGGCCACGCCTGGCGACCGTCTGGCTGGACGGCTGCTCGGGCTGCCACATGTCCTTCCTCGACATGGACGAGCGCCTGTTCGAGATCGCCGAGCGCGCCGACCTGGTCTACAGCCCGCTGGTGGACGTCAAGGAGTACCCGGAGCAGGTCGACGTGTGCCTGGTGGAGGGGGCGGTCTCCAGCGAGGAGGATCTGCGCAGGATCCGCCACATGCGCGCGCGCACCAGGATCCTGGTGTCCTTTGGCGACTGCGCCGTCACTACCAACGTGCCCGGCATGCGCAACCCGATCGGCCCGGGGCCGCTGCTGCGACGGGCCTACCAGGAGAACGTCAGCCAGAACCCCGGCGTGCCGGACCAGGTGGTGCCGGCGCTGCTGCCCAAGGCGCTCCCGGTGCACCAGGCCGTCAAGGTGGACGTGTTCATCCCGGGCTGCCCGCCGTCGGCCGACATCATCTACGACGCGCTGAACGACCTGCTGGAGGGGCGCGCGCCCGACACCTCACGCGCCCGCTTCGGCCGCTGAGCCCAGGGAGGAGACGGGGACGTGGGCCGCGACATCACGATCGACCCGGTGACCCGGATCGAGGGGCACGCCAAGATCACGCTGCAGCTCGACGACAACGGCGAGGTCGCCGACGCGCACTTCCACGTCACGCAGTTCCGCGGCTTCGAGCGGATCTGCCAGGGCCGCCCCGTGCACGAGATGCCCTCGATCATGGCGCGGATCTGTGGCATCTGCCCGGTGAGCCACCTGGTCGCCTCGGCCAAGGCGTGCGACCAGATCCTCGCGGTCTCCCCGCCACCGGCCGGCGCCGACCTGCGCCGGGTCATGAACCTGGCGCAGGTGGCGCAGTCCAACGCGCTCAGCTTCTTCCACCTGTCCTCGCCCGACCTGCTGTTCGGCTTCGACGCCGAGCCCGCCCGCCGCAACCTGCTCGGGGTGCTCGGCGAGCACCCGCAGCTTGCCAGGGACGGGGTGGCCGTGCGCCGCTTCGGCCAGCAGATCGTCGAGTCCCTGGGGGGCAAGCGCATCCATCCCGCGTGGGTGGTGCCCGGAGGCGTGGACGCGCCGCTGGCCGGCGAGACGCGCGAGCGGATGCTCGCCGGGGTGCCCGCCACACTGGAGGCGGTCGAGCGGGCGCTGGCCTGGTACAAGGCGTCGCTGGTGCGTTGGGAGGAGGAGGCGGGGCGCTTCGGCAGCTTCCGCTCGGCCTTCATGGGCCTGGTCGACCGCGACGGCGTGGTCGACCATTACGACGGCCTGCTGCGCGTGATCGACGCCGACGGCAACCTGCTCGCCGACCGGGTCGACCCGCGGCCCTACTGGAACTACCTGGGCGAGGCCGTTGAGCCGTGGTCGTACCTGAAATCGGCGTACTGGAAGCCGCTCGGCTACCCGGACGGGGTCTACCGCGTCGGCCCGCTGGCGCGGCTCAACGTCGCCGACCGGCTCGGCACGCCACGGGCGGACGAGGAGCTGGAGGAATTCCGCGGCCGGCTCGGCAGGGTCCCCGGTAGCTCGTTCCACTACCACTACGCCCGGCTGATCGACATGCTCAGCGCGGTCGAGCGGATCGGGGTGTTGTTGCGCGACCCGGAGATCCTCTCGCCGCGGGTGCGCTCGCACGCCGGCATCAACCGCGACGAGGGCATCGGCGTGGCGGAGGCGCCACGCGGCACGCTCATGCATCACTACAAGGTCGACGGCGACGGCATCGTGCAGTGGGCCAACCTGGTCATCGCCACCGGCCACAACAACCTGGCGATGAACCGCAGCGTGCTCCAGGTCGCCAGGCACTACGTCAAGGGCGAGCGGCTGCGGGAGTCGATGCTCAACCGGGTCGAGGCCGCCATCCGCTGCTACGACCCCTGCCTTTCCTGCTCCACCCACGCGGTGGGGGAGATGCCCCTGCACGTGCGGCTGCTCGGCCCGGCCGGCGCGGTCCTCGACGAGCTGCGGCGATGAGCACCAACGCCGGGGTGCTGGTGGTCGGCTATGGCAACTCCCTGCGCGGCGACGACGGTCTCGGTTGGCACGCCGCGGCGCTGCTCGCCGCGGACCCGCGACTGGCCGGGGCTGAGGTGCTCGCCCGGCACCAGCTCACGCCGGAGCTCGCCGCGGAGGTCAGCCAGGCGGCGCTGGTGGTGCTGGTGGACGCGCGCGACGACGGCGGGCCACCCGGCGTGGTGACGGTACGGCGCGTGGTGCCAGGGACCTCCGCCCGCCCGACCTGGTCCCATCATCTCGACCCCGCCACCCTGGTCGAGCTGGCCAGCGCCCTGTACGGCAGCCCACCGCCGGTGTTCCTGGTCACTGCCGGCGTCGCCTCCCGCGAGGCGGGCGAGCGGCTCTCGCCCGTGATGGAGCGTGCGCTGCCGCGGGTGGTGGACGCGGTCGCCCGGATCGTGGCGGAGCGGTCCCCATGCACAAGGAGCGCACGATGACAACCGCAGACGGTTGGACCTGCATCGACGGCAACGAGGCCGCGGCCCGCGTCGCGCACCGGCTGAGCGAGGTGATCGCGATCTACCCGATCACCCCCGCCACGCCGATGGGAGAGCTGGCGGACACCTGGAGCGCGGCCGGGCGGCCGAACCTGTGGGGACAGGTCCCAGAGGTGGTGGAGCTGCAGAGCGAGGCGGGCGCCGCCGGGGTGCTGCATGGCGTGCTGCTCAAGGGCGCGCTCGGCACCACCTTCACCGCCTCGCAGGGCCTGCTGCTGATGCTGCCCAACATGTTCAAGATCGCGGGAGAGCTCACCCCCGCGGTCATCCACGTCGCCGCCCGCACGGTCGCCACGCACGCGCTGTCGATCTTCGGCGACCATTCGGACGTCATGGCGGCCCGCCCGACCGGCTGGGCGCTGCTCGCGTCCGCCTCGGTGCAGGAGGCGCATGACCTGGCACTGGTCGCCCACGCCGCGACGCTGGAGGCGCGCGTGCCGTTCCTGCACTTCTTCGACGGCTATCGCACCTCGCACGAGGTCGCCAAGATCCGCGCGCTGACCGACGACGACCTCGCCGCCGTCGTCGGCCAGGAGCACGTCCAGGCCCACCGCGACCGCGGCCTGTCGCCCGACCGGCCGCGCCTGCGCGGCTCGGCCCAGAACCCGGACGTGTTCTTCCAGGCCCGCGAGGCCGTCAACCCCTTCTACGCCGCGGTCCCCGGGATCGTGCAGGCCAGCATGGACAAGCTGGCAGAGCGGACCGGGCGGCGCTACCGCCTGGTCGACTACGAGGGCGACCCCGAGGCCGAGCGGGTCGTGGTGCTGATGGGCTCGGCCGCGGGCGCCACGGCGGAGGCCGTGGCGGCGATGAACGCCGCCGGCGAGCGGGTCGGGCTCGTCACCGTGCGCCTGTACCGGCCGTTCCCGGCCGAGGTCCTGGCCGCGGCGCTGCCACCGACGGTGCGGCGCGTGGCCGTGCTGGACCGGACCAAGGAGCCGGGCGCGACCGGTGAGCCGCTGTACCAGGACGTCGTGACCGCGCTCGCGGAGCACGCCGCCGCCACCGGCACGCCGCCGCCGCTGGTCGTCGGCGGACGCTACGGCCTGGCCTCCAAGGAGTTCACCCCCGCGATGGCCAGAGCGGTCCTCGATGGGCTCGCCGCCGACCGGCCCCGCAACCACTTCACCGTCGGCATCGCCGACGACGTGAGCCACACCAGCCTGCCGGTGGACGGCTCGTTCCAGACCGAGGATCCCGACGGGCTGCGCGCGGTCTTCTACGGCCTCGGCAGCGATGGCACGGTCAGCGCGAACAAGACCGCGGTCAAGATCATCGGCGAAGGCACCGACCTGTTCGCCCAGGGCTACTTCGAGTACGACTCCAAGAAGTCCGGCTCGGTGACGGTCTCGCACCTGCGCATGTCGTCCCGTCCGATCCGCTCGACGTACCGGATCGAGCATGCGAATTTCGTCGCCTGCCACCAGTCCAACTTCCTGGAGCGCATGGACGTGCTGGAGCGTGCCGCGCCGGGCGCGACCTTCCTGCTGAACACTCCCTGGCCCGCCGACGAGGTCTGGGATCACCTGCCCGTCGAGGTGCAGCGCGACGTCGTCGACAAGGGCCTCGACCTGTGGGTGGTCGACGCCGCACGGGTCGCCCGCGAGGCCGGGCTGGGCCACCGCATCAACACCGTGATGCAGCCGTGCTTCTTCGCGCTGGCCGGCGTGCTCGAGCGCGAGCAGGCGATCGCCGCGATCAAGCGCTGGGTCGAGAGCGCGTTCAGCCGGCGTGGCGAGGAGGTGGTCGCGCGCAACTTCGCCGCGATCGACAACGCCGTGGCGGCGCTCAGCCACGTCCAGGTGCCCGCCGCGGCGACCGCCACCCGCCACCGGCGCCCGGCCGTCGCCGCGGACGCGCCCGACTTCGTGCGGCGCGTCACCGCCCGCATGCTGGAGGGCAAGGGCGATCTGCTGCCGGTCAGCGCCCTGCCGGTCGACGGCACCTTCCCGACCGGCAGCGCGCAGTGGGAGAAGCGCTCGCTCGCCGCGGAGATCCCCGTCTGGGACCCGTCGATCTGCATCGACTGCGGCAAGTGCGCGATCGTCTGCCCGCACACCACGATCCGTATGAAGGTCTTCGAGCCGGACGCGCTCCAGGGGGCCCCGGACAGCTTCCTCTCCAAAGACTTCCGCTCGCGCGACCTGCCGGGCCGCCGGCTCACCATCCAGGTCGCCCCCGACGACTGCACCGGCTGCGGCGTGTGCGTCGAAGTCTGCCCGGCGCACTCCAAGCAGGAGGTCAAGCACAAGGCGATCAACATGACCCCGATCGACGCCTTCCTCGAGCGCGAGCGGGTCAACTGGGACTTCTTCCTGGAGATCCCGGAGCTCGACCGGGAGCTGATGGCGCCGGACTCGGTCAAGGGCTCGCAGGTGCGCCAGCCGCTGTTCGAGTTCTCCGGCGCCTGCGCGGGCTGCGGCGAGACGCCGTACCTCAAGTTGATCTCCCAGCTCTTCGGCGACCGGCTGCTGGTCGCCAACGCCACCGGCTGCTCCTCGATCTACGGCGGGAACCTGCCCACCACGCCGTGGTCGGTGAACGCCGAGGGACGCGGCCCCGCCTGGGCGAACTCGCTGTTCGAGGACAACGCCGAGTTCGGCCTCGGCATCCGCCTGGCCGCCGACAGCCTCCACGAGCGCGCTCGGCAACTGGTCGACCGGCTCGCGCCCGTGCTCGGCGCCGATCTTGCCCGCGCCGTCCTGGACGCCGACCAGGACGGCGAGGCCGCCGTCGCCGCCCAGCGCGAGCGGGTCGACGAGCTGCGCCACCGCCTGGCGAGGCTCGACCGGCCCGAGGCGCGCGAGCTCGACGGCCTCGCCGACGAGCTGGTCCGCCGCAGCGTGTGGATCGTCGGCGGGGACGGCTGGGCCTACGACATCGGCTCGGGAGGGTTGGACGCCGTGCTCGCCTCCGGCCAGGACGTCAACGTGCTGGTGCTGGACACCGAGGTCTACTCCAACACCGGCGGGCAGGCGTCCAAGGCGACGCCGCGCGGCGCGGTCGCCAAGTTCGCCGCGCGCGGCAAGCAGACCGGCAAGAAGGACCTCGGCATGATCGCGATGAGCTACGGCAACGTCTACGTCGCCCAGGTCGCCCTCGGCTCCAGCGACATGCAGACCGTCAAGGCGCTGCTGGAGGCCGAGGCCTGGCCGGGGCCGTCGCTGGTGATCGCCTACTCCACCTGCATCGCGCACGGCTTCGACATGTCCGGCTCGATGGCGCACCAGCGCGACGCGGTCCGCTCGGGCCACTGGCCGCTGTACCGCTACCACCCCGACGCGGAGCGTCCCTTCCGGCTCGACTCCAAGTCGCCGACGGTGCCGCTGCGCCAGTTCGCCGAGACCGAGGCCCGCTTCGCCATGCTGGCCCGCACCGACCCGGGCGAGTTCGACCGGCTGATGGCGATCGCCGAAGCTGACACGCGCGAGCGCTGGCGCTACTACGAGCAGCTCGCCACGCTGCCGCGCACGGCTCCGCACCTGCCACCCCGCCCGGATGGCGACCCCGGCCGAGCCGTCCACGCCGAGGAGGAGGACGGCCGGTGATCGACCTGCGCACCCGCTACCTCGGTCTGGAGCTGCGCTCCCCGCTGGTCGCGTCGGCCTCGCCGCTGACCGGCGACGCCGACGGCCTGCGCCGCCTGGAGGCCGCCGGCGCCGCCGCCGCGGTGCTGCCCTCGCTGTTCGAGGAGCAGCTCACCCATGACCAGGTCGAGCTCGACCGGCTGCTCGAGCAGACCTCGGAGCACGTCGGCGAGGCGCTCTCGTACTTCCCGGACCTGTCCGACTACAACACCGGGCCGTCCTCGTACCTCGGCCTGATCGAGCACGCCAAGCGGGCGGTCGCGATCCCGGTGATCGCCAGCCTCAACGGCACCACGCCCGGCGGCTGGGTGCGGCACGCCCGGCGCATGCAGGACGCCGGGGCGGACGCACTGGAGCTCAACCTGTACGCGATCGCCACCGACCCGCTGGTCGGTGGGGCCGAGCTGGAGGACCGCTACCTGGAGCTGGTCGCCGCGGTGCGCTCGGCGGTCACGATCCCGCTCGCGGTCAAGCTGAGCCCCTTCTTCACCGCGATGGCGAACATGGCCGTCCGGGTGGCCGAGGCGGGCGCCGACGGCCTGGTGCTGTTCAACCGCTTCTACCAGCCAGACCTCGACATCGACGCGCTGGACGTCGTGCCGCGGCTGGTGCTGTCCACCTCCGACGAGCTGCGCCTGCCACTGCGCTGGATCGCCATCCTCTACGGGCAGGTCCGCGTCTCGCTGGCGGCCACCACCGGCGTCCATACCGGCCTGGACGCCGCCAAGGTGCTGCTGGCCGGCGCCGACGTGGCCATGACGACCTCCGCGCTGCTGCGCCACGGGCCTGGCCACCTCACACAGATCGAGCAGGAGCTCGTCGCCATCCTCGACGAGCGTGACTACGCCTCGGTCGCCGAGCTGCGCGGCAGCATGAGCCGGCGCTCCATGCCCGACCCGGCCGGCTTCGAGCGCGCCAACTACGTCCGCACGCTCGCGTCCTGGGCCAGCCACAGCACCGTCAGTCCCGGCCAGGCGGCCACCCGCGCCTCTAGTGGGCCGTGGCATGAAGGAGCCACCAGATGAGCATGACCACACCCGCGGCCGGTCTGCCCGGCCGCGAGGCCGACGTCGCGCTGCGCGACGGCACCACGGTGCGGGTGCGCCCAGCCGGGCCGAGCGACGCGCCGGGCATGGAGCGGCTGCTGCGGGGGCTCTCGGAGGAGTCACGCTACCTGCGGTTCTTCTCCTCGGCGGTCGACCTGCCCAGAATGGTCGCCTGGGCGACACAGGTCGACCACCAGCGCCGGGACGGCCTGGTCGCCACCACCGGGACGGAGGGTCGCATCCTCGCGCATGCCGGCTGGGAGCGGGAAGGGCAGCGCTCGGAGCGGGCCGAGGTGGCACTGGTGATCGACGACGCCTTCCAGGGCCGGGGGCTGGGCACGCTGCTGCTCGGCCAGCTCGCCGAGTCCGCCCGCGCCCAGGGTGTCGAGCTGTTCACTGCCGAGGTGCTGCCCGGCAACTACCAGATGGTCCAGGTGTTTCGCGACAGCGGCTTCGCGGTGCGGATCCGCTCCGAGCCCGGCGTGGTGATGGTCGAGGCGCCCACGCTGCTGACGCCCGACGCGCTGGGGCGCTTCGACCAGCGCGAGGAGATGGCGGCCGCCGCGGCGCTGCGCCGGGTGCTGGCACCACGGTCGGTGGCGGTCATCGGTGCCTCGCGGCAGCGTGGCACGGTCGGCGGTGAGCTGTTCCACAACCTGCTCGCCGCCGGTTTCGCCGGTCCGGTCTACCCGGTCAACCCCAACGCCACCGTGGTCCAGTCGGTCGCCGCCTATCCCACGGTTCGCAAGATTCCCGATCCGGTCGACCTGGCGGTACTGGCCGTCCCGGCCGATAAGGTCGTGTCGGTCGCGCGCGAGTGCGCGGCCAAGGACGTGCGGGCGCTGGTGGTGCTGTCGGCCGGGTTCGCCGAGAGCGGCCCGCACGGGGTCGAGCGGCAGCAGGCGCTGCTGGAGGTCTGCCGGCAGGCCGGCATGCGGCTGGTGGGGCCGAACTGTCTGGGAGTGATCAACACCAACCCCGCGGTGCGGCTGGACGCCACCTTCGGGCCCACCCTGCCAGATCGGGGCCGGGTCGGCTTCATGTCGCAGAGCGGCGCGCTGGGCCTGGCGATCATCGAGTGCGCCAACCAGTTCGGCCTGGGACTGTCCAGCTTCCTGTCGGTCGGCAACAAGGCCGACATCTCTGGCAACGACCTGCTCGGCTACTGGCACGACGACCCCGACACCGACCTGGTGCTGTTGTACCTGGAGTCGTTCGGCAACCCGCGCAAGTTCGCCCGCTTTGCCCGCCGTCTGGCGCGCGCCAAGCCGATCATCGCCGTCAAGGCCGGCCGGTCGGTGGCAGGCGCCCGGGCCACCAGCTCGCACACCGGCGCGCTGCTGGCAGCGTCCGACGTGGGCGTGGACGCGCTGTTCCGCCAGGCCGGCGTGATCCGCACCGACACGTTGAGCGAGCTGTTCGACGTCGCCAAGCTGCTGGCCACCCAGCCCGCCCCGCGCGGCCGGCGCGTGGCGGTCGTCACCAACGCCGGCGGTCCGGGCATCCTGTGCGCCGACGCCCTGGAGGCCGCCGGGCTGGAGGTCCCGGCCCTTTCCGAGGAGCTGCGGGCCCGCCTGGCCGAGGTCCTGCCCGCCGAGGCCGCCGCCGGCAACCCGGTCGACCTGCTCGCCGCCGCCCCACCCGAGCGCTACCAGCACGCCATCGAGCTGATGGCCGGCGCCGACGAGGTCGACGCCGTGATCGTCATCCATATCCCGCCGCTGGCCAGCGAGCACGGCATCGAGCAGATCGCCGCTGCCATCCGGCAGGCGGCGGAGCGGTTCCCCGACGAGGTGGCGCTGCTGGCCGTGCTGATGACGTCCGGGGACGCCCCGGCCCAACTGCACGCCGGCCCGCGGCCGATGCCTCGCTACCAGTTCCCGGAGGAGGCAGCCCGGGCGCTGGCCCACGCCGTCGAGCGGGGCGAGTGGCTGCGCCGGCCCGAAGGGCACCTGCCCGAGCTTGCGGGCATCCGCCACGACGAGGCCGCCGCGCTGTTGGCCGCCGCGCTCGCCGGCGGTCCACGCTGGCTCACCGTGGAGGAGTCCGCCCACCTGCTTGCCTGCTATGGCCTGCCGCTGGCCGACTGGCGCCTGGGTGGCACGCCACAGCAGGCGGGCGCGCTGGCCGCCGAGCTCGGCGGCCGGGTGGCGCTCAAGGCGGTTGCCCCGGGGCTGCTGCACAAGACGGAGTCCGGCGCGGTCCGCCTGGACCTGCAGGGACGCCAGGCCGTCACCCAGGAAGCGACCGACCTCGCGGACGCCCTGGCGGCAACCGGTCACCCACCGGAGGGTTTCCTGGTCCAGCGGATGGCCACCGGGATCGCGGAGCTGCTGGTCGGGGTCGTCCACGACGTCACCTTCGGTCCCGTGGTGGCCTTGGGTGCGGGCGGCACCAGCGCCGAGCTGCTCGGCGACGTCGACGTGCGGCTGGCGCCGCTGACCGATCGTGACCCTGGCGAGCTGCTGCGATCGCTGAAGACCTTCCCGTTGCTGGACGGCTGGCGCGGCACGCCCAAGGCCGATCTGGCCGCCCTGGAGGACCTGCTGCTGCGCATCGGCATGCTCGCCGACAACCACCCCGAGATCGCCGAGCTGGACTGCAACCCGGTGATCGCCGCTGCTGACGGCGCCGTGATCGTCGACGTCCGCGTCCGGGTCGAGCAGCCGGTCCCGGCCCGGCCGCTCAGCGCCCGCCGATAGCCGCACTCGGAGCCAACCAGTGGCTCCCATGGTGACCGCCCCGGCGATGAACCGGCTGGCCGGCGGCCCCCGGCCTGTGGCCGCTGTGGTGCATCGCGGGCCAGACCGTGCGGGCGGCGGGCTGGCCGCTCCGGAATGAGGTCCAAGGTGTCCCTTCAGCGCTTCTTGGTGGCACGCGCGATGGCGCCGATGGCCGGAGCCAGCGTCAGCCACAGCCCGATCGTCGCCACCATCGACGTGCCGTACCCGAATGGCCGGATCCCGACGTCCTCGCCCACGATGCCGGCGAAGATCATCAGCAGCCACGCGCTGAGAAAGAAGGCCGGGCCGGCGGCCACCAGCTCGAAGAAGCTACCCATGCTCGTCTCCTCTGATCGATCGGGATCATCGGAACAGCTCTTCGACGTCGAGCACCACCCGGGTCGCCCGCTCGGCGAAGCGGCCGGGCCGGAACGGCGCGAGCAGCCGCTGCTGCTCGCCCGTGGCGATCTCGTCCGCAACCAGCCGCCCGAGGACCGGGGCCAGCGTCACCCCGCTGTGGGTCAGGGCCAGGTAGAGGCTGTCCAGCCCGGGCACCGGACCGACGATCGGGAGCCGGTCGCCAGGCATGGACCGCCAGGCCAGCAGCGTGCGCGCGATGCGGGCGTCGCGGAGGACGGGCAGGAAGCGGGCGGCCTGGTCGAGCAGGGCCTGGCCGTGCCGCTGGCGGAGGTCGTGGGCGACCGTCTCCTGGGAGCGCTCGCCGAGCAGGACCGAGCCGTCCGGCCGCTGCCGCAGGTGCGCCTGTGGCCCGGGGCCGCCGGGGAGGTAGACCACCTTGTCGGTGAATGCGGGCAGCGGCTCGGTCTCGACCAGCATGCCGGGGCTGGCGAGGGTGGGGATGTCCAGGCCGACGGCGCGGGCGACCGCGACCGACTCGGCCCCGGCGGCGAGCACGGCGACGGCCGGCCGCAGCGTCCGGTCGCCGATCTCGACCCGGATGCCGTCGTCGTCCAGCCGGACCCTGGCCGGCTCGCCGAGCAGCAGGCGACCGCCGGCTGCGGTGGTGGCGGCGCGGCAGGCGGCCATGACCAGGTCGGGCTCGACCTGCCCGTCCCGCGGGGCGTGGCAGGCGGCCGCGACCGGGCCGGGCTCAGCGGCCGGCAGCAGCCGGCGCAGCCCCGCCTGGTCGACCGGCATGATGGGATAGCCCCGGGAACGGGCCCGCTCGACCTGCTCGGCCAGCCGGCGTCCCTCCTGCGGGTCGGCCACCCAGCGCAGCTCGCCGCCGCGCCGGAAGCCGACCTCGCCGAGCCGCTGCGCGAACCGCGACCAGCTCGCCAGGGCCGCGCAGGCCAGCTCGTAGTAGCCGACCGGGTCCTTGCCGAAGGCTGAAAGCGACGCGAACGACCGCGCCGACGCGGTCTTTCCCGCCTGGTCGGGGTCCACCAGCACCGGGCGCAGGCCGCGCTCGGCAAGGTGCATGGCGACCGCCGAGCCGATGATCCCGGCACCGATCACCACCATCCTGGGATGGTCGTTTCGTTCCATGCGGTTCCTCCATCAGGTAGCAGGTCGCGCCCGAGCCGGCAGGCTCCGGCCCGCGACGCCAGTGTCGCGACCAGGAACGCCGCTGCCAGGGGCCGTGGGGCCCACCCCGCAGGGGCCGAAGGGTCCTTCGAGTGCGACCACAGGCGAAGTCGCGGTGCCTTCGAGGGTCTTTGGGATCTCAAGGTCCGGGCCATCCGGGCCTGTCGCGCTGGGCCGGCAGGCCGTACGTTTGTGCTGATCGCCTCGGCGCTCGACCAGGCGACCAAAGGAGTCAAACAAATGGATGCACAGGACCTTCAAGCCACCGCCCGAGCGCTGGTCGCCGCCGGCAAGGGCATCCTCGCCGCCGACGAGAGCGCACCGACGATCGCGAAGCGCCTGGCGTCCGTCCAGGTCGCCTCCACCGAGGAGAACCGGAGAGCCTACCGTGAGCTGCTGTTCACCACCGCGGGCGCGGGCGAGTTCATCAGCGGCGTGATCCTGTTCGACGAGACGATCCGCCAGCAGGCCGCCGACGGCACACCCTTCCCCGAGGTCCTCCGCCGTCAGGGCATCATCCCTGGGGTCAAGGTCGACAAGGGCACCGTCGCCCTGGCGGGCTTTCCCGGCGAGAAGATCACCGAGGGCCTGGACGGCCTGCGCGGCCGCCTGGCCGAGTACCGCGACCTGGGGGCGAGGTTCACCAAGTGGCGCGCGGTCATCACCATCGGCCATCAGGTCCCGACTGGAGCCTGCCTGCGCGCCAACGCTGAGGCGCTGGGCCGGTATGCCGCCCTGTCGCAGGAGGCCGGGCTGGTCCCGATCGTGGAGCCCGAGGTGCTGATGGACGGCGAGCACACCATCGAGCGCTGCTACGAGGTGACGGCTGCCACCCTGGACAGGGTGTTCGCGGCGCTGCGGGCGCACCGCGTCAGGTTCGAGGGGATGCTGCTCAAGCCGAACATGGTCCTGCCGGGCGATGAGTCCGCGGCGCAGGCCGGGGTGCGGCAGGTCGCCGAGGCGACCGTGGCGTGCCTGCGTGGCAGCGTGCCGCCCGCGGTGCCCGGCATCGTGTTCCTGTCGGGTGGGCAGTCCGACCAGGCGGCCACCGAGCACCTGAGCGCGATCAACCAGCTGGGGCCGCAGCCGTGGCAGCTCAGCTTCTCCTACGGCCGGGCGCTGCAGGCTCCGGTGCTGCAGGCCTGGAAGGGCGAGCCGGGCAACGCCGGGGCGGGGCAGGCCGCCCTCTACCACCGGGCCAGGCTCAACGGCGCCGCCCGGTCGGGGAGCTACAGCGAGGAGATGGAGGACGCAGCGAGCCAGCCCCGCTGAGGTGATCGTTCGGCACGCCGGTCGCACGGGCCGCACGGCCCCCCGCGGTGGGGACCAAGCGCCCTGCCACGCAGCCTCCGCGCCGTCCTATGGTCACAGCATGAGCGAGGCGTTTGCGGCAGTGGAGGAGTCACCATGGAGCACAAGGTCGAGGTCGTCATGACCGGGGGCGGCTGGGCAAGGCCACCGGCACCCGCGCCGCCGAGGTGATGGCCGCGCCGGTGATCACCGTCCCACGTGGCACGTCCGTCGCCAACGCCGCCCGGCTGATGATCCGCCTGGGCGTCAAGCGCCTGCCGGTGGTGGACGCGCAGGGCAACCTGGTCGGTATCGTGGCCCGCAGCGATCTGCTCAACGAGCCCCTGGCCGGTCAGGTGACCGACGATGGGTGATCTGGGGGGCCCGTGTGGCGCAGCTGGAACGGCGGTAGGGCGCGCCTGGCCGCGGACTTGAACACCCGCCCCGTCGGGGTGTCCGGCAGCTCGTCAGCGCTTGCGGGGATGGGGGTGTCGACGCGGAGCAGCGACCCTTCGTGCACCACCGTCGCCCCCAGGCCCTGCAGGATCTCCACCACCGGGGTGTTCTCCGCCAGGACGTACGCGCGGAAGCAGTGAATGCCGTGCTGCCGGGCGGACTCGGCGAGCACCTCGAGCAGGACCGTCCCGATCCCTCTGCCCTGGTACTCGTCGAGCACCGTGACCGCCGCCTCGGCTGTGGCCGGCTCCTCGGCAAGGCGGACATATCGTGCCACCCCGATGCCCGGCTGGGCTGGTCGGGCGGGATCGAGCGCCACCCAGGCCATGTGGTCGGCGTAGTCGATCTGGGTGAGGTAGCGGACCTGCTCGTCGCTCAGGTTGTCCAGCGACGTCAGGAAGCGCCGGTAGCGGGACTGGTCCGACAGCCGGGTGAACCCCTCACGCAGTTGGTCCTTGTCCTGGGGAAGGATCGGGCGCACCAGGATGCGGGCGCCGTCGCGAAGAACGGCCTCCCTCGCGAGGGGCAGCTCGACGCGGCCTCGCCCTGCCGGCGCCACCATGAGCACCACCTTCTGGGACGTCAGAGCCTTGCGCCCTGACCGCTGCCAGTGTAGGCGCGGCCCGAACGACGCCCATCGCGGCGCCGGTCACGATCGCGTGACGTCCGGTCAGGCTGAAGGGTCCCGATGGTGCTGGTGGCGGCGGATGACCACGACCGGGCAGGAGGCGTGGTGGACGCAGTGCTCGCTGACCGAGCCGAGCAGCATCCCGGCGAATGCGCCGTGTCCGCGGCTGCCGACCACCAGCAGCTCGGCGTTGGCGGCGGCGCGCACCAGGACCAGGCCTGGAGTTCCCTCCAGTACGCCCGAGCGCACCGCAACGTCCTGGTAGGAGGCGATGACCTCCTCGATCGTCTCCTTGAGCGCCCGGCGGGCGTCGCCTTCCAGGTCGAGCTGGTCCAGGATGGCTGGGGCCCAGGCAGAGTTGGCCGGGTACTGCCACGCCGTCAGGGCGTGCACGCTCGCGCCGGTCAGGCGCGCGTAGCCGAGCGCCCAGCGCAGGGCGTCCTTGGACGCCTCGGAGCCGTCCACGCCGACGATCACGACACCGGCACCCGCGGGTCTCTGACTGCTCATGACGGCCTCCGTTCCGCAACCGACTTCACTGCCAGCCTGGCCCGGGCGCACCGGGCAGGGTAGGGCCGTTCGGCTCACGTCCATGAGGACTGGCCGCCTTCACCGGAGTGCGTGGCGAGCCCTGGAGGGCTGAAGGGCCGTTTGGCGTGGCCTGGCGGGACCTCTGCCTCATCGTCCCAGCGGCGACCGTCTAGCAGCCACGAGTCGGGCTCTGCTGCCCCACGATGGCATCACCGAGGGGACAGAGCCCGGCTCCGGCGTGCGCGGGGTGATGGCCGCGCCTATGTCTCCAGCTGGTGGACGCGCTCGGGCAGGAAGACCGACATGACGTCGCGCAGCGACACCACACCCAGCGCCTGGTCCTGCTCGATGACGACCAGGTGACGGATGCGCCGTTGGGACATCTCGGTTGCCGCGACCATCACATCCCAACTGGGGGAGGCGGTCACCACCGGGGCGGTCATGTAGTCGCCCACGTGCGCGTTCTCGACGTCGCCCAGCTGCGCGGCGGCGTGCATCACGTCGCGCTCGGTGAGGATGCCGACCAACCGTCCGTCCCGCGTCACCACAACGGACCCAATGCCGTGCTCTCGCATGACCTGGGCGGCGCGGCGCAGGGACTGCTCGGGATCGATCGACACCGCGGGGCTCTTCATGATGCTGCGGACCTGCATGGTACGGCCTCCTTGACAAGGCCACGCGAGTGGGTGACCCGGCTGACGGTGACCACGCCCGAGTACCTTACGGCATCGCGACGGCATCGCGCCTCCACCCGCTCGGGCGCTCCTCCCACTCGCAGCCTGTGCGTGTGCGAGCCGCAACGGCAGGGCCGAACGGCACGCCCGCGGCGTGACCGTCGGCTCTGCCACGGCCCCAAGGCGGCGGGGGAGGCTGGCTCAGGGGTGAAACGACGCCTCTCAACGAAGGGACACCACTGATGAGCTCCCCGACCCTGCGGGTGGTGCTGGTGGATGACCATGAGGTCGTCCGTGACGGTATCAAGGCGTTGCTGGCTGCCGCTGACGACATTGTGGTTGCTGGTGAGGCTGGCAGTGTGCGTGAGGCGGTGGCGGTGTGTGAGCGGACGCAGCCTGATGTGGTGGTGATGGATGTGCGGTTGCCGGATGGCAGTGGGGTGGAGGCGACGCGGGAGATTCGTGGGGTGCGGCCGGCGACGCGGGTGTTGATGTTGACGTCGTTTGCTGACGACGAGGCGTTGTTCGCGTCGATCATGGCGGGGGCGTCGGGGTATGTGTTGAAGCAGATTCGGGGGGTGGAGTTGGTGGCGGCGGTGCGGATGGTGGGGCGGGGCGGGAGTTTGCTGGATCCCGCGGTGACTGGGGGGGTGTTGGAGCGGTTGCGTCGTGGGGGGCGGGTGTTCGGGGATGCGCGGCTGGCGCGGTTGTCGCCGCAGGAGGAGCGGATTTTGGGGTTGGTGGCTGGTGGGGGGACGAATCGGCAGATTGGGGTGGAGTTGGGGTTGGCGGAGAAGACGGTCAAGAATTATGTGTCGAGTATTTTGTCGAAGTTGGAGGTGGGCCGCCGTGCCGAGGCGGCCGTCTATCTTGTCCACCACACCCCGCCCAGCGACTGATCGGCCGGACGGCCCGGACCAACGTCCCGCAACCTTGGGCCGAGGTCCCACCAACCTGGGGTCGTCTGGCCCGTGCGGCGAGCCGTGCCCGGATGGTCCTATCGGCTGAGTTTGCGAGTTCGATACCCCGGTACGGCGCCGCGTGGCGGCAGAGAGCGGTGAGACGATGGGCGATGAATTTCCCGAAGACGATATCCGCGCCATGTGCAGCGAGGAGCTGGGCATCCACCTGCTGTTCATCCCCGAGGCGTACGGCGGCATGGGCGGCGACGCGGTCGACACCTACCGGGTCTGTGAGCAGATGGGCGCGATCGACGCCGGCGTGTTCGCGACCTTCCTGGGCAGTGAGCCGATCCTGGTAGGCGGCACCCCCGACCAGCAAAAGCACTGGCTCACCCGGATCGCCCAGGAGGGGCTGCTGTTCGCCTACGGCGCGACCGAGCCGGAGGCCGGCAGCGACCTGGGCGCCCTGCGCACCCGGGCCGAGCCGGTCCGGGAGGACGGGCGGGTCGTCGCCTACGTCCTGACCGGCAAGAAGCAGTAGATCTCCAACGGCGGCGTGGCCGACGCGTGCTGCGTGCTGGCCAACGCCCCCGGTGGGCCGAGCTGGTTCGTGGTCGAGCGGGGCACTCCCGGGTTCGGGCACGCCAAGCCCGAGGACAAGCACGGCATCCGCTTGAGCAACACCGCGGCGCTGCTGCTGGACGAGGTGCGCGTGGACGCCGACCGGCTGCTCGGCGGCGTCGAAGGCCAGGGTCTGCTACAGGCGCAGGAGGTGTTCGGCTACACCCGGCTGATGGTGGCCGCGTTCGGGCTGGGCGCCGGCTGGGAGGCGCTGCGGCGTGCGATCGAGTACTCGAAGATGCGGGTGCAGGCCGGCGCCCCCCTCGCCGAAAAGCAGGGCTACACCCACAAGCTGATCGCGCCCCACGCGGTCCGGCTGGAGGCGGCCCGCGCCTACACCGAGCTGACCGCCGAGCGGATCGACGCCGGCGAGGGCAGCCTCAACACCGAGGGCGCGATCGCCAAGTACCTGGCGACCGAGGCCGGCAATCAGGCCGCGGACGCGGCGATCCAGGCGCTGGGCGGCTACGGCTACACCCGCGAGTTCGTGGTGGAGAAGATCAAGCGGGACGTGCGGATCACCACGATCTACGAGGGCACCTCGGAGATCATGGAGATGACCATCGGCCGGGACCGCTGGCAGTTGCACCTCAAGACCCGTGGCGAGGGCTACCACAGCCAGGCCGCGAGCTGGAGGCGCTGCACGCCGCCCACCCGGAGGTCGGCGCGGAGACGGCGGCGTTGGGCCTGCACGCCGCCGCGGTCGTGCTGGAGCGTGCCCGGATCGGCCGTCTGACCCGCAACCAGCACGTCCTGTTCCGCCTTGGGGAGCTGTGCGCTGTCGCCGAGGCGGCCGCCAGCCTGGCGCGGCGGGCCGCGCGGGCGGCCGAGGGCGCTCTCGGCCCCAAGGCTGACCGGCGCTTCCCGCTGAGGTGCTGGCCGCGATGAGCCGGGTCAACGCCCGCGAGGTCGCTATGAAGGTGGTCACTGACGGGCTGCGCTGGGTCGGCGGGGCCGCCGGGGCCGGTGAGCTGGACGCGCTGGCGGCCGGGCTCGGCCTGGACGCGGTCCACCGGGCGCAGGCCGGCCTGCTCGCCGACATGGACCGGGTCCGCGACGCCCTCTACGGCCCCACCACGACTTGAGCAACGAAAGCGATAAGGAGCAGGACCATGCGGGAGAACCAGCACCCCGGTCTGGCCGACGGCTTCGTGATGGGCGAGGGCGGCGTGGTGTTCCTGCTCAAGCGGCTCGAGGACGCCGAGCGCGACGGGGACCGGATCTACGCGGTCGTGCGCGGCCTGGCGGGCGCCAGCGACGGCAAGGGCAAGGGCATCACCGCGCCGAACCCGGTCGGCCAGCGGCTCGCGGTGGAGCGTGCCTGGCGGCAGGCGGGCCTGTCACCGGCGACCGTCGGGCTGATCGAGGGCCACGGCACCTCCACACGGGTGGGCGACGTCGTCGAGGTGGAGAGCCTCATGGCCGCCTTCGCGGGGGCGGGGCTCGCGCCGGGGTCGGTCCCGCTCGGCTCGGTGAAGTCCAACATCGGCCACCTGAAGAGCGCGGCGGGCGGCGCCGGCATGCTCAAGGCGGTCCTCGCCCTGCGCGACAAGGTGCTGCCGCCGAGCCTGCACTTCGACCGTCCCAACCCCGCCATCGACTTCGAGCATGCGCCGTTCCACGTCAACACCGAGCTGGCCGAGTGGAAGGTCCCCGCCGGCGGGGTGCGCCGCGTCGGCGTGAGCGCGTTCGGCTTCGGCGGCACGAACTTCCACGCGGTCCTCGACGAGTACGTCCCCGGCGCGCACGGCGGCGGCCCGCGCCTGCACGCCGGCGTGGAGCTGCCACGGCCCGCGCAGGCGCCCGTGGCCGCCGCGCCCGTGACCGGGACGCCCGCGCCGAAGGCGCCGCCGCGCGGGGCGCTCGTGCTCGGGGCGGCGTCGGCGGAAGCGCTCGCCGGGCGCCTGGCCACGCTGCGCGCCGACGCCGAGGCGGGCCGCGCGCCCGCCCGCGCGGTGCCGCCCGCGGTGGCGCTGCACCAGCCCGAGCGGATCGCGATCGACTACGGCGACGCGGCGGAGCTGGCCAGCAAGGCACGCGCCGGGTCGAGCAGGCCGCCGCCGGCGGTCACGCCGCGGCCTGGAAGCTGCTGCGCGCCATGGGCGTGTTCCGTGGCACGGGCCCCGCCCCCAAGGTGGCCTTCCTCTACACCGGCCAGGGCTCCCAGTACGTCAACATGCTGGCCGAGCTGCGCGCGACCGAGCCGGTGGTGGGCGAGACCTTCGACGAGGCGGACCGCGTCATGGCCCCGCTGCTCGGCCGGCCGCTGAGCGAGATCGTCTTCGCCGACCCGAGCGACCCCGCCGCGCTCGCGCGCGCCGAGGAGGACCTCAAGCAGACGGCGGTCACCCAGCCGGCGGTGCTCACCGTGGACACCGCGCTCACCCGCCTGCTGGCCAGCTACGGCATCCGGCCGGACATGGTCATGGGCCACAGCCTCGGCGACCACGACGACGTGCTGCCCCTGTTCACCAACCACCCGAAGGTGGGTGAGATCGTGTCGTTCAACCAGGCCCTCTGCGGCCTCTACGCCGCCGGGCTCGGCACGGGCGCGTCGCAGGAGCCAGCCGCTCCGGCGGCGACGGCCCCGAGCACCCTGACGGTCCGGCCCCCGACAGCCCCGACCGCCGTCCTGCCGGCCGACCGCTACGCGCAGCGGGTCGTGCAGCTCCGCCGCCGCGGCCTCGTCTACCCCTACGAGCTGATCCGCACGCTGACCTCCGCCGGCGGCCAGGCGCGCTCGGGCTTCCCGCCGGGCGACTTCACCGAGCACGACCTGGATGGCGACCGCCTCGTGCCGGTCGAGCGCCCATACGGCGAGAACACGGCCAACCTGGTGGTCGGCGTGGTGCGCAACTTCACCGTCGAGTACCCCGAGGGGATCACCCGGGTCGTGCTCGCCAGCGACCCGAGCAGGAACCTCGGGTCGCTCGCCGAGCCCGAGTGCCGCCGGATCATCGCCGCGCTCGACCTGGCCGAGCGGCTCGGGGTGCCGCTGGAGTGGTTCGCGGTCTCCTCCGGCGCCAGGATCTCGATGGACTCGGGCACCGAGAACATGGACTGGATCGCGCGCGTGCTTCGCCGCCTGGTCGAGTTCACGCAAGGACGCGGAGAGGTGAACGTGATCGTCGACGGCATCAACGTCGGCGCGCAGCCCTACTGGGACGCCGAGGCGACCATGCTCATGCACACCCGCGGCATCCTGGTGATGACCCCCAACGGCGCGATGGTGCTCACCGGCAAGCAGGCGCTGGACTACTCGGGCGGCGTGTCCGCCGAGGACAACCACGGCATCGGCGGGTACGAGTCGATCATGGGGCCGAACGGCCAGGCGCAGTACTGGGCGCCCGACCTGGCCGCCGCCTGCCAGATCCTGCTGCGCCACTACCAGCACACCTACAGTATGTCGTGCCGGGCGAGCGGTTCCCCCGGCGCGCGGCGGCCGCCGCCGACCCGGTCGACCGCGACGTCCGCGACTACCCGATCGCCGGCGACGGCACCGGCTTCGCCCGCGTCGGCGAGATCTTCTCGGACGAGACCAATCCCGGCCGCAAGCGGCCGTTCGACATCCGCGGGGTCATGTCCGGGGTGGTCGACGCCGACCACCAACCGCTGGAGCGCTGGGCCGGGATGCGCGACGCGGAGACCGCCGTGGTATGGGACACCCGGCTTGGCGGCTGGCCGGTCACGCTCATCGGCATCGAGTCACGGCCGGTGCCGCGGCACGGCTTCGTTCCCGCCGACGGTCCCGACCAGTGGACATCGGGGACGCTGTTCCCGCGCTCGTCCAAGAAGGTCGCGCGGGCGATCAACGCGGCCAGCGGCAACCGCCCGCTGGTGGTGCTCGCCAACCTGTCCGGCTTCGACGGGTCGCCGGAGTCGATGCGCGAGCTCCAGCTCGAGTACGGCGCGGAGATCGGCCGGGCGGTGGTGAACTTCCGCGGCCCGATCGTGTTCTGCGTCGTCAGCCGCTACCACGGCGGCGCGTTCGTGGTCTTCTCCAAGCACCTGAACGAGAATCTCGAGGTGGCCGCGCTGGAGGGCTCGTTCGCGTCGGTGATCGGTGGGGCACCGGCCGCGGCGGTGGTGTTCGCCCGCGACGTGGACGCCCGCACGGCGGCCGACCCGCGCGTGCGTGCGCTCGGGGCGGAGCTCGCCCAAGCCGCCCCGCCGAGCGGCAGGCGCTGCGCCCGCGCCTGCGCGAGCTCACGCTGGAGGTCCGCGGCGAGAAGCTCGGCGAGGTCACCGACGAGTTCGACCGCATCCACAGCATCCAGCGGGCACTGCGGGTCGGCTCGGTCGACCGCATCATCCCGGCGGCCCGCCTGCGGCCCTATCTGATCGACGCGGTGGAGCGGGGCATGCGGCGCGAGCTGCAGCGCGTCGGGATGGCGGCGCCGGACCCGGAGCTGGGTGAGGCTGGCGTCCGGGCCCACCGATGACCGGCTGGCTGCTGCAGGCGGCGGCGGACGTGCCACCGGGCGACGGTTGGCTGGCCCCGGCCGAGCGCGCCCACCTGGCCAGGCTGAAGGTGGCGGCGCGCCGCGCGGACTGGCGGCTCGGCCGCTGGACGGCCAAGCTCGCCACGGCCGCGTGCCTGCGCGTGCCGGCCGCGGTGGTCGAGTTGCGCGCCGCGCCCGACGGCGCCCCTGAGGCGCTGGTCGGCGGCTGCCCGGCGCCGGTCGTGGTGTCGCTCAGCCACCGGGCGGGCCTTGCGGTCTGCATGGTCGCGCCCGACGGCGTGGCGCTCGGCTGCGACCTGGAGCTGGCCGAGCCCCGCAGCGCCGCGTTCGTCGCCGACTGGTTCACCGCGGGTGAGCGCGAGGCGGTTGCGTGCGCCCCGCCCGGGGACCGGGCGCTCCTGCTGGCGGTCCTGTGGAGCGCCAAGGAGAGCGCCCTGAAGGCACTGCGCGCCGGCCTGCGCTTCGACACGCGCTGGGTCGTGGTCGACCCGCCCGCACTCGGCCGGGACGGCCGCTGGTGGCCGCTGACCGTGCGCCATCCCGCGGCCGCGCGCGTCTTCCCGGGATGGTGGCGCCACGACGCCGGGCGAGTGCTCCACGATGGTCGCCGGCAGCGCGCCGGAGCCCCCGACAGCGCTCACGGCCGCCGCTGCACCGGCCGCGCACTCTTGCCACCTGGGGCGGTCATGCCAGGCGTGCGCTCAGGTCCGTCGCCATCGGCTCCGAAGTTAGCTACCAGGGCAACCGCATCGGGATCGGTGGAGATCCCAAGGCCGCGACCACCGCGCCGCCAAGCGCAGGTTGCGGACGGCGCCGCCGCATGCGGGCCGTCAGGACAACCGGCCGGAGGGAGGTGGAACGTGGAGGCGTCAGGAGCGAGCAGGCGCGCGCGTCGCGAACGGGTGCGCGGCCGTACCGGGTCGCGGTTGGCGGTGGTGGGGATCGTCGCTGTGCTGCTGGCGTTGACCGGGTTTGCCCTGTGGGCCGCCGCCACGACCAACCGGGCAGCGCTCCACGCGGCCAGGTTGTCGCACCTCAACGACGCCTACCAGCGAGCCCGCTTCGCGGTCGAGACTGAGGAGCTGCAGGAACACAGGTACCGCCTCGAGCCGGGACCCGGGGTGCGGGCGAGCTTCCAGCAGGCGGCCCAATCCCTGGAGGCGGCGGTCCAGTACCTGCAGCAGCACGGCGACGAGGCCGACCGCCGGCCGATCGCGACGCTGGTGGCCGACCACCAGCGCTACCTCGAGACGGTGCGGCGGGAGTTCGCCGCCGTGGACGCTGGTGACCAGCAACGGGTGCGGGCCATCGAAGACACCGAGGGCGCGCGGCTGTTTGACCGGATTGAGGCCAACGTAGCGCACGGCGCGAATGACGAGCGCGACGAGACCTTGGCGGGCTTGGCGGCGCTGCGCCGCCACGTCGTGACGACCACGCCGATCATCTTCGCCGCGGGTCTTGGCCTGCTGGTCGTCTTCTGTGGGGTGCTGGTCGGCTACCAGCGGCGCACCGAGCGCCAGGCGCTGCACGACGGGCTGACCGGCCTGCCCAACCGCACCCTGCTGCGCGACCGCACCGGCCAGGCCATCCGGGCGGCCGACCGGGAGCTGCTCCCGGCGGCGCTGCTGCTGATCGACCTGGACCGGTTCAAAGAGGTCAACGACACCCTCGGCCACCACTACGGCGACCAGCTCCTCATCCACGTCGGCGAGCGGCTCCAAGGCGCGCTCCGCGAGGTCGACACCGTCGCGCGGCTGGGCGGTGACGAGTTCGCCGTGCTGCTGCCCCGGATCGCCACCGGCGACGGCGCCGTCGCCGTCGCCAACAAGCTGCGGGCCGTCCTCGAGGAGTCGTTCGTGCTGGAGGGGCTCACCCTGGACGTGGAGGCCAGCGTCGGCCTGGCGCTGTACCCCGACCACGGCCAGGACCCCGACGAGCTGCTGCAGCATGCCGACATCGCCATGTATGTGGCCAAGGAGACCCACGCCGGGTTCGTGATGTTCGACCCCGCGCTCGACCAGCACAGCCCGCGGGTTCATTCCCCTGGCCGAGCGGACCGGGCTCATCGCGCCGCTCACCTACTACGTGCTGGACGCGGCGCTGCGCCAGTGCCACCGGTGGCGGCAGGACGGCCACGAGCTGACGGTGGCGGTCAACGTGTCCGCGCGTCGCCTGCTCGACCTCACCTTCCCCGACGAGGTCGCCGGCCTGCTCGCCCGCTGGAAGGTGCCCGCGCGGCTGCTGGTGGTGGAGATCACCGAGAGCACCATCATGGCCGACCCCGCCCAGCCCTCGCGATCCTCGGCCAACTGAATCAGATGGGCGTGCAGCTGGCGATCGACGACTTCGGCACTGGCTACTCGTCCATGGCCTACCTGAAGAGCCTGCCGGTGCACGAGCTCAAGGTGGACCGGTCGTTCGTGTCGCAGATGACCAGCAGCACCTCGGACGCGGTGATCGTGCGCTCCACCGTGGACCTTGGCCGCAATCTCGGTCTGCGCGTGGTCGCTGAAGGCGTCGAGGACGCGGCCACCTGGCGGGAACTGGACGCGCTGGGCTGCGACGCCATCCAGGGCTACCACGTCAGCCGGCCGGTGCCGCCCGACGACCTGATCACCTGGCTGGAGCAGCGGGCGACCACCCCGAAGCAGGAAGCCGTCCGGCACTCGGAGTAGGCGCTCAGCCGGGGCGGTCGGCCGGCCGCAGCCACAGTGACACCCGGGTCGGCTGCATCGTCTGCTCGACCACCGCCGCCCAGCAGCACCGTGAGCAGCCCGTAGGCCAACGTGCGGCTGACGATGCGGTCCAGGTCGTACAGGCGGTAGCGCAGGATCGCCGCGCCGATCGCCAGCGGCAGGACCGCCAGGCAGACACCGGCGGTCCAGCCGAGCAGGGCCGCAGCGCCCGGGACCCCATCGCCAAGACGCACAGGACGATCACGCCCGCCAGCGCCGACAGCGCCGCCGCGACCGCCACCCAGCGCAGCTGCATCGGAATTCGCCGACGGTGGCCGCTGCAAGCGGCAAACCTACCCGATCCGGATACCCGTCCGGCCTTCTTACCGGCAGCTGTGGTCGCGTGCCCAACTGGCGGTCGGGCGGGCGTGGCGCCAGGACGGCACGCCCCTGCCCTGGGCGCCGTGCGGCCCGTCGCCGCGTCGCTGGATGACGAACACGAACCGGTGGACCCCGCGCCGCCTGATCTGCTCGGTCTGCCCGACCAGCCGGTTGCCGGTCGCCCGGCACCACACGCGGAAGTCGCGGACCGAGTCGGGGTCGGTGGTGCGCACCACGAGCAGCTCGCCGGGGTGGAGCTGCACCATCGTGACCCCGGCCCAGGCGACCGCGACCGTGGCGGGCAGTCCCTCCACGTCCAGCAACCTCACGATCGTGCCGCCGTCGGCGCTGGTCACGATCTGCTGGACTGCCCGCATGGTGCTCGCCTTCCCGAAGCCCGTCGCGAACCCTCCGACCGATCATGCGCCGCCGGCCGGCCGGCGGCCCAGTGCCGTTGGACCCACCACTCTCGGGACGGGCGGCAGGATGGGTGTGGTCCGGGTCAGGCCGCGAGCGCCTGCTGCACCTCTTTGCGGTGCCGCAGGCACGCCAGGCAGCGGGCCCTGGTCGGGCCGATGCTGCCCATCGGGATCGCCAGTACGGCCGCGATCTCGGCGTAGCTGACTGGCGGGTCGGCGAACAGCAGCGGCAGCAGTCGGCGGCAGCGGCTGGGCAGCGTCTCGCACGCCTCGCGCAGCGTCGCGTCTCTCTCTGAGCGCAGCATGGGCTCGTCGACCGGCACATCCTCCGCGGAGGACTCAAGTCGCGAATCGTCATCGACGAGCGTGCTCCGCGACGCGCGCCGCAACACCTGAATGGCTTCGTGCCGGGCAGTGACCGCCAGCCAGGCGCGCAGGTGATCGGCATCGCGAAGCGAGCGGGCATGCTCCAGCAGTCGCAACCAGGTGGTCTGGACGACATCCGCCGTGTCGCTCGCTGACAGGCCATAGGAGTGGGCGACCGACCAGATCAGCCCGGTATGGCGGTCGACGACCGCTCGCCAGGCCCGTGCGTTCCCGTCCGCCAGGTCAGCAAGCAGGTCCGTACTCAACTGCTGCATCGAATCTCCCCCCGTCGTGGTCGAACCTCGACCAGACTGGGGGCGCGGCCTTTCCGTGGCCTTTCCGTGGCCTTTCAGCCCGGGCCGGCCTCCGGCGGCCGACAGCGCAGGAAACCACTTCGGCAAGGCGGGCCTGACCTGCTAGCGTCATCGTGACGAGTTGCGCAGCAGGGAAAGGGAGGATGGAGTTCGGGATCCTCGGCCCGGTCGAGATCCGGGTGGACGGCAGACCTATTCCCTTGGGAGGGCCGAAGCAGCGCGCCCTGCTCGCGACCCTGCTGCTGCATCGTGGTCACGTCGTGCCGGCCGAACGGCTGATCGATGACCTCTGGGGTGGGCTTCCGCCCGACGCGGCCCGCAACCTGCTCTGGGTCCAGATCGCCCGCCTGCGGAAGGTGCTGGACCCCGGTCGGGCGAAGGGGGCTTCCGGAAGCCTGCTCGTGACCAGGGCGCATGGATATCTGCTGGAGACCGGGCCCGGTGAGCTCGACCTGGAGCGTTTCGAGCGCCTTGTCACGCAGGGCCGCGATGCCCTCGCGAGCGGCGACGCCGAGAGGGCGGGCCGGCTGCTGCGACAGGCGCTCGACCTTTGGCGTGGCCCCGCCCTGGCGGACCTTGCCGCTGAACCGTTCGCCCAGGGCCACGTGGTCAGCCTGGAGGAGCGGCGGCTCTCAGCGCTCGAGGACCTCATCGACGCCGACCTCGCCGCCGGCCGCCATCAGGACCTCGCTGGCGAGCTGGAGGCGCTCATCGCCGCACATCCCCTGCGAGAGCGCCTGCGAGGCCAGCTCATGCTGGCGTTGTACCGTGCGGGACGGCAGGCTGACGCGCTCGAGGTGTACCGCCGGACCCAGCACCACCTCGCCGAGGAGCTGGGCATCGACCCTGGCGCCGCATTGCAGCGCCTGGAGCAGGCCGTCCTCACGCATGACCCGGCCCTGGAGTGGGCCCCTCCGGTGGTTCCGCATCCGGACGTCGCCGGTCCGGCGGCGCCGTCCCCGCCGGGGGAGGAACGCAGGGCCGTGACCGTTGTGACCATGAGCATCCTGCCCACCAGAGACGGCCGCGACCTCGATCCGGAGTCGCTCGGCCAACTTCAGGGCGACTATCTGGATGCGGTGCGCACGATCGTCGCCTTCCACGGCGGGAGCGTGCAACGGGTCGACGCCGAAACGGTGCTCGCTGTGTTCGGAGTTCCGACCCTGCACGAGAACGACCCGTTGCGCGCCGTGCGAGCCGCCGCCGAGGTGCGATCGGCCCTCGAGCGCACGAGCGCGCACCTGCAGCGCACACGTCGCGTGCGGCTGTCGTTCACGGCAGCTCTCGAGACCGGTGAGGTGCTGGTCAGGTACGGGGAGTCCGGGGGCCCGGCCATCATTGGCGCGACCGTCAGGCTCGCGCGCAAGCTGGAGCACACCGCCGCCGGCGGTGAGCTGCTTCTCGGTCCGAACACCTACGACCTGGTGCGCGACGCGGTCACCGTCCAGGAGACGGCACCTTCAGCCCGTGACGCCACGGGGATCCCAGCCCGTGCCTGGCGTCTGGTCAGCCTGCGCCCAGACGCGGCCGGTCGTGTCCGGCACCTCGATGCCCCCATGGTTGGCCGGGACCGGGAGCTCGCGCTTGTCGTGCAGACCTTCGAGCGCGCCGTCAGCGACCGTAGCTGCCAGCTGGTCACCGTGCTCGGCCCTGCCGGCATCGGCAAGACCCGCCTCGTGCGCGAGTTCCTGGCGCTCACGGGGGAGCGGGCGGCTGGGCTGCACGGTCGCTGCCTGGACTACGGCAAGGGGATCACCTTCTGGCCGATCGTCGAAGTGGTGCGCGAGGCGATCGGCGCGGTCGATGCCAATACGCCTGAGCAGGTCAGGGCGCGAGTCACCGAGTTGCTCGGCGACCGGCACGGCACCTCGACCGCGGTGGAGAGCATCCTCGGGCTGCTGGGACTGGCGGAGCAGGCACCACCGGTGGAGGAGCTTCCTCTGGCGGTCCGGAGGCTCTTTGGGGCACTGGCCCGGCGGCGTCCACTGGTCATCGTTCTGGACGATCTTCACCTGGCTGAACCGCCGCTGCTCGAACTGCTCGAGGATGTCGCCGACCTGGTTCGGGATGGCCCCCTCCTGCTGTGCTGCATCGCGCGGACGGAGCTGTTCGACGTCCGGCCCAACTGGGGAGGGGGCAAGCCGAACGCCACCACGATCCTCCTGGAACCTCTGGGCAGCCAAGAGTGTGGCGAGCTCATCGAGAACCTGCTCGGCACGGAAGACGTCGACGTGGAGGCCAAGCGACGGCTGCCCGAGATCGCCGAAGGCAACCCGCTGTTCATCGAAGAGCTCATCGCGATGCTCATCGACAACGACGTGCTGGTGCCGTCGGCCGGTTCCTGGGTGGCCAAGACCGATCTCGGCAAAGTGCCGATTCCTCCAACGATCTCGGCATTGCTCTCGGCTCGACTGGAGCGTCTCGAGAGCGAGGAGCGGGCGCTCCTGAGCCTGGCGAGCGTCATGGGCACCCTGTTCTCCGAGCGGGCGGTCCGAGAGCTCGCGGCGGAGCGGACCAGAGCGGCCGTTGGTCGCAAGCTCACGGCCTTGACCCGCAAGGAGTTGATCCGCCCGCACCATTCGGACCTGTTCGGTGACACCGCCTTCGACTTCCGCCATGCGCTCATCCGCGACGCCGCCTATGGCGCCCTTTCCAAACGTGAACGATCCGAGCTGCACGAACGCTTCGCCGGGTGGCTGGAGGCTACCGCCCCGGACCGCCCGGGCGAGGTCGACGACGTCGTTGCCTACCACCTCGAGCAGGCCTGTCAGTATCGGGCCGCGCTGGGCCTGGAGGACCCGGCCTTGATCCGGCGGGCGGTGGACCGGCTCGTGGCGGCGGGGCAGCGCGCGGGTGACCGCTGGGATCATCCAGCCGCCGTCGGGCTGCTGGAGCGCGCTCGGGCGCTGCTGCCCGCCGCTGAGCCGGCCGGACTCGAGCTGCTACCCGCCCTCGTGGCCAACCTCGGTCTACAGGGCGACCTGAGCGCCGCCACGGATCTGGCCACCCGGGGCATTGAGCGGGCCCGAACGCTCCATGAGCGGCGGGTCGAAGCCCGGCTGCGGATCGAGCAGATGCTGATCGAGCAGATGGTCGCGGGAGGCGTCGCCTCCTGGTCGGCCTCTGGCGCCCGCCCGGAGGTGAGGCGTGCGATCCAATTGTTCGAGCGGGCCGGCGATGCTCGAGGGCTCGGAGCCGCCTGGTATCTGGTGGGGAGAATCGAATGGGTGTCCCTGCGCTGCACCGCGATGGAGGCGGCGGTGAAGCGGGCCATCGAATACTTCCGCTCGGTGGGCAGCTATGGACGGATGCTCTTTGCGCTGGAGTTTCTCAGCTTCGCCTATTTCTACGGTCCGGTCTCAGTCTCCGAGGCCATCCGGCGCTGCGAGCACCTCATTCATGATACTGGCGGCAATCGCGCCGTCCGCGCAGTGATCCAGGGCAGTATCGCCTGCATGGAAGCCATGCGGAATGACTTCCGGCGAGCCTGGGGGCTCCTCGACGAGGTCCTTGCCGTCCTGGAGGAGTTCGGCCAGGTGATCGGTTGGATGCCGTGGGCCATTTACCATGAGAACGTTGCGTTCATCGCTCGGCTCGAGGGTGACTACCCGCGCATGGAGGCGTCGTTGCGCAATATCCTTGACCCGGCCACGTTGGCAGATCCGAGCGTCATGCTCGCAAGCGATGTGGCCTGGCTGGCCGAGGCCGTCGACGAGCAGGGCCGGCACGCGGAGGCGGCGGAGCTCCTCACCGTCAGCGAGCATCTGGCGACCGCGGGCGACCTGCTCTCCCAGCTTTTCTGGCGACGGGCCAAGTCGCGAGCGCTCGCCCGCGAGGGTCGGCTCGAGCCCGCGCTGGAGCTGTCCGGCGCGGCGGTATCGCTCGCCGAGCAGACCGACGCGCTGAACGAGCAGGCGGACGCCTGGATGGCCCGAGCCAAGGTGCTGCGGCTCGCCGGCTTCGACCTCGAGGCGAAACGGGCCCTGCTGAGTGCTGTCGAGCGGTACCGGCGAAAGGGCAACGTGGTGTCGGAGGCACAAGCTCAGGCGCTCCTTTCGGGGGGTTGACTGAAGGAGAAATTGCGCGCAATCTGAGAAAAGGAATTAATGCCGTGGACGAGGAGTTTGGTACGAGCAGCGGTCGAGCCGAGGAGGCGACATGTCACGGGACCATGAGCTGGAGCGTCATGGACCAGAGCATCGTGAGCCCGTCAGTCTCGAGCTGCGTGTCGCGAGGGTGGAGAACCAGCTGGACGAGCCGACACGCGAGGCGCCAGACATCGAAGACATCGAGATCCTGGCGTTCGTGAGAGTCCGGCGGTCGCTTCACCGGGAGTCCCACCGGCACATCGGCAGGGTGTGCAGCCCCCCACCTGTCCCACCTGGCGGGTACCCGGCGGCGGACGCATGAGGCGATATCTCCGGACTTCGCATCGCCGATGATCGAGGAGGGGCGGCTGTACTATCGGCCCGCTCCCGGAATTGACGTCATCTCACTGGACGACGGCGCCCTGCTGCTTCGGTCCGACACGCTCACCGCCCGGATCGAGGGGGCGTCGGCAAGGTTTTTCCAGGAACGCGTCCTTCCGCTGCTCGACGGCAGCCGTAGCCTCGCCGAGCTCGCCAGCTCCCTGCCCACCGTCGACATCGACGACCTGCGCCGTCAGCTCGATGCTCTGGTGGAGGCCGGGCTGCTGAACCGGACAACGCAGCCGCCGTCGTGGCTGCGCGGGATGGCCGGTCCGCTGTTGGCGCTCCTCCAGGCCGCGGGGGCACCAGCGTCTGACCTGCACGACCGGCTGGCGCGCCTGCGCATCGGCGTGCTCGGTCTCGAAGGGGCTGGAGCGCATGCGGCGGCGACGCTGGCCGCCTGCGGGGTGGGCGAGCTGATCCTGGTGGATCCGTACCCATGCCAGCCGGGCAACCTCGCGCTCATGCCCCCGCTCGGCGCCGACGCCCTGGGAAGGCCGCGTGACCAGGTGCTCAGGCACTCGCTTGCGGCAAGTGGCGTCGACACGCGGGTGGAGGTCGGGGCAGCCGATGCGGTCACCCCCGACCGCATCAAGACGCTGGCCGGAACCTGTCAGCTCCTGATCGGCACCTTCGACAAGGGCCTCTCGGTGGCCAACGACTGGCTGAACAGGGCCAGCCTGGCGTCTGGTCTCCCCGCGATCTACAGCCAGATGGCGGCCCATATCGCGCTCGTCGGCCCCTTGGTCATCCCGAACAGCACCGCGTGCTACCGGTGCTGGCGGCTGCGCAGCCTCGCCTGCGAGGACTCCTACCAGGAAGCGAGCGCCTACGAGGAGCTCTTGAGCCGGCAGCGCCAGCCCCGCCTGCACGAGCGCCCGGCGCTACCACCCCTGGCCTCCTACAGCGGGAGCCTTGTCGCCATGGAGGCGATCAAGCTGCTGCTCTCCGTCGGCTCCGGCACGCTCGCCGGCAAGGTGCACGAGTTCGACGCGTTCCGATTTCGCAGCGAGACCCACACGCTTCTGCGGGTTCCAGATTGCCCCGACTGCGGGAGGAAACCGCGCCAGGAGCGACGGTCCGCGGTTGCGGTGTGGCGCGACGACACGCCGCCGGGGGACATGCGTCAGGCTGCTCGCGCACTCGTCAGCCCGCGGTGCGGCGTGATCACCGAGCTCGAGCCGATCCCTAAAGACCCCGGCGAGCCGGTCCATCCATATCTCTTCGGCGCTCACCTCGCCAACCATCGGTTTCTCACCGATCGCAGCTCCGACGACAGCTTCTGCACGGGCAAGGGCCTCACGCTCGCCACGGCGCAGGCGAGTGCCGTCGGCGAGGCGGTGGAGCGTTATTCAGCCTGCCGCCGGCGAACCGACCAGGTCTGCTTCACAACCCGTCATGCGCTCGAGGGGCAGTCGCTGGACCCGACAGAGCTGGTCCTCTATCGGCCTGAGCAGTATGCGGAGCTTCCCTACGCCCCATATGCCGACACGACCAGACTGGGCTGGGTCGGCGCCCGGTCGCTGAGCACCGGGTCGGAGCTGCTGGTGCCGGCGCTCGCGGTCTTCCTGGGATATTCGCCGCGCGTTCCAGAGGAACGCATCCTTCCTCCAACCTCGAACGGCCTCGCCGCCGGGCCGACCCTGGCGGCCGCGGTGCTGTCGGCCTTGTACGAGGTCCTCGAGCGGGACGCCTTCCTGATCACCTGGATGCATCGCCTTCCAGCCCACCGGGTGGCTCCCGCGACGCACCCAGACCCGAATGTGGTCGAGCTCTTCCACGCCTGCGCTCGACAGGGGGTCGAGCTGCGGTTGCACCGCCTGGCGACCGATCATCCGTGCCAGGTCTTCCTGAGTCTCGCCGTCCAGCGGGACGGCGAGGGCTGGCCCGCGGTCGCGGTCGGGCTCGGGGCGGACCTCGACCCGGCCGTGGCCGCGTCCAGGGCAATCATGGAGGCGGGGCAGGTCCGGGTCGGACTTCGCATGGAGTTGTCTGACCCGAGCACACGGGCATGGGCCGAGCGGCTGCTGGCCGATCCTCGCCTGGTGGCAACCATCGACGATCATGGGCTGTTGTACGCGCATCCCCGCGCCATGGGTGCCTTCGCCTTTCTCGAGCGCAGCCCGGAGGCCGCCTGCGACTGGACAGCGCCCGAGCCAGCGACGGCCACCGACCGCTTGCGACTCCTTGTCGAGCATCTCAGCGCCCAGGGCCGCGACGTCCTGTACCGCGACCTCACCCCGTCCGACATGGCGCAGCTCGGGTTGCACACCGCGCGGGTGATCGTGCCTGGACTCCAGCCCATCCATTTCGGTCAGCACCCGAGGCTCGGCGGCAACCGGCTGTACGATCTGCCCCGGCGGCTCGGGACCGCGGTCACGCCGTTCGGGACAGGATCTCTGAACCAGGACCCCCATCCGCTCGCGTGACGATGGCAGATGACGGAGCCGGCGCAGATACGCCGGCGGGCGGCTGGGGCCGCCCGCCGGCAACGATTGCGGTCAACGATCGAGGTCGAGGAGCGCCGCCGTCACGTGGCGACCGTGAAGGAAGGGCTCTTGGCTGTCGAGTAGTCCGTGTTGACTCCCGACGTCACCTTGAACGTCGCCACCGCCTCGAGCACGTCGCCCTCGGCCGCGGGGTTGGAAAACGGCGGGTCGATGTTCACCCGGAGCTCCGCATTCCAAGTGGTCTTCTGCGGCGTCAACGCGGATGACAACTTGGCCTGCTTCAAGGTGGTCGACTGACTCAGGTTGTGGATGGACACATAGAGATCGTAGCTGTCGACGGACTCCATCAGGTTCTCGCCGATCTCGACGTTCGCGATCACATCGAACGGCTTGCCAATCTCAACCGTGTCGGCTGTGAAGAACAGACCGTCGTCGACGGCATACAGAAGCTTGATGTTTGCGTCCCACTCACCCGGCATAAGTTTCACCTCCTTTCCATTTCTCGTCGTTCGGCGCCGGGGGCTGGTGTGGATCCCCCCGTTCCGACGCAGTTACAAGACGCACGAAGGTGGGCCGTTGATACATCCGACTCGCAAGCGCCCATGCCGCGGCGCAGGATCGGTTGCCGAGCCGGGAAGGTCGTCAGCAGGTCACGGCGTCGTGAGCAACAGCGCAGCGGGAGTAACCCGCGCCCCTGACCCTGGTTGGCTATTCTGGCAGGTCGGGTACCAGGCCGCGGCGTCGTGCCTCGGCCTGGATCTCGGGCGGCATCCAGCGGATGTCGACCAGCAGCCCGTCCACCTCGACCATCCAGGCCAGTGGATGCTTGGCCAGCAGCTCCCGCCGGCACAGGTCCGCCTCCATCCGCCCGATGGCCAGCAGGTCCCGGATCAGCTTGGACTTGTTGGCCATGGTGGTCTTGCGCACACCCAGCAGCTCGCTGAGCTGGTCGGCGGTCAGGTGCGGCGACTGGGCAGGGTCGGACAGGAAGTTGACGTACGCCACCGTGGCAACGACCCCGGCGGCCCAGATCCCAAGGTCGCCGCGGGTCAACGGGGAGGGGCGCTTGCGGGCGAGCCTGCCGGTGAGCTTGCGGCACAACGCCGCGTACTCGGCGTCCAGATGCTGAGCACAGAACCCGTCGGTGATCTGGAGGATCTGATCGACCTGCGGCCGTATGGTCGTGGGGATGCGCAGCTGCTCGGTGGTCACGCGAAGCGGCTCCTGCGAGACGGGCGGAGAGGCGAATTCTGCACCATGACGGGCGCCCTCGCCACTCGGGCTCAGGCGGCTCGCAGGAGCGCTTCGACAACCACTTCATCGACAGCACGATCTGGCGGTAGGCCCGCGCGACGGATGCGTGGCGGCAGGGCTAGCGGGAGCCGCCGGTCCCGGGATGATCGCCTGGCCCACTCGCCTCGGCCGGGACCGGTCCCGGCCGGGGCGGCCAGCCCGACAGCAGGACCAGCGGGTGGACCTGGCCGGCGCCGGCGCCGCGGAGCTGCGCGGCGAGGGCGGTGAGCGTCCAGCCTGACCCGCGGACGTCGTCGACCAGCAGCACCGGGCCGGCGGGAGGCGTCCGGGTGAGCGCGAAGGCGTCGTGGGCGTTGCGGTACTGGTGGAAGCTGTTGGCCAGCTCGGCCTGGGGGCGGGCGCGCGGGCGCACCCGCTCCACGACCGCGTGTACGGGCACGCCGAGCAGCCGGGCGGCCTGGCCGGCGAGGTCGGCGACCAGCGCCGGCCGGGTGCGGGAGGGCACGAAGGTGACCCAGGTTGGCGGCTGCTCCCACGCCCAGCGGTCCAGCAGCCGCGCCAGCCCCTGGGCGACCTGGTCGCCCAGGGGCTGGTCGCGGGTGAGCACGTCAGCGAGCAGCGGCCCCCAGCCGGCGTCGGTCGCCTCGCCGAGCGCCCGGCCCGGCTCGGCCAGCCGCGCCTGGGGGATGGTGCGCGTGGCGACCGCCGCGCTGGCGGGCCACTGCCGGCGCGGCGGCAGGGTGACCTCCTGGCCGCGCAGGAACTCCACCGCGGCCGCGACGAGCTCGTCGCCGACCGTGGTGGGGGGGCCGTGG
>WNFV01000136.1_pt1 | contig 84263 bp, 93 predicted proteins | sample 5400101 | NCBI WGS metagenome assembly WNFV01 (sample SAMN13153361, study PRJNA577476) | soil metagenome | isolation source: 115 cm soil or saprolite under grassland replicate 1 | place: USA:California | collected 2016-06-15
GGCGAAGCTCGATCCCGCCGCGCACGCGCTCGCCGCGGAAGATCGGCAGCCGGCCGAGAAGCTCGCGGCCAGGCGCGCCGCGTAGCAGAAGCCTCAGCCCGCGCCGCACGCTCGCGGCGATCCTAGCCTCTTATCGGGCGACGACGAGCGAAGGGCGCTTGGCAGAATCACGTATGGGCTCTGGCGCGCGGGTGCTGGTCGTGGACGACGAGTACTCGTTGCGCCGGCTCCTGCGAACCTATCTCGAGAAGGAGGGGTTCGCGGTCCTCGAGGCCGAGAATGGACCGGATGCGCTCAGCTTGCTCCGCCTCGGCAATGTCGACGTCGCGCTTGTCGACGTGATGCTGCCGGGGCTCGACGGGTTCGAGGTCGTCCGTCGGATCAGGCAGGAATCGACGATCCCGATCATCTTGCTGACGGCGCGCGGCGAGGAAACGAACCGAGTCGTCGGGCTCGAGGTCGGTGCAGACGACTACGTCGTCAAACCGTTTTCGGCGCCGGAGGTGGTCGCTCGCGTGCGGGCCCAGCTTCGTCGCGCGCACGGATTCGAAGCAGCGCCCGCGGTGCTCTTGCGGGCCGGCTCTGTCGAGGTCGATCCTGTCTCGCGACGCTGCCGGGTGGACGGGCACGAGGTCGATCTGACCCGCCGCGAGTTCGACCTGTTGACGACGCTGATGCGTGCACCGAATCGCGTCTACAGACGCGAGGAGCTGCTGGAGCTCGTCTGGGGCTCCGAGTACCTGACGGCGAAGACGGTTGATGTGCATGTTGCCGGGTTACGGCGCAAACTCGGCGCGGCAGTGAGGATCACGGCTCTCCGTGGCGTCGGCTATCGCCTGGAGGTCTGATGCTCGCGCGGCTCACATCGTTGCGTTTCTGGTTGGTGGTCGCAATGCTCGGCGCCGCACTCGTCGGACTCGCAGGCGCGTACGCCAGCTACGGAAGGATCGAAGCCTCACGGGAGCGCGCTGCCGATCTGGCCAGAGACAAGGACATTGCGGCCGCCGTTGCCGCGCAGGCGGCTGCCGGTGCCGGCTACGCCCACTTCGCTGGTGTGCAGGCGGTTTTGCCGTACGACCGGCTGACCGTGATTCGCGACGGCAAAACGCAGTTCGAAGGGTCGGCGCTTCGCGGCACTAAGGTCGAGCTCACGGTAACCGTCCCTTTTCGCGGCGGACTGGTAATCCTCCGCGATTACGAATCGCCAAAGCCGAGCGCGTCGCTGCCGCTCACCCTCGTCGCCGCAGGCGTGATCCTGCTCGTCATTCTGGCCGCCCTCGCGACCGCGACACTGTTCACGCGCGCAGTGCGGGGGCCGATTGAACGAGCGGTCGCCGCTGCCGATCGGCTCGCCGGTGGCGATTTCAGCGCACGGATGGGCACGTCAGGCCCGGACGAACTGGCTCGGTTGGCGCATGCCTTCGATTCGATGGCCGAGCGGCTCGAAGGCGCGGAGCGAGACCAGCGGCAGTTCCTCGCCGATGTGTCGCACGAAATCGCCACCCCCACGAACGCCATCTCCGGCTACGGGATCGCACTGGCAGACGGCAGCCTGCGCACCGAGGCCGAACGTGCCGAGGCGCGGACATTGATCGAAAGCGAGACCCGCAGACTCACCGGCATGATCGAGGATCTGCGCGCGCTCACGCGGCTTGATCTCACGGAGGAGGTGCGCCGCGTCCCACTCGACCTCGCCGCCGTCTGCCGGAGGGCGGCCGCACGTTTCCTTCCCGCTGCGCGGGCGCGGGGGCTCGAACTCCACGTCGATGCACGGAACGCACCGTTCGAAGCAGACGAACGGTTGCTCGAGATGATCGTCGACAACCTGCTCTCAAACGCGATCCGTTACACGCCTTCGGGTGGGCGCATCGATCTTCAGGTGCGTCGCCGCCAGCCCGGGTTCGTTGTCGCCGTGAGGGACACAGGCGTCGGTATCGCGCCGGAGCACCAGCGCCGCGTGTTCGACCGCCTCTACCGCGTCGATGAGGCCCGCGATCGCGCAAGCGGCGGCTCCGGGCTCGGTCTCGCGATTGCGCAGCGTGCCGCGCGGGCGCTCGGCGGTCGGCTCGAACTGGAGAGTGAGCCCGGTCGCGGCAGTGAATTCCGGCTCGTGCTGCCGACCAGCGGCAGGCGGCGGGGAAGCAATCCGAGATCCGTCCCCGCCTCAGCCGCGGAGACCGGGCTCGCCAGTCACTAAACGGCCAGGCGCGCGTCCGCCCGGCGCCAGGGTCGCCCGAACAACCTCGCAGAGCTTGTCGCCGAGCACCTTGTCCGGCAGCACCTGCACGCCGATCTCGCGGGCGCGGCTTGCCTCAGCCGCCGGCAGATCCGCGCTCCACAGCACGAGGCAACAGTGAGGCTGCAAGCGCTTCAGCTCGGACAGCAGCAGCAATCCATCGCCGTCCGGCATCGCATAGTCGCTCAAGGCCAGCGCAAAGGCCCGGCGTGCTGCAACTGCGAGCGCAGCACGACGCGAGCTTTCGACTCCCACATCCCAACCTTCCGCGCTGAGCGCCAACTTCGCCAGCTCGCGCAGGCGCGGATTGTCATCGACGACGAGAATTGCCTCGTTGGGTCTCACGGCCCCAGGATTCCCGACGCCGGTTAGACGACGGTTAGCTCATAGAAGCCGCTCGGTTATTAAGTTGCCTCGGCCGCGGCCAGCGCGGGGGTGCAGCTCGACTTGCCGCGCTTCTCGAGGTACTGCTGGTGATAGTCCTCGGCCTCGTAGAACGTCTGCGCGGGCTCGATCTGCGTCACGATCGGCGCGCCCCGATTCCGCTGCTCTCCTGCCTTCGACTTCAAAGCAGCCTCGTGCTGTTCCTCGTCGTTGAAGAAGATCGCGGAGCGGTAGTTGTCGCCGATGTCCCAGCCCTGGCGATTCAATTGGGTCGGGTCATGCTTCGCCCAGAAGACGTCGAGCAGCTGCTCGTACGAGATGCGCTCGGGGTCGTACGTGACCTCTACGACCTCCGCGTGTCCCGTCGTGTGCGAGCAGACGTCCTCGTACGTCGGATTCTCCGTCGTGCCGCCCGCGTAGCCGACGCGCGTCCGCGTCACGCCGTCGAGCTGCCGGAATGCGGCCTCGACGCCCCAGAAGCAGCCGGCGCCGAACGTTGCCTTCTTCTCCACTATTCCTCCTCCAGATTGAGTGCCGCCGAATTGATGCAGTAGCGCATGCCGGTTGGTGCCGGTCCGTCGGGGAAGACGTGGCCGAGGTGGCCTCCGCAATTCGAGCACATCACCTCGGTGCGCACCATCCCGTGGGTGGTGTCCGTCTCCTCGTCGACAGCCTCCTCGCCGGCGGGGGCATAGAACGCTGGCCAACCGCAGCCCGAGTCGTACTTCGTCTCGGAGCGGAAGAGCTCCGCGCCGCAGCCCGCGCAGTGATACGTGCCCGGCTCGAAGCTGTGGTCGTATTCACCGGAGAAAGGCGCCTCAGTGCCCTTCTCGCGCAGGACGCGATACCGCTCCGGATCTAGGTCGGCGCGCCACTGTTCCTCGGTCTTTTGGACTTTCGTCATCACTTCTCCCTCATTCGGGTTCCTCCCTACAGTCTTGCTAATGGGGTCGGCATTACGCGAGTGAGGGATGGAGGATCCCCCCAGACCGGCCGATTCCTGCCCTTGAAGGAGGAGCCAAAATGAAGGAAGCAGCCGTGCTTATGAGCTTCCTGCGGCACGACCCGGTAGGGCAGCGCTTCGGCGTGGGCGCAATCGTCATGGCCTGGTTCGCACTCGCTTGGACGAGCCTCGCCGCGGCGCTCGCAGTCCCGCTTCTGCTCGTAGTCGCCGAAGTCGTTCGTCGCCGTCGCGACGAAGAGCCGATCATCGACGACCTCGAAGACCTCTATTAGTTCTTAGACGCTCTCCCGGAGCCTGGCGCGGTTCCGGATCCCGTGCAGGACGACCGCGCTGAGCAAGAGCGCGTCGCCCGTGATCGCGAACAGATCGGCGAGGTTGAAGGCGACGCCGTGCAGCGTGCCCGAAACGACCAGCGGGTCGGGCACACCCTGCGACCACGCGAGCAGCGAGACGAGATTCCCGAGTGCACCGCCGCACGCGATGCCCGCGCCGCACGCCGCGGCGTTCGAAGGGACGCGTGGCACGAGCACGATGAGCGCCGCAATCACCGCGGCCATGATCAGCGCAATGAACGGCGTGCGCGCGTGATGGAACTCCGCGGGCACGAACGACTTGTGCACGAGGTCGATCGCCGCAAAGGAAACGGCAATGCAAACGAGAAGCGTACGACGCAATCTCACACTGCAAAGCATGACACGCAGCTCAAGTCCGTCCGACGCACAACCGAAGATTTACCAATGGGACAACGCCGCTACCCCGAGTGTGTCGCCCGCGAGGGAAAACCTCGCCTGCGTTCGTTGGAAGATGTCGTCGCGTTACCACGCCGGAGCCCGTTAACGGCAGAACTGAAACGAGCGCTTGCGGCGGCATCCACCCTGCACGGACTGCGCTCCGATCTTTCACCGGTACCCGTCATTGCAACCGCGACGATCACCGAGGCCGGCGCCTACCGCTTCCGCCTCCGTGATCCGATCGACCTGCGCGTCTCGCGCGTCGGCGGGCGGTCCGCGCTCGGCTTCCTGCACGAGCTCGGTCATCTGCTCGACCACCAGATTTTTTACGACCGCAAGACACGCTCGTGGGCATCGGAGGTGCATCTGGCGTTCGCATCATGGCGCGACGCCGCGGCGCTGCTCGAGAAGCGTGCCCTGCCCGGCGGCTACTCGCGCCAGCGCTACTTCCAGTCGGTGCACGAGGTCTGGGCGCGCTCCTACGCACAGACGGTGCTGCTGCGATCCGAGGATCGTGCGCTCAACCGGCGGCTCGAGAAGCTGCAGGCCGAAGACGACGCGCACATCTGGCCCGCGGACCAGTTTGCGCCGGTGGCGATCGAGGTCGAGCTCGTCTTCGAGCGGCTCGGGCTCAGGCAACTCAGTCTGCCGCTCGCGGCTTAGTGCCCCTGCCAGTGATGCTGCCGAGTCTCTGGGTCGCGAGCACCGAGCCAGAGGCCGCACTCGCTCGCAGCCAAGGCTGGCAGCCTTGGTAAGAGCGAGGTTGGACTCTGGCGCCGTGTGATCGCGGGCCAGAGGCCGGCGTGCATTGCTGGCAGGGGCACGCGCTCACGCGCCTTTCTGGGCCTCGAGCTGCCGTGGCGCCGTGGGCTCGTTCCCGAGATCGGGATGCTCCTCGAACCCGTACTTGACGATCGCACGCTTCGCGGCGAGCACCTCGTCGAGCCGGCGCACCGGCCGCCCGTGCGGCGCATCGCGGAGGACGTCTGGATCCTCCTCCGCCTCCCGCGCAATCGCGAGCATCGCGTCGGCGAACTCGTCCAGGGTCTCCTTCGCCTCCGTCTCTGTCGGCTCGATCATCAGCGCCTCCGGGACGACGAGCGGGAAGTAGATCGTCGGCGGATGGAAGCCGTAGTCCATCAGCCGCTTCGCCACGTCGAGCGCCGAGATGCCGTGCTCGCGCTTCAGCGAGCGCGCGCTCAGCACGAACTCGTGCATCGCGAGTCGATCGTAGGGAAGGTCGTATGCGTCCTTGAGCCGGGCGAGGAGGTAGTTGGCGTTCAAGACCGCGGTCTCCGACATCTCGCGCAGGCGCGGGCCATACGAGCGCATGTACGCGTAGGAGCGAACGAAGACGCCGAACGGCCCGGTGAAACCGCGCACCTTGCCGATCGACTTCGGACGGTCGTAGTCGCGGCGAAATCGCTCGTCGTCCTTGACCACGGCGGGGACAGGAAGGAAGGGCTCGAGGTTGTCGCGCACCACGATCGGCCCGCCGCCCGGCCCCCCGCCGCCGTGCGGCTGCGAGAAGGTCTTGTGCAGGTTGATGTGCACGATGTCGAAGCCCATGTCGCCGGGCCTCGAGATGCCGCAGACGGCGTTCAGGTTGGCCCCGTCGTAGTAGAGGAGCGCGCCCACCTCGTGGAAGATCTGCGCGATCTCCTCGATGTGCTCGTCGAAGAGCCCGAGCGTCGACGGGTTCGTCAGCATCAACCCTGCGGTTCGCTCGTTCACCAGCTCGCGGAGATTCGCGACGTCGACGTTGCCGCGAGCGTCGGTCTCGACCTTGGCGAGCTTGTACCCGGCCATCGTGACGCTCGCGGGATTCGTGCCGTGTGCAGTGTCGGCAGTGATGATCGTGTCGCGTTGATCACTCTCGCCGCGGTCGGCGAAGTATGCGCGCATGAGCATCAGGCCCGTGAGCTCGCCCTGTGAACCCGCCGCAGGCTGCAGCGAGCACGCGTGGAGGCCCGACACTTCGATCAGCTCCTCCTGTAGCCGCCACATCAGCTCGAGCGCGCCCTGGATCGCGTCCTCGTCCTGGTAGGGATGGAGGTCTCGGAAGCCGGGCAGCATCGCCAGCCGCTCGTTGACCCGCGGGTTGTATTTCATCGTGCAGGAGCCGAGCGGATAGAAGCCGGTATCGATGCCGAAGTTGCGCGTCGAGAGCTCTGTGAAGTGCCGGACGATCTCTGGTTCGGCGAGCTCCGGCAACCGCGGCGGAGCCTGGCGCCGCAACTCGGGGGGCACCTTCGCAGGCGGAACGTCGTAGCTGGGCAGCTCTCCCCCGCGTCGGCCGGGCTGCGACTTCTCGAAGATCAGCTTCACGGCGCGAGCGCAGCCACGAGGCGGTCGATGTCCGCGGGGGTACGGCGCTCGGTGACCGCGACCAGCAGTGCGTCGTCGAGTCCCTCGTAGTCGCGGCCGAGCGCATAGCCGGGGTGCACTCCGCGTTCGCGGGCGGCGCGCGTCGCAGCTCTTGCGCTCCGTCCGGTGCGAACGGCAAACTCCTTGAATGTTGCCCGTTCAGGAAACACCGGTTCGAGCCCGGCCGCCACCAGCCCGTTCTTCGCGTACTCGGCGAGGCTCATGCAGGTCTCCCCCAGCTCACGCAATCCCTGCGGTCCTAGCCACGAAAGGTGCACGAGGCCGGCGAGCGCCAGCAGCGTCTGGTTCGTCGTGATGTTCGAGGTGGCCTTCTCGCGGCGGATGTGCTGCTCGCGAGTCTGCAGGGTCAGGACATAGCCGCGCTCCCCCGCGGCGTCGAGCGTCTCACCAACGATCCGGCCAGGCATACGGCGGATGAACTCGCTCCGCGCAGCGAGGAAGCCGTAATGCGGCCCGGCGAACGATTGATAGTTGCCCGCGCTCTGGCCCTCGCCGATCGCCATCCCACAACCGTAGGCACCCGGTGCCTCGAGCACGCCGAGCGAGATCGGATCGACGTGCGCAATCGCGATGGCTTCCGCGTCGTTCGCTGCGGCGGCGAGTTCCGGTGCCGGCTCGAGGCAGCCAAAGAAGTTCGGCTGCTGGAAGATCACGCACGCAGCATCCGTCGCCGCCCGGCGTAGCTCCTCCGGGTCCGTGACACCCCCTCGATGAGGCACCTCGAGGATCTCGAGCCCGAAACCGGGTGCATACGTCTTGACCACTTGGCGCACCTGCGGGCTCGTCGCCTCGGTGATCACGACCTTCGTACGTCCCGTCGCATGCTTTGCCATGTAGCAGGCGTCGGCTGCAACGGTTGTGCCGTCGTACCCCGAGGCGTTCGAGACGTCCATGCCGGTCAACTCGCAGATCACTGTCTGGTACTCGAAGATCGCCTGGAGCACACCCTGGCTCATCTCCGGCTGGTAGGGCGTGTAGGCCGTGAGCAGCTCGCCGCGCTGGAGCACGGTGTCGACGACGGCCGGCACGTAATGGTCGTAGATGCCGGCGCCGAGGAACGAGAGCTCCTTGCTCGTGTCGACGTTCCGCGCCGAGAGCTCCTCGAGGTGACGTGACAGCTCCTGCTCGGAGAGCGGCGGTTCGAGGTCGAGCTCGCGCCCGAAGCGCACGCCTGCGGGAATGTCGCGGAAGAGCTCCTCCACGGAGGACACCCCGATTGCCGCGAGCATCTCGTCGCGGTCCCGCTCGGTCAGCGAGAGGTAACTCAACTCACGAGTCTGCGACGACTTGCTTGTAGGCGTCGACCCCGAGCAGTGAATCGGTCTCCGACGGGTCGGAGAGGCGAATCCGGATCAGCCACCCGTCGCCGTACGGATCGTCGTTGACGGTCTCGGGCTCCTCGACCACCTTCGCGTTCACCTCGAGCACCTCGCCGGAGAGAGGGGCGATCACGTCCGAGACCGCCTTCACCGACTCCACTTCGCCGTAAGCCGAATCCTTCGCAATTGTGTCGCCTTCGTTCGGCGGCTCGTAGTGGACGAGCTCCCCGAGCGCGTCCTGTGCGAACCACGTGATGCCCAGAACGGCTTCGTCGCCCTCGATGCGGGCCCAGTCGTGCTCCTTGTGGTACTTCAGATCGTCGGGATAGGTCTCGCTCGCGGCCAACTGGCGCTACTCCTCTCGCTTGTAGATCGGTCTCTTGACGACGCGGGCCCGCCGCGACTTCCCGCGGACGTCGATCGCCAGCTCGATGCCCGGCGTCGCGGAATCTGCACGGACGTAGCCCATCCCGATGCCTCGGTCGAGCATCGGCGAATGCGTTCCCGAAGTGACCTCGCCTCCGCCTTCGATCGCCATGCCTTGCCTCGGCACCGCCTTCTCCTCGAGCACGAAGGAGACGAGCTTTCGCTCGGGACCGCGGGCCTTGATCTCACGTAGCTCCTCGGCACCCGTGAAGTCCTTGTCCAGCGCGCAGCACCAGCCGAGCCCGGCGGAGATCGCGTCGGTGTCGGGCGTGATGTCATTCCCGTGCAGAGGCAGCGAGGCTTCGAGGCGTAGCGTGTCCCGGGCTCCCAGGCCACACGGAACGGCGCCGCGCTCGAGCACGCGGTCCCAGAGGTCGCCCGCGTCCTCTGCCATGACGAGGATCTCGCAGCCCGCTTCACCGGTGTAGCCCGTGCGGTTCACCATGCACTCAATCCCGTCGATCTCTCCCTCGGCGAATGTGAACTGCCGGGCCTCGGGCAAGTCCAGCCGCTCGATCGCACGTGGCCCCTGGACGGCGAGTAGCGCGTACGCGTCCGAGACGTCGCGCACGTCGGAGCCGCGGATCTCGTGCTCCCTGAGCCAGCTGAAGTCGGCCTCGCGGTTGGCGGCGTTGACGATCAGCAGATACCGGAATTCCTCGAGCCGATAGACGATCAGGTCGTCGATGATCCCGCCGCGGTCGTTCGTCAAGAGGGTGTACTGGGCCTGGCCCGGGGCGATCTTGTCCAGGTCGTTCGAAAGTGTCGCCTGCAAGAGCTCTGTGGCGCGCGGGCCCTCGACCTCGAACTCGCCCATGTGCGAAACGTCGAAGACGCCGCAGTCACCCCGGACCGCTCGGTGCTCGGAGATGACTCCTTCGTATTGCACCGGCATCTCCCAGCCGGCGAACGGCACCATCCGCGCCCCGAGGGCGACGTGCCGGTCGTGGAGCGGCGTCTTCAGCAGCATCTGGGCCATAGCCCGACGATGCTAACGAGCGCCGCAAAGGTGCCGCTCCGGCTTTGTCTCTGGGAGGCTCAGCCGGAGCGACGGACCGGGTCGTGGGGCCAACCGGGGAGGAAGAACCCCATGAGGGCATGCCACAGATAACCGCGCCGAAAGAGCTCTAAACCTGTTCGACGAGCCGAAGGCGAAGTCCTAGCCCCCACCCGCGGAAAATGCGGAGCATTTTCGCGGTTTAGTCGTCGCGGAGGAACGAAGGGACGTCGAGCACATCGTGCGAGACGTCGAAGCCCTCGCTGGGCGCCGAGGCCGCCGGGATCGGTGGCTCCCGTTCGGCCTCGCGGCGTCGACGACGCCTGCCCTGGCCGCCGAACCCCGTCGCGATGACGGTGACCTGAACCTCACCACCGAGCGAATCGTCGATCACGGCGCCGAAGATGACGTTGGCGTTCTGATCCGCAGCACCCGTGACGACCTCGGCCGCCTCGTTGACCTCGAAGAGGCCGATGTCGGGCCCGCCGGTGATGTTGAGCAGGATCCCGGTCGCCCCTTCGATCGACGCCTCGAGGAGCGGAGACGAGACGGCTATGCGCGCGGCTTCCGCCGCACGGTTTTCACCCGAGGCGCGGCCGATGCCCATCAACGCCGAACCGGCGTCACGCATGATCGTCCTGACGTCGGCGAAATCCAGATTCACGAGGCCCGGCTCCGTGATCAGGTCGGTGATCCCCTGGACGCCCTGTCGCAGGATGTCGTCCGCCATTCCGAACGCCTCGACGACCGAGGTCTGGCGCTCGACGACCTGGAGCAACCGGTCGTTCTCGATCGTGATCAGCGTGTCGACGCGGTCTCGCAGCTGGTCGATGCCGCGCTCTGCCTGATCGGCGCGCTTGCGACCTTCGAAAGCAAATGGCCGTGTGACGACGCCGACCGTCAGAGCGCCGATCTCCTGGCCGAGCTCCGCGACGACCGGAGCGCCGCCCGTTCCAGTGCCGCCTCCTTCTCCCGCGGTGACGAAGACCATGTCAGCGCCCTTGAGAGCCTCCTTGAGCTCGTCACGGCTCTCCTGCGCTGCGGCGAATCCGATCTCGGGATCAGCCCCTGCGCCGAGCCCGCGCGTCACCTGCGCGCCGACCTGAATCTTCACGTCGGCGTCCGTCATCATCAGCGCCTGCGCATCGGTGTTCACGGCGATGAACTCGACACCGGCCAGACCAGCGTCCACCATGCGGTTGACCGCGTTGGTGCCTCCGCCGCCGACGCCGACGACCTTGATGACCGCGAGGTAATTCCCTGTTTGGCTCATGAGATTGAAAGGGGCCCGACCTCAAGCTGGAGTAAAGCGTTGGGGCAGCCGAGCGCCTTCTGCGGAGCAGGGTACGCTCCCGATACCGGGGTGTCAACGGAGACAGCCATCAAGCTCAACCTGAGGGTTGAGGGTTGCGACCGGCGACCGGGCGCTCGGGGACGGTGATGTCGAGATAGTCGGGGCCGCCCTGGCCGGGCAACGCGAGGGTCGGCAGGATGCCCCGAGCGATTGCGATCTTCAGTCGCAGGTCGATCGGGGCGCCGAGTTGGATCTCGAGCCCACCGCGCAGTCCGAGGGTGATCTGACCGTCGAGCGCGCGCACGAAGGCGACCCGATTCGAGAAGCCGCTGCCCACGAACGCCGCGAGCGAGCGGGCGGCCAGCGCGCCCGGCTCGTCGGTGAGAAAGGTGCCCTTCGAGATCTCGGTCCGCGTTGGCAGCCAGATCCGCGGGAGGTCGCGGCGAGCTCCGAGCGCGAGCGCGGCAATGACGCGCCCCCGCGCCGAGACCAGCCACGACTCCGCCCCCCGTCGCAGCACGGCGACCGGCAACTCCGGGAGGACGCGGATCCGGAGCGTGTGCGGGAAGGCCCGGTCGACCACCGTAGAACGGACGGCCGGCAGGCCGTCGATGCGTTGCTCGACGGCGTCGCCGTTCAGTGCGACGAGGCTGCGGCCGTCGAACGAGCGAAGCTCGGCACGTACCTCGGCAGCGAGCGCCGGCGACGCACCCTCGACCTCGACCGAGCGCACGGCGAACATGGACGTCTCGTGAGCGAGGGCGTAGAGCCCGCCGGCGAGCAACACCAGGGCAGCGCCGATCGCGAACGACCGGCCCGAGGGCGCAAACCGCAGCACATCGAAGCTCCGCCTGCGCGGGAGCTGGAGAACCTTCTCGCCCACGCGGCTGACTTCGCCGCTACCTCCGCGGGTCCTACCTGGAGATGGGGGGCAACTCGACCGGGCCGAGGAACTCGACCTCGTGTTGCAGCTCGACGCCGAACTGCTCCCAGGCCCGGCGCCTGGCCTCGGCCATCAGGGCGATCGCGTGCGCGGAGCGGGCGCCGTCCGCGTTCTCGATGAAGTTCGCGTGACGCGGCGAGATCTGAGCCCCGCCGATCTTGTGACCCTTCAGGCCGCAGGCCTCGAGCATCCTCCCGGCGGAAAGCTCGTGGTCGGGATTCTTGAACACGCTGCCGTACGTGCGCTTGTTCGTGGGCTGTGCCGCCTTCCGCTGGGCTTGCAGGTCGGCGACGATCGCCTTGATCTCGCTCGGCGGACGGGGGCTGAGCCGGAACTCGACCCTCGCAACGACCTGTCCTTGTTCCAGGTGGGAATGCCGATAACTGAGCCCGAGCTCGTCCGCCGTCCGCCACTCAGCGCCGTCGCCGTCGACGACGAGCGCGCGCTCGAGAATGCCTGACCAGTCTCCGCCGTAGGCGCCTGCGTTCATCCAGACGCCGCCGCCTGCGGTGCCGGGAATCGCACACGCGAACTCGAAGCCACCGAGTCCGGCGGCGCGGGCACGGTGCAGGGCGACCGCATTCGGGGCTCCGCCGCCGGCCACGAGCAGCTCTCCGCGCACGTCCACCTGCGCGAGCTCGCCGCCGAGCTTGAGCGCCAGGCCCTCGAAGCCGTCGTCGGCGACGAGCAGGTTGGAGCCCAGGCCGAGCGCTGCCGCGGGCAGACCTTGCTCGCGTGCGAAGCGAAGTGCGCTCCGGAGCTCCTCGACCGTCTCGGGTCGCGCAAAGGCACGGGCCGGCCCTCCCGTCCCGAGGGTCGTGAAGCGTGAAAGACGGACGCCTTCGTCGATCTTCACCGGAGCGTCTCCAGGAGGGCTCCGGCAGCGCGATCCACGTCGCCGGCCCCGATCGTCACAACACGGTCGCCCTCACGGACGAGGCCCGCGAGGAAGCGTGCGCCCTCCTCGACCGAGGGCGTCCATGCGACGAGCATTCCCGGCCGCCGTTCGGCGAGTGCGTCGACGACCAGCTTGCCCGTCACTCCCTCGACCGGCTCTTCGCGAGCGGGATAGACATCGGTCACCGCGACGACGTCGGCAGCGGCAAGAGCGGCCGCCAGCTCACGCGCGAGATGCCGGGTGCGGGAGTAGAGATGCGGCTGGAAGAGGACGAGCAGGCGACCGCCGCTTCCGTTGCGCAACGCGTCCAGCGTCGCGGCGATCTCGGCGGGATGGTGCGCGTAGTCGTCGTAGACGTCGACGCTTCCGGCCTCGCCTCGATGCTCGAGGCGCCGCGCTGCGCCGCGGAACTCCGCCAGCACTCCTGCAGCTTCCTCACGGCTCACTCCGACAAGCTCGAGCCCCGCGAGCGCGGCGGCCGCGTTGCGCCGGTTGTGCTCACCGGCGACCGCGAGCGGTCCGTCATAAGGAGTGAGCTCATCTCCGCGCACGACGGCCGGGACGTTTGCGAGCCAGCGCTCAAAGAGATCAGCGACCTCTGCTCGCGAACCGAACGTCGTGTGATGGTCGAGGTCGACGTTCGTCACGACGGCGACGCGTGGTCGCAGCTCGGCGATCGTCCGGTCCGATTCGTCGCCCTCCACGACGAGCCATCCCTCTCCGGTCCCGGCGTTCCCGCCCAGCTGCGGGACGTCGGCGCCGATCAGCCAGGCAGGGTCGCGGCCTAGCCGCTCGAGACAGAAGGCGATCATGCCGCTCGTCGTCGTCTTGCCGTGCGCGCCCCCAACCACGATCGAGTTGCGCAGCGATACGAGCTCGGCAAGCAGCTCCGCGCGTGTCTTCCCCGGGACGCGTCCCGCGAACGCCGTCGACACGAACGCCTCCCAGCCCTCCGGCGGCCCCGACGGCTCATCCGAGATCTCGACGTCGATCCCTTCGAGCTGCTCGAGGTACGGGGTCTGCACCCGATCCCAGCCGCACACTTCTGCCCCCCATGCCCGCGCCAGCAAGGCGTAAGCACTCATGCCCGCGCCGCCGATACCGGCGATCCAGAATCTGCGTCCGTCAAGAGGCGAGGGCAATGAGCTCCTCGGCGATCTCGTCCGCGGCATCCGGCCGCGCAAGCCGCGTCATCGCGGCGGACATCTCCGCAAGCCTGCTTGGATCATCGAGCAGCGAGCGAATCAGGTCGGGCACGCGTCCGACCTCCGCCTCCTGCACGACCACCGCGCCTCTGCCCAGCTCGAAGTAGCGCGCGTTCTTCTCCTGATGGTCGCCGGTTGCGAAAAGACCGGGCACGAGCACCGCAGGCTTGCCCGCCGCGGCCAGCTCCCAGACCGAGCCGCCTGCACGCGCCAGCGCGAGGTCGCTCGCCCCGAGTGCGGCGCCAAACTCCTCGGTGAACGCAACGAGGCGGTAGTCCGGCCTGGTCACTCTCGAGCTCAGGTCGTCGTAGTCGCGCGTGCCCGCAAGGTGCAGCACCGCAGGCCCCGCCTCGCCGAACGCGTCGATCGCAAGCTCGTTCAGCACGCGCGCCCCCAAAGAGCCGCCGAAGACGAGCAGTACCGGCCCGCTCTCCGGAAGTCCGAACAGCCGGCGCGCTTCGCCTCGCTCGACGGATCGCGAGCGCGCTGGGATCGGCCTGCCGGTGACGCGGTACTTCGACCCTTCGCAGCCGGCGATCGGAAGCGCGAGAAACACGCGCCGTACGAACGGAACCGACAGCCGGTTGGCGAGGCCCAGGTGCGCATCGGCCTCCATCAGCGCCGCCGGAATCTTCCGGCGGGCCGCCGCGTACACCATCGGTCCCGCGACATACCCTCCGCCTCCCAACACGACGTCCGGTTTTCGCGCCTCGAGGATGCTGGCGCAGGCGCGGGGAGCCCGTCCGGCCTGAAGCAGCGCGCGTGCGAGCGCGGGCGAGGGCCGGCGCGGCAAGCCGGAGATACGGAAGGTGTCGAGCTCGTAGCCCGCTTCGGGAATGAGCCGAGCTTCGATGCGATCGGGCGTTCCGGCGAACGTCACGTACACGCCGCGCCGCTGCAGTGCTTCAGCGACCGCTAGCGACGGCGCGACGTGTCCCGCTGTCCCGCCGGCTGCGATCAGGCACCGCACGTTTCGCTTCTGCTGCTCCATGCCTGCCGGCGATGTTAAGGAGGATCCCGACTCCCAGGAGCCCGACAACGAGGCTCGAGCCACCGTAGGAGATGAACGGCAGCGGAATCCCGGTCAACGGAGCCAGGCCGAGGACCGCGGCGAGGTTGATCACCGCCTGCCCGCAGACGAGCCCGACGATCCCGGCGGCGAGACGCTTGCCGAACGGATCCGTGCACCCGAGCGCGACGCGCAGGCCCGCATAGGCGAACGTGGCGTAGGCCGCGATCACCGCCGTCACGCCGAGCAGCCCGAGCTCCTCGCCGATCACGGCGAAGATCATGTCGGTGTGCGCCTCGGGCAGGTAGTTGATCTTGGCCACGCCGTGGCCGAGCCCGGCCCCGAGGAAGCCGCCGGACCCGAACGAGATCAGCGCCTGCACGGTCTGGAAGCCGGCGCCCTGAGGGTCCTTCCAGGGATCGATGAAGCTGAAGATGCGGGCGCGCCGATAGGGCTCGAACCAGATCGCGACGAGACCGAGAGCGACGGCGATCCCCGTTCCCGCCGCCAGCGTCGGGACCGGCGTCCCGGAGATCAGCAGCACCGCCAGGAGAACGACCACGAGCGAGATCGCAGTGCCGAGATCCGGCTCGGCGAGGATGAGCACGCAGAAGACGCCGAGCAGCAACCCGATCGGGCGCCACAGCTCGCGCAGCGACCGCGGCGCAGGGCGTTTGCACAGATAGGCGGACGCCCACACCGCCAGCGCGAGCTTGGCGAGCTCCGAAGGCTGAAACGTCGCAGGCCCGAGCTCGATCCAGCGGCGGGCACCGTTGATGCGCGAACCGATCACGAGCACGGCAAGACACCCGCCGAGTGCGGTCAGCACCAGAGCAGGCGCGAGCAAGCGCAGGCGCCGGTAGTCGAATCGCGATGCAGACATCATCAGCGCGACTCCGATCAGGGCGTATACGCCCTGCTTCTTCAGGTACGACATCGGGTCCGTGCGCGCGAGGGCGGCGGGGGCCGACGTCGAGCTGTACACCATCACCAGGCCGAAGGCGACGAGGGCCAGTGTCACCAGCACGAGCAGGTGCGATTCCAGCTGCGTCTTTTTCACCACAGCTCCCCGACGAGTCTGCGGAAGGTTTCCCCCCGCTCTTCGAAGTCGCGGAACTGGTCGTAGCTCGCGCACGCGGGCGACAGCAGCACGACGTCACCCGGCTCGGCGTCTCCTGCAGCGGCGCCCACGGCTGTTGCGAGGTCGCCCGAACGGCGGAACGACCGGCCCGCGCGACCCAACGACGCTGCGAGCGCCTCGGTTGCCTCCCCGATCAGGTCGATCGAACGTACGGAGGCGGGAAGCCCTTCGGCGAGCTCGTCGAACGACTCGCCTTTCAGCGAGCCACCGAGAATCAGGCGGAGCGGCTGGCCCGAGTACGCCGCGATGCCTCGACGGGCCGCGGCCGTGTTCGTCGCTTTCGAGTCGTTGACGAAGCGAATACCGTCGAGCTCGGCCACGAGCTCGAGCCTGTGCTCGACGCCGGGAAACGTGCGCAATGCTTCGGCGATCGCGTCTTCATCGATTCCCGCAGCACGCGCGGCGGCGGTCGCCGCGGCCGCGTTCTCACGATTGTGGTCGCCGGGGATGAGCGGCTCGGCGGGCAGCGGGTCGTCCGCCTGGAACTCGACGCGGTCGGCGCCGCCGGGAACAGCTTCGAAGTCGCGCGGGACAACGGCGATGTCCGCCTCGGTCTGGTTCTCGAAGATGCGCAGCTTCGCGTCCTTGTACGCGTCGTAGGAACCGTGGCGGTCGAGATGGTCGGGCTCGAGGTTGAGCAGGACTGCAACGCGAGGCCGCAGGCGGTGCACGTCCTCGAGCTGGAAGCTCGAGAGCTCACAGACGATCCAGGCATCCTTGTCCAGCGCGCCGTCGAAGCCCGTCAGGGGCCGGCCGACGTTCCCCGCGACCGCGACCGGCCTGCGTGCAGCGCGGAACATGGCGCCGAGCAGCTCGCTCGTCGTCGTCTTCCCGTTCGTTCCCGTGATCCCGACGAACGGGTTGCGGAGCAGGCGAAAGCCGAGCTCGACCTCGCTCCAGATCGGAATCCCACGCGCACGCGCGACCGCCGCCAGCGGTGATTCCCCGGGCACGCCCGGGCTCTTGATGAGCAGCTCGACGTCGTCCAGCAGACCTTCCTCCTCAGTCCCGAGGTGGATTTCGACGCCGGCTTTGGCAAGCCTCCCGGTGTCCAGGCCGGCCGCCCTGTCGACGCCCACCGTGGGCACGCCGCGGCGGGAAAGCGCCAGAGCGGCTGCCTGACCCGAGCGCGCGAGCCCGAGGACGAGCGCCCGGCGTGGAAGCTTCACGGCTTGCGCGCGGCGACTGCCAGCCGGCCCTGGGCAGCCGCGACCGTCACAGCGGCGAATCCAGCTTCGGTGAAGAGTCGCTCGACCTCATGCGCGTCTATGTTCAACGCGGCACCGGTGGGGTCCTGGTCGCCCGTCGCGACGGCCACCTCCCCGCCATGTCGGAGCACACGAAAGAACTCGGCCGCGGCTTCCGGGTTCGGCACAGAGCTCGCCAGGATCTCGTCGGCGGCCGCATCTGTGAGCGGGAGGACGTCCATCGAGCCGACGAGGTAGAAGACGTTCGAGGCCGTGGTCGCTTTCCGCAGGCGCTCGAGTGCGTCGACGGACCGATCGACGACGAGCACGTCGCCTTCGGGGGCCACTCGTTCCGCGAGCTCGGAGACGAAATCGCCTGCTCCGATCGTGACGACGGTATCGCCGGGCCGCTCGGTCAGCGTCGGAAGAAGGTGAAGTCGCGGTAGAAGAGGGCGAAGCCGATCGCGCAGAGGATCGCGGTGACGATCCAGAAACGCACCATGATCTTCGTCTCGGACCACGCCTTCATCTCGAAGTGGTGGTGTATCGGCGCCATCAGGAAGACGCGGCGGCCGTAGTACTTGAAGGAGATGACCTGCACGATCACCGAGAGCGCTTCGATCAGAAAGATCCCGCCGATGAACAGGAGCAAGAAGGTTGTCTGCGTGAAGATCGCCATCGCGGCCAACGCGCCGCCGATCGCCATCGCTCCGGTATCGCCCATGATCACCTCCGCCGGGAAGGCGTTGTACCAGAGGAATCCGATCGTGGCTCCGATCAGCGCGGCGCCGACGATGGCGAGATCGAGGCGGCTGTCGAAGCGCCCGCCGGGGTTGCCGGACCGGATGTAGGTCACCACCGAGATCGCCGTGAACGTGATCAAGGCGATGATCCCGGTTCCCGCCCCCAGCCCGTCCACGCCGTCGGTGAGGTTGACGCCGTTCGCGGTCCCCGCGATCACGAGGAACAACAGCACGTACCAACCCCACGACAGCTCGAGATTCCAGTGCACGACGGGGATGAAGACGTTCGTCGGCAGCTGCTGGTGATCGGCTGCGAAGCCGACTCCCACCGTGATCAGGGCGAGCAGCAGCAGCTTCCAGCGACCGCGCAATCCGAGGGAACGGCGGTGCGTGAGCTTGATGAAGTCGTCGAGGAAACCGATCGCCCCGCAGCCGAGCGTGACGAACAGCACCGTTAGCGCAGGGACCTTGTACTTCGAGAAGGCGAGGAAGGCGCCTGTGGCGACGACGAGGATCAGCAGGCCGCCCATCGTCGGCGTCCCCTGCTTGACGCGGTGGCCCTCCGGTCCTTCCTCACGGATGTGCTGGCCGAATTCGTTCTTTCTCAAGAACGCGATGAACTTGGGACCGACGACGACGGAGACGATCATCGCGACCACTGCCGCGGCAAGGACCCGGATCAAGTCGTTGCCCGGATCTGAGTGAGTGCGGTTGCCACAGCTTCGAGACCGACGGCCCGTGATGCCTTCACGAGCACCGCGTCACCCGGGCGGACAAGCTCGTCGACCTGACGCAGAGCGTCGTGGACGTTTGCGACCCAGCGTCCCGGGACGCCGCCCTCAAGGTACCCGCGGGCGAGCTCTCCGACGGCGAGGAGCTCGTCCACGCCCAGCTCTGACGCGGCGGCTCCCACCTCACGGTGGTACTCCGGGCCCGTGTGGCCGAGCTCGGCCATGTCGCCGAGGATCGCCACGCGCCGCCTGTCTCCGGCGCGCTCCGCCAGATAGGCCAGCGCGGCGCGCATGGAGACCGGGTTGGCGTTGTAGGCATCGTTGATGAGGAGGCCTCCACCCGGGAGCGCCTGCTCCTCTCCGCGCCAGCGGGCGAAATCCACGTCGACCGAGTCCGGCCGGGGCAGGCCGAGCGCAGCCAGCGCTGCGAGCGCGGTCGCTGCGTTCTGCACCTGATGCTGAGCGGTGAAGTTGAAGCTCACTCCCCCGACGGACGTACGGCCGTCGACCCGGGTCGCCACCGGCGCTCCCACGCGAACTACCTCCACGTCGTCGCGGGAGACCGAGAAGCCCTCTGGCACGATCGCCGTGCCCCCCGGCGGAAGCGCGGCAATCAGCTCACCCTTCGCCCGCACGACGCCGTCGAGCGAGTCCACGAGCTCGAGGTGGACCGGGCCGACATTCGTCACGACACCGATCTGCGGACGCGCAATCGCGGCAAGAGCGGCGATCTGGCCGAAGCCGCGCATCGCCAACTCGAGCACGCAGACTTCCGTGTCCGCTTCGAGGCGGCAGAGCGTCAGCGGCACCCCGATCTCGTTGTTGAAGCTGGCCTCGGCCGCGATCGTCCGTGCTGACGGTGCGCTCAGTGCGGCGAGGATGTCCTTCGTCGACGTCTTCCCCATCGAGCCCGTGATCCCCACGATGCGCGCCGAGCTGCGGTCGCGTACGGCTCGTCCGATCCGTGCAAGCGCCGCGAACGCATCGTGCGGCACGAGCGTGACGGCTGCGCCACGCGCGAGTGCGTCGTCTACGAACTCCGATCCGCGGCCGACGGCGACGAAGAGATCCCCCGGCACGATGCGCCGCGAGTCGACCTGCACGCCGGAGAAGCTCTCCGCGCGCGCCTCGACGTCGCCGAGCCCGTCGAGCACGCTCGTCTCGAGCACGATCATGTCGGTGCCCCCAGGCGGCGCAGCGCCTCGCGTGCCACCTGACGGTCGTCGAACGGAAGCTTGCGCCCCCCGATCTCCTGGCCCCGTTCGTGGCCCTTGCCTGCGATCACGACGACGTCGCCCGGCCGCGCGGACTCGAGCGCCCGTTCGATGGCGCGGCGCCGGTCGAGCTCCACCTCGAGGTCCAGCCCGTCGACCACTTCGGCGGCGATGGCAGCCGGATCCTCGCCGCGCGGATTGTCGGACGTCACGAATGAGATGTCCGCCAGCTCCGCGACGACCTGTCCCATCAGCGGCCGCTTCGCCCGGTCGCGATCGCCGCCCGCCCCGAACACGCAGATCACGCGGCCCCTACGTCCAAGCTCACGTGCAGTCCCGAGCGCAGTCTCGAGCGCACCGGGCGTATGCGCGTAGTCGACGAACACCGTGAACGGCTGGCCCTCGTCCACCCGGTCGAAGCGTCCCGGGACGCGGTCGACGGCCTCGATGCCCTGCTTGATCGTGTCTTCGCCGATCCCGAGTGCGCGTGCTGCGGCTGCTGCCGCGAGCGCGTTCTCGACGTTGAACCGTCCGGGGAGCCTCAGGTTCACGCCGCCTAGCCCCTCTTCGGGCCGGAAGGTGATCGCACCGGGAAGCTCGGACGCGAGCCGTTCGCCGTACTCGTCGCCGACGTTGACGACCGCGCGGGCCGCCTGCGCGAACAGACGCCGCTTGGATTCGAAGTACTCCTCCATCGTCCCGTGGAAGTCGAGATGGTCCTGCGTCAGGTTGGTGAAGACGAGCACGGCGAAGCGCGTTCCCTCGAGCCGGCCCTTGGCGGACGCCATCGACGTCGCCTCCATCACGCAGACGCGATTGCCCTGCTCGAGCATCTCGCTGAAGAGGCGCTGCAGGTCGATCGACTCGGGAGTGTTGAGACCGACCTCACGCACCTCGGTACCGACGCGCCGCTCCACGTTGGTGAGCAGCCCGGGCTGCTCACCCGCGGCCGCGAGGATCGACCAGAGCAGGTACGCGGTTGTCGTCTTCCCGTTGGTGCCGGTGATAGCCGCGACCGGCAGCCGTGCGGTTGGATCGTCGAAGAACTCAACCGCGGCCCGCGGCATCGCTGCACGGACGCTCGGCACGACCAGCTGCGGAGCCTCGAGCTCGAGCTTGTGCTCGACCACGAGCGCCGACGCTCCCCGCTCGAGGGCCTCGGCGGCGAAGTCGTGGCCGTCGGCCTTCGCGCCCGGGACGCAGAAGAACAGGGAGTCGCGCGGCACCTCCCGCGCGTCGTACGCCAGCTCGCGGATCTCGAGAGCACCGTTTCCGACGACGTCGGTCGGAGCGAGCGCTGCGATGAGCCGCTCCAGCTGCATTTCGCCGCCCAAGTCTAGTGTGGGCGCCCTACGGCGTTACGGTTGCACCATGCTGGACCGGCTTCCGCACCTGCTGCTCCGCCTGGAGGGCCTCGCGGTCGCTGCCACTGCCGTCCTGCTCTATTTCCACGAGGACTTCGGGTGGATCCTCTTCGCGGCGCTGATCCTGACTCCGGATCTGTCGTTCGCCGGCTTTGCCTTCGGGCCGAAGGTGGGGGCGATCGCCTATGACGCTGTGCATACGGAGCTCTTCGCGGTCGCGCTCGGCACTGTGGGCGTCGTTGCCGACTCCAGCGCCGCGACGAAGGTCGCGCTGATCTGGCTCGCACACATCGGCGCGGACCGGCTGCTCGGCTACGGGCTGAAGTATCCGACGGCCTTCAAGGACACGCACCTGAGCCGCGTCTAATAGGTACACGCGAGAGCGACCGCGTTACTGGCCGGGCGCCGCGTCGGGCGGGACCTCGAGGTACTGCAGGTCGAAGCGCGCGATCTGCTGGAAGGCCGGCGCCGCGACGGTGCCGCCCCAGATCGCGCCGTGCGGCTCGTCGACCGCGACCAGGATCACGAACCGCGGCCGGGAAGCAGGCACGATCCCGACGAACGAGGCGACGTAGCGGCCGGTCGCATAGCCGCCGTGTGAATCGGGCTTCTGCGCGGTCCCGGTCTTGCCGGCCACCTGGTATCCGGGCATCGCCGCGTATTGCCCGGTGCCCTCGGCGACGACGTCCTTCAGCATCATCATCAGCTGATCTGCGGTTCGCGGGGAGACGAGCCGCCGCTTGTTCAGCGAGGGCCGGCCTCCCCCGGCGACGTGGTCGACGAGGTGCGGCCGGGACCAGATGCCACGGTTGGCGATCGCCGCATACGCGGCAGCCATCTGGACCGGCGTGACGGCAATCCCCTGGCCGATCGGCACGTTCCCGATCGTCGAGCCGGACCACTTGTCCGGCTGCAGGACGATTCCCGGGCTCTCGCCGGGAAAGTCGACACCGGTCGTGCGCCCGAATCCGAACCGGGTGATCCAGGAAGACAGCCGGGTGCGGCCGAGCATCTGCGCCAGCGTGATCGCGCCGATGTTCGATGAGTGCGCGAGGATCTGCGCGACGGAGTAGTTCACGGTGCCTCGCTCCTCGGCGTCGTGGATGACGCGGTCGGCCACGTGCAACGAGTACGGCAGAGTGAAGCGCGTCGTCGGCGCGACGATCCGCTCCGAGAGCGCTCCCGCCACCGTCATCAGCTTGAACGTCGAACCGGGCTCGTATGTGTCCGTGACCGTTCTATTCCGCTGCAGGTCGATCGGCGCGGACGGGAAACGGTTCGCGTCGTAACCCGGCTGCACTGCCATCGCCAGGATCGCGCCGGTGCGCGGGTCCAGCACGATGGCGCTCGCGCTCTTCGCCGCCCACCTGCGCACGGTGTCGCGCAGCACCTCCTCCGCATTCGCCTGGATGCTGTGATCCAGCGTGAGGTACAGGTCGCGACCCGGGACCTCCGCTCGCTCGCCCTGCACTTCGATGACCCGGCCGCTCGGATCCTTGACGATCGTCTCCTTGCCGGCACGGCCCGCGAGCTCCCTTTCGAACTGCAGCTCGAGGCCCGACAGTCCGGTGCCGTCAGTCCCGACGAATCCGAGGACCTGTGCCGCCACCGATCCCTGCGGGTAGGTGCGGTGCTCCTCGGGATAGAAGCCGAACCCGGGGAGCTTCAAGCGCTGCAGCGCAGCCGCCTGCGCCGGGTCCGCCTGGCGGGCGACGTAGACGAAGCCGTGTGTGCGGTCCGCGAGGGTCGGGAAGATCCGATCGGCGCTCAGCCCGAGCGTGCGCTCCACGGCCAGCGCGGCGCGGCGCGGATTCGCGATCTGCATCGGGTTCGCGTAGACGGTCGTCGCGCGCTCGCCCAGAGCAAGCTCGACGCCGCTGCGGTCGAAGATCGTCCCGCGTCCGGCGGGGATGGTGACCGATTCCCGGTGCTGCGTCAGTCCAAGACTCGACAGCGATTCGGCCCGCACGGTCTGCAGCCACGTCGCACGTACGAGCAACCCCCCGAACGCGAGAGCGATCGCCGCGAGAAAGAGCCTGATCCGCCGGTTGACGAGGCGGTTCACAGGCCCGTTAGTGCCCTAGGTTGAAATAGGTCGTCTGGTCGGAGGTCGCCTGAACCCAGCCGAGCCGCTTCGCCGCCAGCTTCTGGATCCGCGGAGCGGACGCGGCACTCGAGAGTTGCGAGGAGAGCTCGGCGTTCTGAGCGCGCAGGTCGGCGCGCTCACGGCCGAGGCTGTCGAGCTTCATGTTCAGGCGCAGAACTGCGACGTTGGTCGCGACGACGCCAGCGAGCAGCGCCGCGATGATCCCGATCCAAAAGACCCCGCCGGTAACCCGTCGTTCGCGCTTGACCACGCGCGGTCGCGAGCGCGGGACGGCGACTGTTTCTTCGGCCCTGGCTGCGGCGGCCCAGGCGGCCATGGCTAAACCTTGACTCCGACCCTGAGTCGACCGGACGAGGACCTGGGATTGGCCGCGGTCTCGGCGGCGCTCGGGCGGATCGCCTTCCGCGACGTCGAGCGAAGCTCCGGCGTCTTGCCACACACGCACACCGGGAAGTCGGGCGGGCACTCGCACCCTCGCTCGCGATCTCGCATGAAGCGCTTCACGATCCGGTCCTCGAGCGAGTGGAAGCTGATCACCGCCAGCCGCCCGCCCGGGCGCAGCATTGCGAACGCGGAAGGCAAAGCGGCCTCGAGGGAGCCGAGCTCGTCGTTGACCGCAATACGCAGGGCCTGGAACACACGCTTGGCGGGGTGTCCCTCGCCGAAGCGGGCCGGCGCGGGAATGGCGGCCTTGATCGTCTCGACGAGATCGCCCGTTCTTTCGAACGGCCGCTCCTTCCTGCGTCGGACGATCGCCTTCGCGATCTGGCGCGCGTACCGTTCCTCGCCGTAGCGCTTGAAGATCGTGGCGAGGTCCCGTTCTGCGGCCTCGTTGACGATTCCCGCGGCGCTCACGTCGGCCGAGGGATCCATGCGCATGTCGAGCGGCGCATCGGCCGTGTACGAGAAGCCGCGCTCGGGCCGGTCGATCTGCATCGACGAGACCCCGAGGTCGAGCAGGATCGCATCTGCCTCAACGCCGTTGGAGGCGAGTTGCTCGAGGACGACCGAGAAGTCGCCGCGGAGGAACCGCATCTGAACCGGCGTTCGCTTCGCGAGCCGGTTGAAGTACACGCGTGCGCCCGGATCGCGATCGATCGCGATCAGCTTCCCCCCGCTCGTCTGGAGGTCGCCGGCCAGCAGCGCCGCGTGTCCGCCGGCGCCGAAGGTGGCATCCACGACAGTCTCCCCGGGCCGGACCGCGAGGAGCTCGCGCACCTCGTCGGCGAGAACGGGGACGTGATCAGTCGCGCTTGTCTGCAAGGCGTTCGGCAACATCCTCCGCACTCCCTTCGACCTCTGCCAGCTCTTTGCGCCAGGCGGCGCGGTCCCAGATCTCGAGCCGGTCGTTGACACCGGCGATGACGACTTCCTTGCCCAGCTTCGCGTGCTCGATCAGCTGGACGGGAATCATCACGCGGCCCTGTTTGTCGAGCTCGGCCTCGGACGCTCCGGAGAAGAAGTGCCTCTGGAGGCGCCGGCCCCCCGGGCTGAGCGGATCCAGCGTGGACAGTCGCGAGTCGACGAGTCGATCCCAATCTGCACGACGGAAGGCGTACAGGCAGCCGTCGAGGCCGCGGGTGACGACAACCCCGTCAAGGAAGGCTTCACGGAACTTGGCCGGAAGAGTGAGACGGTTTTTGTCATCGAGTGTGTGGTCGTATGCGCCTAGGAGCATCCTGGGGGCTGTGGGGAGCTTACCACTTCGCCCCACTTTAAACCACGATCTCCCACCTGTCCACCCCGGAAGGGGGATTTTCGGGCTATCTAGGGCGTTAGGGCGTCGGCGCCGAGCTGCCCGGCGTACGGGCCTCGGCCGGTCATGACCGCAGCGCCGCAGCGGGCAGCCAGGGCCACGGCCTCTTCGATGGCATCTCCGCGGGCGAGCGCAAAGGTCAGGCCCGCGGCGAACGAGTCGCCGGCCCCGTAGGTGTCGACCACCTGGCCCTGGAGCGGAGCCGGCCGGAACGGGCCTCCCGGCTGAACCCAGCCGCCGAGCCCGCCTGCGGTCGTCACCGCGACACGAGGAGGCGCAGCGAGGTCGCCCGGGTGATAGAGCTCGGCTTCGTCCTCCCCGCTCCCGACCAGCGCATCCAGCTCCACGCCTGCCTCCTGGATCGTCGGCAGCTCTCTCGATGTGGCAACGAGCACGCGGGCCGTCCGGCAGTGGTGCAGCGCCTCGGCGTCGCCGCTGACGAAGTAGACCCCGTCCATCTCTGCGAGCTCGCGCCAGGGCAACCTGCTGTCGCCACCGCGGGGCCGGAGCTTTTCGCTGAGGACGGTGATCGTCCGCTCGCCGGTGTCATCGACGTACGTGAAGGCACGCCGGGTCGGCTCGGTCTCCGGAATCGCCCTGACCTCGACGCCGAGCCGGCTCAGGTCGGCGCGGGAGCGGCGTCCGAGCCCGTCGGACCCGAGCGCCGTGAAGAGCGAGCAGGAGCCGGCGAGCCGCGCCAGTTGTGCCGCCGCGACGGCCCCGGCTCCCCCCGGCTCTTCCCAGGTCTCCAGGGCGTGCACGATCTGGCCGGAGACGGGAACTGTCCCCACCCGGACGAACTCGACCCACTCGACATGGCCCACGACGGCGACCCTCATGGTGGGATCCTCACACCTAGGCCCCCTCCTGCGTTTCAAGATGTCGAGGATGACCTTGCCGCCCTTCGAGCGCTTCTACGAGCAGCACAGAGAGGAGATCTTCGGGTTCCTCGTCCGCAGGCTGGGACGGGACCGTGCCGAGGATGCGTTCCAGGAGACGTTCCTCCGCGCGCTCCGCGCGTATCCCAAGCTGAAACACGGCGAGCATCTCCGCGCCTGGGCCTACACGATCGCAAGCCGGATCGCGGTCGACGAGCATCGCCGTCCGCGCGCCGACGCCGATCTGCCCGAGCTCGCGTCCCTCGACGGCCGACCCGCTTTCGCGCAGCTCGAGCACCTCGCCGACCAGCTGCCGCCGACCGAGCGCGCCGCGGTCGTCCTGCGCTACGGCTACGACCTCGACTACTCCGAGATCGGCGCCGCACTCGGATCGAACGCGACCGCCGCCCGCCAGGCGGCCTCGGCCGGCATTCGCCGGCTACGACAGAAGGAGCTTCGATGAACGCCGTCTCTCCAGATCTCGACCGCCGCTTCCGCGACGCCGCCGCGGACGAGGGCCTGCTCGATGCCGCCTACGACTTCGTCGACTCGCCCGTCGGCCCGCTGCTCGTGGCCGCGAGCAAGCGCGGCGTCTGCCGGATCTCGTACGACGCGGAGCCCGAGCAGGAGCTCGATCGCCTCGCACGCGACTTCGGCGTCCGCGTGCTGCGTTCGGCGAAGCCAATCGATCGCGCGCGCCGCGAGCTCGACGAGTACTTCGAGGGCACGCGGCGGGAGTTCGACCTACCGCTCGACGTCGCTCTGCTCGCCGACTTCAACCGTCGCGTCCTGCACGAGCTCGCCCGCGTCCCCTACGGCGAGGTCGTCACCTACGGCGAGCTCGCAGCGCGATCCGCGCGGCCGCGTGCCGCTCGCGCAGTCGGGATGGTTATGAACCGCAACCCGCTGCCGATCGTTCTCCCGTGCCACCGAGTGATCGGCGCGAACGGAAAGCTCACGGGCTACGCGGGCGGGCTCGAGCGCAAGGAGACGCTGCTCAGACTCGAAGGGGCCATCCTGTAGGCTCGCCCCATGCATCGCTGGCGAGCCATCTGCTGCACGCAGCACGGCTAGTCCGCCGCTTCCGACTACAGCGTCCGTGGAAGCGGCGGGACTGGACGCGCACCTGACCTGACCCGGGGTTGGGGTTGCGCGCGCCTTCCCGCAAGTCTGAGAGGAAGGTGAAGCGATGCCAATGCCGCATCGCACGCAGATGCAACTGATCAAGCGCCGGCTCGTCGGCAAGGACGGCTCCGAACGCGTGCGCGAGCTGAGGACGATCCTTGCCGAGCTGCCTGGGTACAAGAACGGCCCGTACGCCGATATCCGCAAGTGGGTCGAGTCACAGCTCGAGCACACGCGGGTGCAGAAGCGCGTGACTCATCGCGACTCGATCGCCGTCCGGCGGGAAGGCGCCGCGCAGATCGCGCTCGTCGGCCCGCCGAACGCCGGCAAGTCGTCGCTGCTGCAGGCTCTCTCCAACATCCAGATCAAGACCGGCGCCTACGCGTTCACGACCACGAGACCCGTGCCGGCCCTCACTCGAGTCGGCGGCGTGCTCGTGCAGCTGGTGGAGATCCCGGGCCTGATCGAGGGCGCGTCGGCGGGTCGCGGCGGCGCACGGCCGCTTCTCGGCGTGCTCCGCGGGGCAGACGCGATCCTCTTCTGCCACGACGCGGCTGCCCCGGTCGACGAGCTGCGCGCCGTGATGGACGAGGTGTCAGAGGCGGAGATCGAGCGCCCGGCGGTGATCGCGGCGACCAAGAGCGACGAGGCGGACGGCGCCGCGCTGCGGGCGGCGTTCCCGGAGCTTCAGGTCGTCGAGGTCAGCGTGCTCGACGACGCGAGTGTCGAGCGCCTGCGCGAGACGATCTGGCAGCTGACGGGACTGATGCGGGTCTATCTACGCGACGGCGAGGATCCGATTGCGCTGCACCCGCCCGGCACGGTGCTCGACGTCGCGGACGCCATTCATCACGACCTCGGTGTGCGCTGCACGGGAGCCCGAGTCTGGGGACCCTCGGCACGCTTCGACGGCCAGCAAGTCGGCCGCGCGCACGAACTGCTGGACGGTGACGCTGTCGAAATCCTGGATTAGCTACGGCCAGCGGGGTTTGCGCTGCTCGACACGCGGGGCCTCGCGCCAGTCGCCTCGCGTCGGCGCGAACACGTCGATCACGACCGCACCCTCAGGCCCGACCTGGACCTCGTGCGGAACGTTGCCGGGAATCGACCACGTGTCGCCGGGACCGAGCTCGCGGCTCTCGTCACCGACACGAAACACGAGCGAACCGCTGAGACACATCCCGAGCTGCTCGTTCTCGTGCTGGTGCTCGGGGACGTGGCTGTCGGCATCGAGTTCGATCACCCCGAGCGTGATCTTCTCGCCGTGGACGACGCGGCCATGCACGCTGTTCCAGATCCGTTGCAGGTCGAGAGAGGAGAGACCGGCGAACGCGCTCATGACTCAACCTTGTCGCGGCGATGCCAGCGCATGAAGCCACAGTCGTCGCAGGAGTAGGCGATCGCCTCTAGTCCTCCTTCGAGAGCCATGAGAGTCGAGACGCCGTCCAGCAGGATCCACTTCGTGCCGCCGCACATTGGGCACTTCCGGTCGTCGTCAGTGACTTCCCGCCCCACATCGAGAGTTTAAGAGGTCTCTCCCGAGCACCCGCGGAACTACGCCAGCGTGAGCGGGGTCGGGTGCTTCGGCTCGTACAACCCGAGCTCGCTCCCGCCGGGCAGCCGGATCGCGGTCACGAGGCCGAAGCCCTCGTCGCTGACCGGCTGAGTGAACTCGACCCCCTTGGCCGTCAGCTCGTCGACCGTGGCTTGAACGTCGTCGCACATGAGGTAGAGCTCATGATGCTCTTCGCCTTCGGTGGGATGGAGGGCGAGTTCGCTAGGCGGCAGAGCGAAGATCAGCCACCCGTCGTGCGCATCGGCGAACGAGAACCGGAGCGCGTCGCGGAAGAACGCGCGATCGGCCTCCGCGTCCTTCGTATAGATCAGCGCGTGGACTGCATTGATCAAAGTCTCCTCCTCGATCGTTAACCGCCCTGGACCCTACTCGCCAGAAGCCGGTAGCCCACTCCCCACACGTTGAGCACGAACACCCCCTCTCCCGCGGCAGCAAGCTTCCGGCGCAGGCGCGAGGCGTGCGAGTCCAGCGTGCGCGTACGTCCCAGTGACCTGAAGTCCCAGACCTCCCTCAGCAGATGCTCCTTCGTGAACACCCGCGTCGGATCGGTCATCAACTTGAGCAGGAGCTCGTACTCCTTTCCGGCGAGGGAGACCGGCACGCCGTCGACCGTCACGCACCTTGTGGCGAGGTCGGCCACGATCGGGCCCGCCCGCAGCGTCCTGTGCGTCGCCGGCGCTGTCCGCCGCAGCACGGCCCGTATGCGCGCCAGTAGCTCCTCGTAGTCGAACGGTTTTGCCAGGAAGTCGTCGCAGCCACGGTCGAGCGCCCGCACGCGGTCGACCGTGTCCGACTCGGGCTCGCCCAGGACGATCACGGGAACGTCGCCGTGACGCGCGCGGCACGCCTCCAGCCCAGTCGTTCCCCCGAGCAGCACGAGATCCGGGCGAGCGCCTTCGTCAACGACCTGGAAGCCGTCACTCGTCAGATGGCGCTCGAGAAAGCCCCGCGTCTCGGGCTGGGGCTCGGCGAGCAGCAACGCCGTCGACATGTGAGCGAACGTACCGCCGGCATGGCGGCGCGACCAGATGTCCTTTCTCGCGAAAGCGTGACGAACGATCTACAAACGGCCGCTTCGGACAACGCCCCAGAGGAGCCAGAGCCCGAGCAGGCCGGAAAACGCGAAGCCGATCACGGAGATGACGTTGATCCCGAGCAAGTGTGGCCCCGCCTTGGCGAAGATGCCGATCAGGCTCGATCCGATCAGGCCGCCGGCGACGATCATCGCGATCACGAGCCGGTTGAAGACGACGTCCATGCGGTTCATCAGGTCTTCGAGCCCCTTGTGCACGAACCCGATCTCGATCTGGCCGTCGCGGAACTCCTCGAGCACGTCGTGGATCTGGTACGGGAGCTCGAGCGCCATTGCGCCCAAGCGCAACGATTCCTTTCGAGCGCGGTTGGCCATCCGCTGCGGCGTGAACCGCTCCATCATCAGACCGCGTGCGTACGGGCGCGCCACCTCGAAGACGTTGAACTCCGGGTAGAGATCCACGCCGACCGAACCGAGGGTCGCGATTGCCTTGTCCAGCAGCAGGAACCGGGTCGGCAGCCGCAGGTTCATCGAGTAGATCAGCTGGAACGCCTCGCGGATCACCTGCAGTGGATCGATCTCGGCGAGGCTCGCCCCGTAGTACCTGTAGTACATCTCGCGCAGCTCGGCGAGGAACTCTTCCTCCCGCTCCTTGGGGTAGCGGACGCCGAGCTCGGCCAGGCGGCGGGGCAATGCCTCGATGTTCTCCGCAGCGGCGTCGATGAAGATGCGCGTCAGCTTCGAGATGTCGTCGTCCGTCAGCTTCCCGACGGCGCCGAAGTCGACGAGCCCGATCTGGTCGCCGTTCCCAACCACGAGCACGTTGGCCGGATGTGGATCGCCGTGGAAGAACCCGTGGCGAAAGATCATCGTCATCCACGTCTCCGTCATCAGGTAGGCGAGGTCGCGCCGGTCCTCGAGCGACCAATGCTCCGGATCGATGTCAGCCACCTGGATCCCGTCGATCCACTCGAGGGTCAGCACGCGGCTGCGTGTATACGTCCAGAAGACCCGCGGCACGCGAACGTGCGGATGACCGGCGAAGTTGCGGTGGAACGTGTCTGCGTTCCGTGCCTCGAGCCGGTAGTCGAGCTCTTGCCGGATCGAGCGCGCAAACTCGTCCACGAGCTGGTGCGCATCGATGAAGTCGAGCGCACGAACGCGTTCCTTGGCGATCTTCGCCGCCTGATAGAGCAGAGCCACATCGGCTTCGATCTGTCGCGGCGCACCCGGGCGCTGCACCTTGACGGCGACCTGCTTGCCGTTCGGAAGCGTCGCGCGGTGGACCTGCCCGATCGAAGCGGCGGCGATCGGCTTCTCGTCGAACTCCGCGAAGAGCTGGCCGATCGTGAGACCGAGATCTTCTTCGATTACCTGCTCGACGTCGGCGATCGGAAACGGGCGAACGTCGTCCTGCAGGCCGCGTAGCTCCGCGATGATGTCGGGGGGAAGCACGTCGGGCCGCGTCGAGAGCAGCTGGCCGAACTTGACGAAGGTTGGTCCGAGCTCGTCGAGCATCTCGCGCAGGTGCTGGCCGCGTTGGGACGGCTCGCCGTCGACCTCCTCATGCGCCCCGCGCCGCGGGAAGAGATCGGTCAGCCGGTGAGTGTCGAACCAGTAGCCGAAGCCGTGCCGAACGGCGACCTGAGCGATCTCCGAAAGGCGTCCGAGGTTGCGGGTTGCCGTTTGAGCCATCGCTTCAGTGTGACGGATTACTCGCGACGGGCAAGCGAAAGTGGTCGCTGCCGAGTCCACGGGCCCGGCGGAGTCAGCAGCGACTCGACCCGGAGGTACGCAAGGGCAACGAGCAGTAGGTCGGACCGCCGCTCCACGCAGAGGTACCTGGGACGCCATTCGGGCGCAAACTTCCGGCTGAAAACGAGCAGCCGTTCGAGTTGGAAGAGCCGGTCGCCGACGCGGAGGAGGGTCCGCGCGACTGCCTCGAGCCGGTTGCGCGGCGTTTGCACGAGCAGATCTGCGAAGACGCAGAAATTCAGCGAGATCTCCTCGTCGTGGCGGTCGCGCGCCCAGCCGAGCAACTCTGCGATGAGGTACTCCATCAAGCCGTTGGGCGTGTCGCGGGAACGGCGCATCGCCCCCAACGAAAAACCGCGTCCACTCGGGACGACATGGAGAAAGCCGCCGACCATGCTGCCCCGCTCCGCGATCGCGAAGAACGTCTCCGGCTCGCGGAACTGATCGTCCATCGCCATCGAAAAGCCGCGCTCGACGTTCGAGCCGCGCCACGCGGTCGAGACGCGCTCCAGCTCTTCCCGTAGCGGCGTGTCGACGTCGCCCGCAGCGACGACGCGGAACCGGTAACCCTCGCGTTCCAGACGCGTGACCGACTGCCGGACCTTGCGAATCGCCCGGCCCTCCAGGGAGAACCTGTCAGGTCGCACGACCGCCTCGTCACCGATCTTGATCGCGCGTAGCCCCAGCGAGCGCGCTGCCGGCAGCGAGTCGCTGCTGACACTGAGAAGCGCGAGCCGCCAACCGCGGCTATGGCACACGCGCTGAAACTCTGCGAGCAACTGAGGGAGCTCGGCCTTGTCGCCGACGGGATCGCCACTCACGAGCGCGCAGCCGCCCACGACCTTGTAGGCGACGAAGCTCAGGCGCGTCGGCGAGAAGAAGTAGCTCTTGTCCCGGCGCAGGCTGAAGAAGGCCAGGCTGTCGTCGCCGTGCGAGCGCACAAGCTTGTGGACCAAGCGCCGCTCCTCGGCGGACTGACGCACGCGCTGCGAGATCGGCCGCAGCCATAGGTGCAACGCCCGGAAGCCGAGCACCAGGCTGAAGGCGGCAAGGGTGTCCTCGATCCGGTCGCCGCGGAGCCCCCGCAGGTCGAGCACGGCGACGAGCGCGACAGTCGTCGAGAACGCGAGCGTTGTGACGACAAGCGGCCGCACGAAGAGTGGATCGCCCGGAACGTCGAACCGTCTGCGGAACCGGAAGAGTGCCGCGAGGACAAGCAGGCTCAGCGAAGCCTCCTCGAAGTCGAGGCCTTTCGCGAGATGGGCAATGCCCAGCCCAACAACCAGCACGACCGCCAGCTGCCACGCGTGGCGGCGCCTACGCGCGAGCGAGCGTGCGAGCCAGATGAGCGTGAGCCCGAACGTGAGTGCCGCGATGCGCGCGGCTCCCGGAACACCGGGGGGCAACACACCGCGCACGAAGTCCGAGCGGTTGGCGAACTCGGGAGTAAGAGCGGAGACGATCCCGGTGGCTCCCACCGCTGCGGCGGCCCAAGCGAGCACGAGCTCCCCGCGAAGTCGGCGAAGCCCCACGCCCGCAGCGTACCTAGGTGCCCGGTTAACCGGAGGGCGGGGTGACGGCACGTGGCCGGGCCTCGACGAGACGCAACCTGTGCTCGATCTGGGCGACGCGCAGCTCGAGCTCGTCCCATTCGTCGCGCGTCACGAGACCGAGCTCGCGAAACGCACCGTGGAGTGTCGCGCCTGCGCGCTCGCCGACACGGACAGCGTCACCGCGCCACCGCGTCGTCGCCTCGTCAATGAAGGCGCGCACCTCTTCCTTGCTCATACCGCCGCGCGCCGCGAGTGATTCCGCCAGCTCGTCCGCGCGCTCCGCCGTCAGCGCCACCGCGCCGACGAGCGCGAGCACGAGCCGCCTAACGGGCTCGTCCATGTGGGCGCGCGCGCCTGCGCTGGCGTCGGCGTTCGCGCTTCGCAGCCGCAGCAGCGGCGGCTGGTCCATCTGTCGTCGCGACGGGAACGAACGCCGGCGCGGGCTGCTCGGCGGCCTGCTCCTCCGCTTCCTCGAGCACAGCCTCCATCCCACCCTTGGTCAGTGTGTCGCCCTTGCGCCGCACGTACTCCGGCTCGCGCTCCTTGAGGATCGTCAGTAGCGGCGCTGCGATGAAGATCGACGAGTACGCACCGGCGGCGATACCGACCATCAGCGCGAACGCGAAGTCCTTCAGCGTGTCGCCGCCGAACAGGAAGAGCGCACCGACCGGCAGCAGCGTGATGAACGACGTCGCCAGCGAACGGCGGATCGTCTCCCAGAGCGACACGTTGGCGATCGTGGCGAACGACGACCGCCGCATGATCGGGATGTTCTCCCTGATGCGGTCGAAGATGATGATCGTGTCGTAGATCGAGTAGCCGAGCACCGTCAGGATCGCGGCCACCGTCGAGCTCGTCACCTCCCGCCCGAGGAGCGCGTAGATCCCGACGCAGATGAGAACGTCGTGCAGCATCGCGACGATCACCGGTCCTGCAAACTTCAGATCGAACCGGATCGCGATGTAGAAAACGACGAGCAAGAGCGAGACGAGGATCGCGATGATCGCCGACTTGGCGATCTGGCGGCCGAAGCTGGACGAGACGGTGGTCGCGCCGGGCGCGCTGGTCTGAAGCCGGTCCTCGAGCGCGCGTGTGACCTGCGTCAGCTTGGCGCTGCTCAACGCCTTCGTCCGGACCTGGAAGGTCTTGTACTGGTCGCCGTTCGTTGCCGAACCGCGGCCCTGGATAACGGCATCGGCGTAGCCCTGCGTCCCCAAGACCTGACGCACGTCGCCGGTCGTGTGCGCCACAGGTGTCTTGAAGGTCAGCTGGCTCCCGCCCTTGAAGTCGATGCCCAGGTTGAGGCCCCTCACACCCAGCGCGCCGGCGCCCAACAAGAGGATCGCCCCGGAGATCGCGAACCAGAGGTAGCGCTTGCGCATGAAGTCGATCTGCAACCACTTCGCGGCCTGCTGTCCCTGCGCACCCATGAAGCGCGGCTTGTTGAACCAGTTGAAGCCGGCGAGCAGCCCGAGCATGGCACGCGTGGCGCCGACCGCGGTGACCAGCGAGATCACGGTGCCGATCAGGAGCATGAGGGCGAACCCCTTCACCTGCGCCGTCGCGACCGAGAACAGGACCAGCGCCGTGATCGCCGTCACGACGTTTGCGTCGAGAATGGTGCGGAAGCCCTTCGAGTAGCCGGCCGAGATCGCAGCGCGCACGGACTTGCCGGCGCGCACCTCTTCCTTGATGCGTTCGAACACGACGACGTTCGCGTCGGCGGCGACTCCGATCGTCAAGATCAGTCCCGCGAAGCCCGGCAATGTCATCGTGACGTGGAAGAGCAGGATCGCCGCGTACAGGAACGCGGCGTAGATCCCGAGACCGATTACCGCGACGAGGCCGAGGAAGCGATACAGGAGCAGTAGGAAGAGCGCGACGACCAGGAGGCCGACGATCGCCGCCTGCTTTGCCTGGGTCAGCGAGTCCTTGCCGAGCGTCGCCGAGACATCGGTGCGCTCCGCGGTCTTGAACTCGACGGGCAGCGCGCCGGTCTGGAGCACGAGCGCCAACCGTTTCGCGTCGCCGAGTCCGCTACCCCCCATGTCGATCTGCGCGCCGTTGTCGCCGGGAATGCCGTCCGGATTTTGGCAGTAGTCGATGTATGGAGTCGACTGGATCTCCCGGTCGAGCACGATGGCAAAGTGCTGGACGTTCGGCGGCGGTTTGCCCTGGTTGCAGTTGCCGCCAAGAGCCCCGCGCTGCGCCTCTCTCCGCGTTATCTCGTGGAAGATCTTCTTGCCCTTGTTCGTGAACTGCATGAGCACAACCGGTTGGTTCGACTGGGTATCGATGTCGGCGCGCGTTCCGGAGAGCTTCAGCTGGTCACCCGTCATCTCGGGGATCGGGTTATTCGCGAAGGTCTTCACGTCGTGGTGCTTGAGCAGGTAGAACCCCTTCTGCCCGTTGCCGGGCACCGGAGTCGGGCAGTTCGTAGCCACGCAGCTGACGGCAACGGTGTTGTTCGGAACCGTCAGGATCTTCCAGTCTTTGGGCACATGGTTGCCGAGGCCACCCGAAGCCTTCGGTTTGCGGACAATCGGGTTTGCGAGCAGCTTGGCCCGCGTTGGAGCGGGCCCCGCCTTGACGACGTGCTTGTCGTTGAACAAGTACCACTGCGCAGCCGTGCCCTTGTTCGCTAATAAACGGGTGGCCGGGTCTGACAGGAGGTCATAGAGGGACGCCCTGGCAACCGGCGTGGCGTTGAGCAAGCCGCCGCTCACGGACGGACCGGTTACGTCGGCCTCGAAGTCGTAGAACTCCAACACCGCGGTCTTGCCGATCAGTTTCGCCGCCGAGCCCGGGTCGTGGATGCCGGCTAGCTGGATGACGATCTGGTCGTTGCCCTGCTTGCGGATCTCGGGCTCGGAGACCCCGAGCTTGTCGATCCGGTTTCGCATGATGTCGATCGAGCGACTCAGATCCTCCGCCGTGAGCTTGTGGCCTGGCGGCGGTACCGCTTTCAGGACGACCTCGAGGCCGCCCTGCAGGTCGAGACCGAGCGTCAGCTTCTTATGGACAGGCGAGCTCGGGACCGCCAAAAAGGCGACGCCGATGAGCGCCGCCAGGATGCAGCCGATGAGGACCAGATGACGACGGCGATCGTTCAAGCGGAATCAGGGGGAAGGGTAGCCGGGGTCTCGTCTTCGGGCGCCTCCTCTGGCTCCTCGTCCTCGCTCACCACTCCGGCCACGGCACGCTTGGCGATGCGCACCTCGACTCCGTCGGCGATCTCGAGCCGCACCTCGTCGCCGTCGACGGCGGTGACCGTGCCGTAGAGGCCGCCGGCGGTCACGATCTCCTTGCCCACACCGATCGTCTCGAGCAGCCGCTGCGCCTCCTGTTGACGGCGTCGCTGGGGCCGGATCAGCATGAACCACATCAGGGCCAGCAGGGCGAGGATGAAAATATAGGCGGACACCGGTGCCTCCTCAGGCGGCGGCGGATGCGAGTCGGCCGAGCGCTTCGGCCTTGTACGCCGCCAGCCGGCCCTCCTCGATCGCCGCACGCGCGTTCGCGGTCAGGTCTAGGAGGAATCGTAGATTGTGGAGGCTCAGCAGGCGTAGGCCCAGCAGCTCTTCCTGGTTGATCAGGTGGCGCAGATAGGCGCGGCTGAAACGGGCGCAGGCGGGGCAGGGGCAGCTTTCGTCCAGCGGCCGGGGATCACGAGCGAAGCGTGCGTTGCGGAGATTCAGGCGCCCCTCCCATGTGATCGCGCTGCCCGTCCGGGCAGTCCGCGTCGGCAGGACGCAGTCGAACATGTCCACCCCCCGCTCGATCACTTCCAGCACGCCTTCCGGGTCGCCGATGCCCATGAAGTAGCGCGGGCGGTCAGCGGGGAGCAGATCCGAGCCCCACGCCGTGGTCTCGAACATCAGCCCTCGGCTTTCGCCGATCGCCAGGCCGCCGAGCGCGTGCCCGTCAAAGCCGAGCTCGGCGATCTCTGCAATCGAGCGGCGCCGCAGCTCCGGGTCGGACGCGCCCTGCGCGATCCCGAAGAGGAGTTGGCCCTCCGCACGCGGTGCACTGCGTTGGCGCCTGGCCCACAGCGTCGTGCGCCGGACAGCCTCGGCAAGCTCTTCCCGAGGAACGTCGGCCGGCGGACAGATGTCGAGACACATCGCGATGTCGGAGCCGAGCGCGGCCTGAATCGCCGCGACCGACTCGGGCGTGAAGCGAGCGGCAGCACCGTCGTAGACGGAGCGGAACGTGACGCCGTCGTCGTCGACCGCCGAGATGGTGTCGCGCAGCGAGAAGACCTGGAACCCGCCGGAGTCGGTGAGAATCGGTCCCTCCCAACCCATGAAGTGGTGCAGTCCACCGAGCTCCGCGATCAGGTCCTCCCCCGGGCGGAAGTGGAGGTGATATGTGTTGGCGAGGAGGATGGGTGTGCCGAGCGCGCGCAGCTCGTCCGGATCCACCGTCTTGACCGTCGCCTTCGTCCCGACCGGCATGAAGGCGGGCGTCGGCACCTCACCGTGCGCGGTGCGCAGAGTCCCTGCCCGCGCGGCGCCGTCGGTCGCAGCCACCGTGAAGGTCTCGCTCATCGGACGGGCCGCTCGTACAGACTCAGCTTCCGACCGTCGGCGACGATGTCGCTGCGGTGCTGGAACCCGAGGTCTTCGTAGTAGTTGCGGATGCCAGGGTTGTCGCGGAGACAGTCGAGCCGCAAGAACTCACGTCCCGCTTCGGCAGCTTCGGCGTTTGCCCACTCGACTATCGCCGCGCCGATGCCGCGGCCGGCCCGGTCGCGCCGCACGGCGAGCTTGTGGACATAGAAGGCGTCGGGCGGCCGGTCGCCCCAGTAAGGGTCGTCCAGCAGCATCGTCAGCGTCGCGACCGCCTCGCCGTCCTCCGCCTCGACCACATACACCTCGCCGCGGTCGATCGCGGCGGCGATCTGGTCGCGGGGAAACGGCAGCGGCCACTGGCTGAAGCCGAGGTCGTCGACCCACGTCGACGCTTCGTCGAGCAGGGCAGCAACAGTCACTGCGTCTTCATGGTGCGCACGGCGAACGTTCACAGCACCAGCATCGCATCGCCGAACGAGTAGAAGCGATAGCGCTGCTCAACCGCCGTCCGATAGAGCCGCCGCGTTTCCTCCACTCCCGCGAAAGCCATCACGAGGGCGAGCAGTGTGGAGCGAGGCAGATGGAAGTTCGTCAGCAGCGCATCCGTCCGCAAGAACTCGAAGCCTGGGGTGATGAAGAGATCCGTCCGGCCGGAGAGAGGCCCGCCTCGGGCAAGCGTCTCGAGTACGCGAACTGTCGTGGTCCCGACCGCCAGCACCCTCGGCGCGGCGCTGATGCGATCCCAGGCCTCGGGCTTGACCTCGTAGCGCTCGCCGTGCAGCTGATGCTCGCCGAGATCTTCGGTGGAAACCGGACGGAACGTGTCGAGCCCGACATGCAACGTCACACGTTCGATGTCGAGGCGCGTGAGCAACTCTTCGGTGAAGTGCAAACCGGCCGTCGGCGCTGCAGCGGAGCCCGGGTCGCGTGCATACACCGTCTGGTAGCGCGCCGGGTCTGCGAGCGGCTCGGTGATGTACGGCGGCAGCGGCGTCTCTCCCGCCGGCTCGCCGTGCAGCTTCAGCCGCCAGCGTCCTTCGCCGAGGTGCTCGAGCAACTCGACCGGCCCGTAGCGGCGTCCTGGCCGAAGCCGCCGGCTCGGTCGTGCCAGGCCTTCCCAGAGACCCTCGTCGTCTAGCCGTTCCAACAGCAGCACCTCGCCTTTCGGAGCCTCGATCGGAATCCGCGCCGGGACGACGCGCGTGTCGTTCACGACGACGAGCGCGTCGCCGATCACGTCCGGTAGCTCTGCGAACCTGCGCTCGTGCACCCTCTGGGACACGCGTGGGTAGACCAGCAGTCGCGACTCGTCGCGGAGCGTCACGGGATGCTGAGCAATCAGCTCCGGCGGGAGGTCGTACTCGAGCTCCCTCGTTTTCATCCGGCGCCCACGGTACCCTTGTCGGACATGGACGACAGCGTCGTCGAGCGCACACAGCAGCGGGTCGAGCAGCGGGCAGACGGTGCCGCCCTGGACAGCCTGCTGACGCGGGCACGAGAGCAGGTCGACGCGCTCGCAGCCGCAGCCGCGGCGCTCGAAGACACCTTGCCGGCGAAGGTCGGCGAAGCCGTCCGCAACGAGGCGCAGCCCGTGGGACGCAACCTCGCCGAGATCCGCGGGCTCATGAACCAGGTCATCCGGCGCCTCGAGCATGTCGATGGCGACCTCCTCGCCGAGCGCAATGCGCGCGTCGACGATCTGGCGCTGCTCGTCGAGCTCGTCACGTCGGGGTGGAAAGGCGTCGACACGCGGCTCGCTCGCCTGGAAGCGGTCATGAGCAGGCTGGAGCAGGGCACGCAGGAGAAGAGCGGCGCCATCGTCTACCGGATGGAAGATCGCCGTCCGGACGCAGCCAGCTCCTAGCCTCTAAGTCACTGCCAGGATCACTGCCGCGCACGCGGCCCATCCCGCGATACAGACCAGGATCGGCAGGTCGCGCAACAAGATCTCTTCCGGTTCCTCGCCGAGATCGCGACGATGCATCAGCAACAGGTAGCGGAACACGCCGAAGAGGACGAAGGGGATCGTGATCATCATCGCCTTCGACTCGCGCGCCGTGAACGTGTACAGGCAGTACGAGATCACGGTCGACGCTGCCACGATGGTCACCAACTGGTCGACGAGCGCCAGCGAGTAGCCCTCCAATACAGGTCGACCAGGGGTCGCTTCGGCACCGACGAGCACGAGCTCGCCGCGCCGCTTCGCCAGGGCAAGGAAAAGCGCGAGCAGCGCGGTGCAGAGTAGAAGCCACGGCGAGATCCTCACGTCCACCGCAGCCGCACCGGCTGCCGCACGCACGACGAAGAGCCCGCCGATCGTCATCACGTCCAGCAGCACGACGTGCTTGAGCGCGAGCGTGTAACCGGCCTGGAGCGCGAAGAACGTGCAGAGGAACAGGATCGAAGCCAGCCCCAGCGGCGCCACGAGCAGCACCGCCAAGACGACCAACAGAGCTGCAAGCGCTTCGGCGAGCCGCGGCGAAAGCTCGCCGCGTGCGATCGGGCGCGAGCGCTTGATGGGATGCACTCGATCGTGAGGCGCGTCCCGAACGTCGTTCACGAGATAGCTCGCGCTCGACGCCGCGCAGTAGGCGGCGAAGGCGGCCAGCGCCTCGCCCCAGCGGGTGAGATCGCCGAGCTTCGCGGCGAAGATGATCCCCGCGAAGAGGAGCAGGTTCTTCGTCCACTGCCGAGGCCGTAGCGAGACGAGCGCCGCGCGAGATCGCGAGCGCCGGCCCGGAAAGTCATAGACGGGTGTGGGCTCGAGCAGCGCCACGCGGACAGGAGGTTAGTTGGGGCCGGACGGAAGGACGAGCTTGAAGCGACTGCCCTGGCCCGGGCGGGAGTCGAGCTCGATGCTCCCACCCAACGCGACCGCGAGCTCGTGCGCGATCGCGAGCCCCAGCCCGGTCCCCGAGTCGTCGCGCGACCAGAACGGCCGGAAGATCCGCTCTTGCTCCTCGACCGCGACGCCGGGGCCGCTGTCGTCGACGGAGACCGACACGCGACCGTTCGACGCGGCGAGCTCGAGCTCCACGCGCCCACCGTCGGGCGTCCAGCGAAAGGCGTTCGAGAGCAGGTTGGAGATGATCTGCAGCACGCGATCGCCGTCCGAGACGATCGTCGGGCGCGCCTCGAAGCGCTTGCCGTAGTCGATCTGGCGCCGGCGGGCCTCCTCGCCGAAGGCGGAATACGCCTGGTCGCAGAGGCGCTCCATGTCCACCTCCTCCGTGAGCACCGTGAAGCGGTGTGCTTCCAGCTTCGCCAGGTCGAGGACGTCACCGACGAGCCGCTCCAGCCGCACACCCTCCCGCGCGATCACGTCGAGCGAGGCTGCACGCGCCTCGGTATCCTCCGCGACTCCTTCCCGCAGCGCGTCGACATGACCGCGGATTGCAGTCAGAGGCGTGCGCAGCTCGTGCGAGACGCTCATGAGGAAGTTGCGCTCCTGGCGCTCGGCGTCGGACAGACGCGCAGCCATCTCGCGGAAACGGCCGGCGAGGTGTCCGATCTCACCGCCGCCGCGCACGTCCGGTAGGTCGACTTCGTAGCTACCGCGAGCGATCTCGTCCGTGGCGCGCGACAGGGCGAGCACGGGACCGGTGATGCGCCGTGACAGGTACCAGCCGAGCAGGCCCGCGACCACGATCCCGCCGAGCGACGCGAGCGCAAGCCGTTCGAGCAGCGGGATCAGCTGGTGCGTCAGCTCCGTCTTCGGCTTCGCAACGATCAGGTCGCCGAACGCGGGCCCCTTCCTCTCCAGCTTCAGAGGACGGGCGACTGCGAGATAGACGTTCTTGGCGCCCGGCGGCGTGAACTCGAACGTGATCGTCTTCCCCGAACGCCAGTCGACGGTCTTCTGCGGGAGTCGTTGGAGCCCGACGCTCTTGACGCTCTTGTCCGGGAATGGCGAGACACCCACGTAGAAGAGACGGTCGCCCGTCGCCCGCTCGAGCTGCCTCGAGATACGTGGCAGCACGCCTGTGTTGTTAGCGGTGATCGCCTGCTGGGCGAAGACCTCGGTGAGTCCCACCGCCTCCCGCCGCAGGTCGGCTTTCGAACGGTTGAGGACATAACCCTGGAAAAGCCGCAGCGCTACGACCGTCGCGATCAGCCCGCTCACGACGATGCCGAGCAGGAAGAGCGCCGGCAACCGGAAGCGCAGCGAGCTGAGCATCTTGGTTACAAGGTACTTGGTGCCCCTGCCGGCGCTAGGCCTTGACTGCAGCCGGCGTGGGCCCGACCTTGTACCCGACCCCCCACACGGTCACGACCGGCGAGGCCTCGCCGAGCTTCCGCCGCAACTGGCGCACGTGGACGTCCACGGTCCGCGTATCTCCGGCGAACGTGTAGCCCCAGACGCGTTCGAGCAGCTGATCACGCGTGAGCACGAGGCCGCGGTGGTCGAGCAATTCCCAAAGGAGGTCGAATTCCTTCGGCGCGAGCTGAACTTCCTCGTCGCCGACCTTCACCTCGCGGCGTCCGGCGTCGATGACGAGTTGGCCGTGCTGCAGGACCGCGCTCTCCGGCTCCTTCCGCTCGGGCGCGGCGCGGCGCAAGATCGACTTCACGCGCGCGACAAGCTCGCGCGGGTTGAACGGCTTCGTCATGTAGTCGTCGGCGCCGACTTCGAGCCCGATGATCTTGTCGACGTCCTCGTCGCGTGCGGTCAGCATCAGGATCGGCACGTCCGACTTCTGGCGCAGGCGCCGGCAGATCTCGATGCCGTCGATGTCCGGAAGCATCAGGTCGAGCACGATCAGCGACGGCTGTTCGCTCTGCGCAGACGCGAGCGCGTCGGCGCCGTTCGACGCCGTCCGGACCTCGTAACCCGCATTCTTCAGGTAGAGCGAGACGAACGACGCGATCGACGCTTCGTCCTCGACGACGAGCACTGACTGCGTGTTGGCGCTCAAGGGGATTTCCCTAGGGACTGGTCGACGAGAGAGGGAATGGAAGCGAGAACCCCGGCATCGGGAGGTACTCCCCACCGTTCACTGAATACGACCCGTCGTCCACGGTGCCTGCGCCGTCCAGCGTCACGTTCCCCTTGCCCACGAGCGAGAGGTTGATGCCGCGTCCCCTGACGACGATCCGGAAGGAGCCGCCGATGATCCGGAAACGCACCTTCGTCCCGCGCCACGACGTGGTGGTCTCGTTGCGCTCGATTGGCGGAAAGTCGTCGCCGGTCACGATCGGGCCGGTGCCGTCGCCGTCGACCGGGTCGCTGATCGTCACCGAGCCACGGGCAAAGCTCCCGATCACCCCGCCGCGCGCCGAGATCGTGACCGTGCCACGCGCGTCGCGCACGGCTAGCGTGCCGTCGTTGGCACCCTGGTTGCGGGCAGCCGAAGCGGCCGGCAGGGCCAGCGCAGCGAGCATGGCAAAGGTGAGGAGCGCCCTCATCAGACGTCAGTATCGACCGTTCAATTGTGCCCTGCATCATTGGAAGGTAAGGAGATTGTAAGGCGGTGGTGACCGCACTCGTCCTGGCTTCGGCGGCAGTGCTGACGGCACCCGGGCCGCCGCTGCTCGACCTCCGCGTGACGAACGGTTCTACGCCCTACCTCGGCGACCGGCGTCTGCTGACAACGGTAAGCCCGAACAGTGACGGCTTTCGCGATGAGGCGGTCGTGCAGTTCCGGCTTTTACGTCCCGCGACGGTGCGACTCGAGGTCGTGGCGACCAACATGGTGCGCGCAGGCACGGGCGGAACCACGATCGTCTGGAAGACGACGCGCCACTTTGGCGCGGGGGCCGGCGCTCTTACCTGGCGGCCGGCGTCGAGCACGCAGCCGCGCACGTACGTGATGCGTCTCAAGGTCGGCGGGCGCGTCTACGGCGGCTACGGCCCGAGTAGGCGGCAGGACGCACCGGTGGTCCGAGTCCAGGGCATCGATGCGGGCTTCACGAAGCGCAGCTACGCACCGGGCGAGTCGGCCGAGCTCCGGCTCGCGACCGACGCGCGTCTGTTGCGGCTGCAGGTCTTCGCGTACCAGTCTCCAGGGCGGCCGAGCGAGCAGGACGTCAAGACCAGCGGCCTCGCCAAGACCGGCCCGATTCGCGTCGACTGGCGCGCGCACCGTGACCGACCGGCACTGCTCCGGGTCGTGCGCGCGGGCGACTGGCCGAGCGGCCTCTACTTCCTGCGCGCGACGGCAGCGGACGGCCGGGTCGGCTACGCCCCCTTCATCGTGCGGCCGCGCAGACCGGGCACGAACCTTGTTGCCGTCGTCCTCGCGACCAACACGTGGGCTGCGTACAACTTCGCCGACGACGACGGCGATGGCTGGGGCGATTCCTGGTACGTCACCGGACGCCACCGCAGCGTCGACCTGCGTAGACCTTTCCTCGACTTCGGCGTGCCCTTCCGCTTCAACGACTGGGACCTGGAGTTCGTCGCGTGGCTCAACCGGACCGGCAGGACGGCGGACTTCCTCTCGGACGACGACCTCGGTGCCGTCAGCAGCGGTGAGGAGCTGGCAAAGCGTTACGACCTCGTCGTCTTCCCCGGACATGAGGAGTACGTCACGCGACACGAGTACGACGTCATCGAGCGCTACCGCAACGTCGGCGGCAACCTGGCCTTCCTTGCCGCGAACAACCTCTACCGGCGTGTCGACCGCGTCGGGGAGCGCCTCGTGCGGCGCGCCGTGTGGCGGAACCTCGGGCGGCCCGAGGCGCGGATCGTGGGTGTTCAGTACGTCGGGTCGGATCACGGACAGCGACAGGCGGGCTACACCGTTACGGGTGCGCTCGCGGCGCCGTGGGCGTTCGACGGTACCGGCCTCGTCGACGGTGACGTGTTCGGCCGCTACGGGATCGAGATCGACGCACGAACGTCCGCGTCCCCGCAGGGCCTGCAGGTGCTCGCGCGCATTCCGGACCTGCTCGGGCCGGGACGATCGGCGGAGATGACCTATTACGAGACGCCGGCGGGCGCAAAGGTCTTCGCAGCAGGCGCACTCAACTTCGGCGCATCGCTCGGCCGGCCCGAAGTCGACCGCCTGCTTGCCAATGTCTGGACGCGCCTCACCGTCCCCTAGGCCGTGGCGACTTCGGCCCAGTCTCGTGCCTGGCACCGGTCGGGACCACGTGAGGCATGGGAGGACCGTCCGATGCGGCCACGAAGATGCGAGACGTGACCGAGCTCACCCGTTCCGAACGCACGTCGCAGCTGCTCGTCGCGCGGCTCGACGCGCTCGCGAGCGTTGCCGCGCAACTCCATCACGTTGAGATCGAGCGTCTGCTGGAGCTCGCCTCGGTCGCGACGATGCACGCGGTCGCGCTCGAGACGCTGCATGCTGAGAAGGCCGAAGAGATCTGGCGCGACGCACACAAGCGGCACCCGCAGCTACCCGTGGTCGAGATCGAGCTGCCCGAAAAGCTCGCGGCCTGACTAACTAGTACTCGTAGAAGCCGCGCCCCGTCTTGCGGCCGAGCGCGCCCTCCTGCTGCATGCGCACCAGCCGCTCCGGCGGCGCCATTCGTTCTTCGCCGAGTTTCCCGTGCAGCGCCTCGGACGCGTGCACGTGCACGTCGATGCCGATCAGATCGATCAGGGCGCACGGGCCCATCGGCCAGCCGGCACCGTTCGTCATCCCCTTGTCCATCTCTTCCGGGGCAACTCCGGCTTCGTCGAGTACGCGCACGCAGTCGTTCAGCAGCGGAATGAGGATGCGGTTCACGATGAACCCCGGCGTGTCGTTGCAACGCACCGGCCGCTTGCCTGCCTGCTCGGCCCATCCGTAGGCCGCGTCGACCGCTTCGTCAGAGCTCTCGCGCCCACGAACGATCTCTACCAGCGGCAGGACAGGCGCGGGATTGAAGAAGTGCATGCCGACGACGCGCTGCGGCTGCTCGGTCGCCTCGGCGATCTCGGAGACGGACAGCGCGGAGGTGTTCGTCGCGAGGATCGCGTCGGGCCGGGTGACACGATCGAGCTCCGCAAACAATTCGCGCTTGAGCTCGAGCTCCTCGAGCGCGGCTTCGATCACGAGGTCGCAGTCCGCGAGCTCGCCGAGGTCCGTCGTCACGGTCAAACGGCCGAGTGCGGCGTCCCGATCTGCTGCCGAGAGCCGGCCCTTCTTCACACCCCGGCTCAGATACCGGTCGATCGTCGCGCGGCCGCGCTCGCCGAGCTCGTCGTTCACTTCGCGGCCGACCGTTTCGAACCCGGACTGGATGCTGACCTGCGCTATCCCCGCGCCCATCGTGCCGAGGCCGACGACGCCGACTTTGCGGATCTCCACTAGACGGCCGCTCGAGCCAGGATCCAGCGAAACGCGACCTCGCCGTGCCCAGGCTCGTGCTGCGCGACGACCTCGTCGCGCACCGGCTCCAGACCGGCGTCCCGCAGCAGAGGTGGGTACGCCTCGCTGCCGAGAGACGCAAAGAACATGGGTGCACCCAGCCAGTCAACGGTGATCTCCTCCCCGGCGTCTCCGGCACCGAAGGTGCCGAGGAAGAAGCCGCCGTCGCGGAGCCAAAGGCCGATGCGAGCGATCAGGCCGGCTTGCTCCTCGATCGGGACGTGTCCGAACACGAACAGCGCCACAACGGCGTCGAATGAGACCGGCGCTACCTCGAGCTCCATCGCGTCGGCGTGCACGAAGCTCGCCTCGGGCACGTGATGCCGCGCAAGCTCGATCTGCACGGCCGAGATGTCGACTCCGGTGACGCGATGGCGACGGGCCAGCTCGCGGGTGGCCGGGACGCCACGGCCGCAGCCGAGCTCGAGCACATCGGCGCCGTCGTCGAGACGCGCTTCGAGGTCGCGCACCCACTCCATGACCGGGGAAACAACTTGCCCGGCCCATTCGGCGTAGCGCAATGCGATCGCGTCGTAGCCGCGAGCGACGATCTCTTTCGGTTCCCGCGCAACCGCGCGCCCAGCCATCTCCCCCACGCGCGGAGAGTAACGATCAGACGCGTTCGACGACGCAGGCAATCGCCTGGCCGAAACCGATGCACATCGTCGCGATCCCGTAGCGCTCATCACGTCGATCGAGTTCGTTCAGCAGAGTCGCCGTGATCCGTGCGCCCGTCGCGCCCAGCGGATGCCCGAGCGAGATACCGCCGCCGTTCGGGTTGATGTCGTCCCAGCGGTCCTCGAGGCCCGCATCGCGCGCGAATTGCAGGGCGACGCACGCAAACGCCTCGTTCACCTCGATGACTGAGATGTCGTCCCAGGTCAGGCCGGCGCGGGCCAGCGCCTTTTCGCACGCCTGCGGATTGCCGTGCAGCATCCGATGCGGGTCGACACCTGCAAGTCCGAAGGACACGAAGCGCGCACGCGGCTGCAGACCGAGACGACCGGTTGCGCTCTCGCTCGCAACGAGCACCGCGGCGGCACCGTCGCAGATCTGCGACGAGTTCCCCGCGGTCACTTTGCCTTCCGGGAGGAACGCGGGCTTCAGCGCGGCGAGCGCTTCGAGGGAGGTGTCGCGCCGCGGCGTCTCGTCGACGGCGAAGACGACTCCGGTGTGCGGGTTGGTCAGGTCGATGGGAACGATCTCGCCGTCGAAGCGCCCCTCGTCGGCCGCCGCCGCGGCGCGGCGATGCGACTCCAGGGAAAAAGCGTCGAGCTCCTCACGCGAGAAACCCCATTCGTCGGCGATCACTTCGGCAGAGATTCCCTGGGGCACGATCTCCCAGCGGTCGAGCAGCTTGTCCGAGAGATCGCCTCCGTTCGAGCCCATCGGGACGCGCGACATCATCTCGACTCCCGCGGAGACCACGAGATCGAGCTGTCCGGACGAGATCGCGGTCGCCGCACTGAAGTTCGTCTGCATGGACGAGCCGCACTGGCGGTCGACCGTCGTTCCGCACACCGATTCCGGCCAGCCGGCGACAAGCGGGATCATCCGGCCGAGGTTCCACCCCTGCTCCCCGATCTGCGTCACGCAGCCGAGCTGGACGTCCTCGATCTCAGCAGGATCGAGGTCGTGCCGCGCGACCAGGCCGTTCAGCACCTGCGCCGCGAGCTCGTCGCCGCGAATCGACGCCAGCGAACCGTTCTTCTTGCCGATCGGCGAGCGGACTGCATCGACGATGAACGCCTCGCTGGCGTGTCGCCCCATGCCCCAAACCATAGATCGGCCTACTGAAGCGAGTACGGGAGCAGAACACCGATTGCGCCCGCCAGCAACATCCCGGCGAGGTACCAGCCGAGCTCGGGATGCTTCTGACGCACGCGGTGAACCGCCAGAGCAGCCTCGGGCAACACAACGTGTCCGGCCTCGATGATCCGGCTCGTCGTTCGGCGTCCAGTACCGCGAGGGACTGCAACAAGGGCTCCGTGTGTCGTGCTGACTCCGATGGCGGAGCCTCGGGTAATCCCACGGCGCGCGCTGACGAGAACCCCCGACAGAGTCGCGCGAGCTGCGCTCGGAGCCCGTGCGCGCGTGGGCCGCGAAGGACGCGGAAGACGCGGTGGTGCCCGTCGACGCGCGGCGCGCACGAGAGCGTACGGCGGGCTGGCGACCAGGACGGCCAGGACGACTCCCGCGGCCAGGGCCAGCATGGCGCCGATCAGTAGTCGGGTCGTATGTTCTCCCTTCGCCCGCGCGTTCGCCGCGGTCTGCAGCGACGCGGCAGACACCGTTCGCTCGACGCTTGGCCATGCAAGCTTCGGATGCCGAAACGCCCAGGCGTCGTAGCTTCCCCCGCGGGCCTCGAGCCACTCCTGCAACGCGTTGCGGTCGACGAACACCCGGTTTGCCCAGATGACCGCGCTGGGTCGAATCAAGGGCGGCCTCTCCTCACTGAGCCGGTGGCCGACGTAAGCCGCGGGCATCAATACCGCCACAGGGAGGAGCAGAGCCGCGAGGACTCTCATCAAGACGAGTGTTGCACTGAATGCGCCACCTGCCAAGTCTTTCCGCCCGCCCGGAGCTAGGGTTCCAGCGATGGCCACGACGCTGGTTGACCGAAAGCTCCTCATCGGCGGCGAGTGGATCGAGACGGGTGACTGGCTCGATGTGCGCTCGCCCTACTCCGGCGACGTCGTCGGGCGCGTTGCGAAGGCCGGCGCCGACGAAACCCGCCACGCGATTGATGCCGCCGGGGGCGCGATGCAGGAGCCGCTGCCGGCGCACAAGCGGGCCGAGATCCTCGTGCGCGTCGCCGGTGCGCTCGGCCGCCGCCGCGAGGAGGCTGCGCGGCTGATCTCCGACGAAGCGGGGAAGCCCTTGAAGGCCGCGCGGGTCGAGGCCTCGCGCGCGATGTCCACGTACACGTTCGCCGCGGTCGAAGCGCGCAAACTCGCGGGGGAGATGGTCCCGATGGACGCTGCGCAGGCCGGTGAAGGGAAGCTCGCCTTCACGCTGCGCCGCCCCATCGGCATCGTCGGCGCCATCAGCCCGTTCAACTTTCCGCTCAACCTCGTCGCGCACAAGATTGCGCCGGCTCTGGCCGCGGGTTGCCCCGTCGTGCTCAAGCCCGCGAGCCAGACACCTCTCTCAGCGCTGCTCCTGGCCGAGTTGGAAGAGGAGGCCGGCCTTCCTCCGGGCTGGCTCAACGTGCTCGTCGGCCCGGCGTCCGAGATCGGGGACGTCCTCGTCGAGGACGAGCGCGTCAAGCTGATTACGTTCACGGGCTCCAGCGGCGTCGGCTGGAAGCTGAAGGAGCGCGCGCCGAAGAAGCGCGTGAACCTCGAGCTCGGCAACGCAACGCCGCTGATCGTCGCGGCCGACGCGGACATGTCGACGGCGGCGACGAAGGTCTCGCAGAATGCGTTCGCCTTCGCGGGCCAGAGCTGCATCTCCGTGCAGCGGGTCTACGTGGAGCGCAGTGCGTACGACGAGTTCGTGCACCAACTCGTTCCCTTGGTCGAGGCGCTGAAGGTCGGCGATCCGGCCGACGAGGACACGGACGTCGGCCCCGTGATAGATGAGGACGCGCGCGAGCGCATCCTCAGGTGGGTCAAGGCGAGCAGCGGACAGGTGCTGACCGGCGGCGAGTTGGAGGGCGAGTTGATCCGGCCGACGGTGATCGCGAACCCCGGTCTCCAAGACGAGGTCTCCTGCGAGGAAGTCTTCGGACCGGTCTGCACGGTGACTGCGGTCGACTCCATCGACGAGGCGATCCGGCTTGCAAACAGCACCCGCTACGGGCTGCAGGCCGGCATCTTCACCGCGAGCCTGGACAACGCATTGCGGGCAGCGCAGGAGCTCGAGTTCGGCGGCGTGACCGTGAACGAGGCGCCGACGTTCCGCTCCGATCAGATGCCCTACGGCGGGGTCAAGGACTCCGGTAATACGCGCGAGGGCCCGCACTACGCGGTGCGCGAGATGACCGAGGAGCGCCTCGTCGTCGTCGAGCTGCCGTAGTGATCGGGCTCGTGCTCGCCCTGGTGGTCGTCGCCATCATCGTGTCCCTCGTGGGACACTGGATCGTCGGGATCGCGATCGGCGTGGTCGCACTCGTCCTGTTCGCCCTCTTCCTGACCGGCTTCGGCAGGAGAGTTGTCTCGCAACGCCGGCCTTAGGCATCACACCTCGCTGTTACCCTGATTCGCGTGGCGCGGCCTTCGCTGCTTGCACGCTTCCGCCGCAAGGATGAGCGGGTGGTCGAAAGCACCCGTCCGACCGGCCCGCCGCGCCGAGCACTTCCTCATCCGGGCCAGCTCAGGAAGGAGCGTCGAGCGCTGCTTCGCGTCCGCGAAGAACGCCTGCGCGACCTTGGCGGCCTCATGCTGGAAATGTTTCGCCGCGACCAGTTCCGCCAGGACCTGCTCGTGGAGCGCTGCGACGAGCTGATCGCGCTGGACGAGCGCCTGCAGGAGCTCGACACGTTGCTGGCGGCGTCTGTCTCTGTGCGGCGTGCGGCACCGGCAGCCCGGTGCGCGTGCGGCGCTCCGCTCGTTTGGGGCTCGCACTTCTGTGCCAACTGCGGCCGGCCGGCGGCCGCGACCCCGCCGGTGGTCGGCTGCCCGCATTGCGGCGGCGCACTTGCGGCGGACGCGAAGTTTTGCGCGGTCTGCGGGAAGGCGGTCACGCTGGCTCAGCAGTCCGAGGCCGCGGCGGTGCAACCGCAAGCCGAGCTGCTCGAGGCACTCCCCACATCCGCGCACGAGCGCCGGAAGCAATGAGCACGCCACCCGTCCCGCCGCAGTGCCCCCGGTGCGGTGCTACTCACGGCCCCGGCCAGGAGTACTGCCTCGAGTGCGGCCAGCGGCTCCAACCTGTCGGCGGAGTCTTCGGCCGGCTCGCCGGGGCATGGCAGCGGCGGTTCTCCTGGTATCCGGGCGACTGGATCTGGCCGGTCCTGCTCTTCCTCGTGATTGCGGTGGCCGGCGCTGCGGCCGCGATAGTCCTGGCCGACGCCGGCGCGGAGAACGCCACCCTCGTGGCGACCCAGGGCGGGGTACCACACTCCCCGACGACGGCGCCCGAAACGGCGACCGTTGCCCTACCGTCGGTCCCGAGCGGTACCCCCACAGGGGTTCCCTCGACTCCCACCGCCCCGCCTCCGGCCACGACCACGGCACCCCGGCCGGGAGCGCTGACGCCCTGGCCGGCCGGGCAGAGCGGCTACACGGTGGTGCTCGAGTCGATCCCCACAAGCTCGGACGGGCGCGGGCTCGCCCTGGAGCGGGCCAGGTCGGCTTCCAGGGCGGGTCTCCCACAGGTGGGTGTCCTGGATTCGAGCCGGTATTCGAGCCTGCACCCTGGTTACTCCGTGGTCTTCAGCGGAATCTACGACTCCCGTGGGGAGGCCGATCGGGCTCAGGCGGCCGCCAACGCCAAGGGTTTCAGCGCCGCTTACGTCCGGCAGATCACCCGCTAGCCCGTTCTCAGCCGAGGCAACGAAAGTCCGGACTTTGTAACACGGGCCTGGACCCTATAGACTCCGCCGCGAAGGCACGCCGGCCGACCACGGTTTACTGCGGGTTAACAAAGCTTTGCGGGGGATTAATGGCTGCTAGAGATACTGTGATCGAGGAGTACACCGCCCAGCTTCAAGCCTGCATGTATCAATACTCGAGAGCCATCTACAGGTCGATTAAGGACCTCATCGACCCGTATGTGGCCCCCGAACTGCATCTCGAGTACCGCCGTTCCGTCCTAGAACAGTGCGAGCAGACGATGGAACGCCTCGCGAAAGATCCGCTCTACTTCGCCAAACCCGACCGGGCGCTCTTCCAGGACATCCGCCGCTACTTCCCGATCACGGCGCAGGCGGAAGTCGCGTGGGCCGTCAAGGAGGGCGTGGCCGCCGCGGTGGCGTTCATCGAGGAGCAGATCGAGGCAGGAGCGCTGGACGGCGGCGTCGCACGCTGCCGGGCGACGACGCGCAAAGGCAAGCCGTGCCAGCGCACGCCCCTTCCGGAGCGTGACTACTGCCCGTCGCACCAGCACCTCGAGCGCTCCAAAGTCGCGGCCTAGCTCGAAGCCAAACCGTCCCTGCGGGACATGTCCGTCGAGGCGATGCTCCGTCCTCCCCAGTCTCGTGCCTGGCACGTGACAGGACCGAGTCGGAGGTGGGGCGAAAGCGTCACAGCGCGGATTACCGGGGTGTCGTAGCGCTACTTTCGGGCGATGGGACGCCCCCTCCGTCACCTCGAAGCCGGCGCGTACTACCACGTCGGGATCCGCGGCAACAACCACGCGCCGATCGTGCTGGACGATGGAGACCGGATCGTCTTCTTCCACATCCTGCGCCGAGTCGAACGGCGCTACGGCTGGCGCACTCACGTGCGCTGCCTGATGGGGAACCACTACCACCTGCTCGTCGAGACCCCGTTGCCGAACCTCGCCGACGGGATGCGGGACCTGAACGGCGGCTACGCCCGCGCCTTCAACGAACGCCACGGAAGGAAGGATCACGTCTTCGGTCGCCGCTACTGGTCAAAGGTGATCGAGTCGGACGATCAGTACGAGGCGACGGTCGAGTACATCGTCAACAATCCCCTGCACCACGGGTTCGTCCGGCGGCTCGAACAATGGCGCTGGACGTCGGGCCCGGCAGTCGGTGCGGTAGATTCGCCTCGTGTCGCACGACACCGACAAGCTGATCCGGCAGTTGTCGCTCGTCGCCTATCTGATGGCGGAGCGACGGCTTTTGACCGCACGCGACGTGAAGTCGAACGTCGAGGGCTACTCCGAGATGTCCGACGAGGCCTTCGCCCGGCGCTTCTACTCCGACCGCGCGGAGCTCCTTGCGCTGGGTGTGCCGCTCCAGTCGCAACGCGACGAGTTCACCGGCGAAGAGCTCTACACGCTCCGTTCGGAGAACTACTTCCTCGCCGAGCTCGAGCTGGAAGACGACGAGCTCGCCGCGCTCCAGACCGCGCTCTACCTGCTGGAAGGTCAGTTCGCCTACTCGGAGCCGCTGCGGCTGGCGCTCCAGAACCTTGCGCTCGGTCGCCAGGGCTTCGGCGAATCGGCTTCGGAGACCGCCGTCCGCGTCGAGATGCTCGACCCCGACTACACGCCCGAGATGCCGGGACGGCTGGGGAGACTCGAGGGGGCGATCTCGAAACAGCGCACGATCAAGTTCCCGTACTACTCGATCTCCCGTAACCGACAGGGCGAACGAACGGTCAACCCGTACGGTCTGCTCTCGGACAACGGCAGCTGGTACGTGATCGGCCAGGATCTCGACCGCAAGGACATCCGGACCTTCCGCGTCTCCCGCATCCGGGGCGACATCAGATTCGCCACGCGGCGGGAGCGGGACTTCCGGATCCCAACCGACTTCGACATCGACGAGTACCGCGGCCGGGCGCCGTGGCAGATCGGCGACATCGAGGGCGAGGCACGCATCGAGCTTGCCGGAGATACCGCGTGGTGGGTCGAGCGGGCCTTCGGCAGCGCGGGTCAGTTGGAGGACGGCGTGTTCGTCACCGGCTACTCCTCCCTCCCGCAGCTCGCCTCTTGGATGCTCCGGCAGGACGGGCGCGCGATCCCGGTCGAGCCGGATGAGCTCCGCCGCGAGGTGGCCCAGGCGCTCCGTGCCGTCCGTGAGCGGCACGAGGAAGATCCGCCCAAGCTCGCCGCGCCGGCGCCGGTGCCGCGCGTGGAAGCCTCCGGCGAGCGCCCGGCCGGCCCGGTCGTGCCGGAGCGCTTTGCCGTCCTGCAGGCACTGCTTGCGTATCTGCTCGCGGCCTGCGGGGAGGCCAATGACGCGGTGATTCCCGCACACGAGATCGTCGAGCGCTTCCACATTCCGGAGGGAGAGCTCGAAGAGCATTTGCAACTGCTCAACCTCGTCAACTTCGGCGGCGGCTGTTACACGGTCTACGCCGCGCTCGAGGGCGACAGCGTGCACGTCGACAAGGAGCTGTACGGCGACACGTTCCGCCTCGCGCCGCGCCTGACGCCGCTCGAGGCGCGCGCGATCGGGCTCGCGCTGGAGTTCGTAGGCCCGATGATCGCCGCCGACGCGCACACGCCGCTCGACCGTGTCCGCAAGAAGCTCGAGGAGACGTTCGGACAATTCGAGCTTGCGCAAACGCCGAATCCGCAGATTGCGGAAGCGGAAGCCGACCTTGTCGCGACCCTCACCGAAGGCATCCGCGAGCGTCGACTCGTCGAGATCGAGTACCAGAAGGAGGGCGAGCAGACGTGGTCGAAGCGAGTTGTCGAGCCTTACTCGCTCGAGCGGGAGTTGCCGAACTGGCGCGTGCACACGTGGGACCGCTCGCGCGACGCCGAGCGGAGCTTCCGCCTCGATCGGATGCGCAGCGCGCAGCTCACTCAGGAACGCTTCGAGCCTCGCACCACGTTCGACCCGCACGGGTTCCGAGATGGACGTTCGGCCAAGATCCTGTATCTGAAGGGCGTGGCGGCCCGTTGGGCCGCCGAGCGCGGCGCGACGCCGCTAAAGGACGGCACCGCCCTGGCGGAGATGCCGGTCGGGAGCGTTGAGTGGCTGATCGGCGAGGTCCTGTCCCAGCGCGGCGATGCGATCTTGCTCGAGCCCGAGGAGATGCGCAAAGCGGTCGCCGACCGTGCGCGTGAGCTGGCGAACGAGCTCGGCGTCTCGCGCCTTCGCGCGCGCGCCCGCGCTTAATCGAGCGGAAGCTCGAGCGTGAAGACGGACCCGTGCGCGGGTGCCGAGTCGACGTCGAGGGAGCCGCCGTGCGCTTCGGCGATCGAGCGCGCGATGAAGAGCCCCAGGCCGGTGCCGGGCTTTGTTCCCCCTTCGACCGTAGCGCGGCCGAACTTGTCGAAGATGAGCTTCTGGTCGTGGAGCGGAATCCCGGGGCCGTCGTCGGAGACCGCCACCCGAACGTGCCCGTCCTCCGTTCCTGCCGTGACGCGGACCTCCGCGCCCGCGGGCGAATACTTGACCGCGTTGTCGACGAGGTTCTGGACGATCTGGCGAAGCCGGTCTCGGTCGCCGCGCACACGCGGCAAGGTGCCGTTCACCTGTGCCGTTACGCGCACTTCGTCCTGCGCGAGGTCCGCCGCAGCCACGACGTCGCGCAAGAGCTCGGCCAGGTCCACGTCGCTGAACGAGAAGCTGAAGGTCCCCGCCTCGATCCGCGACGTGTCGAGCACGTCGCCGATCAGATCGGCAAGGCGTGACGTCTCGTCGGCGATCAGTTCCAGGAACGCCTGCCGCTGGTCCGCAGTGAGCTCGCGCCAGCGTTCCTGCAACGTGCGGGCCGCGCCGATCACGGCCGCCATCGGGCTACGCAACTCGTGCGACACGAGCGACACGAAGTCGGCTCGCAAAGCAGACAGGCGGCGGAGCTCATCTGCGGTCGTGCGCTCCGCTTCGTAAGCGCGGATGTTCTGGACTACGGTCGCGACGAGCCGGCCCAGCAGCGCGACGAGCTCGATCTCTTCCGGCGAGAAGGCATCGCGCTCCGCACGCACGAGGCCGAGCATCCCGATCGTGCGCGGGCCCAGCTGCAGAGGCGCCAGCAGGCGGCTCTGCAGACCCAGCCCGAGCAGCTCTTCCTCCTCGGGATAGCGGTCAGGCTCCATCGCGGGCCGATAGACGAGCCTGCCCTCGAGCACCTCCTCGAGCACTGACCCTCGGACGGGCCGAGCCGAGCCCTGCGGGAAGACGGTGTCGGTCCCGCGCCCGGCAACGGCCATCACCTCGGCGCGACCGCTCTCGACAAGGACGATCGTCACGCGGTCGAAGTCGATCAACCCGCGCAGCTCCCTGATGAAGGCCCCAAACGCCTGGTCGACGTCGAGCGAGGATCCGAGTGCGCGCGCGCAGCGGTTGGTCGCCTCGAGCAGATCGACGCGCCGGCCGAGTTGATCGCGGAGTACCTCGGCCTCGCCGGCCCTCGCTTCGGCGACAGCGGCCTCGTGCCGCAGACGGGTCACGAGCCAGCCGGTTATCAGGCCGGTCATCAGGAACACCCCGAAGGGGAAGGTCACACGGTCCCAGACGAAGCCCGGGCCGCCGAAGTGGTTCGAGCGCCACCACTCTGCGAGCACGAGAAACGGGAACAGCCCCGCCGAGACAGCGGTCGCGCCGATGAGGCCGTAGCGCAGCGCACCTTCGACGACAATGAAGATCAGCGCCCATCTCGTCGGACTCCCGTATTCGTACGAGTAGAGCAGCGCGAACGCTGCGATCACGCTCGCATCGAAGATCAGCGCGGCGAGCCCAACGACCGGCACGAAGGCGCGGATGCTGACGAAGAAGAAGACGACGGCGCCTACGGCAAAGACGGCCGTCGCAATCCAGGCGACCGTCTCGTAGCCGTCGGGATAGCTGGTCGTGAGAAGGCCAACTTCCAGCACGGCGAACAGGACCGCAAGAAGACGTACGCGCGCGATCCACACCTCGATCTCTTGCGCCCGCGTCAGATTCCGCGCCTCAGCCGACATGTCTCTCCTCGATTCGCGCCACCGTCCATTCCGCCTGCTCGCGTAAGAGCTCGTCCTCGCTCTCGAGGAAGGGTCCCGCAAGTGGAAGCTCGCCGAGTCCACCGGTGTTCCCGAGAGCAACGAGCGCATTACGGCGCAGATAACGCGCATCGTTCTTCGGGACATACAGCCGCTCGTAGCGCTGCGTCAGCGATACGTCGTCGCCCTGGAGCCAGTCCGCGAGACGCACGTGGGGCTCCGCGCCGGCGGGCACCAGGTCATCCGCGCGTCTTTTCTCGATTCCGCGGTTCCAGGGGCAGACGTCCTGGCAGATGTCACAGCCGTAGACCTGCGCGCCGAGCTCGGCGCGGTAGTTCTCGGGGATTGCCGCCGGCGCCTGCGTCCAGTAGGAAAGGCATTTGGTCGAATCCACCAACCCCGGCTCGTCGAGCGCGCCGGTCGGACACGCGTCGATGCAGAGCGTGCACGAACCGCAGTCGAGCGCAAGCGGAGGCGTGGCCTCGACCACGGCAGTTGTCACCAGAGTCCCGAGCACGACCCACGAGCCATGCCGGCGGGTGATCAGCATCGTGTTCTTTCCGTAGAAGCCGACGCCCGCACGTGCGGCTGCCTCACGGTCTACGTGCTGATTGGCGTCCACGAGCACGCGGTACTCCCCGCCGAGCCGACGCCCGAGCTCGCCCAGCCGCTCGCGCAGCACGGCGTAGCCGTCATGCCACGTGTAACGCGCGAGTCTTCCCTCGCCCTCCCCAAGCGCCGGCTCCGGCGCGTAGTAGCAGTAGGCCGCCGACACGACGGTCCGTGCGCCCGCGAGCAACGCCTCGGGATGGCACGAGACCTCGGGCTGCGCCATCGTGAAGCGCATGTCGGCGAAGAGCCCGCGGTCCTTTCGCTCCCGAATGTGCCGTTCGGTCTCCGCGTAGGCCGAAACCGGCGCCGCTCCGACGACGTCGAGCTCCAGCTCCTCGGCGAGCCCCTCCAGCTCGGCAGCGGTCATATGCGAGATTGTGCCCGGTGAAGGCCGTACGCATTCACGAGGACGGCGGGCCGGAGGTGCTCCGCTACGAAGACGCCCCCGATCCGGTGCCAGGCACCGGACAGGTCCTGATCGAGCTGCGCGCCGCGTCGCTCAACCACCTCGACGTCTGGATCCGAAAAGGCCTGCCGTCGGTGCCGAAGCCGCGCATCCTCGGCGCCGACGGCGCCGGGGTTGTGGTCTCCGGAGACGGTTTCGCACCGGGCGACCGCGTCGTCATCAACCCGGGACACGATCTCGGCAACGGCAAGATCTCTGTCGTCGGCGAGCATTCCGACGGGACGCACGCGGAGCTGATCGCAGTGCCGGCTTCTCAGGTCTATCCGCTGCCCGACGGCATCGGCTTCGAGGCTGCCGCTGCCTTCCCCCTCGTCTTCGAGACCGCCTACCGGATGCTGGTCACAAAGGCGCAACTGCAGGAGGACGAGTGGGTGCTCGTCTGGGGGATCGGCGGCGGCGTCTCGACGGCAACGCTCGCGATCGCCAAGGCGCTGGGCGGCCGGGTGATCGTCACCTCGTCGAGCTCCGACAAGCTCGAGCGCGCGCGGGAGCTCGGAGCCGATGCGACGTTCAATCACGAGACCGACGACGTCGTGGCCGGTGTGAAGGAAGTCACCGGCGGCGGCGCGCACGTCGTCGTCGACACCGTCGGCGAGGCAACCTGGAAGCGATCGCTGGACGCCGCCCGCCCCGAAGGACGGGTCTGTGTCTGCGGCGCGACGACCGGGCCGAACCCGCCTGCGAACCTCCACCGCATCTGGTGGAAGCAGCTCACGGTCTTCGGCTCGACGATGGGATCGCAGGCCGACTTCGAAGCGGTCTACGACCTGGTCGTGTCAGGCCGCGCCGCGCCTGTCGTCGACGCCGTCTTCCCGCTTGCAGAGGCCGCCGAGGCACACGAGCGGCTCGAGGCCGGCGAGCAGCTCGGCAAGATCGTCCTGCGCATTCCGGACTAGTACGGTGCCTGGCACTCACCCCGCGACGTTTTACGGGGTTTTTACAAGTGGCGGCGAAGATGGTGCCGATCCATCTCCAAGAGCTTCCACGACTATCCCGAGGGGTCTTCCAAATGAAACGCAAATCGCTCATCTTCTTGACTGTGGCTGCGGCCGCACTCGTCTTCGTCTCAGCCGCGTGGGCATTGAGGTTTACCGACGAGAGTTACTTCGCCCCCGTCGGAACGGTGGGGTCGCCGTACAGCTTTACGTTCACTGGAGCAGGCGGGTGCGGTCCGGCGTTGCCCTACCAGTACAGCCTCCTCGGAGGATCACTGCCGCCGGGATTGACGCTTGCATCGAGCGGCACCGTGAGCGGCACCCCGACCAAGGCGGGCGGCTGGTCCTTCTGGGTCAACCTGAGCGATCAGAATCCACCTTCCGCCAGCTGGTGCGTACCGTCGGAGGCGCAGCGCGAGTTCACGATCACGATCAACGGCCCCGGCGGCGGTAGCCCGAGTCCCGGTCCGAGTCCTACTCCCACACCAGCTCCGAGTCCCACTCCCACTCCCAGTCCTACTCCCACTCCCACTCCCACGCCGGCGCTCTCAATCACCGCACCCGCAACCCAGCTGGCGGAGGTCGCGGTTCCGCTCACGATCGAGCTCAACGCGACCGGTGGGAGCGCCCCGTATCGGTGGGAGCTCACCCAAGGCTCGTTGCCGACGCACGTGGGCTTCATCGGCGACCAGGGCAACGGCTCCACGGCGTTGATCAAAGGCGTGCCCGCGACCTCGGGCAGCTTCCCGCTGACCTTTCGAGTCACGGACGTTCTGGGGCGCAGCACGCTGCAGACAATCACGCTGAGCGTGGCCGACAAGCTCCGGCTCGCGGCGAAGATGCCGCGCGTCGCGCGCGTCACGAGGCTCTACCGGGCGCACGTCGTCGCGCAGGGCGGTTACGGCAAGCGCACCTGGAGCATCGCTCGCGGCGTCCTACCGGCCGGCTTGCAGCTGGATTCCAAGACGGGCTTCATCACCGGCCGACCGGCGCACCGCGGCCGCTACGTCTTCTACCTGGCGGCAAAGGACGAGCTCGGCGCGTCCCGGTCACTGAAGATCAGCATCGTCGTCCGTCCTTAGGCGAACCCGAACCGACGCGCAGCGCCGCTACCCGATGCCGAGGATGAACTTGGCGTCGTCGGACATGCGCTCGGGAGTCCACGGCGGATCCCAGGTGAGCTCGATCTCCACGTCCTCGACCCCGGGAACCTCCCGGGCGGTGCGGACGATGTCCTCCTGGATCATCGGCCCGGCGGGACAGCCCATCGACGTGAGGCTGTGGATGACCTTGATGCGGGGCCCGTCCACCTCGACGTCGTAGAGCAGTCCGAGCTCGACGATGTCCATCCCGAGCTCGGGATCTTCCACCTGCTTGAGCGCCTCGAAGAGTTCTTCCCTTGTGGGCATCGGTCGAGTCTAGCTAGTAGCCCAGCAGCCGGACTTCCTCGCGCCGCTCACGCGCGAAGAAGTGGATCCCGTCGATGAAGCGCACCCAGTTGCAGCGCGTGCACATGACGAGCGAGTGCGTGCGCGCCGAGTCGGTGAGGAAGCGGACACCGCGCAACAGATCCCCGTTCGAGACGCCCGTCGCGGCGACGATCACCTCCCCGGGGGCAAGCTCTTCGGTCGTGAAGACACGCGTGGCGTCCTCGATTCCGAGCTCGCGTGCCTCGTCGATCTCGCGGCGCGACGTCGGCCAGAGCTGGGCCTGCAGCTCGCCCCCGAGACAGCGGAGAGCGGCGGCCGTCATAACCGCCTGACGCGTCCCGCCGATCCCGACGGCCAGGTGATCGTTGGTCCCGCGGATGGCCGCCGAGATCGAGGCAGTGACAGTGCCGTCCTGGATCAGCTTGATCCGCGCACCCGAGGCGCGGATCTCCTCGATCAGGTCGTGATGCCGCGGGCGGTCGAGCACGATCGTCGTGATGTCGCTGGGCCTGCGCTCGAATGCATCCGCGATCGCCTGCACGTTCTCACCCATCGACTTGAGCAGATCGACCGAGCCGCGCGCACGCGGGCCGACGGCCAGCTTGCGCATGTACATGTCGGGCAACTCGAGGAGGGAGCCTCGCTCGCCGACCGCAATCATCGACATGGCACCGTTGCCTCCACGCGCAACGACGCCGCGCCCCTCGAGCGGGTCGAGCGCAAGATCGACGGTCTCGCCGCCTGCGCCGATGTCCTGGCCGGCGCGAAGCGGAGAGCCCTCCATGGCGGAGCCGATCACGACCCGTCCCTTGATCGGAAAGTCGTCAAGGACGGCGCGCATCGCGGCGGCCGCATCTCCCTCGGCTGCATCCTGATCCGCCCGCCCGAGCCAGCGTGCCGCCGTCAGGGCGCCACCCTCGGTGACACGGACGTATTGCTCGCAAAGGCACAGCGCCGTTGTCGGCGGCTGGCGCTCTGCCAGGTTCACCGCCTCGTCAACCGTCTCAGCCATTTCAGACCCGTTGTACCTGTTCGGCACTCGCTAGCACGAGCTCGAGGACGGAGTCAATCGCCGCCCTGATGTCGTTGTTGGCGATCACCGGCACGTTGTGGCGCTTGGCGCGCCTGACGATGTGGTCCTGGATGCGACGAATGTCGTCCAGCCGGTCGATGTACTTCGTGTGCGGCCGAAGACTGTCGAGCCCGGCGTCTCGCACCATGAAGTGCGTGCTGTGCTCCTCTTCGTTCTCGATTGCAAGCACGCACTGCACGACGAGCGCGCCGTCGACACGTGGCAGCATCCCCGGGACGAGGTGAACCCCCTCGAGCACCATCGACCAACCCTCCTCGAGCGCGCGCTCGATCGATGCTTGGACGCCGACCATCACATTGCGTGTCTGCTCGAGGAAGCCGGCGATGACGGGGTCATCCGCTTGCTCCGGCTCGCGCAGGCCCGCAGCCGCCTCGAAGCTCGAGTAGTGGATCGACGGCATGAACTCTTCCGAGAAGAACGCGCGCATCGTCTGTCGAACGAAGTCCGTCGACGTCACACGCGTGATCCCGAGGCGGTGGGCCGCCTCGGTCGCGACCGTCGACTTGCCGGTGCCGGTCGCGCCGCCGACGAGGACGATCACCGGCAGTTCGAGCTCCTGGAGCTCGCGGAAGCGGCGGAGCCGCCGGATCGCCTCCGAGCCCTGCTCGTCGCCCAATACTTCGATCGCGAGCTCCTCGACACGCTCGAGCTCGACGCTCTGCTCCCCGCGATCGGTCAGATCCTGGTCGATCCGCTTCGCGAGCTCGTAGGCCCGCCCGAGCGGGACACCGACGGCGACCAGCGCCCGCGCCATCAGTCCCTTCGAGTAGGGGTGTTCGGGCGTGCCGAGCGGCAGCGGCTCCGAGTGGCGCGGATGGTTCATCGGCCGGTCTCCGGCCAGTGAACGGTGGAAGGGGCCTTGGGGGAAACCGGCAGGTTTCCCCCATCGCTCTCCTCGGCCCACGCGGCGATCTCAGCGGCGCGGGGGCCGAGGCGATCCCTAAAGAAGGGAGCTCGTGAGGGAAACATGGTTTCCCTCACGGGAGCGAGCCGCAGGCGAGCGACGTTCATGCTGGGGCCCTCGCAGGCACAAGCCCCAGGATCGCGTCGTCCAACTCGGGCGACACGACTTCGTTCTCGGCGAAGACGACCTGCACGCCTCGCGTCTGCGCTGCTACGGCAACGAGATCGATCGCGGCCGCTTTGATCTCGACGAGGTAGACATCGGCGTCTGTCCGTTCGAGATCCTCGCTGAGCTGGGCGCGGTTGGCCAGGTTGCGGGACACGCTCACGACTTCGGCATCGAGATGGTCCGTCGGCGCCGCGCCGGTGGTAAAGACTGCGACGCGCCGCCCCTGCAGCGGGGAGATCGGGCGCAGCCGCAGCTCCGCTTCGAGGACTGGAATCTTCTTCAGCGCCCGGATCGCCCCGACATCGCCGCCACCGACGAGCACCACGAGATCCGAGACGAGCACACGGTACGCATTGAGGTACGCAAGCGGATCGTGCCCGAGACCGCTGACGAGAATTCGCGCGTCGACGTCGATCGGCGGGATCGCCGCGCCGCTGCCGTCGAAGACGACGATGTCGGGTTCGCGCTCCGCCGCAAGGGCTGCGCCTTGCAGGACGTTGGAAGTGGTCACGGCACCGGCCAGCCCGCCGCCCGCACGGCGGCAGCCGATCGTGACGACGCCGGTCAGCGCAGCAGTCTCGAGATAGTCCGAAGCCGCGTGATGCCCAGCATGTGAGAGTTCGAACAGCGATGCGAGCGTGGGCTGCACGGCTGCGATCTGCGGCTCTGCCGGTCCACCCCGCCCCATCGCTACGACGACGACGTCGCGATCCCGTGCCAGCAAACGCGCGACGTGTCCGGTGACGGCGGTCTTCCCAACCCGTTTGCCGGTTCCGATCACCGCCAGTGACGGGAGCGGGAACGACGCGTACAGAGGTGGCGAGAACTGGAAGTCGGCTCCCTCATAGCGCAGTCCGGCCGCCAGGACGCGGCTCGCGAGCAGCAGCCGCTCGCGCGGCCCGAGCACCGGCTCGTCCGACATGTCCACGACGACTTCGGCATCCGAAAATCCGTCGTCGAGCAACTCGAGCAACGGCACGCCGTACTCGATGTCGCCCCGTAGCTTCTCCGTCCCGCCCGCAAGCCAGGCGCCGATCACTTCGTACGGCAGCTCGGCGATCGCGTCGCGCACCACCGGCGGATAGTGCTCGCCGTCGACCACGACCAGCGCCCGTGTCATCGCCGCGAGGTCACCTCGCCCTCGATTCGAGCGGTGTACTTCTCGAACTCGAGTGTGTCGATCGAGAACTGAATGATCTTCTCCTGGCCGTGGAACGGGTACCTGCGCCAAACGTCGACGTGCGTCCCGGAGAACTCGATCACGTTGTAACAGGGCCGTGTGTTCCCGCGCAGGCGTAGGGACGACACGGTACCCGCGTTGACGATGAAGAGATCCTCCAGCCGCCACGCGTACGGCACGTGCTTGTGCCCCGAAAGGACGAGGTTCACACCCGAACGCTGCAGACATTCGATCGTGTCGCCCGCGTCGTAGATGATGTTTCGCTCGCGGCCCGTCCCCGGAACAGGCAGCAGGTGATGGTGGCAGACGAAGACGCGTAGGTCGGCCGGCGCGGCGAAGCTCTCCTCGATCCAGGCGTAACGCCCGCGGCCGATCTGGCCGTGGTCGAGGTCGGGCTCGGTGGAATCGACCGCAACGACAGTGACCCCGCCGACGCGCATCACGGAGTTGCGGTCGCCGAAGAGCTCCTCGAAGTGGACGTAGCCGACGTTGCGCGAATCGTGGTTGCCCGGAATGACGACCACCGCCTCGCAGGTGATCGTGTCGATGAACTCCTTGGCGAGCGCGTACTCCTCCTTGAACCCGAAAGTCGTCAGGTCGCCGGAGATGACGACGATGTCCGGCTGGATGTCGTTGACCTCCGTGATCGCACGCTCGAGTAGGTTCGGCAGGAAGAACTGCGTGCCGCAGTGCAGATCCGAGATCTGAACGATCGTGAACGTTTCGTCACGGGTCGCCATGGGCGAAGTGTAGGCGGCCAAAGGCCGCCCCCAATTCCCGAGCGAAGCGAAGGCCTTTCTCCCACCGCCGAAAATGCGCCAGCATTTTCGGCGTCCGGACCGGTTGCTACCCTGAATCCAGGTGATACTGGAAACGCCTGATTTCCAGGCATATCGAGGCCAGGAACCTCCCCGCTTCGCAAACAAGGCCGAGTTGGAATGCGCCAAGGTCCTGGACTACTACGGTGTGCCCTGGGAGTACGAGCCGAAGACCTTCGTCCTCGAGGAGGACGAGGACGGCCGCGTCGTCGAGGCTTTCAAGCCCGACTTCTACCTGCCTGAGCAGGACCTGTACGTGGAGGTCACGGTGATGAAGCAGTCGCTCGTGACGCGGAAGAACCGCAAACTGAGGAAGCTGCGCGAGCGCTATCCCGACGTGCGCGTGAAGCTCTTCTACAAGCGCGACATCGAGCGCCTGGCGGAGCGATACCACCTCGAGCTCGCGTCGTAGTGGCTCGGCCGGTGCCATTGCCGCGCTTCTCGGTCGCGAGGCGCAAGCCAGACAAGGACGCAGGGAGTGCTCGGGCTTTTTTGCCCGAGCGCGACTGAGGACGCAGGATGGCGCCGCGGATCGCGGGCGAGAAGGGCGGATGATGGTGCCGGTCGAGCCACTCACGCCCCAGCCGCGGCTGGGGGAGGTCTACCTCACGAGCGAGGAGCTAGGGACGCGTGTCCGCGAGCTCGGGCGCGAGATCTCTCGTGACTACGAAGGTCGGGAGCCGCTGCTGGTCGCGCCGCTCAAGGCGAGCGTCGTCTTCGTCTCGGACCTGTCCCGCACCCTGACGATCCACCATGGCCTCGACTTCATCGAGCTCGCAAGCTACGCGGCCGGCGCCGACCAGGGCGGCCACGCCCGCATCCGCCTCCTCAAGGATCTGGATGCGGAGATCACCGGCCGCCACGTGCTGATCGTCGAGGACGTGATCGACACGGGCCTGACGCTCAACTACCTCTGCAAGACACTCGCGCTCCGCGACCCTGCCTCGCTCGCCGCGGTGACGCTCCTCGACCGCCCTTATCGCCGCCTCGTGGAGGATGTGCCCGTCCGCTACGTGGGCTTCACGGTGCCCGACGAGCTGTTCGTGGGCTACGGGTTCGATCTCCAGGAGCGCTACCGCAATCTGCCTGATCTCCACGTTCTTCGCAGAGAAAGTTAGCCAAGGCTAAACTTCACGGCGGGGATGATTTCGACCCGCTCAGAGGAGAGCCCGCGCCTGACCGGGGCAGGCGAACGCGTGCTCCAGGGCAAGTCGCGCTGGGGGCTCCTGCCCTTCCTGGGCCCGGCATTCATCGCCTGCGTTGCCTATATGGACCCGGGCAACTTCGCGACGAACATCGCCGGCGGGTCCAAATTCGGCTTCACGCTCGTCTGGGTGATCGTCGCATCGAACCTGATGGCCATGCTGATCCAGACGCTGTCGGCGAAGCTCGGCATCGCAACGGGCCGGAACCTCGCCGAGGTCTGCCGGGAGCGCTTTTCCCGCAGAACCTCGATCGGTCTCTGGATCCAGGCCGAACTGATCGCGATGGCGACCGACCTGGCCGAGTTCCTCGGCGCCGCCCTCGGCATCAAGCTACTGCTCCACATCCCACTCTTCCCGGCGGCAGCCATCACCGGCGTGATCACGTTCCTGATCCTCGGGCTCCAGCGGTACGGCTTCCGTCCGCTCGAGGCGGTGATCACCGCCTTCGTCGCGGTGATCGGAATCTGTTACCTCGGCGAGCTCTGGTTCGCCCATCCGCCGCTGGGCGAGGTCGCGAAGCACGCAGTCGTGCCCGACTTCGCCGGCAACGAGTCGGTCCTGCTGGCTGTCGGGATCCTCGGCGCGACGGTCATGCCGCACGTCATCTATCTGCATTCCGCGCTCACCCAGAACCGAATCGTCCCCCGGAACGACGAAGAGGCGAGGACGCTCTACAGGTACACGCGCATCGACGTTCTCATCGCGATGGTGATTGCCGGTCTGATCAACATGTCGATGCTCGTGATCGCGGCGACGGTCTTCTTCGGCAGCGGGCTCACGAACGTCGACTCTCTCGAGGGAGCGCACAGGACGCTCGAGCCGCTCCTCGGAGGCGCGTCGAGTGTCCTCTTCGCGCTGGCGCTGACCGCGTCCGGACTGTCGAGCTCGACAGTCGGGACGATGTCCGGCCAAGTCGTCATGCAGGGCTTCATCCAGCGACGGATCCCGCTTTTCGTGCGCCGCCTCGTGACGATGATTCCTGCGTTCGTCGTGATTGCCATTCAGGGCAACGACGGCGACGTATCGCGAACCCTGGTGGTCAGCCAGGTCGTGCTCTCGTTCGGAATCCCGTTCGCGCTCATTCCTCTGGTGATGTTTACGAGCCGTCGCGACATCATGGGCGCGCTCGTGAACGCGCGCCTGACGATCGCGGCGGCCGTCGTGGTCGCCACGATCATCTCGGCCTTGAACATCTTCCTGCTGGCTCAGACCTTCGGCCTGCTGGGATGAAACAGGGCAGCTAAGCCACCCCGTGTCTCACCATCGATACCAGCGTGCTCCTTCTGCGCCGCGCGCAAAGAACCCGACGATCCAGACGACGAGCATGATCAGAGCGATCCACAGCAGGAGCTTCGCGGCGGCTAACCCGACGCCGCCGAGGATCAGGATCAGCAACAGGATCACAAGTACAAGTGCCATTGGCTCTCCTTCCTAGGTGAACAAGAGCGGTGATGAGATTCCCCCGTCACCGGCCCCGAAAACAACCGGCCGCCCCGGGGGGAGCGGCCGGCGTCGTCGGGAGACGACCTGTCCGTACCCAGGCAAAGACCCAGTCCTCGACTCCGGCCGGGCACGAATTACAAAGGGGAAACGTACGACTTCGGAAACTGGGTACGGCTAGAGATAACCCAGGGGATCCACGGGGTTCCCGTTGATCCGGACCTCGAAGTGCAGGTGGGCGCCGAAGCTGTGGCCCGTGTTCCCGACAAAGCCGATCACCTGACCCTGACCGACCTGCGCACCGGCCGAGACAGCGTAGGCCGACTGGTGCGCGTAGCACGTCGCCAGGCCCCCGCCGTGGTCGATGCAGGTGTAGTTGCCGTAGCCCCCGGTCCAGCCGGCGAGCACGACGCTGCCGCCCGCTGCGGCGTGGATCGGCGTCCCCGAGGGCGCGGCAATGTCTATGCCTGCGTGAAGCCGTCCCCAGCGGTAGCCGAACGGGCTCGTTACCGGGCCGCTCACGGGCCAGATCAGCCCCGACGACGACGGTGTCGTATCGCCCGCGCCTTGTGTCGCCGCAAGTTGCCCGCGGACTCGCGCATCCGCGGCAGCGAGCGCATTCGCCTCGGCAATAAAGGCCTTCTCTTGCTCGCGGGTGGAGGCAAGCGCCCCTTTCTGCTTGCTACGCCTGCTCGATAGCGAGCTCTTGCTCGCGAGCAGCTGGCCCTTCACGTCGCGCTGCTGCTGGGTGCGGACTGCGACGACCTGTGTCTCGGAATGAACGCGCGCGCGGATCGTCTTCGTGCGCTCGCGAGCCAGGTGGACCTCGTCGCGCGCACCGGCGACCTCGGCGGCGATGCGTTTGTCCTGCCGTGCGATCGCCTCGAGGTAGTGAATCTGGTCGAGCACGTCCTGGAACGACTTCGACTCGAGGATCACCTCTGCGAGTGTGGGATCGCGCGACTCGTAGATGTCGATCATGCGCAAATTCAACTGGCGTAAGACGTTTGCGTATTGACGCCTCAGGAAGTTCAGGCGCTCGGTCTCGAAGTTGAACAGCTCGTTGAGCCGGTCGAGCCGTCGCTGATGCAACGCGAGATCCTGTTCAAGGATCGAGAGCTTTTGCGAAACATCGCCGACCTTGCGCTCGAGGGAACGGATCTGCGAGGTGACGTCCGAGATCGATCTCGTCAGTCGGGCCTCCTTGGCGCGCGCGGCCGCGATCCGTGCCTGAAGCTCGCCGAGCTTCCCGCTGTTGTCGCCTGCGGCCGGGGCAGCCAGAACGAGCCCGGCAATGAGGACGAGGGTCAGTCTGCGGGCCATGAGCGAAGGTTCGGCGGGGCGCCGGACGTCCCTGCCGGCCGACGGGCGCCTCAGGCGCCTGTACGCCCTTCCTCGGGCTCCTCAGGGGCCAGCGGCCCCGGCTCCGGCATGATCGCCGGCTCGGGCGGGTTCCCCTCGTCTGGCGGCGGATAGGGCTCGGGGATGACCGCAGGGACGCCAGGAGCGCCCTCCCCGGGCTGGGCGGGCTGATCGGGCAGCTCGACCATCTCGGTCGCCTGAACCTCCAGCCTGCGCTGTTCGAGCCGCTCCTGGGTTCGTGCCACGACTGCCTCCATCTCGGCCCCCCTCAGCGCCGCGAGCTCGTCCAGCTCTCGGACCTGCCCGCGGGCCCTTTCGGTCGCTTGATCGTCCCCACGGTACACCGCATCTCCGAGCTCGAACAGGAGCCTGGCCCGTAGCTGGCCCATTCGCTGCAACTCCCGCCGCAGGACCAGCAGCCGGCGGGCCGCTCGGCCGCGTGTCGCCAGGGAGCCCGCGGCGACGCCGGCCCGCGCGCGAAAACCGTCCAGTGCGTCGGCCGTGGAGCGGGCGACGGCGCCGTCCGGCTTGCGGCGGGCAGTCTCGAGGAAGATGAGGACGAGCAGGACGCTGACGCCGAGCGCGATGAGACCGAACGGCCAGTGGCCGAGCGCGAACAGCACTACCGCGAGAGTCAGGGCCACGCCGCCGAGAACGAGCACGAGTGTCGTCGGCGTGATGCCGTAGTAACGCGGCTCGGCTTGCACGTACTGGACGGGGACCCGCCCGGTCTCGTCTGGCGGCAACTCCATCTCCTTCGTCTCGCCGGCCGCAGCGGGGTGCCCACACTGCGGGCAGTAGCGACTCGTCTTTGTCAGCTTCGTGCCGCAGTTCGTGCAGCTAGCCATGCGCCGTGGCGCTCTTGTCGAGGGCACGCAGCGCTTCGGCGGCGCGACGCCTCAGCGGGCCGACGAGCTCGCGGTAGTCGTCGTCCGAGACCTTGCCCGTGCGGTGGTCGAACTCGAGCTCCTTGAGCGCCGCAAGCGCGCGATCGCGCTCCTCGGACAGCGCAAGCCGCCACTGTTCCAGCTCGTCAGGCCGGGCGAGCGTGTCGTCTTGGGGCCGCGGCTCGCGCAGAAAGGGCAGGGCGACCAGCCCGACACAAGCCACCGCGAGCACGGCACCGACGAGGAGCGCAGCGGTCATAGGCCACCCTGTGGCCTATGAGCGGGGGAAGGGGCGTAAGGGGAAACCGGGAGGTTTCCCCACTCTTTCTCCTCAGGGGTGGTGGCGGCGGTCGCATCGCGAGCACCCTTGAGGCGACTTCTAAAGAAGGGGGCTCGTGGGGGAAACATGGTTTCCCCCACGGGAGCGAGCCGAAGGCGAGCGACGGTCATGCCCGCACCGTGGCGCCCGCATAACGCGCGGCCAGGCGCCGCTCCTCCCTGGCGTCGGGCCACAGCGCGATCAACGCGCCGCCGACGAACACGAAGCCCGCAAACCAGAGCAGGTTCACGAGCGGCTTCTGCAGCGCCTTCAGATCGATGCTGCCGTCGCTGTTCACCTGGTCGGCGATCAGGAACAGATCGCCGCCGGTGAGCAGGTCGTGCCGGATCGCCACCTCGTTCGACACCTGGTCTTCCGCGAAGTATTGATTCTTGCCGGGTCTGTAGCGGCCCAGGTATTTGTCGCCGCGGTACACGTCGACGAGCGCGCGAATTGCGCGGTGGTTCGACTCCATCCTCGTCTGGAAGCCGCGAAAGACCAATCGGTCGCCAGCGACAGTAATAGACTGACCCGGATTCAGGCGCGACTCGCGCACTGTTTGGTAGGCGCTCGCACCGGTCACGCCGATGGCGAGGAGCACGATCGAGGCATGCACGACGTAGCCGCCGTAGCGACGACGGTTGCGTGCGACGAGTGAGGAGAACGCCCCAGCCCAACCGAGGCCGCCGAGTGCCTTGCGCGCGATCGTCCCGCGCACGAACTCGAGCACGATCGAGGCCAGCACGAAGACAGAGAACGTGTAGGCAATCACGCCGATACGCGAGGATCCCGCTCCGGCCGCGAGCAGTGCGACCCCCGCGATCACCGCCGCGGCGAGCGGCCAAAGGAACGTCCGCCCCAGCGCGCGGAGCGACGCTCGGCGCCATGCGACGAGCGGGCCGATGCCCATCAGCAACAGCAGCGGAATTCCGAACGTGTGCAGGAAGAAGTTGTAATAGGGCTTGCTCACCGTCGCTGCCTGCCCGGTCACGACTTCGGACAGGATCGGATACATGACGCCCCACAGGATCGTCAGGGCGAGCGCGACGAGCAGCAGGTTGTTGTAGAGGAACGTCGCCTCACGCGACACGAGCGACTCGAGGCGGGTCTTGGAACGCAGTAGCGGCAACCTCGCGAACACGAGCGCGAGCGAGCCCACAGTGATCAGGCAGATGAAGCCGAGAAACCACGGCCCGATCGAGCTCTGCGTGAACGAGTGAATCGACTGGATGATCCCGCTACGCGTGAGGAATGTCCCAAAAAGCGACAAGCCGAACGCGAGCACGACGAGCAGCACGTTCCACACCTTCAGCATCCCGCGCTTCTCCTGGATCATCACAGAGTGGAGGAAGGCCGTGGCCGCGAGCCACGGCATCAGCGCCGCGTTCTCGACCGGATCCCAGGCGAAGAAGCCACCCCACCCGATTTCGACGTAGGCCCAATGGGCTCCGAGCAACTGGCCGATGCCGAGGAATGCCCACGCGGCAAGCGTCCAGCGCCGCGTGGCGACGATCCAGCGCTCGTCGGTGCGGCGAGCAAGCAACGCGCCCATCGCGAACGCGAACGGGACAGTCAGGCCGACGTAGCCGAGGTAGAGCATCGGCGGATGGATCGCCATGTACGGGTTCTGCAGGCTCGGGTTGAGCCCCGCGCCGTCCGCCACCGTCGCCTGCGTCGCGAACGGGCTGGCAACGAACACCAGCAGGACCGCGAAGAAGGTTCCGACGAGAGCCAGGGTCGGGACGACCCAGGCGAGCACCTCGCGCCCCACGCGTCGCGCGGTCAGCACGGCGGCGACCGAATAACCGGAGAGAACGAGCAACCAAAGCAACAGCGACCCTTCCTGTCCACCCCAGAACGCCGTCAGCGTGTAGCCGAGCGGGAGCTCGCGACTGGTGTGATCGGCGACGTACTGGAAGGAGAAGTCATGCCGGGCGAGCGCCCCGAGGAGTACCGCCGCAGCGACGACAGTGGCAGCGAACGATCCGAGCAATGCGTTCTGCGCGGACTCGGCGAGCCGTCGCCGTCCCTTCCAGGCGGCAAGTGAACCGCCGATGAGCGCATAGAGAAGCAAGAGGAAGGACGTAACGAGCGCCGCACGTCCGAGGTCAGCCATCAGTGCCTCTGCCGGTGGCGCTGCCGAGTCTCTGGGTCGCGAGCACCAAGCCAGAGGCCGCACTCGCTCGCAGCCAAGGCTGGCAGCCTTGGTAAGAGCGAGGGTGGACTCTGGCGCCGCGTGATCGCGGGCCAGAGGCCGGCGAGTGTCGCCGGCAGGGGCACAATTACCTCTTTGGTGCGTACTTCGACGGGCACTTCGTCACGAGGGTGTCCGGCACCGCCACGAAGACACCGTTGCGCAGCCGCCCGTCGACGACGACGTCGCGGCCCGTCTTGAAGAGGTCCGGCACCGAGCCTTTGTAGAGGACCGTGACGGTCGCCGTCCCCTTGACGTCTCGAAGCTGAAACCGCTTGCCGCCGGCATGCGCGTCGCCGGATGGCGTGCCGACGACCTGGCCCATCAGCGATACCCGCCCGTCATGACCGGCGAGCTGGCTTGGGCGGAGCACCGGCCTACCGCCGCCCGCGATGGACGTGTACAGCAAGAAGACTGCGAGGACGGCCGCGACCGAGAGCGCGACGACGAGGCGCGCTGGGTTGCCTCTACGAGCCACCCTGCGATTCTAGTCCGCAACCCACGAGACCACCCGCGGTTCCCAGGCGGGCTCTGGGCCGTAGATGGAGGCCAGCGCCCGGGCCAGCGACGGCTCGTGGCGGGATTCCTCGATCACCGAGTCCACCACCGCTGCCACGACCCGGGCGGTGACCTCCTCGAGAGCCGGGCGACGCTCCTCGGGAAGCCGGGCAAGCTGTTTGCGCGCACGCCGGAGCTCGTGCTCGAGGACTTCCTGGGCGTGGCCGTGGAATGCGCGGTCGCTGCGACTCACCTGGCAACCACAGCAGGTCTTGGGGCGGGTTCGGATTCGCGCACGCGCTTGGGGGCCGGCGCGGGCAAAGTGAAGCCACAGAACATGAGCGCAATCCCGACCAGCTCGCCGAGATAGACGAGCGATGTGTCGCCGGTACGTGACAGCCCGGTCGCGGCTGCAACGGTCAGCGCTCCGGCGGCGATCCACACGTTCGCGCGGACGCGCTGGCGCCGTGCGATCGAGAGCAGCGATCCACCGACGAGGAGGAGCGTGCCGACAGAGTTCATGACGACGGCCCATAAGAAAGCATGGCCACCAAGCACGCCGTTCGCCGGCGGCTGGCCGCTGTGAGCCGCCGTGAGCCCGTGTGCGTCGACCGGAGCAAGCAGGACGGTGGTTATGGCCGCGACCGTTGCGACTGCGAGGCCACCGACGAGAACGTCGCGTCCGCGTCGTGGCAGCAGCATCCACGCGGAGCCTGCACCGAGATAGGCGACGGTCAAGACGCCGCCGGCTATGTAGTACGTACGGAAGAGCGTCGGATTCCATCCGGCGCGTTGCGCCGCGGCCTCGCTGGCCGCAGCCACGGCAAACAGGGCAAAGCCGACCGCCCACAGCGCCTTCTGTCCCGCCGCCCTTCGCAATAGCGAACGGAGCAGGAGGAGCGCGAACGCGGCCGCCAGCAGCGCCGCTGCAATTGGAGGCACTGCGTCCGCAACTGCGGGAACGTCCGTCCGCTGGTTGTGAGAGACGACCGTGACCGGTTCTCCGGGCGGGACCACGCGCAGATAAGCGAAGTCGCGCCCTCCGAACATCCCCTCGTGGCTCGCGGCGAAGACGTAGCGCCCGGGCTGGAGTGGCCGCGCCGGCGCAAGGATCAGCTCGCGCGCCGAGCTTCGCCGAACGGTGAGCGTCATCGAATTGCCGTCGAGATCGAACAGGCGGTAGGCACCCGGCGAGTCGACGGCCGCTGCGCGCACGCGCAACGCCAGCAGGTCACGCGCATGAAGACGGAGCGCGTCGGCCGGAAACGTCTCCTGCGGATCACGCCAGGCGAAGAGCTTGATCGTTCCGCGCGGGGTGCCGACGAACTGGCCCGTCACTTCGCGCGTGAAGCCGGTCTGATACGCGTACCGCACGGAGCTCCCGCCGATGCCGGCGACGGCGGGAACAAACGGCAGCGTCACGAGCAAGAGACCGATCGCGCCGATCGAGACGGCCACGCGCGTGCGATAGCTCCGTCGGCCACGCCGTCGGGGCGGGGTTCCGAGCAGCCGGAGTCGCCGTCGCCGGTGCGCGCGGAAGAGCAGTGCGGTCGAGATGAACGTGCTCGCCGGCAGCCAGACGAGCTCCGACTGCCAGCCGACCTGTACCAGCGGCCCATTCGAGAACGGGGTGAACGCGAGCGGCACAGCTGCCCAGGCGATCGCAGGGCCGACGAGCAAAAGCACGGTGCCTGCGAGGGGATAGCCGGCGAACAACCAGCCGACACCGGGGAATCCGAGCAGGCCCATCGGCACCTCGTACGCGGCCACGGCCGTCGGCCGCCGCCGCCGCACGTGCTTGGGGATCCGGCCCGCGTAGGCCGACGGAGCACGGCGCAGCCGACCGCGGCTTTCCGCGCGGTATGCCTCGGTTCCTCGCCACGTGGCTCGAGCATACGAGCCGAATCCGACCGCGACTGCGAGCGCTGCGGGCACGAGCACGAGGGCTTGCCACGGCTCGAGTGCGGCCACGGCCGCACCGAACGTGCCCCCATTCGCGACGCGGTGTGCCTCGACCGCGGCGAACGCGATGCCGCCGCCGTAATAGGCCGCCATTCCAGCGCCGACTCCGACAAGTATCCGGAGCGGCGACCGGAGCGCGCCCGGGGTGAGCGCGAGCGCTGCACCCATGAGGATGACCATCAGGCCGGCCAGCATGTTCAGCTGGGCGTGCAGGTTGACGATCACGTCGCCGGCGTCACCGCCGCGATCGAGGAGCTCGTTGACGGCGGGGAAGGCCTGAACCGGGCCCTGGAGCGTCCCCACGGCCAGCGCTGCACAACCGGCGAGCACGAAGGCTCGAATCGGTCCGCGCGCATGGCGAAACGTGCGCACGAGCGTTACGAGCAGGAACCAGAACGCCGCCATCATCGCGATGCCCGCCCCCATGATCAGGAAGGGGTGAAGCCTGGTGGCCTCCTCGGCCTGCTCGGGCGTGAGGCCGTGACGAACCACCAGCCGCCCCTCGTGGAAGCCGAGGTAGAGCGCAACTCCGTAGAACACGAGCGAGCCGCCGAGCAGCGACCAGAAGCAGAGGTTCGTAACCCGACGTGTCGGGGCCATGCCGCCGAGAGCCGGCGCCAACGCGAAGAGTGCGCCTGCCGTCAGCATGGTCAGCCCCGTGACGAGATTTATGTGCGCGTGACTGATCGGATCGATCCACTCGCCCGCGTGCCCGGCCTTGTAGAGCCAGTCCGCGTGCGCCGGCTGCACCTGGATCACGCCCTGCACGGTCCCGACGGTCAAGCCCGCCGCACCGGTGGCGAGGAACTTCCAGAGGTGACGATTCGGCTTGGGCACGCGCACCAGACGCGACTGGAAGATCGTCAGGAAAACGTTCGCCGCGAAGCACCAGTACCCGAGGCCCATCACCCCCGCTCCGATGCCGACCGGAACGCGATACGCCTTGCCCATGTGGAGCTTCGCCGCCTCGTAGTCCCACCCCGACGAGACGAGCCGTCCCATCGCGATGCCGTTGGCGATCAATGCGATGTAGAAGACGAGGAGCCCGACCGCCGTAAACCAGAAGGCGCCCTGTGCAAGCCCGGGGCTGGACAGCGGGCGTCGGACGATTCGCGGCAGGACATACCAGCAGAGCCCGGTCGAGATCAGCGTGCCGCCGCCGACGATCATCACATGCGTATTGGAGAGGTCGCTGACGAGATGCCCTGCGTAGCCGGCGCGGGCGAGCCACTCGGCCGTCCAGGGCAGGTTCTTCAGCACCATGTGAACGCTGCCGAGCAGCAGGAAGGCACCGCCTGCGAGGAAGTACTTCGGCAGGCGCCGGTCGTGCGCCTTCAGCTCGTCATCGCTGTACGGCTCCGTCCGTAGCGGAGCTTTGCGCCCCGGCAGGATGGCGGAGATCGACCCCACCACCACCGCGAAGAAGGCCGCATACGTGAAGAACTCCAGCGACGAGAGGCGCTGGGTATACACGTGCTACCGAAGACCCGGTTCGAGGAAGTAGACCGTTAGCGTCCAGGCGAGGTAGATCACGATCAGGATGGCGAGCACGATCCAGGCGCGCGTCAGCGCGTTCCGGCCGTGCCGTACGTCCTCACCGACGTCCCGGTAGCCGAAGAGAGGTCGCGCCGGGCGCGGTTGGTCGTCCTGATTCTGCGCCATCAGAAGACCTTCTCCATCACGAGACTCCGCACCGAGCTCAGCCCCGAGCCGATGTCGGCGAGCAACCGCTCGAAGGTGTAGCCGCGCTCGAGGAATACCTCGAGTTGTCCGGCCGTGTCCCAGGTGGTGTAGCAATGGACGAGCACGTCACCGTCTCCCTCCGCTCGCACGAACACGTCGAAGCTCTGACAGCCGGGGTATTCCTGGACGTGACCCTTGAGGGCTTGAAGCGACGAGTAGACCGTCGGCCACGCGGCAGCCGGGATGAGCGCCTCCGTCAGCGACGAGTAGGAGACGAACGGCGGCGCGGTGACCATCAGAACTTCTGCCCATAGACGATGTGCCCGACGATGATCGCCACGGAGAATGCGACGATGAACGCTGTGAACAGGACGAAGAAGATGGTGGCCGGCCCCGCTCCTTCGGTCGTCCACCCGCCGAAGCTGTCGATCGGGTAGATCCCCGTGCGCTGTCGGGTCGTCCGGTATTGCTTGACCCAGAGGAGGAGCGCGACCACGAGAACGATGAGGAACCCCCAGAGCCATGCGAGCGACAGCCAGTCGACGTGCCACGTGGCGACGCGGCCCTCCGTCTGGTGGTGACCCTGCAGGTAGAGGTAGAAATCGCGCGCCTTCTCGGGCGTGTCACCTTTCGGGAACATCGTCCCATTCCTCCTCGTCGAACGCCCAGTCGGGTGTGTAGTAGTCCTCCTCCTCGATCAAGAGCGGGATCGCCGCCTGCCGTTCCAGGTCGTGGAAGTGCCCTGCCTTCCACGCCCAGATAAACACGACCAGCGCGAAGCCGGCGAAGACGAAGAACGTCTCCAGCATCCAGTCGACCATCACCCAGCGCGACTGCGCACTCTCGGGCGCCTCGTGGGCGAACGCGGCCGCCGGTGCGACGAGGGCGAGTGCACCGACGGCTGCGACGCTCCTGAAGAGGCGCATCATTGCTGGCCGGGGACGGTCGGAGGGATGGCCTTCTGCGCCTCGGGTGGAAGCTTGTCGCCGCGCGCGCGCGCCTCGGTCCAGGCCCGGTCGAGCAGGTCCTGGTAGATCGCCTTGATCCCGGCGGCGGCATCGGCGAGGGAAAGCGGTGTCTTGCCGTCGTTTAGCAGGAACTTATCGGCCGGTGAGAGGCCCGGAAGGACGCGCATCGCCTCCTGCATGAACGGGTCGGTGACCGGCTTCTTCGCGAACGACGCATTGTCGGTGAGCTTTTGCCGGCTCTTGAGCCACGCGATCAACTCCTTCGACGGCTGCCAGGCGATGTAGTCCTTGGGCTCAGGGACGACGTTCTTCTTCAGCGTCTTGTTCGGGATCGTCTTCACGAAGAGGACGACGCGCCAGATGTCGTTGACCGAGAGGCGGTCGCCGAAGTTCTCCATCCCGGTTCCCGGCCACCCCCGCAGGATGCGGTAGTAGAAGTCCCCCGGGCCGGTGTCACCGCCGCAGCAGGCATCGTCCTTGTCGGTGAAGTCTGCCGGTGAAGGTGAGAAGAAGCGCGCGCCCGGACCCTTGCCGTCGCCGGCGAGGCCGTGGCAGCCGACGCAGCGGTCAAGGAAGATCCGCTTGCCCCGCAGGAGGTTCGCCTCGGTCACCGGCAATGGGTCGCCCGCCAGCCAGTAGCTCCGGTCGATCTGGGCGAGGTTCGGCGCCTCCTCGAGCTGGTCCTTGGGCGGGTTGAGGATCTTGTCGTTCCCTTCGAGGGTCGGCTTGTGCGCTCCCTGGAAGCCGGTGTAGGGCTGAGGGAACCCCTGGTTCGTGGTGACGACGTGCTTCGAGTAAAGCTGTCCTGCATAGCGGAGCAGTCCCGACTTGCCGCTGCGCGTCTCGACGAAGGCGATCAGCTGGTCGATCTGGCCGTCCGAGAAGAGCGACTTCATCGGCGGCATCAGCGAAAGCGGATCGACGAAGCGCGGGTCATAGAAATGGGCGCTCTGCCAGTCGTCCGGATGCCAGCCGGACTCCTGTGACAGATCCGGTCCGGTGCGCTCCGTGCCGAGCAGGTTCGGAGATTGGTCGCTGCCGTAGAAATCGCCCGGCTGGGAGACTTTCGGATAGAGGAAGTAGAGGCTCTCGCGGACGTCCTGCGGGCGGACGTAGCCAGAGTGGCAGACATAGCAGCCGTTCTGGGCGAAGAGGTTGCGCCCTTTGACGGCCTGGTCGGAGAGCGGCGTCCAATCGAGGGACGGGGGCGGGTCGAAGGTGTGGATCGGCAGCCAGACGACGATGAAGACGACCGTGAAGAACGCGAGCAACCCGCCCAGGCCGGCGACGAGCGGCGTGATGAGCATGCGCTCGGGCGGGTGTGGCGCCCAGCCGCGGGGACGCTCCGGACCCTGGTGCTGCATCTGTGTGCGCTCGTCATCCATGAGCTATCCCGAAAGTGGCGGCGCGACGGCTTCCGCCACGTGGAGCGTCTCGGCGCGACGACGCTCGTGCGTGTTGGTGAAGATCGTCATCCCGACGTTGACGATCTGGACGATCCCGGAGGCGACGATCATCGCGCCGAAGATTCCTCTCGCGATGTAGTAGGCGTGGAGCTGGGGCAGGACGTTCACCTCGGGGATCCCATCGGCCCAGCTGAATCCCTGCTGGAACCCGGCGAGCGTCAGCACGCTGAAGAAGCCTGTGAAGCCGATGGTGACCAGCCAGTACTGCCACTCTGTGAGCGTCCGGCTGAATAAAGGCCGCGCGTAGACCTGGGCGACGATGTAGTCGATCACGCCCATTCCGAGGATCGTGAACGCACCCAGCAGGGCTAAGTGCGCGTGCGCGACGACGAAGTTCGTGAAGTGCTGCAGCTTGTTGAACGGCTGGATCGCCTCGAACGCTCCCTGGATGTTCACCAGGAAGTAAAAGAAGAAAGCGGTGAGGGTGAAGCGCAGGGGTAAGTTCGTGAAGAACTTGTCCCAGTTGCCCTTCATGGTCCCCAGGATGTTGATCGTGAACGCGAACACCGGGATCAAGAGCGCCCAGGACGAGACCTCTGCGATCGTCTTCAGCCAGGACGGCGTCGGCGACTGGAGAATGTGATGGTCGCCCACGCCCGTGTAGAGGAACGCCATTCCCCAGAACGAGATGAGCGACAGGGTGTAGCTGTACAGCGGCGTATTCGTGATCCGCGGGACCATGTAGTAGGTGATCGCGATCAGCATCGGCGTCAACCAGAGGCCGAACAGGTTGTGCGCGTACCACCAGTTGAGCATCGCGTCGGACAGGCTTCCCTCTAAGGCTCCGGAGGGAGCGCCCCAGATGCTCCCAGGGCGCCAGATGACGTTGCCGATCGCGTAATCGACCGCGAGCCAGATGGGGCTGGCTATGAAGAACCAGACGGAGACGTAGATCGGGCGGATCGTCCGCAGCGAAACGGTGGCGAGGATGTTGACGATGTTCGCGAGCCAGATCACGAGGAGCAAGATGTCGATCGGCCAGATGAACTCGCCGTATTCACGACCCTGGCTATGACCGGTCAGGAGCCCGATGACCGCGAGCAGGAACATCAGGTTCCAGGCCCAGGCGCACCACACGCCAAGGCGCTCGCTCCACATCCCCCGGGTGCCGACCAGGCGCGGAAGCATGTAGAAGAGCGCGCCGAAGTACATCATCGTCAGCCACGCGAGGATGACCCCGCTCACGTGCGACGGCCGGATCCGGCTGAAGCTGAGCCACGAGATGCCGCCGAAGGCCTCGGGCGTCACGAACTCAGTAGCGAGGACGAGACCGAAGAGGTCGACGACGGTCAGCCAGAAGATCGCTGAGAGGAGCCAGTGCCGCGCCGCGCGGTCCGGGAACCGGAATGGACGCTCGGCCCCGCCGGCCAGCGGGGGCGGGCCGAGCACATCCGTACCAAGGCCTGTCGTCCTCTCGGACATCTCGCGCGCGCGAACATATTCATCGCTTCGGGGCAAAGGGGCGCGGATGACCGAACTGTCATCCCCGAGTCATCTTCAGGTCATCTCGATTAAGGTCGGGGCGGTGCGGATTCTGGTGATCGAGGACGAGCCTCGAATACTCGGTTTCCTCGCACGAGGGCTCGAGGCGGAGGGCTTTGCGGTCGACGGTGCGCGCAACGGTCGCGAGGGCCTCAAGCGCGCGCAACGCGACCCGTACGACCTTGTCCTCCTCGATCTACTCCTGCCCGGGCTCGACGGCTTGAGCGTGCTGCACGCGCTGAACCGTGCACGCCCGGAGCTGCCGGTCGTGATCGTCTCGGCGCGGTCGGATCTGCCGACGAAGCTGCGCGGGTTCGGGCTCGGCGCCGCCGACTACCTGAGCAAGCCATTCTCCTTCGACGAACTGATTGCGCGCATCCACGTGCAGTTACGCCGCGCAAAACAAGGCGAAGATGGACACGTCGTCCGCGCGGGGACGCTCGTGCTGGACCTCGCGCGGCGCGAAGCGCGCTTCGGTCAGGTGACCGCGCACCTGTCCGATCGCGAGTTTCGCGTCCTCCATCACCTGCTCGAGCACGAGGGTGAGGTGATCAGCCGCGAGCGCCTGCTCTCGGAGGTCTGGGGCTATCACTTCGATCCGCAATCCAACGTCGTCGACGTCTGCATTCGCCGGCTTCGCAAGAAGCTGGGTGCAGACGCGCCGATCGAAACCATTCGTCATGCGGGCTACCGGCTTACTGCGGCGTAGGTGGCCGGAGGCCGCCTGGGCGACGTTCGCGATCGCGAACTTCGTCGCCATGGCCGTGTGGCCCGGCTGGGAGACGATCCCGTTCCATTTCGTTTGGATCAGCCTGACCTTGCTCTACGGCTTCCGGGTCTGGCGGCCGGCCGGCACGTACCTGACGCTCGTCGTGGTCGTGACCGTGACCGGCGTGATGATCCTGCGCGACGCGTTCGCCGGCGAGCAGCTCTGGGGCGAGTTGTTCGAAGTGCCGCTGATGTCGGCGATGTTTCTCGCGATGGTCTGGCACGCGCGCCGGCGGCAGGATGCACTCGGCATCGTCGGGCGTCAGGCCGCCGAGCGCGCGTCACTGCTGCAACGACAGGAACGTTTCCTCCACGACGCGTCGCACGAGCTCCGCACGCCGGTGACGATCGCCCGCGGCCATCTCGAGGTGCACAGACGAACGAACGGTAACGCGGCTCACGAGATCGACGTGGCACTCGACGAGCTGCAGCGGATCGAGCAGATTCTTGCGCGGCTGCTCCTGCTCGCAAAGGCCGACCAGCCCGACTTCGTCGTCGTCGAGGAGGTCGACCTGGAGCCATACCTGGAGGACGTGTTCATGCGCTGGTCCGAGGTGGCGCCGCGCGCGTGGAACCTCGGCCCGCTCGTCGCGGGAAAGCTCGCAGTCGATCCCGAAGGCCTGCGCGCTGCGCTCGACGCGCTCCTGGAGAACGCCGTGAAGTACACGGAGGGCGGCGATACGATCGAATTGAGGTCACGCGAGTCCGGCGGGGATGTCGTCATCGAAGTCATAGACGGGGGCGAAGGCGTTCCCCGGGACGCACTTACGCAGATTTTCGAGCGCTTCGCGCGCGCTGATGCTGCGCGCACACGCGCCAAGGGCGGTGTCGGGCTTGGTCTCGCGATCGTCGATGCGATCGCGAAAGCGCACGGCGGCCGCTGCACGGTGCGTAACTCGCAGAATGGCGCAACGTTCGCACTGCGCTTGCCACGTTTCGAGCAAGCTTCGGTGAACGCGCTGCAACTCTTACAGAACTCTTAGGCCCGGGACTCGCTTTCTCACGGCGCTCTTAGAAGGCGCGCCTATCTTCATCGATCGAAGGAGGTGATCGACCAATGCATCTACACGGCGAAATTCTCGACAACTACGTAACGCGCGATCTGCCACCACAGACGCTCGATGCGATCGATGTCCACGTCAGCAACTGTCTCTTCTGCGCGCACACGCTCGCAAGCGGGAGCGCAGCGTCTACCGGCTGGGAGCGGCGGGGTTTGCTTGGACGCCTCGTCCGCGACTAGTGCACTAATCGTGTGCCGGGGCGGGGCGGCGCCCCGGAATCCGATAGCCGTGGTCGTGGCACAGCGAGCCCGGCGCGTCCTCGGTCAGCGCGTCGCAGTAACCCTTGCCGTAGGCAGCCCGCATGAAGGCCGCCACGACGTCGAGATTCCATTCCGTGATCTCGCCCGCTTCGCGCCAGAGGTCGGTGAGCCGGAGGTCGATATCGAGCTCCAGTAGGTCGATGCGTGTCGGCTTCGTGGCCATGGAATGAGGGTAGAAACCGGGTCGGACAACATCCGTCGAGTACCCTCGGAGCCGTGGCCCAGCTCCATTACGGCCCGGCCCGCGTACCCTCACGGGAGAGCCCCGAGGAGGCGGTCGTGCTCCTGCAGGAACGCGGCTACACGGCCTGCGAGATCGACTTCGAGGGGAAGTTCTGGATGGACTACTCGTGGGCCGAGAAATTCGGCGAGCTCGCGCGCGATGCGGACATCGCCCTTTCCGTCCACGCACCGATCGCGGGCTTCATGGGGCATGCCGAACGTGGCAAAAAGCTCAATATGGCCGTGGGGATGCTCGACCATTCGGCCGGGATCGCAAAGGCGGCCGGCGCAGAGGTCGTCGTCTTCCACCCAGGCTTCCTCCTCGGCCGTGAGCGCGACGCGGCGATCGACTCCGTGGTCGAACAGCTCGGCGAGCTGCGCGAACGGTTGGAGAAGAAGGACCGCGCTGTTCCCTTCGGAGTCGAGATCATGGGCCGCGTGCGTGAGCTGGGAACTGCAGACGACGTCTTCGCAATCTCTGCGCGCACGGGCTGGGTCCGCCCCGTCATCGACTTCGCTCACCTCCACGCGGTGACGGACGGTGGCTTCACCGACGTGTCGAGGTTCGAGGAGATCCTCGAAGGAGCGGACGCGGTGATCCCTCCCGACGCGCCGTTCCACATCCACTTTTCCGACATCGCCTATGCAAACCGCAACGAGACGAAGCACCTGCCGTACGGCGAGGGGACCCTGCGCGTCGAGCCGCTCGGCCTCGCGCTTCGCAACTTCGATCGCCCCGCGACCGTGATCACAGAGTCGCCCGACGAGGCGTCGAACCAGGCGATCCGCGAGGAGCTCTACGCCGCTGTGGCCACGCGCTCGGCGAGCCGCGCCTCGAGCTCGAGCGCCTCAGCCTCGCGCTCGCGCGCGCGCAAGAACTCCGCGTAGGGAGGCAGGATGTCGAGGAGGACCCGGCAATACTCGCTGCCGGTGATGATCTCCACTGCCTCACCGAAGAGGGTCTCCGCCTCCTCGTCGCGTCCCTGCGCCGCACGCACCTGTGCGAGCGCGACCCGCGTCGTCGCTCGTGACAGGACATCCTCCACGCTCACCGTCTCGAGCCCGGCGAGCGCGAACTTCTCCGCCTCGTCGATCCGTCCCTCTGCGAGGAGTAGCTGCGCGAGCAGGCGCTGGCTCTCGCACAACGTGCCGCGCTCCTTCATCGGCGCGAGCAGACGGATCGACTCGCGGAAGAGCTTTTCGGCTTTTGCCGGATTGCCCGTCTCCCACGCGACCTGGGCGAGCTGCCTGGACGTCCAAGCAATCTCCGGCACCGATGCCGTCTCACGGTAAAGGTCGAGCGCTTTTGTCAGCCAGCCCTCGGCCTCCTCGTACTGCCTGCGCACGCGATGGAGGCCGCCCTTCGACTGTGCGGCGCTCGCGCGCGCGACGATGCTGCCGCTTTCCTCGGCGAGCGCAAGCGCGCGGTCGATGAGCGGCTCCGCCTTGTCCTCTTCCATGCGGCTGATGTAGATCCCAGCCAGCTGAAGCGCGGCCCTCGCTTCGTGGTCCTTCCGCGCGGCAGCTCGCGCGGCCTCGAGCGCCTGCTGCAAATATTCTTCGGCCTCCGCCTCGCGTCCGGCCCATCTCGCCACACGAGCACGGCGGTCGAGCGCCCTGAAGCGACCGTCGTGATCGTCGGCTTCGACGACCGCGAGCGCCTCGTCTGCAAGCTCTGCCGCCCGGCCGAGCTCACCGTCCAGAGAGGCTGCGACTTCGGAAAGCGCCGTCAGGGCTCGACTCTGAATGGCCCGGTCGCCCTCGGCCGCAGCCTGCTCGGCGAGGACGGTCATCTCGTCGCGTACGACCGGAAGATCTCCGAGCTGCCAGGCGGCGCGCGCGGCATGAAATCGGCGCCCCAAGGTCGGCTCGAGCTCCACGGAGCGGAGCAGGAGCTTGCGCGCCGAGAGGTTCGATTCACGCGCGAGCGCGCGTTTTCCTGCAGACCCGAGTGCCTTCGCCGCAGTGCGGGCCAGCTCCTCGGGAGGATGTCCGTCGAGCTCGGCGTAGAGAAGGCACGCCTGGTCGAGGTGATACGCACGGATCTCGATCAGCTCCTTGTCTGCCTTCTCGCGCATCCACTCCGCAAAGCGTGTGTGGTACTCCGCGCGCCCGGACTTCGACAGACCGCCGTAGGCGACTTCGCGGATGAGAACGTGCTTGAAGCGATACGCCGCTTCGCCGCTGATCGTCGAGCGCTCTTCGCGGGTGACGAGGTCGCGCAGGAGCAGGTCGTCAAGCAGGTCCTCGAGCTCGTCGGAGTCGTATTCCGGTGAGAGGTGGTCGATCGCGCCTGCCCAGAAGGTGCGTCCGATCACCGAGCCGCGCTGGAGCACGATCTTCGCGCCGGCCGGCAGCCGGTCGATGCGCGCACCGATCATCGCCTGGAGCGAATCGGGAATCCTGTCGCCACCGTCGGCTCCCTGCTCGAGAAGCATCCGCACCGTCTCCTCCACGAACAGCGGATTGCCCTCGGCCTTGTCGAGGAGGCGAGCACGCACCTTCCCCGTAACCTGGTGCTCCTC